>Ga0316230_1000910_pt1 | contig 35149 bp, 31 predicted proteins | sample TBH18025metaG_FD_206004 | JGI IMG/M metagenome (GOLD analysis project Ga0316230, IMG submission 206004) | Freshwater microbial communities from Trout Bog Lake, Wisconsin, USA - TBH18025 | ecosystem: Environmental > Aquatic > Freshwater > Lake > Hypolimnion/Profundal zone | place: USA: Wisconsin...
CAAATCTCGTTCGTCAGACGTCAGGGCACGAACATGAACTGCAGGTCGCTGGTGGTCAGGTTGGGCGTTCCCCACATGTCCCAGCCGGCCCAGCCGGTGCTGCCGGTGCTGGTGGCCTCGGCATGGCCGTCGGGAAAGGCGGTGGAGGTGGAGAAGCCCTTGTCCAGACCCTTGCGGATGGGGTAGATCGAATACTGGGTGTCGGCCGCGGTGGTGAGGGTGAGGTGGTAGGTGACACCGGAGGACAGCACCGTGGACAGGGGGACGGTGCAGGTCACCCAGTTGGGGACGCCCTGGAGCACGCTGGCGGCGGGCACGGTGCCTTGGGTGACCAGGGTGCCGTCGGCTTCGGTCAGTTGCAGGGTCAGGGCGCTGGTGCCGGCCACCAGCCCGGTGCGGACCATGATCTTTGTGAAGCTCCGGCTGGGGCCGCTCACCTTGAACGTCTCCCGGACCTGGGCATTGCCGGAGATGGCCTTGGCATTGGTGGACCACACTTCCATGTAGCCGGCGCCCTGGCTGCCGCCGTCGGCGTAGTCCAGTTCCAGGATGGGCGTGAAGCCCTGCCGCAGTTTCCAGGCGCCGGTGCCGGAGCGCACCAGGGCGGCGAAGTTGGTGTCGCAGAGGGAAGGCTGCATGGGCGCGGTCTGGGCGTTGGTGTAGAGGCTGTCCAGGGAGATGTAGTTGGCGGTGGGCGTGGGGTCCACATTGGTGAACACCAGGTGGTAGAGGCCGCCGCCGGTCAGGGTGGCCGGATAGGGAAACTGCAATTCGGGGTAGTTGTTGTTCTGGGCGACGATGTTGCCGTAGCTGACGCTGGCCAGCGAAGGCCCGGTGGGCAGGTGGGCCGCCGTGTTGTCGTCGGCCTTGAGATCCACCTGGATGGTGCCGCCCTGCCCAGCCTGGTAGCCGGACTTCACCATGGACCAGATGAAGAACACCCGGATGCCCCTCAGCGCGCTGGCATGCCTGGCCTGGAACCGGTAGCTCACGCTGTTCAGGCTCGGCCCGCCCAGCACCGTGTTGGCGAGGGCATCGGCGCTCAGCCCCGAGCCGTAGTAGAACGAGGTCACCGGCAGGACGGGCGCCACCGGGATGGCCTGGGTGTAGACGGTCTGCACGCCGCTCAGGGTGACCACGCACTGCACGGTGAGGGTGCCCGAAGCATAGGCGTTGACGTAGGCCGCGGCGTTCTGGTCGACTCCGGGGATGGTGCCGCCGCTGGCGCTCCAAAGGTAGGTCGCGCCGGCCTGGGCCGGAACGCTCACCAGCACATTGGCCATGCCGGCCGAAACCAGGGCGGGCCCGGAGATGTAGCCGGTGTTGACGATGGCGGAGGAGAGGGAGGTTCCCACCTGGTGGACGGCCGGGGCGTCGGCGCTCGACGCGCTCTGTCCGGCGCAGCCCACGGACAGCAGGGCGACGGTCACGGCAACAGTTTTTGAATATTTCATAATATTTCCTTCCCAAGATCCGCCCAGGCAGACGGGTCGCCCCGTCCGTCCCGTGCCAAGTGGCTATGTCCGGAAGTCCGCCGGCAACCTTTTGCCGTGAAGGACTTGCATCTCCTTCAACAGCAACGGCGGTGCCAACGGAAAGCTCCCGGCAATGATTTTATTAGCCTATTTTTATCAACACTTAGTCATTACCGGCGGAGCCGGCCGGCCGGGATAATCTCGAATCGGGATCCGGCATCCAGAATCGGGACGGGCCGGACTTCCCTCAGGGATGCGTTATCGTTGCTAATGGAGAAGTTCATGACCGCCCCCAGCCACCCCCGCCGCCGGGCCGAGGCCTGGGCCGGGGCCCGCGATTCCTTGCCGATGCTGTTGGGCGCGGCGCCGTTCGGGCTCATCTTCGGCACCCTGGCCGCCCCCAGCGGACTGTCCCCGGCGGCCGCCCTGGCCATGTCGCTGTTTGTCTTCGCCGGGTCCTCGCAATTCATCGCACTCACCCTGCTGGCCAGCGGCACCGGGCTGGCGGTGATCCTGCTCACCACCTTCGTGGTCAACCTGCGCCACGCGCTCTATTCGGCCACCCTGCTGCCCCACGTGGCGGGCCTGCGCCAGCGCTGGCGCATTCCGCTGGCCTTCTGGCTCACCGACGAGACCTTCGCGGTGGTGCAGCACCGCTACCTCAGGGAGGATGTCTCGCCCTTCAAGCACTGGTACTACCTGGGCTCCTGCCTGTCGATGTACGGCAACTGGTTCCTGTGGACCCTGGCCGGGGTCATGCTCGGCCGCTCGTTGCCCAGGCTGGAGCACATGGGGCTGGAATTCGCCATGGCCGCGACCTTCACCGGCATCGTCGTGCCGATGCTCAGGAACCGGCCAATGCTCGGGGCGGCCCTGGGGGCGGCGGCGGTGGCGCTGGCGGCGCACGCCCTGCCCTACAAGCTGGGGCTGATGCTGGCCGCCCTGATCGGGGTGGTGATCGGGGTCGTGCTGGAGGAGATCCATGAGCGGGCGTGAACTGGCCTTGATCCTGGGCATGACCGCGGTGACCTTCCTGGTCCGGTATGCCTTCTTCGCCCTGGGCGAGCGGGTCGCTTTCCCGCCCGTGGTCAAGCGGGCGCTGCGCTATGTGCCGGCGGCCGTGCTCACGGCCATCGTGGTGCCGATGGTGCTGCTGCCGGACGGCACCCACTGGCAGCTCAACTGGCACAACGCCTGGATGGTGGGTGCCCTGGCCACCGGGCTCATCGCCTGGCGGTTCAACCACCTGCTCGCTTCCATCGGCGGAGGGATGTTGGTGTTTTTCGTCTATCGATGGCTGCTAGGATGAGGGCCAGATCCCAAGGACATTGATTCGGCGAGAGAACTAGTAATTAATCGAGATATTTAATACCTGCAGGCAGGACCAAAAACCTGCTAAGGTCAGTGACAATCTTCACAAATTTGAGAGTCATCTATCCACAAGTCCAGTGGTCCAGCAGTGGGCCCAGCCATCGGAGGCAGTATGGATCAAGCGGTCACTCCCCTCCCTGTGAAGGAGAAGCTCCCCTTCTACCGGGTCCTTTATGTCCAGGTGCTTTTCGCGATCGTCATCGGCGGCCTGCTGGGATGGCTGTCGCCGACCATCGCGACCAACGACTGGGTCAAGGCCATGGGCGACGGCTTCATCAAGCTGATCAAGATGGTGATCGCGCCGATCATCTTCTGCACCGTGGTTTCCGGCATCGCCCATGTGCAGGGGGCCAAGACCGTCGGCCGGATCGGCATGAAGGCGCTGATCTACTTCGAGGTGGTGTCCACCTTCTCGCTGATCATCGGCGTGATCGTCGCCAACGTGCTGCACCCCGGCGCCAACTTCGGCGGCAAGGCCCCGGACGCCGCCTCGGTGGCTCAGTTCGCCAAGGCCGCGCACGAGATGAAGTCGGTGGACTTCTTCCTGAACATCATCCCTGACAGCGTCGTGGGCGGCTTCGCCCGGGGCGACATCCTCCAGGTGCTGCTGTTCTCCATCCTGTTCGGCCTGGCCCTGATGGCTTTGGGCGAGCGGACCAAGGGCCTGCGCAGCATGATCGACGAACTGGCCCAGGGCGTCTTCGGCGTCATCGGCATCGTCATGAAGGCCGCCCCCGTCGGCGCCTTCGGCGCCATGGCCTACACGGTCGGCAAGTACGGACCCCAGGCCCTGGGCAACCTGCTCGGCCTGATCGCCACCTTCTACCTGACCTCGGCCCTGTTCGTCATCGTCGTGCTGGGCATCATCGCCCGCATCATCGGCTTCAACATCTTCAAGTTCCTTGGCTACATCAAGGAGGAACTGCTCATCGTGCTCGGCACCAGCTCTTCCGAAAGCGCCCTGCCGAACCTCATGAGGAAGATGGAAGCCATGGGCTGCTCCAAGCCGGTGGTCGGCCTGGTGGTGCCCACCGGATACTCCTTCAACCTGGACGGCACCAACATCTACATGAGCCTGGCGACCATCTTCATCGCCCAGGCGCTCGGCTTCCACCTGGGCCTCAGGGAGCAGCTGGCCATCATCCTGGTGGCGATGCTCACCTCCAAGGGCGCCTCCGGCGTCTCAGGCGCCGGCTTCGTCACCCTGGCCGCCACCCTGAGCGTGGTCAACCCGGCCCTGGTCCCGGGCATGGCCATCGTGCTGGGCATCGATAAGTTCATGAGCGAGTGCCGGGCCCTGACCAACATCACCGGCAACGGCATCGCCTGCGCCTTCGTCTCCTGGTGGGAAGGGGAGCTGGATCGCCACAAGCTGCACCTGATCATCGGCGGCCGGGAAAATGCCGCGATAGCGGAACCCGTGGCGGAACCCTAGCCGGATCTGCCGGACCCCCTTGGCCAAGCCCCGGGACAGCCTCCCGGGGCTTTTTCAGGTCACCCGGCCGGACAGCTCACGGTGACCACCAGGCCGGTGCCCGCGGCCGGATCCCCCAGCTCGACGCCGGCGCCCAGGGCCTGGGCCAGTTCCTGGACGATGGCCAGCCCCAGGCCGCAGCCCTTGGAATCGCCCGGGTGCAGGCGGCAGAAGCGTTCGAACACGCGGGCCCGGTCCTCGGGCGGGATGCCCGGTCCGTTGTCCTCCACCTGGAGCAGCACCCGCTCCCCCTGCGGCCGCAGGGACACCGTGACCACCCCGTGCGCCGGGGTGTAGCGCAGGGCGTTGTCCACCAGATTGGCCACCAGTTCGTGCAGCAGGGGTTCCGAAGTGGGCAGCTCCTTCCGCTCCAGGCGGGACTCGAAGCCCAGGTCGATGTCCTTGGCCTGGGCCAGGGCCGCCTGCTCCTCCAGGACGCGCTGGACCAGGGCGACCAGGTCCACGGCCGTCCGCGGCCGCGGATGCTGCGCCACGGCCTCGGCGCTGGACAGGCTCAGCAGCTGGTTGACCGTGCGCGTGCCGTCCCGCACCCCCTTGAGGATGCCCCGCAGGGCCTCGTCCTTCTCGGCCGGGTCGGGGTTGCGCAAGGCATAGTCGACCTGGGTCTGCAGCACGGTGAACGGGGTGCGCAGCTGGTGCGAGGCGTTGGCGATGAACCGGCCGCGCGCCGCCATCTGGCCGTCCAGCCGCTGCACGTAGCCGTTGATCGCCCCCACCAGGGGCTGCAGTTCGGAAGGGACCGGACCGGGGTCGAGCGGCTCCAGGGAGCCGGGGGTCCGGTCGCGGACCTGGTCGCGCAGCCGGACGATGCCCTTCAGGCCGCGGCGCAGGGCGATCCAGACCAGGACCACCACCAGCGCCAGCATCCAGAGTTGCTGGCGCAGGCTGGTGGCCCACATCTGCCGGACCAGCCGGACCCGGGCATGGAGGGTCTGGGCCACTTCGATCACCACCGGGCTCTCCGCCGGCGCGGCGAACACCGGCTGGGCATAGGCGACCACCCGCACCGGCTGGTCCCGGACCACGGCGTCGAACTGGATGGACTCCTCGGGCCGGACTGGGCCCGGCGGCGGCGGCAGCTCGGCGTAGCCGGACAGCAGCAGGCCTTTGGCCGAGGCGATCCGGTAGTACACCTGGTCCTGGTCGGTGGACTGGAACAGCTCCAGGGCCGCCGGGGGGATCGCCACCTCAAGCAGGCCGTCCTCGTACTGGATCTGCTGGGCGATGATCCGGGCGGAACCGAGCAGCAGGCGGTCCTGCACCCGGGTGGCGGTGTGCCGGGCTTCCCGGAAGGCGAGCAGGACATTCAGGATGGCCGCGGCGCCCAGGGGGACCAGCAGCCAGAGCAGGAGCCGGGCGCGCAGGCTGGACACCGGGTCAGACCTCATAGCGCGGCTTCAGAAGGTAGCCGAGGCCCCGGAGGGTCACGATCACCGCGTCGCCGCCCTCCAGCTTCTTGCGGACCCGGTGCACGTAGACTTCGATGGCGTCGGGGTTCACCTCCTCGTCCACGGCGAACAGGCTGTTGGCGAGGGTCTGCTTGCTTACGGTCTTGCCGCTCTTGACCAGCAGCAGTTCGAGCACGGCATGTTCGCGCGGGGTCAGGGCCAGGGGCGCGCCGGCCACGGTGAAGATCCTGGAGTTGCTGTCGTAGGCCAGGGATCCGCAGGTGAGGACCGGGTTCTTCGCCTGGTTGGCGCGGCGCAGCAGCGCCCGGATCCGCGCCTCCAGTTCGGGCACCTCGAACGGCTTGGCCATGTAGTCGTCCGCGCCGATGTCCAGCCCGTCGACCCGGTCCTGGGTGCCGCCGAAGGCGGTCAGGATCAGCACCGGCATCGGATTGTGCCGGCCGCGCAGCCGGCGCAGCACTTCGCGCCCGTCCAGGCCCGGCAGGGCCAGGTCGAGGATGGCCAGGTCGTAGGTTTCCGTGAGCAGCAACTGATCCGCGTCATTGCCGTCGTAGCTGCACTCCACGGTGTACTGGCCGGCCCGCAGCGTTCGCGCCAGCCATTGGGAAAGCGCGCGGTTGTCCTCGACGAGCAGGATCTTCATGGGGTGGCGGGCTCCGGCTATCTGGCGGCGTTGACGAATTCCAGGGTGTAGGTGCTGGCCAGATCGATGCTCTTGCCCTGGAGCGACTTTTCCGTGCGGGAGAGCAGCTTCAGGACGTGGGCCGGGCCGCCCGCCGGCATGCGGCCGTCGGGAATGAAGATGGCCTTGCTGTGGCTCAGGGCCCTGATGTAGGTGGCCCGGTCGCAGGTGTAGAACCGCGCGGGGAGCTGGGCGGCGATCTCCGCGGCGGTGTGGCCCTGGATGTAGGCCAGGGCCTTCATCAGCGCGTTGACCAGCTTCTGCGCCTCGGGCCGGTGCCGGTCCACCCAGGCGGTCTGCATGTACAGGCAGGAGGCCGGATAGGGGCCGCCCAGGGCCCTGGCCGTGTCCTCCGGCGTGCGCAGGTCCACCAGCACCCGGGCCTGGCCGCTGTCGAGCATCCGGGAGGCGGTCGGCTCGGTGGTCATCCCCGCGCTGATCGTGCCGCGGTTCATGGCGGCGATGAAAGCATCCCCGGTGCCGACCGGCACGAAGGTCACCTGGTTCAGCTTCAGACCGGAGGCCTGCACCAGGTAGCGGGACAGGAACTGGGTGGAGGAGCCCAGGCCGGTGACGCCGAGCACCCGGTCCTTCAGGTCGGCCATGGAGCGCGCCGGGCCGGGCAGCCGGGTGGAGACCAGCTCCACCTCGCCCGGCGCCTGGGCGAACTGGATCAGGCACACCACGGCCTTGCCCTTGGACTGCATGTAGATGACGTGATCGTAGAAGCCCACCACGCCCTGGACGGTGCCCACCAGCAGGTCGTCCACCCCCTGGCTGCCGGAATACTCGCTGCGCAGCTCCACCTGGAGCCCCTCGCTGGCGAAGTAGCCGAGCTGCTCGGCCAGCTTGACCGGCAGATAGATGATCTTGTCGATGCCTGCCACCAGCAGGGTGATCCGCTCGGCCGCGGCCGCCGGAGCGGCGAGCAGGGCGAGCGCGAGCGCCGAATGCCAGAGGTTGCGCTTCATGGGTACTCCAGCCAGGGTGTGACGGAAATCACGGCTCCCGGCGCTGAAAGGAGACTGAAAGGTCCGTTCCCTAGATTACCCATATTCCCCTTCCTGCTCCCAGCGCCGCTTGAATAGCCTTTCATCCGGCCCATCCTTCGATGTGAACGCCCCATACCCAGGAGTTGCCATGCAGCAAGCACCCGCAAGATCCTCGAAACTGGGGGCCGTGCTACGGGTCACCAGCGGCAATTTCCTGGAAATGTTCGACTTCTTCCTCTTCGGCTTCTACGCCTCCTACATCGCCAAGACCTTCTTCCCCAGCACCAATGAATACGCCTCGCTGATGCTCACCTTCGGCACCTTCGGCGCCGGCTTCCTCATGCGCCCGCTGGGCGCCATCATCCTGGGCGCCTACATCGACCGGGTCGGCCGGCGCCAGGGGCTCATCCTCACCCTCGGGCTCATGGCGCTGGGCACCGTGCTGATCGCCTTCGTGCCGGGCTATGCCACCATCGGCCTGCTGGCGCCCTTCCTGGTGCTGGTGGGACGGCTGTTCCAGGGCTTTTCCGCCGGGGTGGAACTGGGCGGCGTGTCGGTCTACCTGTCCGAAATGGCCACACCCGGCCACAAGGGCTTCTATGTGGCCTGGCAGTCCGCCAGCCAGCAGTTCGCGATCATCGTCGCGGCCGCCATCGGCTTCCTGCTCAACGTCTACATGGCGAAGGCGACCATCGCCGCCTGGGGCTGGCGGGTGCCCTTCTTCATCGGCTGCATGATCGTGCCGCTGATCTTCTTCATCCGCCGCTCGCTCCAGGAAACCGAAGAGTTCCTGGCCCGCAAGCACCGCCCGGATGTGCGCGAGATCTTCCACTCCATGATCACCAACTGGGGCATCGTCATCGCCGGCATGCTGCTGGTGGTCATGACCACGGTCTCCTTCTACCTCATCACGGTCTACACCCCGACCTTCGGCATGAAGGTGCTCAAGCTCTCCGCCGTGGACAGCCTGCTGGTCACCTTCTGCGTGGGCGTCTCCAACTTCTTCTGGCTGCCGGTCATGGGCGCCCTGTCCGACCGCATCGGCCGCCGGCCGATCCTGGTGTTCTTCACCCTCCTGACCATCGTCACCGCCTATCCGGCGCTGGCCTGGCTGGTGGCCGCCCCGACCTTCCCGAAGATGCTGATGGTCGAGCTCTGGCTGTCGTTCCTGTACGGCAGCTACAACGGCGCCATGGTGGTGGCGTTGACCGAGGTCATGCCGGTCGCCGTGCGCACCGCCGGCTTCTCCCTGGCCTACAGCCTGGCCACCGCCCTGTTCGGCGGCTTCACCCCGGCGGTGTCCACCTGGCTGATCAAGTCCACCGGCAACAACGGCGCCCCCGCCTACTGGATGATCTTCGCGGCGGGCTGCGGCCTGCTGGGCACCCTGGTGCTCTACCGGCGCAGCGCCACCGAACGGCGGCTTGCCGAAGCCTAGATTTTTGTCAATACCCGACGGGAGCAGCCGGTCCGCCGGTTTGCTCCCGGTTCCGGGGTGGATGCATAATCCAGAGTCGGCAACGGTGAAGGAGGCCATGATTGAGTAGTCCGGAATCTGACCTGCCTGGGGGATCGGCGTGGCTTGAAGCCAGGCGTCTGGTCGAATCCTGCGGCCTGCGGTTCGAACCGGACTTCGACGAGCTTGCCGAACTGTATGACCAGGGACATCTGGTGGCCTGCGGCGCCCGGTCCGGCTATGTGCTCAAGATGCTGGCCATCGCCCCCAGCCACCAGGGCGGCGACCTCCTGGGGGAGCTGCTCACCCGGCTCATCCAGTCGGGACTGGCGGCGGGGCAGGACACCCTGTTCGTGTTCACCCCGCCGCAGAACGTCCCCAGCTTCCAGGCCCTGAACTTCCGCCTGCTGGCGGCCCACGGCGAAGCCGCGCTGCTGGAGCACGGGCCCGGCTTCCCGGCCTACCTGGCGGCCCAGTCCGCCCGGATCACTCCGGGCCGCAACGGGGCCGTGGTGATCAACGGCAACCCCTTCACCCTGGGCCATTGCCACCTGGTGGAAACCGCGGCCCGGCAGGTGGATCGCCTGTATCTCTTCGTGGTGCGCGAGGACCGCTCGGTCTTCCCCTTCGACGTCAGGTTCCGCCTGGCGCGCGAGGCCACGGCGCACCTGGCCAACGTGACCGTGCTCGACACCTCCCGCTACGCGGTGAGCGCCGGCACCTTCCCGTCGTACTTCATGAAGCGGCTGGACGGGCTGGCCGAGGCGCAGATGCGGATGGATCTGCGGCTGTTCGTCCAGCTGCTCGCGCCGGCCTTCCACCTGGCCGCCCGCTTCGCCGGCGACGAGCCGCTGTGCCCGGTCACCGCGGCGTACAACCGGGTGATGGCCGAGGTGCTCGGCGAGGCCGGCATCGCCATGGTGGAGGTGCCGCGCCGCGAGGCCGGCGGCCTGCCCATCAGCGCGACCCGGGTGCGCGCGGCCTTCCTGGCCGGGGATTTCCAGGCGCTCGAGCCGCTGGTGCCGCCAGCCACCCTGGCCTACCTGCGCTCGCCCGCCGCGCGGGCTGTCGCCGAACGTCTATCCCAGATGGAGGGAACCTAGCTTATGCGAATCCGCTGCAAGGCCAGCGCGGGCACGATGCAGTCCAGCGACCTGATGGTCGTCGTGGAACCCGCCGAAACCCTTCGGATCGACATCGATTCGACCGTCAAGAAACAGTACGAGCACCTGATCCGGGCCCAGATCAGCGCCACCCTGGCGGAGCTCGAGGTGAGCGCGGGGCATATCCAGATCTCGGACCGGGGCGCGCTCGACTATGCCATCGCGGCGCGAGTGGAAACCGCCATCCGCCGCGCGGCGAAGGAGTAGCCATGGACAAGCTCTGGTACCAGGAATGCAACACCGGCCGCCGGTTCATCATCAAGCTCGAGCCGGGGACCCGGATCACCGCCACTCTGCTGGATTTCGCCCGCTCCAAGAAGCTCCCGTTCGCCTCGCTGGTCTCGGCGGTCGGCTCGGTGCGCGATGTGGAATTCTGCGGCATCCAGGCCGGCGCCCACCTGCCCATGACCGAAGCCCGGTTCAAGACCACCCGGCTGGAGGGGCCGCTGGAGATGATGGGCCTGGAAGGCAACATCGCCCCCGGTCCGGACAAGGCGCTGGCCGGGGAGTTCTACATCCTGGCCTCCAAGTCCAACGGCGACGTGGTGGGCGGCCGGCTGGTGGACGCGGTGGTGTTCACCACCTGCGAAATCGTGCTGGCCGAGTACCTGGTGGAGGGCATCGAACGCCACCATTCGACCACCAGCGGCGTGGACACGATCTACATCGAGGAAACCAAGCCATGAGACTGCGCCGATCGATGCTCTACGTTCCCGGCAACATGCCGGGCATGCTGCAAAACATCCCGGTGTTCGAGGCCGACGGGGTGATGATCGACCTGGAGGACGCGGTGCCGCTGGTGGAGAAGGATTCCGCCCGGCTGCTGACCCGGAACTTCCTGAAGTCGTACCAGGAGCGGAACAAGGAGATGTTCGTGCGCATCAACGCGCTGGACACGCCGTACGCCGCCGATGACCTGCGCGAGATCCTGCCGGCGCTGCCCGACGGCATCCGCCTGCCCAAGGCCGACAATCCCGAGATCGTGGAACGGCTGGACACCCTGCTGACCGAAGCGGAGGAGCGGCTGGGCCTGCCGATCGGCCATTTCAAGATCATCCCCTCCATCGAAAGCGCCCAGGGCGTGCTCAACTGCGTGGAGACGGCCCGGGCCTCGAAGCGCCTGGTGGCGCTGGCCTTCGGGGCCGAGGACTACACCGCCTCCATGGAGATCGACCGCACCAAGACCGGCGAGGAGCTGTTCTCGGCCCGCACCCAGGTGGTCTGGGCCGCCAAGGCCGCGGGCGTGCAGGCGATCGACTCGATCTTCTCGGACGTGAACGACATGGATGCCCTGCGGGCCGAGACCCTCCTGGTCAAGCGGCTCGGCTTCACCGGCAAGTCGCTGGTCAATCCCCGGCAGATCGAGGTGATCCACGAGGTGTTCCGGCCCACCGCGGCGGAGATCCAGAACGCCCTGGCGGTGATGGACGCCATCAAGCGGGCCCGGGAGATGGGCACCGGCGTCATCTCGCTCAAGGGCAAGATGGTCGACGCGCCGGTGGTGACCCGCGCGGCCCGGACCATCCGCGAAGGCGTGGCCTTCGGCATGCTCGAGTTCGACCTTTCCGACGAGGTGATCCATGGCGAAAAATAGCCTCGGGCGCGAGATCCCGGCCCAGTGGCGGGGCCGGACGCTCGACCCGTACCTGGATCCCTGGAGCCGGCAGCCGGAGGTGCTCCGGGCCACCCGGCCCCTGGTGCGCCGGGCCCCGGGCGACAGCAAGCTGCTGCCCGACCTGCGCGCCGCCATCGAGGCCTGCGGGCTGAAGAGCGGCATGACCATCTCCACCCACCACGCCCTGCGCAACGGCGACCTGCTGCTCAACCTGCTGGTCAAGGAAATGGACGCCATGGGCCTGCGCGACATGGGCATCGCCTCCTCGTCGGTGCACGCGGTGCAGGCGGAGATCATTCCCTACATCCGCAAGGGCGTGATCACCCGCATCGAGACCGGGGTCAATGGCCTGATCGGCGAGCTGGTCAGCAAGGGCGAGCTGGACTGCCCGATCATCGTGCGCAGCCACGGCGGCCGGGCCCGGTCCCTGGTCACCGGCCAGGTGGAGGTGGACGCCGCCTTCATCGCCGCCCCGTGCTGCGACCTCACCGGCAACCTGAACGGGGTCTCCGGGCCTTCCGCCTGCGGCTCCCTGGGCTACGCCCACACCGACGCCCGCTACGCCCGCAAGGTGGTGGCGGTCACCGACAACCTGGTGCCCTACCCCGCCGCGCCCATCAGCATCTCCCAGAGCGACGTGGACTACGTGGTGCGGATCGACTCCCTGGGCGACCCGGCCAAGATCGTTTCGACCACCACCCGGCTGACCCGGGACCCGGCCGGGCTGCTCATCGCCAAGTACGCCGCCGAGGTGATCGAGGCTTCGGGCCTGCTGCGCGACGGCTTCTCGTTCCAGACCGGGGCCGGCGGCACCTCGCTGGCGGTGGCCGACAACGTGCGCCGCAAGATGGCCGACGGCAAGATCAAGGGCAGCTTCGGCTGCGGCGGGATCACCGGCTATTTCGTGGACATGCTGGAGCAGGGCTACTTCCAGACCCTGTTCGACGTGCAGTGCTTCGACCTGGCCGCAGTGGAGTCGATCCGGCGCAACGCGGGACACCGGGAGATCAGCGCGGACCTGTACGCCAACCCGTTCAACCGCGGGGCGGTGGTCAACCTGCTCGACTGCGTCATCCTGGGCGCCACCGAAGTGGACGTGGACTTCAACGTCAACGTCAACACCGAGTCCAGCGGCTACCTGCTGCACAACACCGGCGGCCACTGCGACGTGGCGGCCGGGGCCAAGCTGGCCATCGTGGTGGCGCCCTCCATGCGCGGCCGGCTGCCCATCGTCCGGGAAGCGGTGACCACCGTCACCACCCCGGGAGAGACCGTGGACGTCATCGTCACCGAGCGGGGCATCTGCGTGGCCGACAAGCACCCGGACCTCAAGCGCGAACTGCTGCGGCGCAACCTGCCGGTCAAGGACATCCGCCAGTTCCACGAGGAGATCACCCGCCTCACCGGCAAGCCCAGGCCGGTGGAGTTCGAGGACGAGGTGGTGGCGCTCATCGAGTACCGGGACGGCTCCATCATCGATGTGGTCCGGAAGGTCCATGAATGAGCAGGAACTGAGGGCGGACCTGCTGGAAGCGCGGGACGGGCGGCAGCGCTCGCTCCGGCGCGGCCTGGGGCGGACCGTCCTGATGCTCGCCGCCAACCTGCCCGGGGCGGACAAGCACCGGCCCGGCGTCGCGCGCATGCTGCGGGCGGCGCTGGAGGCGCTGGACCGGGCCATCGGCCTGGAGCTGCTGGAGAGCCGGAGCGACCGGCTCGGCCTGTTCCACCTGGCGGCCAGCTCCGCGGCCCCGGCCGCGGCCAAGGCCGCGGCACTTGCGCTCGAGGCCGCGAGCCCTTCCGGGCGCCTGCTGGACCTGGACGTCTACCGGCCCGACGGCGGCCAGCTGGACCGGGCCGGGCTCGGCCTGCCGCCGCGGGGCTGCCTGCTCTGCCCCGCCCCGGCGGCCGAATGCATCCGGCTGCGGCGCCACACGGGACCCGAGCTGGGCGGGCGGGTGGCGGAGCTGCTGCGGCCCTGGCTGCCGCCAGCCATGCACATGGCTCCGGAAGCCCTGGCGCGCGGCCTGGTCCTGGGCGCCCGGCGCGAACTGGAGCTCACCCCGAAGCCCGGGCTGGTGGACCTCCGGGACAGCGGCTCCCACCCGGATCTGCCGCTCGCGGCCATGCGGGTCTCGGTGGACCTGCTGCCGCGCTACTTCGAGGCCATCCTGCGCTGCTGCCGGGAGCGCCGGCCCCTGGCGGACTTCGTCCAGGCCGGGATCGACGCGGAGGACCGCATGACCCGGGCCATCCGCGCCAACGCGCACAAGGGCTACATCTTCCTTTCGGGCCTGCTGCTCATGGCCGCCGACCGCTGCCAGGGCCGGGCGGAGCTGCTGCCGGGGACGGTCGCGGACCTGGCCCGGGAGTGCTTCGCCAACGCCCCGGCCGGCCGGGACCACCTGGGCCTGGGCGGCGTCCGGGCCGAGGCCATGGCCGGCCTGCCCGCCGTGTTCGAGCATGGCTGGCCGCGCTACCGGGAAGCCCTGGACGCGGGCGGCCCGGAGGACCACGCCGGCTTCCAGCTCATGGCCACGCTGATGCAGCGGGTGGAGGACACCACCGCCGTCAGCCGCTGCGGCCTGGACGGCCTGGCCCGGCTGCGCCGGGACGGCGCCGGGCTGCAGCGGCTGCTGGAGCGCGGCGACGCCCCGGAGCCCCGGCTGGCCGAACTCAACGAGGAGTACCGGAGGCTCGGCCTGACCATGGGCGGCGTGGCGGATTGCCTGGCGCTGACCTTCGCCCTGCGGGAGGCGGGATCAGAACTTGTAGCGGGCTGACAGGGCGAAGATGGTGATGCCCACCTTGTAGGTGCCCGTCAGATTGCCCCGGAAGTAGTTCGGGTCGGCCTGGGAAGTGCCTGATTCCAGCCCGACGTTGACATTGGGGGCGAAGATCTGGGTGGCGCCGAAGTCCAGCGTGGTCTGGTCATTGGGCGACCAGGCCACACCCGCGGCGATCCAGGTGCGGTCGGAGTCGGGGATGCGCGGGGTGCGGGTCCGGTTGTCCACCGGGGAACGGTCGTAGGCCAGGCCGGCCTTGACCGCCCACATCGGGTTCAGCTTCCAGATGCCGCCCAGGGAGTAGAACATCGTGTCCTTCCAGTTCTCTTCCGTGACGTCGTCGGGCTGGCCCGAGGCGAAGCTGACCCGCAGTTCCTTGAACACCGACCATCCGGTCCAGGCGACCTCCCCCTGGATGCTGAGGGCGGAGTTCAGTTCGTAGGTGAAGCCGGCCGAGGCGGTGGCGGGCAGGTTGAGCTTGGCCTCGGCCGCGCTGTCCGTGATGCTGGCGTTCAAGGGGGCGGGCACCGAGCTGTAGCCGATGTTCCCCTTGATGTCGATGTTGGTCCGGCCCTGGTAGCCCATGCCGAAGCGCAGGGCGGGGCTGGCGGTCCAGGTGAAGCCCGCCTTGTAGCCGAAGGCCCAGGCGTCGCCCGAAAGGGTCGCGGTCTGGTCCGCGTGGCCGGGCACGAAGCCCGGAACGCCCAGGGCGTTGCCGACGGCGCCGAAATCCACGCCGTTGGCGATGGTGGCCTCGGCCTTGCGGGCCACCAGGGCCACCCCGAAAGTCCAGTCGGGGTTCGGCCGCCAGGCCACCGCCGGGGCGATGTCGTAGGTCTTGAGGTCGGTCTTGAGGCCGTAGTAGCGGCCGACGAAATCACCGGGATAGTTGGTGACCAGGCCGAACGGGACGTTCACCGACAGGCCCAGGAAGACCTGGTCGTTGAGCGGCATCGCCACATACAGGGCGGGCACCACCGGCTGGTTGACGGCATTGGGCAGGTCCGGGCCGCCCGAGATGACCCGGTCGGCAGGCTGGAAGCCCGACGCCCGGGTGCCGGTGGCGCCCGACAGATCCATGGACGCCCTGATCCAGGAGACGCCCAGGGCCACCTGGGTGCCTGAGAACAGGGGCAGGGTGGCCGGGTTCCAGAACATGGAGGTGATGTCCTGGGCGCCGGCGCTGGCCCCGGCAAAGGCGTTGCCCTGCTCCGAGGCGCTCTGCTCACGGAGCTGGAAGCCCGAAGCGACGGCATGGGGGCCCCAGACCAGGATCATGGCGAGAACGGGAAGAACGCGCTTGGACATGTGCACCTCTCTATAAACCAGGCTGGGTGGGGTCCACCGCGATGGAAGTGCCGGTCACCCCGAGGAAGTAGAGCATCTGCTTCTGCAGGAGGCCCGCGTTGACGGGGAAGGCGGGATCCAGCAGGGCGCCGTGCTCGATGCCGGTCTGGTCGAACTGGAAATAGCCTTCACCCGGAGCGGTGGCCGCGGGGGTCAGCGCCGCCGGTTCGTCCTTGGGCGCGGGAGCGGCGCCGGTGAGGGTGTACATGAAGGGGACGGGGATCCGGTCCGAGGCCCCATAGCCCAACTGGAAGAACAGGGGGGCCACCGCCGCTCCGGCGCCGCCCAGAACGCCCTCGCCGCCCAGGGCGTTGCCGAAGTAGCGGGTGTAGGGGTTGGTGATCACCAGGTCACCGTCGGTGGGGTTGCCCAGGGCGTCAAAGGACTTGGAGGTGGCCTCCTGGATGAGCAGGCGCCCGGAAAGCCGGCTGGGCAGGCCCGCCGCCAGGGGGGTGGTCATGGTGGCTGGATCGGCCGTGTCAATGACGCTCTGGGTGGCCTGGAAGAAGGCATGGTAGGTGGGACTGCCGGTGGGGATCCCGGCGGCCACCAGGCCGCTGTTCACCGTCGCGCTGAAGGCCGGGCTGGCCTGGATCAGGTAGGCCAGCTTGCCGCCCGGCACGCTGAGGTAGCCTTTCATGGACGCGTTGAGCAAGGTCTGGGTATAGGGGAGCGGGGCGTTGCCGGCCAGGTAATAGGCCCCCACGATGGAGCCCAGGCTGATGCCCACGTAATGCAGTTTGGTGATGGAGGGGGGCGCGGCCAGGGCGGCGAAGCCGCCGGTGGCCACGGTGAATTCCAGGCGGTCCAGGTTGAAGGCGGCCTGCTGGATGTTGGAGCGGGTGGCGAGGGGCGCGCCCACCGCCATGAAATCCTGGCCCCACTGGGTGGTGGTCCGGCTGGGCAGGGCCAGCGCCCCGTGCATGGGCAGATCGATGGCCAGGGCGGCGAATCCGTTGCCGGTGAGGGCCTGGGCCAGCGCCAGGACCGTTTCCTTCTGGCTGGTGATGCCGTGCTGGTAAATGACCAGCGGGAAGCCTCCGGCAGGGACGGCTCCGACCGGGGCCAGGTAGACGAAGGGGACGGCGTTGGGCACGTGGTAGAACCCGATCAGGCCGCCCGTCGTGGCGTCCCGGAACGGCTGGACCACGCCGGCCGCATCATTCTGGGCCGTGGCTTTCACCGCCGTGAGGTCGATGGTGGCCTTGTTGGTCGAGACCACCACCGGGTCCATGCCCAGGAAGGCGGAGTTGATCGTGCCCAGGACGATGGAGCCGATGGTCGCGGGCACCGGACCGGCGAGGCCTCCGGTGGCGGCGGTCCAGTAGGCGCTCACATCCAGGGCGGGGTTGGCGTTGCCCTTGGTGAAGGTGGTGGCGACCGCGATGCTGTTGGTCCAGGTCTTGCCGGGAAGGCCGCCCAGGCCCGCGCCGGCGGCGAAGCTTCGCAGGGCGGACTCGACCGGAATCGTGGAGGTCGCGGTGGGGACGGCTGGGGTGGTCTGGATGAAGCCGGCGCCGGAGGTGATGAAGCGGCCCATGAGGGCGATGCTGGTCCGATCCGTGATGGTGGTGGTGGTGGACGCCGTGACCAGGTCGTTCATGACCTTGTTGTAGCCGGAAAGGACGATGTTGGATCCGCTCGTGGCGTTGGCCCAGACCGGATCCAGCGCCGCCGCCACCCCGGTGGGCAGGGTGGTGGACTGCAGGTACTGGAAGTAGACGGACGGGATGATGGGGGCGCCGGTGCCAGCGTCCAGCACCCGGTTGGTCACCACGTAGAGGTAGCGGGTGGCCGGCTCCAGGGGGAAGTTCGGGAACAGCCACAGGTTGGTGGTTCCGGCCGTGTATTGGAAGCTGAACAGGCCGGTCACATCCGCGAACCCGAGCGGCTTGTTTTCGGTGCTGGCCGGATCCGCAGTGTCGGCAGTGATCAGGAACACCTTGATGTTCGCCGCCGACACCGTGGCCGGCTGGACCGGATAGGTGAACTGGAGGTAGATCGGCGCGTTCACCCCCGCCACCGCGTTGGTGCCGCCCACCTCGTGCAGGTTGATGTAGGCCAGGGCCTCCGCGGGGTTCATGGGCTTGTTGACGGCCCGTCCGGTCAGCGGATCAGCCGCCTGTGCGGTGGCCAGGATGTTGGGCAACGGCACGTTCCCGGTGGTGGGATCGAACACCGCCGCGTTGGTGCTGGCCACGGGCGCCCCGATGGCCGCAGGCTCCTGCCGGCCGGCGCAGCCCGCCAGGATGATAAGCAGAAATGGAGCCAACGCCCTGCGCAGGTACGTCCGCATGTCCTCACCTCATAAGCACTTGAATCGCGGTCACAAGATAGAACGACAAAACCAACTTTGAAAGAAACATTTCCTTTTTTTTTACATTCAACTGACCTGAGGTCATTAGCAAAATCTATACCCGCAGGTTCCGCCTCAGGACTGCGAGGATCCGCTCGATCTCCGGTTCCTCCAGTTCGTTGTGGAAGGGCAGCGCGAGGGTCCGGCGGCCGATCGCCTCGGTGCGCGGCAGGGTGCCGCGCAGATCGCCGAACCGTTCGCGGATGTAGGGCTGGGTGTGGACCGGGGCGAAATAGCCGCGGCAGGGCACCCCTTCCCGTTCCATCCCGGCGATGGTGCGATCCCGGTCGGAGCCTTCGTCCAGGGTCACCACGTAGACGAACCAGCTCATGCGCACCTCGGGCCGCACCGTGGGCGGACGGACGCCGGCCATGACGGCCAGGCGCTCGCCGTACTGCCGGGCCACCCGCTCGCGCTTGGCGAGGAACTGCTCCAGCCGGGCCAGCTGGGAGAGGCCCAGGGCGGCGGACATCTCGTCCAGGCGGTAGTTGTGGCCGAGCCGGTCGTGCTGCAGCCAGGCCCCCATGGCGGTGCGGCCCTGGTTGGCATAGCTCCGGCACAGCTCGGCCAGCCGGTCGTTGTTGGTCACGATCATGCCGCCTTCGCCGGTGGTCATCTGCTTGTTGGGGTAGAAGGCGAAGGCGCCGGCCGCGCCGAAGCCGCCGAGCCTGCGGCCCTTGTAGACGGCGCCGATGGCCTCGCAGCAGTCGTCGATCACCGCCAGGCCGGTGCGGGCGGCGATCCGCTCCAGTCCGTCCCAGTCGGCCGGGTGGCCGAACACGTCCACGGCCATGATGGCCTTGGTGCGCCCGGTGATCCGGTGCTCCAGGTCGCGCACATCGAGGTTGTAGGTGTCCGGCTCCACCTCCACGAACACCGGGGTCGCGCCTTCGTAGAGGAAGGCGTTGGCGCTGGCGGCGAAGGTGAAGGAAGGCACCAGCACCTCATCGCCGGGACCGATGCCCAGGGCCTTGACGATCAGGTGCAGGGCCGCCGTGCCGGAATCGACCGCCACCGCGTGCTTCACCCCGGCGTAGGCGGCCAGGCTCCGTTCGAAGGCGGCGGTCTTGGGGCCCAGGGCGAGCCGGCCGCTGCGCAGGACCCCCAGCACCGCCTGGATGTCGTTCTCGTCCAGTTCCGCCGCCGACATTTCGATATCCCGGGTGAGCGCCGGCCGGAACCGGGCCCGGCGTTCCTCCGCCACCGCCCAGGGGGCGGCGGGCAGGGGCCGGTTCAGCATGGGAGCGGGGCTGTGGTTCATGGAAACCTCCAAATCAGGTGACGGTGCGGATGGTGACGAAGGCTTCGGCGGCGCCGACGCCCACGGTGGCGCCCCGGAGCGTGGCGAGGGCCCGGAGCGCGGACAGGGACCGTTCGTGCGGCGCCGGCTGCAGCTGGGAGCGGTAGAGCGCCATGGCCTCGAGCTTGGCTTCGAGGGTGCCGGTGATGTCCACGAAATGGTTCGGGACGAAGGACGGGGTGAGGAACGGGGCGTTCCAGTTGGTTTCCGAAAGGGTCTCGTAGGCGTAGACCCGCCTGGGCCAGCCGGGCCGGCCCGGCCGCGCGGCGACGATGGCCGAGCGGAAGACCATCTGGTGGTCCAGGTGGACGTCGCCCAGGAAGGGCAGGTACAGCTCGTCCGGCGCGCAGGAGCGGACCAGTTCCCCGAGCCGGGCGTTGAGTTCCCGGTGCGGCAGCGCGTCCAGTTCCGCGGCAGGCAGGTCCAGGTACCAGGTGTTGGCGATGCCCAGCAGGCCGTGGACCGCCCAGGTCTCCTCCCGGCACTGGGCTTCGCCCTCCGCCGGATAAAGCGGCGGCCGGCCGCGGGTGATGACCCCCACCTGGACCGAGTGGCCCTCCCGGGCCCAGCGGGCCATGGCGCCCCCGACCCCAAGCACCTCGTCGTCGGGGTGCGGAGCGAGCACGAGCTTGACCAGCGGCTTCATGGTCGCTCCGGTTCGCCCGAGGCGGGCTCATGGCGCCGCAGGGCGGCGTAGGCGTCGGGCACCCCGCTCCTCTGGGAGCCGTCCGGGGCGTAGACGGTGTCGGCCCGGAGCAGCACGCCCACGGTGCGCCAGAGGATGCGCAGATCCAGCCCCAGGCCGCGGTGGTCGACGTACCAGACGTCCAGCTCCACCCGCTCCCGCCATGAGTGCCGGGCGGCGCCCGAGACCTGCTGCCAGCCGGTCATGCCCGGCGGGACCTCCAGCCGGCGCCGGTCCAGGCTCGAGTAGTAGGGCAGGAACTCGGGCAGCAGGGGCCTGGGCCCGACCAGGCTCATGCTGCCCCGCAGCACGTTGATGAGCTGGGGCAGTTCGTCCAGGCGCAGGTTGCGCAGGATCCGGCCGACCCGGGTGATGCGGAAGTCGTCCCGGCTGGTCTCCAGGCCGGTGCCCAGGCGGGTGCTGCCGTGGCGCATGGTCCGGAACTTGATGATGGTGAAGGGCCGGCCGCCCAGGCCCAGCCGGCGCTGGCGGAACCAGGCCGGGCCGCTGGAATCCAGCCGCACGGCCACGGCCAGCGCGGCCAGCAGCGGGCTGGCCAGCAGCAGGAGCGCGCCGCCCGCCAGCAGGTCGAAGGCGCGTTTGCGGCGCAGGCCGCTCACCGCGCACCCTCGACCCGTTCGGCCCCGGCCAGCAGCCAGGCCAGTTCCGCCAGGGCGTCCACCCTCAGGTGCGGCGCCTGCTCCGGCGCCGCCGCCCCCCCCGCGTACGGCCCCGTGGCCACCCCGACGGTCAGCATGCCCAGGCTCTTCGGCCCCTGGAAATCGCAGGCGGGGTTGTCGCCCACGTAGGCGCACCGGTCCGGCGCCAGGCCCAGGCGGCCGCAGGCCAGCTGGAAAGGGAACGGGCTCGGCTTGTGCAGGCGCTCGGCGAAATCCCCGGTGTACACCATCTGGTCGAACCAGGGGCCCAGCCCCAGGGCTTCGACCTTGTGCCGCTGGGTCGGGCCGTGGCCGTCGGTGACCAGGAACAGCTTGAACCCGGACCCTTTGAGCCGGCGCAGCAGTTCCTGGGCGCCCGGGTAGGGTTCGGCCGCCGGGCGGTGCCGGTGGTAGCGCTGCACCAGTTCGTCCACCAGGCGCGGATCCCAGGCACCCAGCTGGTGCAGCACGTGGTCGAACAGGCGCGGGTGGGCCGGGGTGAGCCGCGCCAGAGCCTCATGGCAGGCGCGCAGCACCTGGACCCGGCCCCAGCCCAGGCGCCGGCCGAGGTCCGCGGCGCTGGCGTCGAAGAAGGAGCGGGCGAAGGCGTCCTGGTCCCAGAGGGTGTAGTCGAGATCGAAGCCGATGGCGTCCAGTCGCAGTTCCATGGTTCACGCCCCCCTGCCCAGGCCCGCGCCCGGGGCGAGGAACACCTCGTCCCAGTAGCGGTACATCAGCAGCGGCGGGCAGGGCTTCAGCCAGGGCGCGGGCTCCCGGCCCCGGGCCAGGTCCAGTATCCCTTCGAACAGCGGCACCCCGGCGGCCTGGCTCAGGATGGCGGTGCCGGCCATACGGGCGTTGATCTCGGTGAACTTGACCGCGCCGTCGGGACCGGCGAAGCACTGGAAGTTCAGCGGCCCGACCATCCCCAGGGCCCGCACCAGGGTCCGCACCGGTTCCAGCAGGCCCTCGAGCCAGTGGGTGAGGCCCTTGGAGGAGACCCCCGATTCGGTGGCGAGCCGCTGGCGCGGCGACAGGATGCGCAGTTCGTGGTCGAACCCGGCCAGGGCGTCGATGGTGTATTCCACGCCGGAGAGGCATTCCTGCACCACGGCGCGTTCGACATAGCGGGCGAAGAAGGCGGCCTCGGCGTGGTCGCGGGCCAGCTGCACGCCGGTGCCGCCCCGGCCGCTGCGCGGTTTGACGATGACCGGGTAGCGCTCGAAGCTGCCCTCCCGGTAGGCTTCCGCCGGCACCGTGTGCGGCGCGGCAATGCCCAGCTCCCTGAAGCACTCGGCCATGCGCAGCTTGTCGGCGCACACCGCCAGGGCCTCCGGGCCGGAAAGCAGCAGCCGGGTGCCCAGCGCCTCGAACTGCTCGCGGTGCCGTCCGCACAGCGCCAGCTCCTCGTCCAGGGCCGGCAGGAACAGGTCGACCGCCTCGCGCCGGCAGACCGCCAGCATCCGTTCCAGGTAGTCGGCGGTCCCCGCCCTGGGCACCACGTGGGCGGCGTCGGCGAAGGCGAAGCCCACCGAAGCCGGGTCGCAGTCCGCCGCCACGATGCGGCAGCCCAGGGCCTGGAAGGCCTTGTATTGGGTCACGGTGGGCGGCGATCCGGCCGCGGTGCGAAGCAGGGTGATACGGGTCATGGTCGAACCTTTCAAGGACAGCGGTAGGCGGGGAAGTAGCCGGCGGCATCGGCGTCGGGCGGCAGGCCCCGGCGCCGCAGCAGGGCCTGGTAGACCCCGGGCCGCAGCACCATGCGGAAGGTCTGGAACCGGCTGCGCAGCTTGGAGAAGCCCTGCTTGAAGAAGGCCAGGGAATCCTCCCGGCAGCCCACCCCGCCGCCCAGGTGGAGCAGCCCGGCGCCCCGGCCCTTGGCCCAGTCGCGCATGTGGATCAGCATCATCTTGGCCGGCCCGGCCCGGCGGAAGGCTTCGCTGGTGCCGCTGAGGTGGAACTGCACCAGGCCGTCGATCATGGTGAACAGGCCGGCCGCCGCCGCCTCGCCCTCCGGGCCGCGCACGAGGCACAGGTGCAGATGCCCGCCCAGGCTCCGGCGCAGGTCGTCGTAGTAGTCGCGGCTGAAGTGGTAGAAGGCGCCGGCGTCCCGGAGCCGCATGGTCTGCTCGTAGATCCGGATGAAGTCGTCCAGCCGGTCCCAGGCGTCCAGCTGGACCCTGAAGCCTTCCCGTTCGAGCTTGCGCACATCGGCCAGGTGGTTGACCCGGGTCTGCCGGTCCAGCTCCTCCCGGGGCAGGCTCAGATCCAGGTAGACCGTGGCGCCGTGCTCGATCAGCGCGCCGAACGCGCGGAACGGGGCTTCGGGCAGAGGCAGCAGGGGATGCAGGCGCAGGAAGGCGGCCACGATTCCGGCGGCGGCGCCGGCCTCCCGGAAGGCGCCGAGCATGGCGGCCAGGGTCCCGGCCCCGGGCTCGCCGCGCACCAGCGGACATGGATAGCCGTAGGGCGCGACCGAATCGAGCCAGCCGGGATCCGGGTCCAGCGCCTCGGGCAGCGGACGCAGCACCATCGGCACGAGCATGGCCGCCCCTCCCTCCTGGGCCCAGAAGGCGGCCGCTTCACCGCCTTCGTGGCGGGCGCAGAGTTCCACATAGGCCGGCAGATGGTAGAAATCGTGCCGGCTGCCGGCCAGGAATTCCGGCCAGCGGGGATCCGAACAACGCAGCAGCTCAGCTTGCATGGGCCCTCCCGGCGCGGCACAACAGGGCTTCCAGAAGGGCCGCCTCGAAACGGCCCGCCAGGATGCGGAACTCGAAGTTGGCTTCGACATGGGCCCGGCCGCGCCGGCCCATCTCGGTTCGCGCCGCGGGCTCCAGGGCGAGCAGCCGTTCCATGCCCTCCGCCATGGCCCCGGCATCGCCCGGCCGCACCGTGATGCCGCAGCGGCCTTCGGCGATGGGGTTGTTCGGGCAGTCCAGGCCGAGCACCGTGGGCCGGGCCATGGCCATGAAGTCATAGAGCTTGTTGAAGCTGATCCCGTGCCGCCACAGCGGAGTGTCGTGGGAGCTGACCCAGAAGGCGTCGGCCTGGGCCAGGGTCCGGTAGACCTCCAGCTTGGGCACCGGCGGCAGGAAGGTGAGGGAGCGGATGCCCTCGTCCCGGGCCCGGGCCTGCAGGCGCGGCTTTTCCGGCCCGGTGCCGAGCAGCACCAGATTGAGCGCCTGGGACGAGTGGGCCTGGAGCAGCGCGGCGGCGTCGACCAGGACGTCCAGGGCGTTGGTCCGGCCGTGGGAGCCGGCGTACATGAAAGTGAAGGCGGCGCCTCCCGGGGCTTCGCGCACCGGCGGCACCAGGCTCAGGTCGATGCCGTTGGACACCCAGGTGACGGCCCCGGGGTCGCCGCCGCGCTCGGCCACCCGCGGGCCGATGCCGGGCAGGAGCGTGATGATGTGGTCCGCTTCGCGATACAGCTCGCGCTCGATCCGCTCCATCAGCCAGACCAGCGGATGCCAGGGGGAGACCCCCATCACGTCGATCAGCGACTGCGGCCACACGTCCCGGATCTCCAGGGCGAACGGGACCCGCAGCCGGCGGGCGAGGCGCAGCGCGGCCCGGGCTCCGAACAGGTGCGGGCTGCTGCCCACGATCACGTCGGGACGGCCGTCCAGCAGCCGGGGCAGCTGGTGCGCCACCGCCCGGGCGAAGGCGAGCATGTTCCAGAGCCGGGCCGCGCCGCCGCTGCCCAGGTAGCCGGGCGTGCGCAGCCAGATGAAGGGCACGCCGCCGTGCAGCTCCCGCGCGCTGGCCTGCCCCGGCTCCAGCCGGTCGGTGCGGGTGATGTGGTCGAAGCTTGCTGCGACGATGGCCGGCTGGTGGCCCAGCGCCTGGAGCGCCCTGGCCAGGGCGTAGTGCCGGGTGCCGCCCGGCTGGGTCGGCGGGAAGGCGTAGTGGTTGATCAGGAGTATTTTCATCTTGGACACCAGAAGGGAATCAAGCGAGACGGGCCCGGCGCAGATGCCAGCGGAGGTTGCCGGCTTCCGCCTCCCAGCGGTAGCGGGCGCGGTAGGCCTCCCGGCCGGCCCGGGCGTGGCGGCGCAGCCGCTCCGGATCCGAGCAGAGGGTGACCAGGACCCGGGCCACCGCGTCCGGCTCGGGCGCGGCCAGCAGGCCGGAACCGGAGTCCTCCACCAGCCGGCGCCAGAGGGGGAAGTCCGAGGCCAGCACGGGAATGCCCATGGCCATGTACTCGAACAGCTTGGTGGGCAGGGCTTCCAGGTAGTTCGGCCGGGGCAGCAGGGTCACCAGGCCGACGCCGGCCCCGGCGGCGCGCTCCCGCAGTGCTTCCGGCCCAAGGCGGGGCACGTGGACGCACCAGCCTTCGGCCTCGGCTTGGCGGATGGCCGCGCCGACCTCCGGCTCCATGACCCAGCCGATCAGCTCCAGGCGCAGCTCCGGGATCCGCCGGCGCGCCGCGCGCACCGCCGCAAGGGCCAGCAGCGTGCCGCGCACCCGGGACAGCCCGCCCACGTAAATGATCCGGTGCGGGTCCGGCGCGAGACAGGCCTGCCCGAACAGCGCCTTGGGGTAGTTGTGCAGCACCCGGGTCTGGGCCGCCGGCCAGGCCCGGGCGATGGCCTCGGTGGCCGGGGCGAAGCCGGTGAACAGGGTGCGGGCGACGCGCAGCATGCAGGTGACCAGGCGCGCGGTGGGGGCCCGCAGCGCCGCCGGCAGGTACGGCTTGGACGCCACCTGCAGCGGCAGGTCCTCGTGGATGTCGTACAGGAGGTAGCTCTCCGGCCGGAGGACCGCCAGCAGGGCCATGGCCGGCACCAGCTCCGGATCGTGGAAGTGCACCAGGGCGAACGGCCCGTGGCGCAGAACCGCGCGCCAGATCCCGAGGGCCAGCAGGAAGCGGCCCATGCGCCCGGCGGGCACGGCCAGCGGATGGATGCGCAGCCCGGGCGCCGCGCTCCAGCCCGACCGCGCCGGCGGCTCCGCCAGGGGCACGAAGACATGCACCTCCACCCCCCATTCCAGGCAGGCGGCCAGCTCCCGCTCGAACACCCGGGGGTCGCCCCAGGGGTGGGCGGTGGTGACCACGGCCATCCGGCCGGTCATGGCGCCACCCGCGCCGGCAGGCGCCACAGCATCAGGGCGGAGGTGACGAACATGAACAGCGGCCGGTTGTCGTTGACGTCGCCGCTGACCATGGCGTTGATCAGGTAGAACACGGTGCCGGCGAACACCACCCGCCCCCCGGGCGAACCGGTCCGGCCCCAGGCGGCCGCGGCCGCCGCCAGCAGCACCAGGAGGGTGACGGCGCCGCAGATCCAGCCCGATTCCAGGGTGACCTCGGCCAGGAGGTTGTGCGGATACTGGCGGCCCACGCCCCGTTCCGGATCGATCCGGGTGGCGAACCCGGCCCAGCCGATCCCCCACGGGGCGTCGCCGACCAGCTCCCAGGCGGCGTGCATTGCGCTCACCCGGTAGGTCTCCGAGGCCCCGTACTGGCCGTGGAAGAAGGCTCCCACCCGGGCCAGGGAGCCCTTGGGCGCCAGCGAAAGGGAGCCGGCGACCACCAGCGCGAAGACCAAGGCGGCGGTGATCAATCGCCCCAGCCTGGGGCCCAGCCGCATGCGCCCGGCCCCGAACAGCAGGGCGAGCACCGCCAGGGCGGCCAGGATCGGCCCGCGCGAGCCGGAGAACAGCGCGGTGACGCCGGCCAGGCCGAGGATGCCGAAGGTCAGGCCCGGCAGCGGGGCGTCGCCGGCCAGGGCGATCGCGGCGTAGGTGAACAGCAGGCCGGTGGCCCGGCCCAGGGAGATGGTGCCGGCCCCGAACGCCTGCAGCCGTTCCGCCTCCGGGGCGGAGCCGAACAGGCCGCCGCAGGTGATGGCCAGGCAGAAACCGGCCAGCGCATTCATCAGCCGGACCAGGTCGCCGTCATCGTCCACCAGGAACAGCGGCGCCAGGGCCGAGAGCAGGGTGAAGGTGAAGATGGTGGCGATCTTCTGGATGCCGTAGGGGGAATGCACCGTCTGGAACAGCCCCGGGACGAAGCTCAGGAACCAGAACAGCACCAGGGCCGGCCCATCCAGGGAGCACAGCCGCGCCCCGCGCAGGAAGCGCACGGCGAGCACCGCGATGAGCAGCGCGCCGGTGAGCAGGGTGAGATCCACCGGGAACCAGGCCAGGCGGGGATCGGCCTTCAGGTCTCCGGCGAACAGGAAGGCCGCCAGGACCAGGAAGCGCGGCCGGGTGGCATAGGTCCGCAGCCAGGCCCGGAGCCTCATGGCGTCTCCCCCGCGGGCCGGTGCCGGCGGATGGCGTGCCAGGTGACCAGGCCGTAGCCGACGTAGGCCAGGGTGCCGGTGGCGCCGAACAGGAAGATGGCGGGACGGGGCGGCCACTTGAGCAGGTAGGCCGCCAGGATGCCGCCGAGCAGCAGGCCGGTGCGGAGCACCTCCCGGTACAGGGCCAGGTCCTGCCGCTCCAGCACCAGCAGGGTGCTGTCGGCGCAGGCGGCGGTGAACTGGGCCAGCGCCATGGGCGCCAGGGCAACCACGAAGATGCCGGCCTCGCCCCAGTCGCGCCCGAAGATCAGCGGGAACAGGAACCAGCCCGCGCCCATGGCGGCGAGCATGAGCGGCAGGCCGAGCAGGAACATGCGCCGGAGGGTGCCCTTGAACAGGGGCATCAGGCCGGCCTCGCGCCGGGCCAGCAGGGCCACCTCGCCGAAGTAGACCTGGGCCACCGATTCGCCGATGACCGAGCTGGGCAGGGCGAACACCCGCTGGGCCAGGGCGAAGCAGCCCGCCTCCGCCGGGCCGAAGGTGATGGCCAGCAGCAGCGCCGGGATGCGCAGGTTGAAGGTGTTCATCAGGGCCGTGCCGCTGCCGATGGCCGGGAAGCGGCGGAAGCGCACCAGGGCGCGCCGCATCCCGCCCCAGGTCACCCGCTTCAGCCGGGCCCAGTCGTTGCGCCAGTCCAGCATGGCCAGGGTGCGGGTGCCGTTGGAGCGCCCGAGCGCGTCACCCACCAGCAGCCCCAGGGGGCCCTTCACCACCGACCCCACGCCCAGCTGCAGGGCCAGCTGGGTCAGGCTCTGGGTCACCTTGGTCCGGGCGATGCGCCGGTAGCCGCCCTTGCGGATGGCCCAGCAGGTGAAGACCTGGCAGGACCCGCAGCCGAGGATGCTGACCGGCACCAGCCACAGGTAGGGCGCCAGCGCCGGCGCGCCCGTCCAGGCCAGGATCCGGTCCTGCGCCGCGTAGAGCAGCAGCGAGGCCAGGCAGGTGGTCGCCGCCACCAGGAGCATGCAGACCGCCAGCAGGTCGATGGCCTCATCGTCATCGGCCGGGATGGGCAGGGCGAATTCGTAGCGCAGGGAGGCGACGATCACCACGATGGCCAGGAGGGAGACGTACACCACCAGCACGCCGAAATCGGCCGGGGTGTAGAGCCGGGTCAGCAGCGGCGCGGCCAGGACCAGCAGGCCCTGGGCCACGGCCGTGCCGCCGGCCACCTGGAGCACCTTCAGGCGGAATCCGCTCATCCCCAGGGCGGCGTTCATCCTCGGCCCACCCGGGCCAGCAGCGCCCGGACCACGGCCTGCTGGGCCGCCGCTTCCATCTCCGGCCAGATCGGCAGGCTGATGACTTCCGCGCACATCCGCTCGGCCCTGGGGCAGGCCACGTGGGCGTGGCTCTGCTCGTAGAGCTTGAGCCGGTGGCAGGGGACCGGGTAGTAGACCATGGTGTCCACCCCGTCCTCCGCCAGCCGCGCCTGCAGCCGGTCCCGGTCGCAGCCCGGGACCCGCACGGTGTATTGGTGGAACACATGGCCTTCCACCACCGCCGGCACTTTGATGCCGGCGTGGCCGTCCAGCATCCGGCCGTAGGTCTCCGCCACCCGCCTGCGGCCCGCGTTCCAGGCCTCCAGGTGGGGCAGCTTGACCCGCAGGATGGCGGCCTGGAGCTCATCCAGCCGAGAGTTGTAGCCGACCATCTCGTTGTGGTACTTCTTCCGGCTGCCGTGCACCCGGAGCGCCCGGGCCAGGTCCGCCAGCTGGTCGTCGTTGGTCGCCAGCAGCCCGGCGTCGCCGCAGGCGCCCAGGTTCTTGGACGGGAAGAAGCTGAAGCAGCCCATCTGGCCCAGGCTGCCGGTCTGCTTGTCGCGGAGGCGGGCGCCGAAGCTCTGGGCGCAATCTTCCACCACCATGAGCCCGTGGCGCCGGGCCACGTCCAGGATGGCCGTCATATCGCAGGGACGGCCGAACAGGTGCACCGGGAGGATGGCCCGGGTGCGCAGGGTGATGGCCGGTTCGATCAGGGCCGGGTCCAGGTTCATGCTCTCCTCCTCCACGTCCACGAACACCGGGGTGGCGCCCATCTGGCTGATGGCCTCGGCGGTGGCGAAGAAGGTGAAGGGGGTGGTGATGACCTCGTCGCCCGGGCCGACGCCCAGCGCGCGCAGGGCGAGCACCAGGGCGTCGGTGCCGGAGTTGCACCCGACGGCGTGCTTGACCCCCAGGTAGCGGGCGGTCTCCTGCTCGAAGGCGCGCACCTCCGGGCCGAGGATGTAGTGGGTGGAGCGCAGGGTCCGCTGGATGGCCCGGTTGAGTTCCTCCCACAGGGACGCCAGCTGGGGCGCGAGGTCGAGCACGGGAATGCGTGTCCGGGTTTGCACGGTTCAGCCCTCCTTCCCGACCAGGCCGTCCGCGCCGCGGCGGTAGCGCTGGCCGTAGCTGGTGACGGCCAGGCCGCCGGCGTCGAACTTCAGCCGCTCGCCCCGCTCGCACATGTAGCCGATGATCCGCGCGGGCACCCCGGCCACCATGGCGTAGGCGGGCACGTCCCGGATCACCACCGAGCCGGCCGCCACGAAGGCGCATTCGTTCAGGGTGATGCCGCAGACGATGGTGGCGTTGGCGCCGATGCTGGCGCCGCGCTTCACCCGGGTCTCGAAATAGTCGTCGGAGCGGTTGCGCGGGTGGAGGCAGCGCGGCGTCTGCACATTGGTGAACACCATGCTGGGGCCGCAGAAGACATAGTCCTCCAGCACCACCCCCTCGTACAGGGACACGTTGTTCTGCACCTTGCAGAAGTCGCCGATGCTGACCCCGTCGGCGACCATGACGTTCTGGCCGAGGATGCAGTCGTGGCCGATCACGGCCTTCGGATAGACGTGGGAGAAGTGCCAGATCTTCGTGCTGTCGCCGATCTGGGCGCCTTCGTCGATCACCGCGGTGGGGTGCGCGAAGGGTTTGCTGGCTGCGAGTGTGCTCATGCGCTCTCCTGCTTGTTGGTTTGGATCAAGAACTGCCTGAGCTGGGCATCCGCCTCCTCAAGCACCCGGACCACCTCGACCCCGCTGCGGCCGTCGCTCAAGGGCGCCGCTCCGGTGGCGAGGCAATCCAGGAAATGCTGGTCCTCCAGGCGCAGCGGCTCGCCGTGGCCTTCGAAGACCCGTTCCGAGCCCTCGTCCACCGGCGCCAGGCCGGCGGGCGGCTCGCCCCCCTTCAGCCGCTTGCGGTGCAGGGTGAGGCTCTGGTCGGATTCGTTGTAGGCGATCATCCCCTCGTCGCCCAGGACCCGCAGGCCCCGGCGCTTGCCGGGCCAGTACCAGGCGGAGTGGATGTGCGCGGAGCGGCCGCCGCTGAAGCCCAGCTCCAGGTGGATGTCGTCGTGGATGCCGGGCTGCAGGAAGGCGGCCCCGCAGGCCCGCACCGCCCGCGGGGCGCCGCCCATGAGGTGGCACAGCACCGCCACGTCGTGGGGCGCCAGGCTCCAGAGCACGTTCTCGGTCTGGCGGACGCGGCCGTGGTTGAGCCGCTCCTGGTGGATCCGCAGCACCCGGCCGACGGCCCCGGCCTCCAGCAGCCGCTTGAGCTCGCGCACCGCCGGCTGGTAGAGCAGCAGGTGGCCCACCATGAGCGGCCGGCCCGCGGCCCGGGCCAGATGCACCAGCTCCTGGGCGTCCCGGCTGCCCAGGGTCATGGGTTTTTCCACCAGGACCCCCTTCCCCGCTTCCAGCGCCCGGGCCGCGAGCGGCGCGTGGGAGGGCGCCGGGGTGGCCACCACGATCCCTTCGGCCCGGTCGAAGGCCTGCTCCATGGAGCCCAAGACCGGGACCCCCGGAAACGCCTCCTGGATCCGTTCGCGCAGGGCGGGCAGCAGCTCCACCACCCCGGCCAGGGCGCCCAGCTCCTGCAAGGTGCGCACATGGTTGCGTCCCCAGGCGCCGCAACCGACCACCGCGACCCGGGGGCTCACAGGAGCACCACCTTGCCGCGCTCGCACGGCACCCCGCGGGTGGCGTAGCGGGTGTCCAGGGTGAGCCGGGCGTGCTCCACCACGAACCGGTAGTCCACCGCCGAGTGGTCGGTGAGGATCAGCACCAGGTCGGCGTCGGCCAGCACCTGGGCGGTCAGCGCCACGCTCTCAAGCTCATGCCCGTACTCCCGGAACCGGGGCACCAGCGGGTCGTGGTAGGCCACCGCCGCGCCGCGCAGCGCCAGCAAATGCAGGATCTCGGCGCTGGGGCTCTCCCGGGGGTCGTCGATGTCCTTCTTGTAGGCCACGCCCAGCACCAGCACATGGGCGCTGCGCAGCCCGAGCCCGTGGTCGCTGAGCAGGCGCATGGCCTTCTCCATGACGAATTCGGGCATGCGCCGGTTGATCTCGCCGGCCAGGGCGATGAACCGGGTGTTGAAATTGAACTCCCGGGCCTTCCATTCCAGGTAGTGCGGGTCCAGCGGGATGCAGTGCCCGCCGACCCCCGGCCCAGGGTAGAAGGACATGATCCCGAACGGCTTGGTGCCGGCGGCGTCGAGCACCTCCCACACGTCCAGGCCCATGCGGTCGCAGAGCATGGCCAGTTCGTTCACCAGGGCGATGTTCACCGCCCGGAAGGTGTTCTCGAACACCTTGACCATCTCGGCGGCCTGGGCGGAACTGACCGGGACCACGTGCAGGATGGTCTGGCGGTAGAAGGCCAGCGCCACCTCCCGGCTGACGCCGTGGCCGGCGCCCACCACCTTGTTGGTGTTGCGGGTGCTGTAGCGCCGGTTGCCCGGGTCCACCCGCTCGGGGCTGAAGGCCAGGAAGAAGTCCCGGCCCTCCTTGAGGCCCGAGGCCTCCAGCCTGGGTTTCATCACCTCGTCGGTGGTGCCCGGGTAGGTGGTGCTCTCGAGGCTGATCAGCTGGCCGGGACGGATCCGCCGGGCCAGTTCCGCCGTCACCGCTTCGATGTACTGCAGGTCCGGGGTCAGGTTCCGGGTGAGCGGGGTAGGCACGCAGATGACGACCACGTCCATCTCCGGCAGCCGGTCCCAGTCCCCGGTGGCGGCCAGCAGGCCCCGGTCCAGCACCACGTCGCGCAGTTCCTGGTCGCGCACGTCGCCGATGTAGTTGGCGCCGGCGTTCACCTGGCCGACCCGGGCCGGGCTCCGGTCGAAGCCCAGCACCCGGAAGCCGACCTTGGCCTTTTCCACGGCGAAGGGCAGGCCCACGTAGCCCAGGCCCACCACGCCCACCCGGGCGGTGCGGTCCTTGAATTTCTCCATCAGTGCGGTGGCGGGTGCCAGCACCGTGCCGGTTTCGATTGAAATGCTCATGCGGAATGCTCCTTGGCAAGGATTCGGTTGATCAGGGCAGTGCGGTTCTGGACGGCCCAGCTGCCCGCCCCCACCACCGAAGCGACGGTGAAGACGATGAAGGCCCGGGCCGGCCGGCTCTTTTCCAACGGCAGGTTGCCCGGATCCATCAGCAGCAGGGTCTGGGTGTCGTTCTGGGCCTCCAGCAGGGCCTGCTCGTGGTTGAGGGTCAGGTTCATCACGACCTGCTTCCACAGATCCAGGCCCTCCTTGAGCTGGGCCCCGCGGAAGCGGACGTTGGGCGCCGGGCTGGTTTCCCAGTTGCGGTTGGTGTCCTGGAAGCGCTCGAACTGCCGGCCCAGTTCCTGGTACTTGTCCCGCACCTCCTCGAGCCGGCCCTGGGTGAAGCGCGCCTTGTTCTGGCCGGCGGCCTGGCTGATCTCCACCAGGAAATCCTTCAGGTTCTCAGCCGCCTGGCGCACCACCTGCATGGACAGTTCCGGGGAGGTGGTCTCGGCGCTGATGGTCAGCAGGCCCGACTTGGGATCGCGCTGCACGCCCAGGATCGACCTCAGCCGGCCAATCCCCCGGTCGACGTTGGCCGCGCCCAGGTAGCCCAGCAGCGTGCCCCGGACCGCGCGGCGCCGGGCGAAGCGCCAGGGGCGCCGGCCATAGGCGTACTCCCGCAGCAGCAGTTGCTCGGCCATGCGCCGGCTCCTGAGGATGTCCGCGTAGATGACGGTCGGTCCGTCCTCCCTGCTGGTGGGGGTCTCCGGCGGGTCGGTGGGCGCCCAGACCCCGGTGCGCTGCGGCGAGCCCGCGGCGTGGCCGGCGTCCGAAAGGATCCTGGCCTCGGACCGGTAGGCGTTGGGCAGCAGGACCGCCACCCCCGCCGCCGCCAGACCCGCGAGGCAGGCATGGCGCAGCGGACGGCCCAGGGTCTCCCTGAGGGTCGATCGGGCGGGCGGGGTCTGGGGATTGGGCATGGCGGGAACCTCGGGTGGCGGTGGCGGGGTTGGGATCAGCCGGGAACACCCAGCGGACCCTCCTGGGGGGCGTGGACCGGGCCGTGCGGCCCACGGGAGGCGCAAACCTCCTCCTGGAGGTAGCGGCCCAGCCCGGAGGGCGACGGCCGGTAGACCGGCACCAGCTTCATGAACCAGGCCAGGATCTCCCGCTGGCGCGCGCCCTCCGGCAGGCTGGGCGCCAGGCGCAGGGCCGCCAGGCCCTGCTCCAGCAGGGCCGGGTCCTTGGGGTCCTGGACCGCCTCGAAGATCTTGGGGTGGACCTGGGCCTTGCGGTCCTCCACGTCGGTGAACAGTTCCTCGAAGAACTTCTCCCCGGGGCGGGCGCCGGTGAACTGGATATCGATGTCCACCCCCGGCGCCAGGCCGGAAAGCCGGGCCATGTCCCGGGCCAGGTCGACGATGTGCACCGGCTCGCCCATGTCCAGCGCGAACACCCGTCCGGTGCCGCCCAGAATGCCCGCCTGCAGCACCAGCTGGCCTGCTTCCGGGATGGTCATGAAGAAGCGCACCATGTCGGGATGGGTGACGGTGATCGGGCCGCCCCGGCGGATCTGGTCCCGGAACAGCGGGATCACGCTGCCCCGGCTGCCCAGCACGTTGCCGAAGCGCACGCTGACGTAGCGCGAGCCTTCGGGGGCCTCCCCGGCGGCCTTCAGCACCAGGTGCTCGCCGATCCGCTTGGTCACGCCCAGCACGTTGACCGGGTTCACCGCCTTGTCGGTGGAAACGTTCACCACGATCCGGCTGGCCGCGGCCAGTGCCGCCTTGAGCACGTTCTGGGTGCCGAAGATGTTGTTCTCGATGGCCTCCTCGGGGTGCTGCTCCAGGTACGGCACGTGCTTGTGCGCCGCCGCATGGAACACCACCTGGGGCCGCCAGGCGTCGAACACCTGGTGCAGCCGGGCCCGGTTGCGGATGTCGCAGAGCGCCACGGCGATCACCTGGGACGGGAACAGCCGGCGCAGGTCGCGCTCGATCTCCCACAAGCTGTTCTCGCCCCGGCCCAGCAGGATCAGGCAGGCCGGACGGAAGCCCGCGACCCGGCGGCACAATTCGCTGCCGATGGAACCGCCCGCGCCGGTGATGAGCGTCACCGAGCCCTCCAGGGCCTGGCGGATGGCGCCCGTGTCCAGGTTGACCGCCTCGCGCCGGAGCAGGTCCTCGATGGCGATGTCGCGCACCTCCGGTTTCCAGGGATGCTCGCCCACCAGGTCGAGGATCCCCGGCACGGTCTTCACCCGGACCCCCTGGGCCTGGAGCCGCTGGCTCAGCTCGCGGATCTTGGCGCCCGGCGCGCCGGCCATGCCCAGGATCACCAGGGAGGCCCGGTGCCTCCGGATGAAGGTCGCCAGGTGCCGGGTGGGGCCCAGCACGGGCACCCCCTCGATGCGCACCCCCTGCTTCTCCAGGGCGTCGTCGACGAACCCCAGCACCTGGTAGCGGAGCCTGGGATGCTCCCGCAGTTCCTGGCAAAGCCGCATGCCGGCCCGCCCCGCCCCGACGATGAGGGTGCGCTCAGGCCTGGGCCCGTCCTGGGTCCGGAAGCGCCGGCGATGCACCCGCTGCGCCAGCACCCGGATGCCCAGCCACATGGCACCGGTGAGCAGGCCGGCCGGAAGGAAGATCTCGGCGCCCTCCGTGCCGAGCCGGGCGGCCCCGCGCAGGACGCAGAACCCCAGCCCGGCCCCGGCGATGACCAGCGCCCCGCACAGCAGGGCCCAGGTCTCGGCGAAGCCCACCAGCCGGTAGTGCTGGCTGCTGAAGCCGAACCCG
>Ga0316230_1000911_pt1 | contig 35126 bp, 25 predicted proteins | sample TBH18025metaG_FD_206004 | JGI IMG/M metagenome (GOLD analysis project Ga0316230, IMG submission 206004) | Freshwater microbial communities from Trout Bog Lake, Wisconsin, USA - TBH18025 | ecosystem: Environmental > Aquatic > Freshwater > Lake > Hypolimnion/Profundal zone | place: USA: Wisconsin...
GAAGTCCTTCTCGAACACCCGGGCCACGTCCTTGATCACGGCCTTGGTCTTGAGCTGGTTGATGGTGACGATGTTGCTCACCCGGTCCTTGCCGTAGGTCTCGGTGACGTAGTCGATCACCTTCTGCCGGCCGTCCCGGCAGAAATCGATGTCCACGTCGGGCATGGAGATCCGCTCGGGGTTCAGGAAGCGCTCGAACAGCAGGTCGTACTGCATCGGATCGATGTCGGTGATGTGCATGGACCAGGCGACGATGCTGCCGGCGGCGCTGCCGCGCCCGGGGCCCACCGGCACGCCCATCTCCCGGGCCTTGCGGATGAAGTCCCAGACCAGCAGGAAATAGCCCGGGAAGCCCATGCTGAGGATGGTGTCCAGTTCGAACGCCAGCCGGGCCCGGTACTTGTCCTCGGCGTACTTGAGCACGCCGCGCTGCCAGAGCATCTGGCATTCCCGGATGCGCTCCTCGAAGCAGGCCTTGGCCACCTCCAGGAAGTAGCTCTGCAGGGTGTGCCCCGGGGGCACAGGGAACTGGGGCGTGATCGGCTTGCGGGTGATGGGGTAGAGGTCGATCTTGGCGGCGATCTCCAGGGTGCGCTCCAGCACCTCCGGATGGTCCTTGAACACCGCGGCCATCTCCTCGGGGGTCTTGGCGTAGAACTGGTCGGTGGAGAAGCGCATGCGCTTCTGGGCGCTCTTGAAGGTCTTGGTGCCGATGCACAGCAGGGTGTCGTGCAGGTCGGCGTCCGCGTGGTTCAGGTAGTGCGAGTCGTTGGTGGCCACCAGGGGGATGCCGGTGCGGCGGGACAGCTCGTACTGAAGCGGGATGATCAGCCGCTCGGCCTCGAAGCCCTGGTCCTGGATCTCCAGGTAGAAGTCCTCGCCGAAGATGCTCTGGTAGTCCCGGGCGATCCGCTCGGCGGCGTCGATGTTGCCGGAGAGCAGCCGGGCCTGCACTTCGCCGCCCAGGCAGGCGGTAAGGGCGATGATGCCTTCGCTGTTCTCGCGCAGCAGCTCCTTGTCGACCCGCGGCTTGTAGTAGAAGCCTTCGGTGAAGCCCCGGGAGACCAGCTTGGAGAGGTTGCGGAAGCCCACCGGGTTCTTGGCCAGCAGCACCAGGTGGTAGCCGGCGTCCCGGGAGCCGGAGGGATCCAGGCAGTCCTCCATGCCTTCGGCGTTCATGGCGGCATTGTCCAGCTTGCGATCGTGCCGGGAGCGCGGCGCCACATAGACTTCGCAGCCCAGGATCGGCTTCACCCCGAGGTTGCCGTCGATGTCGCGGGTCTTTTCGCAGGCGTCGACCAGCTTCATCATGCCGAACATGTTGCCGTGGTCGGTGACGGCCACCGAGGACATGCCCGAGGCCTGGCACTTCTTGACCAGGTCGGGGATGCGGGTGAGGCCGTCGAGAAGGGAATACTCGGTGTGGAGGTGAAGATGGGCGAAGGACATCCCCCATTGTCGCAAGGCCGGAGTCCCTTTGGGGAACCCATTCGGCTGCCGCACTTCCAATGTCCCTACGGATGGCCGTCCGGCAGGGCTACTGCACGACGCACCTGGAATCCTCTTCCTCGATCGCTTCCTTGACCGCCGTTCGGAGCTCCTCAATGGGCAGGTGAACCGGCCGTTCTGGGAGATGATGCTCTGGCCCTTGAGCAGGCGTGTGGGGTTGGCGCCTTTCCCGAGGCACAGGAAATATGATAATTAGTTAGTAGAAGTTCCCGGTTTTTTCGCTGGACCGACCAGGCATGAGTCGTTCCGTAGCAGCCCTTCGCGAGGGGTCGCTACACTTCGCCCAGGAGGCCCGGACCGGTGCACATTGCCAACCCCATCTACGACGTGGTGTTCAATTACCTGCTCGACGACGAGAAGGTCGCCAGGCTGGTGCTTTCCGCCCTGTTGGGCAAGGAAGTGCTCGAGCTGCAGTTCCGCCCCACTGAAGTTCATCATGAGGCAGCCAAGCTGGACGGCACCCAGCTCCTGGTCCTCCGGATGGATTTCGCCGCGACGGTGCGGCTGGAGGACGGCGGCCGCAAGCTGGTCCTGATCGAGATCCAGAAGGCCCGCAGCGCCTCGGACGTGCAGCGGTTCCGGCGATATCTGGGCTCCAATTATGCCAACCCGGAAAACGTCTACCAGGGCCCGGACGGGAAAGACCAGGCGCTGCCGATCGTGACCATCTATTTCCTGGGTCAAGGCCTGGAGTGCGTCGACGTGCCGGTGCTAAAAGTAAACCGCCATTATCTGGACTTGACCACCGGCGACGAGGTGCGGATCACCGACCCGTTCGTGGAGGCGCTCACCCACGATGCCATCGTGGTCCAGATCAACCGCCTCAGGAACCGCCAGCGGACCGAGCTGGAACGGCTGCTGGAAGTGTTCGACCAGGGGCTGGCATCCCGTTCGGATCCGCACCTGCTGGACATCCTGGAAGAGAATTTCCCGGCGCACTACCAGGCAGTCCTGCGTCGTCTGATGCGGGCCGGGGTCGAGCAGGAGATCCGGGACAAGATGGACGTGGAGGACGACATCCTGAGCGCCTTCCAGGACCAGGCACGGGAGTCCTCGGATTTGCGCCAGGCCCTGGTCGAGAAGGACCAGTCCCTCGAGAAGAAGGACCTGGTCATCGCGGAAAAGGACAAGACCCTTGGCGAGAAGGACCAGGTGATCGAAGAGAAGGACCGTCTGATTGCCGACCTGAAAAGGCGGCTATCACGCGCCTGACAGACAGGTGATTCCTGTGCCGGCCCCACCGCCGTCAGCTCCCTCGGGGCCCTCACCAGAGCCAGCTGATCTCCTCATTAGGAGAAGTTCCCGGATAGGCCGGCCCATTACCCTGTTTTTCACGGATGATCGAGGAAAAGGAGCGCCTGGCAGGCAGGTAAAATCGAGTCGTGGGCATGGCTAAGCCGGTCCCACCGCCGCCAGCGGCATCGGCGCCCGCACCAGGGCCAGCTTGATCACCTCGTCCATGTGCGCCACCAGGTGGATGGTCAGCTGCTCGCGCACTTCCTGGGGCAGCTCCTCGAGGTGCCGGGCGTTCTCCGCCGGGATCAGCACCGTGGTGACGCCCATGCGGTGGGCGGCCAGGAGCTTCTCCTTGAGGCCGCCGATGGGCAGCACCATGCCGCGCAGGGTGAGCTCGCCGGTCATCGCCAGGTCGGCCCGCACTGGGATGCCGGTGAGCACCGAGATGAGCGCCATGGCCAGGGTGATGCCGGCGCTGGGGCCGTCCTTGGGGATGGCGCCTTCGGGCAGGTGCACGTGCAGGTCCACCTTCTCCAGGAAGTCCTCCTTGAGGCCCAGGCTGTCGGCGCGCATGCGCACGAAGGACAGGGCGAGATTGGCGCTCTCCTGCATCACTTCACCCAGCTTGCCGGTGAGCCGCAGGTTGCCCTTGCCGGGCAGCTTGGCGGCCTCGATGGTCAGCAGGTCGCCGCCCACCGGGGTCCACGCCAGGCCGTGCACCACGCCGGGGGGCTGCTGGCGGCCCAGGGGCGCCTCCAGGAAGATCTCGGGACCAAGCAGCTTGGGCAGGCGCCCGGGGGTGACGTGGCCGTCGAAGGCATCCAGCGGGCCCGGCTGCAGGCTCTGCCGGGCCAGCTTGCGCAGCACGCCGGAGATCTCCCGCTCCAGCTGCCGGACCCCGGCCTCCTTGGTGTAGTCCTGGACGATCTTGTCGATGGCGGCGTCCTCGAAGCGGATGCCCATGTTCTCCATGCCGTGCCGCTCGAGCGCCTTGGGCACCAGGTGGGCCTGGGCGATGGCGCGCTTCTCCCGCAGGGTGTAGCTGCTCAGGTCGAGGATCTCCAGGCGGTCCTCCAGCGGCTGGGGGATTTGGTGGCGCACGTTGGCGGTGGCCAGGAACAGCACCTGGGAGAGATCGAAGCCCACGTCCAGGTAGTGGTCCTGGAAGCTGAAGTTCTGCTCGGGGTCGAGCACCTCCAGCAGGGCCGAGCTGGGATCGCCGCGCCAGTCGGCGCCCATCTTGTCGATCTCGTCCAGCAGCATGAGCGGGTTGCGCACGCCGCCCTTCTTCATCAGGGAGATGATCCGGCCGGGCATGGAGCCGATGTAGGTGCGCCGGTGGCCGCGGATCTCCGCCTCGTCGCGCACGCCGCCCAGGGAGAAGCGCAGGAAGGGCCGGTTCAGGGCCCGGGCGATGGAGCGGGCCAGGGAGGTCTTGCCGACCCCGGGCGGCCCCACCAGGCACAGGATGGGCCCGCGCAGGCCCGCGCGGCCGCCCTTCCCGGAGGCATCGCGCAGCCGGCGCATGACGGCCAGGTACTCGAGGATCCGCACCTTGACCTTTTCCAGGCCGGAATGGTCCTCGTCCAGGATGCGCTCGGCTTCGGCCAGGTCCAGGTGCTCGTCGGCGTATACCTTCCAGGGCAGCGCCAGCAGCCAGTCGATGTAGCCGCGCGAAACGGTGGATTCGGCGCTCTGGGGGGCCATGCCCTCCAGCCGGTCCAGTTCCTCCAGGGCCTTGGTCTCGGCTTCGACGCCCATCTCGGCCTTGAGGATCTGCTCACGCAGGCGGGTGAACTCGTCCTTCTCGCCCCGGCGCCCGGAGGGCCCGCCCATCTTTTCGCCCAGGACGAACGGCTTGTGCTCGGTCCCGGGGTGCTGGCGGGTCTTGTCGTCGGCCTCCATGCGGTGCCGGGCGGCGTCCAGTTCCAGCATCTTGAGCAGGGTGTGCAGCCTCGGCTCGATTTCCAGCTGGTCCAGCACCTGCTGCTTCTCCCGCACTTCCACCGGCAGGGCGCCGGCCACGGTGTCGATGGCGTTGCCCAGGGGCAGCTCCTGGAGCGACTCCAGGGACAGGATCCGGGTCAGCTCGGGGTTGCGCCCGAGGAGGTCCTGCACGGCCTGGTTGAAGGTCGGCAGCAGCGCGTTGGAGGGCGGCGCCGGCTCGGCCAGGATGGTCACCTCGGCCTGCACCACGTCGCCTTCATCCAGGTAGCGCTCCAGCTTGACCCGGGCGATGCCGCGCACGCCCACCTTGTAGTGGTCCTTGGGCACGGCGATCAGGGACTCCACCAGGGCCAGCGTGCCCATGGCGTAGAGCGACTCCTGCTTGGGCTCCTCCTCCTTGGGGTCGCGCTGGGTGAGCATCACCAGATGGTCGCCGGCCTTGATGGCCAGCTCCATGGTGCGCACCGAGGCGCGCCGCCCCACCATGAACGGCAGCCGGCTCCCCGGGAACAGCACCATGTCCCGGATGGGAATGGCGGGCAGGGTGAGGCTCTTGCTGGGCACGTTCATGACTTGGATTGTAGCGGTGGTTCAGCCCGCGGCGGGGATGGGCAGGCTGGGAATGCCCAGTTCCTTTTCCACCAGCTGGCGCGTCAGGTGCAGGGTCGCGCGGGTGGTGCGCTCCTCGGAGGGCAGGTCGAACATGGGTTCCAGCAGGATCTGCTCGAGCATGGAACGCAGTCCGCGGGCCCCCAGCTTGCGCTGCAGCGCCTGGTCGGCGATGGCGTCCAGGGCGCCGGCCTCGAAGGTCAGCTCGATGTCGTCCATCTCGAACAGCCGGGCGAACTGCTTGGTGACGGCGTTCTTGGGCTGGGTCAGGATGGCCACCAGGGCGCTCCGGTCCAGGGGCTGGAGGGTGGCGAGCACCGGCAGGCGGCCCACCAGTTCGGGGATCAGGCCGAACTTGATGATGTCCTCGGGTTCCACCAGCTGCAGCAGCTCGTCCTTGCGGTCCTTGGAGCTGGGCTTGGCGCCGAAGCCCATGGCCTTGGCCCGGACCCGCTGTTTGATGATTTCTTCAATGCCGACGAAAGCGCCGCCGCAGATGAACAGAATGTTGGAGGTATCCAGTTGGATGAACTCCTGATGCGGATGCTTGCGCCCGCCCTGGGGCGGCACGTTGGCCACGGTGCCTTCGACCAGCTTGAGCAGGGCCTGCTGCACGCCCTCGCCGCTGACGTCGCGGGTGATGCTCGGGTTCTCGCTCTTGCGCCCGATCTTGTCGATCTCGTCGATGAACACGATGCCGCGCTGGGCCCGCTCCACGTCGTAGTTGGCCACCTGCAGCAGCTTGGTGAGGATGTTCTCCACGTCCTCGCCCACGTAGCCGGCCTCGGTCAGGGTGGTGGCGTCGGCCATGGCCAGGGGCACGTCCAGCATGCGGGCCAGGGTCTGGGCCAGCAGGGTCTTGCCGGTGCCGGTGGGGCCGATGAGCAGGATGTTGCTCTTGGTGAGCTCCACCTCGGTGGTGCCCAGGCTCTTCTGCGGGGTCAGGATGCGCTTGTAGTGGTTGTAGACCGCCACCGCCAGGCGTTTCTTGGCGCCGTCCTGGCCGATCACGTAGTCGTCCAGGAAGGCCTTGATCTCCTTGGGCCGGGCCAGCCTCGGCTCATGCTTGCCGGTGGGCTTGCCCTGCCGGCTCATGCGCAGCTGGAGCTGCCCTGCCTCAACGCATTCATTGCAGATATAGGCACTGGGTCCGGCCAACAGCTGTTCCACTTCGTGGGGCGCCTTGCCGCAAAAAGAGCACTGTTGTTCCCGCTTCGTCGTCTTGCTGTTCATGAACACTCCTCGGACGGAACCGGCCCCCCCATTGTGGGTCGATGGCGCCCCCCATGCACTGCGGTTTCACTGCTGATGTACGGTCACCAAGGTCAGGACCTCGAATCGCTTGATCCCCGCGGGAATCTTGATCTTCACTTCGTCGCCCTCCACCGCGCCCACCAGCGCCATGCCGATGGGGGAACTGATGCTCAGGTGGTCCGGATGATCCGCCAATTCCTCCGGCAGCACAAGCTTGTATGTGACTTCCTTGTCGGAGTCAAGATCCAGGAGGGTGACCCGGGTGCCGTAGGCGACCTTGTCCCGGGGCAGCCGGTTGATGTCCAGGCTGGCCACCTCGGCGATGCGTTTCTCCATGGTGACGACTTTGTTCTGGAAGATGTCGCGCTTGGCCAGGGCCTGCTCATACTCGGCGTTTTCCGAAAGGTCGCCCTGGGCGGCCGCGCTGGCGATCTCCTTCGGGATCTCCACCAGCAGGGCGTGCTTCAGCTCCTTCAGATCCGCCTCGAGTTTAGCTAATACGTGCTTTGGCATGTGAATTCCATGGGAGAGGGCATTTGCGTCGGGGGAGATCCCGGCCGGGATGGGCAAAATCCCCGGCTGCTGCTGCCCCTTGCGGGAAGAAGCGGGTGGTGCTTGGGGCCGGGGTGGTGAGAGCGCATATAAAAGGATGCGCCCCGATTGAGAGGCGCGGAGTCCTATGCTAGCAGATTCCCCGGGAAAGTGGAGAAGCCTTGATTTTCCAGACCGCTCGGGCGGTGCGGCCGGGTTGCCCCACCGGCGGCAAAAGGTGGGTATAACCCTGAAAAAGAAGAGGTAGGAGCCGGCTGCCAATATCGGATACGCTAGTCTTTTGTTAGTTTTCAACCGAGGGAACCGCGCCGATGAACTGGCCCACATTCAAGTCCGCCTTGATCGTCATGATGATGGCCGGCCTCGCCGGCGGGGCCACCGCCCCGGCCGCGGCCCCCACCGACGACGCCACCTGCATGGCCTGCCACGGCCAGAAGCCGGCCGCCCCGAAGCCGGGCAAGAAGGGGCCCAAGGCCCCGCCCTTCGTGGACGCCGGCAAGTTCACCGATTCGGTCCACGCCGGCAACGGCTGCGCCAGCTGCCACACCGACGTGGATCTCGGCTCCCACCCCGGCAAGCCGGTCGGGCCGGTGGTCTGCGCCACCTGCCACGACAAGCCCACCACCACCTACGAGGCCAGCGTGCACGGCAAGGCCCGCAAGGCCGGCAACACCGGCGCGGCGCAGTGCTCGGACTGCCACGGCATGCACGACATCACCAAAGTCAACGCCCCGCTGTCCCCGGTCAACCGCGACAACCTGGGCAAGACCTGCGGCCAGTGCCACCCGGACGTGGTGGAGACCTACAAGGGCAGCATCCACGGCCAGGCTTTGGCCAACGGAGTGCGGGAAGCGCCCAGCTGCATCGACTGCCACTCGGACCACCAGATCGAGAGTCTCAAGAGCGCCAGCCCCACCCGGGTCTCCGCCGAGGTCTGCAGCCGCTGCCACGGCAGCGCCCGGATGAACGCCAAGTTCGACCTGCCCAACAACCGGGTCACCACCTTCTTCGACAGCTACCACGGCATGGCCGGCAAGATGGGCTCCAAGACGGCCGCCAGCTGCGCCAGCTGCCACGGCTACCACAACGTGCTGCCGGCTTCCGACCCCAAGTCCACGGTGAACAAGGCCAACCTGATCGCCACCTGCCAGAAGTGCCACGCCAACGCCAGCCAGAAGTTCGCCCTGGGCACGGTGCACGAGGACAACAACGCGGTCTCCGATCTGGGCGGCAAGATCGACCACTGGGTGCGCACCACCTACATCCTGATGATCATCGTGGTGATCGGCGGCATGATTGGCCACAACCTGCTGATCCTCCGGAAGAAGGCCATGGCCGCGCTGAAGGATCCCAACCGCACCCTGGTGCGCATGACCCTGGCCGCCCGGATCCAGCACGGGCTGCTGGCCTCCAGCTTCATCGTCCTGGTGGTCACCGGCTTCGCCCTGAAGTATCCCGATTCCGGCCTGAGCTGGCTCATGGGCTCCAGCGAGCTGGTCCGCCGCTCCGGCCACCGCGCCGCCGCCTGCGTCATGATCGTCGGCGCCATCGCCCACCTGTGCTTCGTGATCTTCACCCGGGAGGGCCGCAAGTTCGTGCTGGACATGCTGCCGGAACCCAAGGACATCACCGACGTGCTGGTCACCCTGCGCTACTACCTGGTGCCTGGCACGCCCAGGCCGCTGTTCAAGCGCTTCGGCTACGCCGAGAAGGCTGAATACTGGGCCGTGGTGTGGGGCACCTTCCTCATGGCCGCCACCGGTCTGCTGATCTGGTTCAAGCTCTACGCCACCCAGACGGTGCCGCGCTGGGTCATCGATGTGGCCACCACGATCCACTACTTCGAGGCGATCCTGGCCACCCTGGCCATCCTGGTCTGGCACTTCTACTTCGTGATCTTCGACCCGGACATCTATCCGATCAACTGGGCCTGGCTGGACGGCAAGGTCACCCCGCACCATTACAAGGAAGAGCACGGTCTGGACCGGGAGACCCTGGGCCAGCTGGATCCCGGGGAGCATCCGGCCGCCGATGAGGACGAACCGGAAAAGTAATTGACTATATAAACCTATACTAATTAAACAGCGGCCCGATGGGCCGCTGTTTAATTAGTGTTGATCCTTTCCAATGATCAGACTATATATTATTCGTTTTATCTTGATAAGGCCCGGATGTCGACCGGTTCCCACCTCATCCAGCCAGCCTGGCTCAATGCCCAGTGCCCCCGGGAGGGACGCTACGTGATCGGCCCGCTGCTCGGCCGGGGCGGCATGGGGGACGTCCATGAAGCCTGGGACGTGGTGCTTTGCCGCACCGTGGCGCTCAAGGTGCTGAAGGCCATCGAGCCGGCGGCCTTGATCCGGTTCATGCACGAGGCGCAGATCCATGCCCGGGTGGTCCATCCGAACATCTGCCGGATCTACGACGTGGACAACTACGAGGGCAGCCTGCGGGTCGCCATGCAGCTGGTGCGCGGCTCGAACCTGGAGCAGGCCTGCGGCGAACTCTCGATGCAGGATGTGGTGTCCATCATGGCGCTGGTCGCCCAGGCGGTCCACGTGGTGCACCGGCTGAATTTGGTCCACCGGGACCTGAAGCCCTCCAATATCCTCCTGGAGCGCAACGCCGAAAGAGACTGGACCCCCTTCGTCTGCGACTTCGGCCTGGCCGTCGCCCTGGACGAACCGGCCCTCACCTTCACCCAGGGGGTCATCGGCACCCCAGCCTACATGGCCCCCGAACAGCTGCACGGCAACCGGGAGCGGATCTCGCCCGCCACCGATGTGTACGCCCTGGGCGGCACGCTGCATTACGCCCTCACCGGCAGCCCCCCCGGGCACCCGGGGATGAAGGGCCAGGCGCCCGCCGACCCGGCCGTCCCCAGGGACCTGCGTGCCATCATCGCCAAGTGCCTGGAGCAGGACCCGGATCGGCGCTACGCCACGGCGAGCGCGCTGGCGGAGGATCTCTGGCGGTTCCAGCAGGGGGTGCCCATCCGCAGCTCCAACCGCCGCCCGCTGACCCAATTCCTCCTCACGGGGATCAGGCATTCCAGGCCCTGGCTGCTGCTCCTGACCGTGTGCGGGCTGGCGGCGGCGCTCTGGGTGGGCCGCCAGGCCCGGGTGTGGTCGGCGGACCGGCGCCAGATGGAACTGGCCCAGCGTCTCGTGCTGAGGGCGGAAGCGCAGGTTGGCGAGTTCCGCCAGGAACTGATGCTGCCCGTCCATGACCTGCAGCCCAGCTACGACCGCATCCGGGGCCTGATCGAGACGGATCGCCGATCGATGCAGTCCCTGGCGCCCCGTTGGCAGGCCCAGGGCCACTTCGCCCTGGGACTTGCCAGCTATCTGGTGCGCGATTTCGCCACCGCTAAGCTTGAACTGGAGCAGGCCCTGGCCGGGGGCTTCCATGATCCGGAAGTGCCCGAGCTGCTGGCCTGGGCCACCCAGGCCGTCTCCCAGGCGGCAGCGGAGGCCGCCCAGTTCGACCCGGGGCTGCCGGCCGCCGCGCCGCCCGGGATGGACGAGATCAGCCTGCGCCAGGCCCTGGAGGCTGGCCCGGGCGCGAATCCGGGCGCCTTGCTCGCCTTCCTGGGCAAGGATTACGCGCAGGCGGCCGCCATCAGCCACGCCACTTTCATCACCTCGCCCTGGCGCTGGGAGGCGGCCGCGCTGGAATCGATCAGCCTGCGGGCCTCCGGCCGAAAGGAGCAGGATGCCGGCGATCTGGCCAAGGCCCGGACCCGCTACCTCGAGGCGCTGGCCGCGGCCCGCGCCGCCCTGGCGGTGGGCCAGAGCGATCCCGCCCTGCACCATGCCTACTTCTGCTCGGCCCGGGAGCTGGTGGCGCTGGACCTGGAAAGCGGCAATCCGCCCGGCATGCCCCTGGCCGAGTTGCAGACCACCAGCGAAGCGGCCCTGCGCCTCAACCCGGCGGACCCTGAGCTGCAGGACGACTGGCTGGCCGTGCGCATGTTGAAGGTCTGGAGCCTGCTGCTGGCCGGCCAGGATCCGGAACCCGAACTGGCGGCTGCCCGGGCCTTCATCGAAACCCGGACCCGGGAACCTTTCACGACGCGCCTGCGGGCCGAGCGGATGCTGGTCCATTGGCAGACCGCCGAACGGGAATTCCGCCAGGGCCGCGATCCTGGGCCGGCCCTCACGGAGGCCCTGAAGTGGTCCGGCCACACCCCCTTCCTGGTCCGGGATTTCCTGTGGGAGGTGCTGAACTTCAAGGCCCGGGTGGATGCCGCCCGGGGTGTGGATCCGCGGCCGACTTTGGACACCGCCCTGAACCACATCCAGCCCCTCCAGCAGGGCGTCCCCTGGTCTCTGAAGGAGACCTTCGCGACCACCTGGCTGATCCGCGCGGAATGGGAAGCCGGCCACGGCCTGGACCCCGCCCTGAGCCTGCGCAACGCCCGGATCCTCGCCGAAAGCGCCCGGATCCAGAATCCCGGCTCCGGCTCCGGCTACGCCCTGGAGGGCCTGGCCCTGGTGCAGGAAATGCAGGCGTTCCCCAGGAAACGTCCGCAGCTGCGGCCGCTGGCCCAGGAACGCCTGGAACAGGCGCTCGCCCGCGGCACCCGCGGCCCGAATCAGGTCCTGCTCAAGCAGGCGCTGGCGCGCCTGCCCAGGTGACGGGCCGGGCGGGTCAGGATCCTTCAGCGGGGTTGAGGCCGCAGACCACCGGGGTGGGATGCAGGGCCACGGCCAGGCCGGCCGGGTCCAGTCCCACCAGGAAGCCCCGGCTGCCGCCGTTGATGAAGACGCGCTCCAGTTCGAGGATGCTCCGCTCCACGTAGACCGGCATGGCCTTGCGGGTGCCGAACGGGCTGGTGCCGCCCACCAGGTAGCCGGAATGCCGGTTGGCCACTTCGGGCTTGCAGATGTGCACAGTCTTGGCTCCGATCTGCCGGGCCAGGGCCTTGGTGCTCACCTCCAGGTCGCCGTGCATGAGCACCACCAGGGGCTTGCCGGCCTCGTCCTCCATGATGAGGGTCTTCACCACGGCATGCTCGTCCACAGCCAGTTCCCGGGCGCACACCTTGGTGCCGCCATGGTCTTCGTAGCGATAGAGATGCTCGGTGAAGGGGAGGTTCAGCTGCCGGAGCAGCCGGGTCGCGGCCGTGGAGGGGAATGATAGGTGCGCCATGCAGCCATTTTCCACCGTGGGTCAACTCCGGTAAACAGGCCTTGCCTTCCTTCCGGGATTCCCCGATGCTGCAGGCCTATGGAACCGACCCTTCCCCGTCACGGAAGCCTGTGCCTCCATCTGGTCTCGGACCTGGACGGCACCTGGATCCCAGCCCCCGACCGGGCGGAGGGGCTGCGCCGGCTGGAGGCTTTCCTGCAGGGCCAGCCCGGGATCATCCTGACCTTCGCCACCGGCCGGGGCCTGGCCTCGGCCCTGGCGCTCCTGGAGCAGCGGGTTGGCCGCCTGCCCGAGCATCTGGTCACCGACGTGGGCACCGCGCTGCACCACCGGACCCCGGACGGACGCTGGTCCGAGGACCAGGCCTATGCCCGGTGGGTCGAGGCCCGGTGGCCGGCCGGACTGGGGCGGCGGCTCGCCCGGGCGGGGTATCCGGAGGGGGTGCGGCCGCAGGCCGGGGTGACTCCGGGGCGGCGGCTCGCCCTGGAGGTGGAACCGGACACCAGCCTGGCCCTGGCGGCTTCCCGCCTGCGCGGCGCCCTGGCCGCCCTGGGACTCCAGGCCGATGTGCTGCCATCCAATGGCCACATGCTGGATGTGCTGCCCCCTGGGGTCGACAAGGCGGCGGCCGTCCGGCACATGGCCCTGGCGTTGCCGGTGGTCGCCTGCGGCGATTCGGAAAACGACCTCAGCCTGTGGCGCCTGGCCGATCTGCCGATCCTGATGGCCGACAGCGCCGTGTCCCCCACCCTGGCCAACGCGCCCTGGGAGCGCATGGTCCGGCCCCGGACGCCTGGGCCGGAAGGCATCCTGGAGGTGCTCCAGGGGCTCGCGAGCGCGGGGGGGCCGGCGTGAAGGACCAGGGCATCTACGTTCTCCTGCTCAGCATCCATGGCCTGATCCGGGGCCAGGCGCCCGAACTGGGCCGGGATCCGGATACCGGCGGCCAGGTGCTCTACGTGCTGGAGCTGGCCCGGGCCCTGGCCGAGCACCCGGCCGTGGCCCAGGTGGACCTGCTGACCCGGCAGGTGAAGGGCCCCGGCATCGGGCCGGAGTACGGCGCCGCCGAGGAGGCCCTGGGGCCGCATGCCCGGATCATCCGGCTGCCCTTCGGGCCGCCGCGCTACGTCCGCAAGGAGCTGCTCTGGGACCACCTGGACTACCTGGTGGACAGCTACCTGGGCCTGGCCCGGACCCTGCCGCGCCTGCCCGACATCATCCACAGCCACTATGCCGACGCCGGCTACGTGGCCCTGCGGCTGGCCCGCCTGCTGGGGATCCCGTTCATCCACTCCGGCCATTCCCTGGGGCGGTGCAAGCTGGAGCGCCTGCTCGCGGCCGGGCGCAAGCCGGCCGTCCTGGAGCGCACCTTCCATTTCGCCCGGAGGATCCAGGTGGAGGAGGAGGTGCTGGCCCACGCATCCCTGGTCATCGCCAGCACGCGCCAGGAAGTGGTGGACCAGTACGGCCTGTATTCGAGCTTCAGCTGCGCCCGGACCGCGGTCCTGCCCCCGGGCACGGACACCTCCCGCTTCTCCCCGCCCCGGCGCGGCCTGCCCCTGCCCGCCTCGGCCGGCAAGGTGGACCGGTTCCTGAAGGACCCCGGCCTGCCCATGCTGCTCTGCATCGGCCGGCCGGTTCCGGGCAAGAACCTCCAGGGCCTGGTGCGCGCCTACGGCGAGGATCCGGAGCTGCGCCGGAAGGCCAACCTGGTGCTGGTCTCCGGCAACCGCCAGGACATCCGCGACCTGGACAAGGAAAGCCGCACCACCTGGAAGGAGCTGCTGCTGGCGGTGGACCGCTACGATCTGTACGGCAGCGTGGCCATTCCCAAGACCCACGAAGCCTCGGACATCCCCGACCTCTACCGGCTCGCGGCCGGACGCGGCGGGCTGTGCGTGAACCCGGCCTTCGCCGAGACCTTCGGCCTCACCCTCATCGAAGCGGCCGCCTCCGGCCTGCCCCTGGCGGTGACCGGCACCGGCGGGCCCAAGGACATCGTCGCCAACTGCCGGAACGGCGTGCTGTTCGACGCCATCGATCCCGCCGCCATCGCCGCCGCCCTCCGGGAGGGGCTGGCCAGCCGCAAGCGCTGGCGCGAATGGTCGCGCAACGGGCTCCGGGGCGTGCGCGCCTTCTATACCTGGGATGCCCACGTGGAGCGCTACCTGAAGGCGGTGAACCGGATCATCCGGGAAGGGCGCAAGCGCCGGCGCAAGGACATGGCCGCGCTCAGGCCCGGCGAGGCCTCGCCCTTCCTCCAGGCCGAATGGGTGCTCATCTGCGGGCTCGAATCGACCCTGCTGGGCGACCCGGAGTCGCTTGCGCGGCTCCAGGCCTGGATCCGGGAGCACCGGGGCCGGGTCGCCTTCGGCATCGCCACCGGCCGCAAGCTGGACTCGACCCTGTGGGTCCTGCGCAAGGCCGGGCTGGATCCCCCCGACCTGCTCATCACCAGCGTCGGTTCCGCCCTCCATTACGGTCCGCACTGGGAGCCCGACGCGGGCTGGGAGAACCACATCAGCAAGGGCTGGCGCCGGGACGAGCTGGCCCGGGTGCTGCAGCCCCTGCCCGGCCTGCGGCTCCAGTCCGGGCGCGCCCAGGGTCCCTACAAGCTGAGCTACTACGCCAATCCGGGCCGGCTGCCGGACCTGGGCGACATCTACGGCCTCCTGCACCAGCAGGGCCTGCGGGCCAAGCTGATCTACTCCCGCGCGCGCTTCCTGGACGTGCTGCCCCAGCCCGCCTCCAAGGGCCAGGCCGTGCGCTACCTGGCAATCAAGTGGGGGCTGCCGCTGGACCATTTCCTGGTGGCCGGGGACAGCGGCAACGACTACGACATGCTGATCGGCGACACCCGGGGCATCGTGGTGGCCAACCACGCGCCGGAGCTGGAGCGGCTGCGCGGCAGGGAACGGATCCACTTCGCCGAGGCGTCCTACGCGGCGGGGGTGCTGGAGGGGTTGGCGCATTATGGAATTTAACAAAAGACGTTCTGGCGCTCTTACCTATACACACGAAAGTGTGCATATTTAGCCGTGGATAGCCGATCCCTCATCAAACTGATTGAAGAGGACGGTTGGGTTTTGGTGCGGGTTTCCGGCTCCCACTACCACCACCCAAGCAAGCCCGGAACGGTAACGGTCCCCCACCCCAAGAAAGATCTGAAGAAGGGCACTGAAAATTCAATCCTGAAACAAGCGGGCATCAAGTGAAGCCTGCAGGAGATCAACCCATGCGCCGTATCTACCTCGCCGCCATCCACAAGGATGAGGATTCTGATTTCACGGCACTTTTCCCCGGCGTTCCCGGCTGCATCACCGCAGGTAGCACCATGGAGGAACTGGATGCCATGACCAGGGAAGCACTCCAGGGTCACTTGGAGGTTCTGCGCGATTCAGGCGATCCGGTGCCGGAGCCGCTGGACATTGCCGCCGCCAAAGCTCATGAGGATGGCAGGGGGGCGTCCTTCTTCCTGGCTGTTCCGGTCTACATGGAAACCGGAAAAACGGTCCGGTTGAATATCACCATGCCGTCCTCACTGGTGGATCAAGTCGACCGATATGCCAAATCGAACCGCCTTAGCAGGAGTGCCTTCCTGGCCCAGGCCGCGCGCAAGGCCATGCCGCTTTGAGCGGGTGTACGTGCGGATCAAAAGAAAAAATTGCCGGGGATTAAGGGGATGAAGGGATACTGCCAGTTTGCGGTTGACTGGCTCCGACCCACCCACGCATGCGCACCCTGGCCCCGCCATGGGCGGGGTCCCGGGCTTCGCCCGGGAGTTCGGGAGGGCATGCTCGCGGCGCGATTGACCATACGTAATCGAGCCCCTAACTTGCCTTATCGCCGTTCATCCCCTTCATCCCCGGCGAATGGCTTTTCCCACCATGCGGCAGAGACGCTGGTTCGGTGTCGTTCCAGATAGGCGCAGTCAAAGCTGGGAGGATCAGGGCACCACCTGCATGGGCGCCGGCGGCCGCCCATCGCTGCTCGCCAGGGTGTGCAGGGTCAGGCCGGTGAGGGCGACCTCGCCACTCTCCACGAACACGCCCAGGTTCTTGCCCACAAAGCGCGGGTCGACCAGGGAGAGGCGCACCACGCCGTTCACCGACAGTTCGATGTAGCTCCTCCAGCGGACCAGCCGGAAGGAATGCCGGCGGTCATCCACCGGGGTGAACTCGCCCACCTGCAGGTTCTCGAAGATGTAGTTCTGGAACACCCGTTCGGGCCGGGCCCCCCAGATCAGCGCCCGCACCGAGCCCCGCTCGGTGTCGATGAAGATGAAATAACCGCTCACCTGGTCGTCCAGTCCGAACACCAGGCCGCAGCGGCCCTGCTGGCGGGTCTGCCAGACCCCTTCCCAGATCCATTCACCGGAGTCCACGGGCGCGGTGAAGACTTCGAACCCGCAGCGTGACTTGAAGACCAGGGACTCGCCGACGGCTTCGGCGGCGGCGGTGGGGTTGCCGAGCCTGGGATGGAAGCTGTCCCCGGGCAGCGGCCGCGTGCTCTGGATCTTTTCCTGCCAGCGGTAGTAGCTCACCAGCTCCAGCTTGCCGTCCACCCTGCGGCGCAGTTCCTTGGGCGGGGGCAGCGACCGGGTTCCGGTTTCCACCACCTGGCCATCGATAAAGAAGGAATACAGGAGCACATGGGTTCCATCGAAGGTGATCCGGGCAGCGTAGTTGCCCTTGGGCAGCAGCACGTTGTTGCGGAAGGCCTTGTATTCCCCGGTCAGGCTTTCGCTGTACCAGTAGTGCACTTCCACGTCCTCGCGGATGGACCCGATCAGGTAGAACACGCCGTCCATCGGCACCAGGCACGGACACTCGATGTCGTCGTACATGCGCGGGAAGTACAGCGGCGGTTCCGTCTCGAACCCGGCGGGCGTGCGCCGCACCAGGCCCACGCAGCCGCGCCGGTTGACCATGCCTTCCCGGGTCCGGGCGCACACGACCATCCAGGCCTGGCCGTCCACCGTGAACAGGTAGGGATCGCGGAACGAGACCCAGCCCCGGGCCGCCTGGCCGGGCACCTCGTAGTGGTCGCCCTTGGGCAATAGGGGCAGGTTCTGGATGTTCTCCTTGCGCCAGGAAACCAGGTCCCGGGACACCGCCCGGCCGATCCGCTGGATGTAGCCGTTCTCCGCCTGGTGCAGCCCGGTGTAGAACATTTCATACAAATCCAAGGCGGTGTTGCGCGTGACATGCATGGTCCACAGCATGTCGTCGTCCCAGGAACCCGGCTCCCCAGTGAAGATGGCGTTGCGGGTGCGCTCCCAGGTCATGCCGTCCTCGGAGACGGCGTGGGCGATGTAGTCGTGGTTCGGCAGCACCAGATGGAAGAGGTGGTACTTCCGGCCCCGGCGGATCACATCGATGTCGCCTATTTCCCATTCACGAAAGCCACGAGAAGAGTACATTTGCACCATCCCTGGGGGGTGCAAATACTAACGTGATTCCTCATGACCGGGAACCAACTCCGCGAGATGCTCCGGGAAGGGTCCAGGAGCCCGCCGGGGCGGGCCGAAAGCCCTTGCCAGGAAGCCGCGCCTATGGCACGGTTATGCTACCGATGGAGGAGCGGTTCCCATCAGTAACCCGAAGGAGGGCGATGAGCCCGGTGAGAACGGGCGAAAGGGGTGGATCGCCGAAGGGCAAGCGAATCATCAGCGCGGGCCTTGGACGTCAGGGAGAACACCCTGCGGCTGTCGCGGCGCCCAATCGCCGCGAAGTGCCTGAAGACGAAATCCTGGCCCCCAGTGGGTTCATGGTGGGTTCAAAGGCTTCCCTCGCACCTGGAGGTCTTCGTGCTGCCCACCCCCGTTCCCGACCCGGCTTTCCAACTGCTGGCGGAGCTCTGCGCCCTTGATTCCAGTTCCGGCCGGGAAGCGGAGCTGCTGCCGGCACTGCTCCCCGCCCTGGGCTCCCGGGGCGCGCGGGTGGACGTGCGCCAGCTGGCCCCGGGCCGCTGCAACGTGCTCGCCACCTGGGGCGAACCGCGCCTCCTGTTCTCCACCCATCTGGACACCGTGCCGCCCTTCCTGCCGCCCAGGCTGGAAGGCGACACCCTGTTCGGCCGGGGCGCCTGCGACGCCAAGGGCCAGATGGTCGCCCAGTGGCTGGCGCTGGATCGGCTGCTGGCCGAAGGCCGCACCGGGTTCGCCTGGCTGGGGGTGGCCGGGGAGGAAACCGACAGCCTCGGCGCCCAGGAGGCGCTCGTATGGGCGGACCGCTTCACCGGCTGCAAGGCGCTGATCAACGGCGAGCCCACCGGACTCAAGCTGGCCGCGGGCCAGCGCGGGGTGGAAAACCTGCAGATGGTATGCAATGGCCGGGCCGCCCACGGCGGCAGTCCGGAACTGGGCCACAGCGCCATCCTGGACCTGATGGACTGGCTGGAGGGCCTGCGCCGCCTGCCTTTGGGGCACGATCCTGAACTGGGCGCCGAGGTCTGGAACCTGGGCACCATCCAGGGCGGCTCGGCGGTGAACATCGTCCCCGACCAGGCCGAGGCCCTGCTCAACCTGCGCACCGTTCCCAGTTCCACCTTCCGCCAGGCCCTGGCGGCGCAGGCCCCGGCCCAGGGCGAGCTGCGCGTGGTGCTGGCCGACCCGCCCTGCCTGTTCCCCGCCATCCCCGGCTTCGAGCGGGCCCCCATGCCGTTCGGCTCGGACCTGCCCCAGCTGGGCGCCCTGGTCCCCGGCGGAACCCTGGTCCTGGCCGGGCCGGGCAGCATCCGCTGCGCCCACACCGAACAGGAGTACCTGACCCTGGCCGACCTGCACGCCGGGATCGAACTCAATTACAAGCTGGCCTTGCACTTTCTGGAACAATGAAAGCCCTCGCCGATCACCTTAGGAGCGTCCCCATGTCCCGAATCCCAGTCACCGTCCTTGGCGCCACCGGCGTGGTAGGGCAGCGTTTCGTCCGCCGCCTGGCGGGCCACCCCATGTTCGAGGTCACCCAGATCGCCGCCAGCGACCGCAGCGCCGGCAAGGCCTACCGGGACGCCTGCGAGTGGCGCCTGGACGGCGAACCCTACGCCGGGCTGGGCGACCGCGTCCTGCTGCCCTCCGAGCCCGGGGCGGCCATGAATCCCATCGTGTTCAGCGCCCTGGACAACGCCGCGGCCCAGGACATCGAACCGGCCTTCGCCCGGGCCGGCGCCCTGGTGTTCAGCAACGCGGCCTCGTTCCGCATGGACGAGGATGTGCCCCTGCTGGTGCCCGAAGTCAACCCGGGGCACCTGGAGCTGCTGGCCGGCCAGCGGGCGCGGCGCGGCTGGAGCGGCGCGATCCTGACCAACCCCAACTGCACCACCACCGTGCTGGTCATGGCCCTGGCCCCGCTGCACGCCGCGTTCGGCGTGGAGACCGTGCTGATGACCTCCATGCAGGCCATCAGCGGCGCCGGCTACCCCGGCGTGCCCAGCATGGACATCCTGGGCAACGTGGTGCCCTACATCGGCGGCGAGGAGGCCAAGGTGGAGCGCGAGGTGGCCAAGCTGCTGGGCCCCATCGCGGGCGGCCTGGCCGTGCCGGCGGAGATGGTGGTTTCCGCCCTCTGCTACCGGGTGCCGGTGCTGGAAGGCCACACCGAATCGGTCAGCGTCCGGCTCAGGGGCAACCCCTCGCCCGACCAGGTGCGCGCGGCCATGGCCGCCTGGAACCCGGTGCCCCAGCAGCTCAAGCTGCCCAGCGCGCCGGCCTTCCCGATCCGCCTGCACGCGGCCGACAACCGGCCCCAGGTGCGCCGGGACGTGGAGGAGGACGGCGGCATGAGCGTCCATGTGGGCCGGGTCCGGCCCTGCCCGGTGCTCGGCATCAAGTTCACCCTGCTCGGCCACAACACCGAGCGCGGCGCCGCCGGCGGCTCGGTGCTCAACGCCGAACTGGCCGTGGCCCAGGGGGTGTTGCGATGATCGTGATGAAATTCGGCGGCAGCTCGGTCGCCGACGCCACCTGCATGCGCGAGGTCGCCGCCCTGGCGGTGGAGGCCCTGGCCGAAGCGCCCCTGGTGGTGCTCTCGGCCACCGCGAAGACCACCGACGCCCTGTTCGCCGCCGCCCGGGCCGCCGAGGACGGCGATCTGAGCGCCGCCATGGCCGCGCACCGGAGCCTGATCGCGCGGCACCGGGGCATCGCTCAGGACCTGTTCCCGGACGGCCTGCCCGAGGATCTGGACAACGCCCTGGTGGAACTGGGCGGTGAACTGGAACTGCTGCTCCGGGGCGTGGCCCTGCTGCGCGAGTTGAGCCCGCGCAGCATGGACGCGATCGCCAGCATCGGCGAGCGCCTTTCCACCCGGATCCTCGCCGCCCACCTGGGCGCCGCCTGGGTCGACGCCCGCACCGTGGTGCGCACCGACGACACCTTCGGCTGCGGCCAGCCGCAGTTCAAGGAGCTCGGCCTCCTGGCCGCCCAGCATCTGGCCCCGCTGCTGGGCCCGGGCAAGGTGGTCGTGACCCAGGGCTACATCGGCGCCAACGCCCGCGGCCTCACCACCACCCTGGGCCGGGGCGGCAGCGACTACAGCGCGGCCCTGTTCGGCGCGGCGCTGTCGGCCACCGACATCCAGATCTGGACCGACGTGGAGGGCGTGCTCACCTGCGATCCCCGGGTGGTGCCCGAGGCCCAGCCGATCGCCGAGCTGAGCTTCGCCGAAGCGGCGGAGCTGGCCGCGTTCGGCGCCAAGGTGCTGCACCCCGCCACCATCCAGCCCGCGGTGGAGGCCGGCATCCCGGTCACCGTGCGCCACACCCGGCGCCCCCACGGCCGCTTCACCACCATCACCGCCGAGGTGCGCACCGGCCGGCCGATCACCGCCCTGGCCCAGCGCGGGCCGATCACCGTGCTCACCGTCACCTCGGCCAACATGCTCAACCAGAGCGGCTTCCTGGCCAGCCTGTTCCAGGTGTTCTCGCGCCACAGGATCAGCGTCGACCTGATCGCCACCGCCGAAGTGAGCGTGTCCCTCACCGTGGACGCCGACGCGCCCTTGGAGGCCCTGCTGGAGGACCTGAAGGCGTTCGCCACCGTGGGCGTCGCCACCGAGCGGACCATCGTCGCCATCGTCGGCGAGCAGCTCAAGCTCACCCCCGGGGTGACCGGGCGCTGTTTCGGCGCCCTGCGCGACATCAACGTCGAGATGATCAGCATGGGCGCCAACGAGATCAACCTGAGCATCGTGGTCCGCCAGGAGGACGCCCACCCCGCGCTGCGCGCGCTGCATGCGGCTCTCATCGAAGGGAGCCCGTCATGAGCGCGGAGCAGGAGGGTAGCGCCACGGGCCGCAGGCCCGCCCCGAAGGGGTCGAGCACAGGAGGTGCGAGATGAGCGGGGAGCAGGCGATGAAGGTCGGCATCTTCGGCCGGGGGCGGCTCGGCTCCGCCATTGCCCTGGAAGTTGCCGCCGCCGGGGACCTGGAGCTGGTCTGGCACATCGACCAGGGCGAAGCCCCGGGGGCCGGGGCCGAACTGGCCTTCGACGCCAGCGCCGCCGGGGCCGTGCCGGAGCACCTGGACTGGGCCCTGGCCACCGGCACCGACCTGGTGATCGGGGTCACCGGCTGGACCCTGCCCGGCCTCGGGGAGCGGATCCAGCAGCGCATCGCCGTGCTCACCTCGCCCAACTTCAGCCTGGCGGTGGCGCTCATGGCGCGGCTGTCCCAGGTGCTGGGCCGGTTCGCCGCCCTGGACCCCGAACTCGACCCGTTCGTCACCGACCACCACCACCGGCTCAAGGCCGACGCCCCCAGCGGCACCGCCAAGCGGCTGGCCGCGGCGGTCATGGCCGGCTGCCCGCGCAAGACTGGCTGGACCCTGGGCACGCCCGCCGCCCACGAGCTGAGCGTCTCCGTGCTGCGCGCCGGCGCCGAGTTCGGCACCCACACCGTGGGCCTGGACGGCCCGGCCGAAGTGCTGGAACTCACCCACCGGGCCCGCTCCCGGGCCGTGTTCGCCCGGGGCGCGCTGCTGGCGGCCCGCTGGGTGCGCGGCCGCAAGGGCCTTTACACGTTCGACCAGGTAGCCCAGGAAACCCTCGATCCACTGTTCCAATTCGGAGACCCATCATGAACCTCTTCGCCGGTCTGTCCGTGGCCCTTGCCACCCCCTTCACCCCCGACTTCGCCGTGGACCTGCCCGCCTTCCGCCGGGTGGTGCGCCACGTGGTCGACGGCGGCGTCGACAACCTGGTGGTGCTCGGCTCCACCGGCGAAGCGGCCACCATCCTCGAGGCCGAGCGGGACGCCCTGATCAGCGCCTGCCTGGAGGAGGCCGGCAGCTGCCCGGTGGTGGTCGGCACCGGCTCCAACGCCACCGCGCAGACCGCGGCCTGGACCCGCCGGGCCCAGGAGCTGGGCGCCCAGGGCGCCCTGGTGGTGACCCCCTACTACAACAAGCCCACCCCGGGCGGCCTGGTGGCCCACTACCAGGCTGTGACCCAGGCCGCCCCCGGGCTGCCGGTGATCATCTACAACGTGCCCGGCCGCACCGGCCTGAACCTGCTGCCCTCGACCCTCTCGCTGCTCTGGGAGAACCCGCAGCTGGTCGGGGTGAAGGAATCCAGCGGCAACCTGGCGCAGATCTCGGAAATCGCCCGCACCCTGCCCCAGGGCAAGACCCTGCTGTCCGGCGACGACGGCCTGGCCCTGGCCTCCATCGCGGTGGGCGCCGCCGGCCTGGTGAGCGTGCTGGGCAACGTCCTGCCGCGCCAGACCAAGCAGATGGTCGACCTGGCCCTGGCCGGCCGGCGCGCCGAGGCCATCGCCCTGCACCAGGCCCTCCTGCCGCTCATGGACGCCCTGTTCCTGGAAAGCAACCCCATCCCCACCAAGGCCGCGCTGGCCCTGAAGGGGATCTGCGGCGACACCCTGCGGCTGCCCCTGGTGGCCGCCAGCGCCGCCACCCGGGCCCGGCTGGCCGAACTGCTGGCGACCAGCGTCGGGGTGGCCTGATGGAGCTCAGGGCCTTCTATCAGCGCGATCTCGCCTTGATCCTGGCCGACCCGGCCCTGGCCGATGCCCACGCCGCCCTGCTCCTGGCCCTGGAACAGGGCACGGCCCGCGCCGCCGAGCGCGACGCCGAAGGCGCCTGGCACGCCAACGCCTGGGTGAAGACCGCCATCCTGGCCGGCTTCCGCTCCACCGGGACCGCCCTGGTGCCGGGCTGGCCCAGCCCGGCCTACGACCGCACCGCCTTCCCGCCGCGCGGCTTCGAGCTGGCCGACGGGGTGCGCATGGTGCCCGGCGGCAGTTCGGTGCGCCGGGGCGCCTACGTCGCCCCCGGCGTGGTGATCATGCCGCCGGCCTACATCAACGTGGGCGCCTTCGTCGACGAGGGCACCATGGTTGACAGCCACGCGCTGGTGGGCTCCTGCGCCCAGATCGGCAAGCGGGTGCACCTTTCCGCCGCGGCCCAGGTGGGCGGCGTGCTGGAGCCGGCCGGCGCCCTGCCGGTGGTGGTGGAGGACGACGCCTTCGTCGGCGGCCTGTGCGGCCTGTTCGAGGGCGTGATCGTGCGCCGACGGGCCGTGCTGGCCCCGGGCGTGGTGCTGTCCGCCTCCACCCGGATCTACGACCTGGTGCACGGCCGGGAGCTGACCCGGGAAGTGCCGGAAGGCGCCGTGGTGGTGCCCGGCAGCCGCCCGGCTTCGGGCGCCTACGCCAAGGCCGCCGGCCTGTCGCTGGCCGCCCCCTGCATCGTCAAGTACCGTGACGGCGGCACCGACGCCGCCACCACCCTCGAGGAGGCGCTGCGTTGAGCGCGGAGCAGGAGCGGGAGCGCACGGGAGGTGCGCGATGACGCCCGCCGGGCGGATGAGCCAGCTCCGTCCCAGTCCGATAAGGGCGCTCAGCGAAGGCGCGCCGCCGGACGCCGTGCCCATGGGCCTGGGCGAACCCGGCTGGGCGCTGCCGGAGCCGGCCCGGCTGGCCCTGGCCCAGCAGTGGGGCGCCTGCGCCTACGGGCCCAACGCCGGCCTGCCCGCGCTGCGCGAGGCGGTGGCGGCCCAGCACGGCGCCGCGGTCGACCAGGTGATGCTGGGCTGCGGCAGCCAGGGCGTGCTCTACGCCCTGTTCCAGGCCTGGTGCGAGCCGGGCGACGCGGTGCTGGTGCCCGATCCCGGGTTCCTGGCCTATCCCGCCCTGGCCCGGCTGGCGGGCGCCGAACCGGTGGGCTACCCCCTCGCCGCTGACTTCACCCTGGATCCGGTCGCCTTCCGGGCGGTGCTCGATCGCACGCCGGAGGCCAAGCTGGCGGTGGTGAACCATCCGGGCAACCCCACCGGCGCCGGCGCCACCGCCCAGGCGCTGGGCGAAGTGGCGCATGCCTGCGCCGCCCGCGGCATCCTGCTGCTGTCCGACGAAGTCTACCGGGAGCTGTGCCTGGGCGAGCGCGCCCCCTCCCTGCGCGACGTGAGCGAGACCGGGCTGGTGCTCAGCTCGGTGAGCAAGGCCTGGGGCGCCCCGGGCCTGCGGGTGGGCTGGGCCGTGGGCGACCCGGCCTGGCTCGCCCCGGCGCGCCTGGTGCACGCCTACATGGTGACCGCGCCGGCCCGTCCGGCCCAGCTGGCCGCGCAAGCCCTGCTGGAAGCCACCCCCGCCGTGCTGGCCGAGGCCCGCGCCCACCTCGCGCTGCGCTGGGAGGCCTTCGCCGAGGCCTACCAGACGGCCTTCGGCGCCAGCCCCCGGCGCGGCGCCGGCGGCTTCTACCATTGGCAGCCGCTGCCCCCCGGCGCCCTGGCCGACCCCATGGCCTTCTGCCTGCGCCTGCGCGACCAGGGCGGGGTGGTGGTGGTCCCGGGCCAGGCCTTCGGCCATGGCGGCCGCGGCCACATCCGGCTCAGCTATGCGGGCGACCCCGGCCAGATCGCCGAGGGCGTGCGCCGTCTGGCCCCCTTCTGGAGCGAAGCATGAGCCTGTTCGCCTTTTCCCCTGAAGCCTGCGCCGACCTGGCCAGGATCCACGGCACCCCGGTGTTCGCCTACAGCCTGGGCACCGCCCGCGCCCAGTGGCGGCGCCTGCGCGCGGCCCTGCCCGAGCGGGCGCGCCTGGCCTTCGCGGTCAAGGCCAACCCGCACCCCACCCTGCTGGAGGCATTTGCCGAGCTGGGCTCCTGCTTCGATTGCGCCTCCGGCGGCGAACTCACCCGGGTGCGCGCCCTGGGCATCGGCCCGGGGCGCACCTTCTACACCGGCCCCGGCAAGCGCACCGAGGAACTGGCCCTGGCCCTGGCGCACGGCGTGCGGGTCCAGGCCGACGGCTGGGAGGACCTGGAGCGGCTGGAAGCCCTGACCCGGGACCCGGTTTCCGTGAACCTGCGGGTCCACCCCATGGCCGGGATCAAGGAGGCCAACCCGATCATCGGCGGCACCGGGCCGTCCGCCTTCGGGGTGGACGAGGAGCAGCTGCCGGCCTTCCTGGAACGGGCCGCGGGCCTGCGCAAGGTGACCATCCGCGGGCTGCACGTGTTCGCCGCCAGCAACGAGCGCGACGCCGGCAGCCTGCTGGCGACCCACGGCTACGTGCTTGAGCTGGCCCGGCGCCTGCACGAGCGGCACGGCCTCGCCCTGGAGCAGATCGACCTGGGCGGCGGCCTGGGCGTGCCCTATGCCGAGGACGAGACGCCCCTGGACGTGGAGGCCCTGGGCCGGGGCCTGGCCGGGCTGCTGGCGGCCCACCCCTGGTTCGCCGGCACCCTGGTGCTGGAGCCCGGCCGGTTCCTGGCGGCTCCCTGCGGGGTCTACCTGTCCCGGGTGGTGCGGGTGAAGGAGAGCCGGGGCGTGCGCTTCGCCATCCTGGAGGCCGGCGTGAACCATCTCCTGCGCCCCCTGCTCACCGGCCAGCCGTTCCCGGTGCGCGCCATCGGCGCCGAGGGCCCGCTGCGCTCCGCCACCCTGGCCGGCCCGCTCTGCACCAGCCTGGACCGGCTGGGCGACGTGCAGCTGCCGGAACTCGCGCCGGGCACGCTGCTGGCGTTCGGCAGCGTCGGCGCCTACGGCTTCACCGAAGCCATGACGCCGTTCCTGTCGCACCCGGCGCCGGCGGAGATCTGGGTGCCCTGAACCTACCAGTCCACCTCGGCCAGGCCGGACCAGGGCAACACCCTGACGCCGTTCTGGACCCGGTCCGCGTTTCCACCATGGACCAGACGGAGTTCGGCCCCACCGTCCTGCGCCATCAGCCCAGCGAGCGAGGTAAGGTGGTTGAAGAAACTCGGATCCACGGTCTGCCCGGACTTGACCTCCAGGAGTTTCCAGCTCGACTCCCCCTGGATCAGCAGATCCACCTCCGGTCCGCGGTTTTCCCGGTAATGATGCAACCCCGGCGCCAGCCCGCGGTTCAGCCGGGCCTTGAGCACCTCACCGGCCACCCAGGATTCGAACAAAGCCCCCCGCAATGGATGCAAAGCCAGCTGGGCCGGATTGCCGATTCCCAGGAGGTGGCAGGCCAGGCCGGAATCCACCAGGTGGAATTTTGGGTTCTTGACCGCGCGTTTCCTGAGATTCGGGTGCCAGGCCGGAACGAGGACTGCGAGATAACTGGCCTCGAGCACCGAAACCCACGCCTTGATGGTGTTCACCGACACACCCACGTCCGAACTCAGGGCCGAAAGGTTAAGTTCCTGGGCTGTCCGGCCCGCGGCCAGCTGAAGGAAGCTGGAGAACGCCCTCAGGTCAGCCACCTGGAGCAGGTTGCGCACATCCCTCTCCAGATAGGTCGCCACGTAGTCGGCGAACCAGATTTCCGGAGGGATGTTCTGGTCGAAGATCCGTGGGAATCCCCCTTGCCATACCGCTGACCAAAGCTCCTGCGGGGCGGCGGGAAACTGCCGGAGTTCCTGGAGGGCACAGGGCAGCAAGTGGAGTATCCCGGTGCGCCCCGCCAGGGACTGGGAAACCGCGTGGTTCAAGGACAAGTTCTCACTGCCGGTCAGGATGAAGCGTCCCGGACGGCCGTCACGATCCACCTCCTCCTGGAGATAGGAGAGCAGGGACGGCGCCCGCTGGATTTCGTCAAGGACGGCACCTTCAGGCAAAGAAGCCAGCAATCCGCGCGGATCCTGCAGGGCGAATTCCCTGGAGTCCAGCGATTCCAAGGTCAGGTAGGGCTTGCCGGGAAACAGCGTCCGGCAGAGCGTCGACTTCCCCGACTGGCGCGGCCCCATGATGGTTACGACCGGGTAGAGGGTGGCGCGATGCAGGAGGGCTGGTGCCAGAGCACGACGGATCATGGCTTGAGGATAGGTCTTTTGCCAAAATTTTCAATACGACAATAAAAATTGGTATACATTAAAAACAGTAATGTTACCCAAAACATAATGACCCTTGGGCACTCGAGAACGGCTGGCTGCTCGGTCCATACAGATTTCAGGGAAAAAAGGTGGATTCCCAATTGCAAAATTGGGTTAATCGCAAAGATTCGAAATGCGTCCAGCTTCCACAAGCGTGGCCGTCCAGATCCGGGACGGATTCTCAACTCCATGACCAAGATCACGTGTGGGCCCAGCCCGGTTGCGCCGAAAGGTCAATTGACCGATTCTGAAAGTCGAGAGGAACAAGAGGAAGAAGGCAACTTAGAGCTCATCACAGCGATTTTAAATCGGATGTGACGCCACCTTTTCCCCGGTCCCCTTCCGCGCTTCGCGCCGCCGGCTCCCCTTCCCGGGTCGAGCCTTCCGGCAGGCGTCCGACGCCCTTCCGGCCTCTGCCGGACCGGGTATCCGCACCCTCCACCCTTCTTGAGGAAATTGGAAATGAAAAACTTCCCCCTTTCCCTGCTCGTCCTGGCCCTGGCGGCCACCCCCATCCTCCGCGCGACCGATGCCCCCGGCCCGCGCCCGTTCGCGGCCGAACTGACCGGAAAGGTCGATCAGCTGCGCGCCACCGTCCAAGCCAAGGGCTGGCAGTTCCAGGTGGGCGTCAACCCGGCGCTGCAGTATGACCTGGAGCGCCTGTGCGGCACCCGGACCGAGCTGATGCCGGCGGAATTCCTGGCCCACGAGCCCGGCGGGTTCGAGAACTACGAAGTCCAGGCGGCCCCCGCCGACCTGCCGAAGACCTTCATCGGCATTTTCAGCGACGTCAAGGACCAGGGCCAGTGCGGCAGCTGCTGGGCCTTCTCCACCATCGGCTCGCTGGAGGGCGCGGCCCTGAAGCAGCGCGGGGCGGCCAACGGCAAGGTCAACGCCGACGGCTCGATCACCGTGAGCGGCAGCATCCCGGCCCTCTCCGAGGAGCAGGTGCTCTCCTGCAACCCCTGGGGCTGGGCGTGCAACGGCGGCTACTTCGCCTTCGACATGCTGATGCCCGCCAAGGCCGGCCCCAAGGGCTACTACCAGGGCGCCGTGCCCGCGGCCGCGTTCCCCTACGTGGGCGACGCCGTGGCCTGCAGCATCGGCCGCAATCCCAGCTACACCCCGGTCACCGGCTGGGGCTACGTGGGCGGCAGCTATTCGATCCCGTCGGTGGCCGCCATCAAGGCCGCCATCTACACTTACGGCGGCGTCTCGGCCTGCGTCTACGCCGACGAATACTTCGCGGCCTACACCGGGGGCGTGTTCACCGATTCGGTCTCCTACAGCAACATCAACCACGCCATCCAGCTGGTGGGCTGGGACGACACCAAGGGCGCCTGGCTGCTGAAGAATTCCTGGGGTCCCGGCTGGGGCGTGGACGGCTTCATGTGGATCAAGTACGGCACCTGCAACGTCGGCCTGGGAGCCTGCTGGGTCACCGAATAACGGCTTTTTGCCTTATCGTGTAACCGGAGACGGCCCCCATGTTCGGCATCCAGGATTACCCCAGCTTCGTCACCGCGATCCTGATCTTCCAGCTGGTGCCGGGCCCGGGCCTCCTGGCCATCCTCAGCGCCACCGCCCGGGACGGCGTCGGCGCGGGCCTGGGGGCGGTGCTGGGCACCCTGCTCGGCGACTTCCTGTACATGTCCGCGGCGGTGCTCGGCCTGGCCGCTGTCCTGGCCGCCTACCCGGTGGCGTTCTCGACCTTGCGCTGGTTCGGCATCGCCTACCTGGTCTGGATCGGCATCGGCATGCTGCGCTCGGCCGGCGCCGGCCAGGGCACCGCCGACAGCCTGCCGATGGGCTGGCGGGCGCACGCCCGGCGCGCCCTGGCCGTCTCGCTCACCAACCCGAAGGTGGTGCTGTTCTTCATGGCCTTCTTCCCCTTGTTCCTGCGTCCCGGCGCCCGGCCGCTGACCCTTGGGCTCATGATGGTCCATGTCACCCTGATCAGTTGCCTCTACCAGGTGGGCCTGGTCCTGATCGGCAATGCCCTCGCCCGGCGCCTCGCCCGGATCCCGGCCGTGCGCGCCGTGGGGACCCGCCTGGCGGGTCTGGCCCTGGTCGGCTTCGGCATCCGGCTGGCCCTGGACAACCGCTAGAGGTCCGCAGAGATGTTACAATGCGCTGGTCAGACCTATTCGAATGGGTTCAGCCCTTGTAGGTGTTCGATCTTAGCCATCGGCTCCTTAGGTCATATGCTGTCTTCGCGGAGTCCGGAACCATGCTGGTCGTTGCCTTGCTGCTCGCTTCAATGGGGTGTTGGACCGGGGCCGGGCTGCTGGGCCTGGTGGCTTCCGACGACCGGTTCCCCATCGGTCTGGGCCTGCTCGGCGCGCTGCTGGCCCTGGCCGGGGCGCTCGCGGTGCTGCTGGGCGGCGACGGCGCCGGCCTGACCTTCCAGTTCTGGGGGGTGTCGGCGGTGCTGGAAGTGGACGCGCTGTCCGCCGCCTTCATCCTGCCGCTGCACCTGGTGGCCGGCCTGGCCCTGGTCTACGGCCGGACCTACTGGCCGCTGGACGCCGCCAAGGGCTCCGGCCGCTGGGTGCGCCTGTGCTTCGGCCTGCTGGTGGCGGCCATGAACCTGGTGTTCATCGCCCGCCAGGGCGTGCTGTTCCTGGTGGCCTGGGAGGCCATGGCCATGGCGGCCTTGCTGCTGATCGCCACCGAGCACGAGAAGCCCGGGGTGATGCGCGGCGCCTGGGTCTACCTGGCCTGCACCCATGTGGGGACCATGCTGCTCACCGCCATGGTGATCCTGCTGGCCCAGCGCCTGGGCGGCTATGCCTGGCAGGCCAGCAACCCGTTCCCCCGGCCGGCGCTCGACGGCCTGATCCTGGTCCTGGCCCTGCTGGGTTTCGGCTTCAAGGCCGGGCTGGTGCCGCTGCATTTCTGGCTGCCCGCGGCCCACGCCGGCGCCCCCAGCCACGTCTCCGCCATCCTCTCGGCGGTGATGCTCAAGGCCGGGGTGTACGGGGTGCTGCGGATTTCCGGACTGCTGCCCCCGGTGGCGCACCTGGGCCCCGCGGTGCTGGCCATGGGCGCCCTCACCGCCCTGTACGGTGTCGGCTGCGCGCTGGCCCAGCGCGACTACAAGCGCCTGCTGGCCTACTCCAGCGTCGAGAACATCGGCATCATCTTCATGGGCATCGGCCTGGGCTGGACCGGCCGGGCCCTGCACAACCCCTGGATCGCCGCCCTGGGCTTCGGCGCGGCCATCCTGCACGTGTGGAACCACGCGGCCTTCAAGAGCCTGCTGTTCTTCGGCGCGGGCTCGGTGCTGCACGCCACCGGCACGCGCGACATGGAGCGCCTGGGCGGCCTGGCCCAGCGCATGCCGCGCACCGCCATGGCGCTGTTCCCCGCGGTGCTGGCGGTATCGGCGCTGCCCCCGTTCAACGGCTTCATCGGCGAGTGGCTGCTCTACCGGGGCCTGTTCGCCTCCTTCCTGGGCGGCGGCGCCTGGACCGAAGGCCTGGCCCTCACCGCCCTGGCCGTCACCGGCGGCCTGGCCGGGGTCGCCTTCGCCAAGTTCTTCGGCTTCGTGTTCCTGGGCGTGGCGCGCAGCCCCGAGGCCGAGCAGGCCCATGACCCCGGGCCGGCCATGCTGGGTCCCATGGCCCTGCTGGCCGGGCTGTGCCTGGCCCTGAGCCTGGGCAGCGTGCTGCTGCTGCCGCTGCTGGACCGGGTGCTGGCCGTCCTGGCGCCGGACAACCGGCCCCTGCTGGCGCTGGGCCTGGGCCGCGACCTGACCCTGCTCTCCGGGATGGCCGCGCTGCTGCTGGCGCTGGGCGCCGGTGCGCTGCGCTGGCTGCGCCGCGCCGCCCCCGCCGAGCGCCGCCCCGGCACCTGGGATTGCGGCTACGCCCAGCCCACCGCCCGGATGCAGTACAGCGCCAGCTCCTTCGCCGACGGCTGGGGCGAATTCGTGCCCGGGGTCAAGAGCCGGGTGCGCCGGATCAAGGTGCTGTTCCCCAAGGCCATCGCGTTCCAGTCGGAGTTCCAGGACCCGGTCGGCGAAGGCGTGGTGGCGCCGCGCACCGGGCTGCTGGCGACCCGCCTGCTGCGCTACCGGAGCCTGCAGCAGGGCTTCCTGCCCATGTACCTGCTCTACATCCTCATCACCCTGGTGAGCGTGTTCCTCTGGCTGATCATCCGCCCATGGTTGCTGGGATGATCCTCCTCGCCCTCTGCGCGCTCCTGGCGGCAGTCTCCGGTGTTCCGGGGCTGTGGCTGCGCACCGGGGGCGGCAAGGCGGCCTGCTGGCTGCTGGGCCTGGGCGCGCTGGCGGGGCTGGCCGCCGCGGGGCTGGTGCTGGGCGGGGGCGCCCCGGCGAGCCACGCCCTGCTGCGCACCCCCCTGGGCACCCAGGGCTTCCTGCGCCTGGACGCCATCGGCGCCTGGTTCCTGCCGCCGGTGCTGGTGCTTTCCTGCTGCGGTTCGATCTTCGCCCTGGGCTACTGGGGCGACCAGCGCGAGGGCTCCCGCCGCCTGCGCCTGCTGTTCGGCCTCACCACCGCGGCCATGGTCGTGCTGGTGGCCGCCGCCCAGGCCATGACCTTCCTGCTGGCCTGGGAGGTCATGGCGGTCACCCCCTTCTTCCTGGTGACGGCCGAGGACCGGGATCCCGCCACCCGGCGCGCCGGCTGGATCTACCTGGTCTCCACCCACTCCGGCACCCTGTGCCTGTTCGCGGCCTTCGGGCTGCTGGCCGCCAACTCGGGGTTCCTCTGGCTGCCGCAGGCGCCGGGGTTTGCCGCCAGCCAGCGCGGCACCGCCACCTTCCTGCTCCTGCTGGTCGGCTTCGGCCTGAAGGCGGGCATCTTCCCGCTGCACTACTGGCTGCCGGTGGCCCACGCCGCCGCGCCCAGCCACATTTCCTCGTTCATGTCGGGCGTCCTCATCAAGATGGGCATCCTCGGGCTGGTCCGCTGGCTTTGCCTGGTGCCGGATCCGCCGGTCTGGTGGGGCGCGCTGCTGGTGGTCCTGGGGGCGTCCTCGGGGCTCCTGGGGGTGGCGTTCGCCCTGGCCCAGCACGACCTCAAGCGGCTGCTGGCCTACCATTCCATCGAGAACATCGGCATCATCCTGCTCGGCCTGGGCCTGGGCACCCTGGGCAAGAGCACCGGGCACCCGGCGCTCCAGCTGCTGGGCTACGCCGGCGCCCTGCTGCACGTGCTCAACCACAGCCTGTTCAAGGGCCTGCTGTTCCTGGGCGCCGGCTCGGTGCTGCACGCCACCGGTAGCCGGGACCTGGAGCGCATGGGCGGCCTGGCCAGGACCATGCCGATCACCGCCGGGGCCTTCCTGGCCGGCTCCTGGGCCATCTGCGGGCTGCCGCCGCTCAACGGCTTCGTCAGCGAATGGCTGATCTACCTGGCCGCCTTCCGCGGCCTGGCCTTCGCCCGCTCCTCCTGGTCCGTGCTCAGCCTGGCCGCCCTGGCCATGATCGGGGCCCTGGCCGCGGCCTGCTTCGCCAAGGTGTTCGGCGTGGTGTTCCTGGGCCATCCGCGCTCCCCGGAGGCCGCCGCCGCGCTGGAGCCGCCCCGGTCCATGCGCGTGCCCATGGGGCTCCTGGCCGGCGCCTGCGCGGCCATCGGGGTGGCGCCGGCGCTGCTCGCGCCGGCCCTGGCCCGGGCCGTCGCCGCCACCGGCCTGGCCGGCCCGGCCGACCTGGGCGGCCTCGCCCACCTGGGCACCCTGACCTGGGTCGCCCTGCCCCTGCTGGCCTGCGCCGGCCTGCTGTGGGCCTGGTCCCGCCGGGGGGCGCGGTCCCGGACCGGCCTGCCCACCTGGGACTGCGGCTATGCCGCCCCGGTGCCGCGGATCCAGTACACCGCCTCCTCCTTCGCCGACGGCCTGGTCTCGGCCATGCGCCTGGTGCTCTGGCCCCAGGTGCGCTGGCGCCGGGTGCGGGGCCTGTTCCCGTCCCAGCGCGGCTACCATTCGCACGTGCCCGATCCGGTCCTGGACCGGCTGGCCGGCCCCGGCCTCGACCTCGCCGCCCGGGCCCTGTCCGTGCTGCGCTTCTTCCAGAGCGGCCAGCTGCCGCTCTACCTCCTGTACATCCTGCTCACCCTGGTGGCGCTCCTCGTCTGGATGGTGGCCTGAACCATGAACGATTCCACCCTTATCCGCTCGCTGCACTTCCTGCTGCACATCCTCACGGCGCTGCTGCTGCCGCCCCTGATCCCGGGCCTGATCAACAAGGTCAAGGCGCTGGTGGCCGGACGCCAGGGCCCGCCGGTGCTGCAGCTCTACTACGACCTGGCCCGGCTGGCCCGCAAGCAGGCCGTGCTCAGCCGAAGCACCACCTGGGTGTTCCTGGCCGGGCCGGCGGCGGTGGTGGCGGCGGGGCTGGTGGCCGCGCTGCTGGTGCCGTTCGGCCACGCCCCGGCGCCGATCCACTTCCAGGGCGACATGATCCTGTTCGCCTACCTGTTCGGCCTGGCCCGGTTCGCCACCGTGCTGTCCGCCCTGGACACCGGCTCCAGCTTCGAAGGCATGGGCGCGGCCCGGGAGGTGACCTTCTCGGTGCTCACCGAGCCCGCCCTGTTCCTGGGCTTCGCCGCCCTGGCCAGGGCCACCGGAAGCCTCTCCCTGTCAGGGATGCTGGCCTCGCCCGGGTTCGCCATCTCCCGGGCCACCGGCCCGCTCATCCTGGTGCTGGCGGGCTGGATGATCGTGTTCCTCACTGAGAATTCCCGGATCCCGGTGGATGACCCCAACACCCACCTCGAACTCACCATGATCCACGAGGTGATGGTGCTGGACCATTCCGGCCGGCCCTTCGCGCTGGTGCTCTACGGCGCCAGCCTGAAGCTGCTGGTGCTGGGCGCGCTGATCGTCGGGCCCCTGCTGCCCCGCACCAGCCACCCCGGGCTGGACTGGCTCGGCTTCTACGGCGCCATGGCGCTGCTGGCGGTCGCCGTCGGCCTGGTGGAGAGCTGCACCGCGCGCCTGCGCATGAACCGGGTGCCCCAGTTCCTGGTGGCGGGGCTGCTGGCCACCGCGTTCGCCTTCTTCCTGCTGCAGGCCTAGGAGAAACCCATGCTGCGTGATCTCCTCATCGCCCTGATCGTGCTCACCAACTTCACTCTGGTGGCCACCAGCCGGATCAACAAGGCCATCCAGGTGGCGGTGATCCAGGGCGTGCTGCTCGGACTGCTGCCGCTGGCCATGGGCCTGGGCCGGCACCTGCACATCCTGCTCATGGTGGCGGCGGCGGTCTGCGTGAAGGGCTGGCTGATCCCCCACCTGTTCCGCCGGGCCATGCTCAAGGTCAAGATCCGCCGGGAGGTGGACCCCTATATCGGCTTCACCGCCTCGCTGGTGCTGTGCGCCCTGGGCACCGGCCTGGCCCTGCTGCTGGCCAGCAACCTGCCCCTGGCCCCGGGCAGCGAATTCAAGCTGTTCGTGCCGGCCTCCCTGTCGACCCTGCTCACTGGCTTCATCCTGCTGATCACCCGGCGCAAGGCGCTGACCCAGGTGGTCGGCTACCTGGTGCTGGAGAACGGCATCTACCTGTTCGGGCTGATGCTGGTGGAGGAGATGCCGATGCTGGT
>Ga0316230_1000912_pt1 | contig 35106 bp, 38 predicted proteins | sample TBH18025metaG_FD_206004 | JGI IMG/M metagenome (GOLD analysis project Ga0316230, IMG submission 206004) | Freshwater microbial communities from Trout Bog Lake, Wisconsin, USA - TBH18025 | ecosystem: Environmental > Aquatic > Freshwater > Lake > Hypolimnion/Profundal zone | place: USA: Wisconsin...
AATCCAAATGAGCGTGTCAGAGACTTTTATTTCTCATCTGCTTGAACTTCGAAATCGTTTACTTAAAATTGTGTTGGGTTTGGTGGTATGCGTGATTGCGTTTCTGCCATTTTCAAATGAGCTTTATGCTTGGCTTGCACAGCCACTTCTAAGCCATATGCAATCAGGCACGCAGATGATTGCCACAGCAGTTACCACCCCCTTCTTAGTTCCAATGAAAGTTTCTACCTTGGTGGCAATTGTCGTCTCTTTGCCTTACACGCTATATCAGGGATGGGCATTCGTTGCGCCGGGACTTTATGCGCATGAACGTCGTTTTATCGGACCGTTGATTGTTGCAAGCACCTTGCTATTTCTTGCTGGAATGGCGTTCGCCTATTTTGCTGTTTTTCCTGTTTTGTTTGGATTTATCACTGCATCTGCACCAAAGGGCGTGGCGGTGATGACGGACATCGGTAGTTATTTGGACTTTGTAACGACGATGTTTGTTTCATTTGGATTGGCTTTTGAAGTGCCAATTGCAGTGGTGGTTTTAGTGAAGTTTAATATCGTCAAAGTCGATATGCTTAAGGAAGCGCGGCCTTACGTGATTGTTGGTGCATTTGTTGTTGGTGCAATCCTTACGCCGCCAGATGTGATTTCACAAATTATGTTGGCTGTACCTTTGTGGTTCTTATATGAAGCAGGGGTTTTCGTTGCAAGATTTGTTGCACCGCGAGAAAGTGATTAATTCGCTTTAGGTTTTGGTCTGCGACCAATCATTACTGGCACGTTAATTTCCCTTTGATTTCGAGCGATTTTTAATATCGCTTGTTTGTTTGGTTTTAATTCGGAAATAAGCCCAAGCATGCTACTGCTATCGAGTACCTTTAGTCCGTTAATTTCTAATAAAACATCGCCTGCTTTTAATCCTGCAACTTCAGCGGGACTATTTTTAATGACGCTAGCAATTAAAGAGCCGTGAGGATTTTTTAATTTAAATGAATCGGCGAGTTCTGCAGTCAAATCTTGCGCCTCAATCCCTATCCATCCTCGCGTTACGCTACCTTGGCGAATAATTTGCTCCATGACTTGTTTAACAATACTGACAGGGATAGCAAAGCCAATTCCCATCGAACCTCCATTGCGAGAGTAAATTGCACTATTAATCCCCACTAAGTTTCCATCAGTATCAATCAGAGCACCGCCTGAATTTCCTGGGTTAATTGAAGCGTCAGTTTGGATAAAGTTTTCGTAAGTGCTGATGCCTAAATGGTTGCGACCTAATGCGCTAATAATGCCCTGCGTGACTGTTTGTCCAACACCAAAAGGATTCCCAATCGCAAGTACTATGTCACCAACTCTATTTTTTTGGGCGTTTGCAAAAGTGATGGCAGGAAGATTTTTGAAGTCGATCTTGAGAACGGCTAAATCGGTATCGGGGTCGGATCCTACAACGTGTGCTTTAACAGTTCGGCCATCCTCTAACGCGACTTGAATCTCAGCGGCAGACTCAATTACATGCTGGTTTGTAAGAATTAGGCCGTTTTCATTCACAATCACACCAGATCCAAGGCTGATTTCATGTTGAGATTGATCTTCAGATTGTTCGCCGAAGAAATGCTTAAAGAGTGGGTCATCTAGAAATTGTTCATATGGGTTGTTTGAGTTTTTTTTGCTAGTAAAAATGTTCACCACAGATGGCATTGCTTTTTTTGCGGCATCGCTATAAGAGTCAGAATTTTTGGGGTGCGGTGGAACTTTTGAAATTTGGTCTTCGATATATTGGATGTTGGAATGTATAAATTTCGGATAAAAAACTTGCCCAACAAAAACAACAGCGAGGCTAATAGTGACCGTTTGTGCGAAAATGAGCCAAAGCTTCTTCATGTTATTTACCAGTTATAACGAATACAACGATTGCAGAATTAAAAAATGGAATTAAAACAATTAGTAAATTATACCCGACAAATTTTACAGGTGGAGCGATTCAACGACTATTGCCCAAATGGCTTACAGGTCGAGGGCAGGTCGCATGTCAAAAAAATTATCACAGGCGTTAGTGCAAGCATGGATTTCTTGGAGGCGGCAAAGATGGCTGGTGCTGATGCCGTGCTGGTGCATCACGGATATTTTTGGAGAAATGAAGATGCTTGCGTGGTTGGGTTGAAGCGGAATCGCATAAAATTCCTCTTAGATAATGAAATCAATTTATTAGCTTATCACTTGCCATTAGATGCCCATCCTGAGCTGGGAAATAATGCACAGTTGGGTAAGAAGTTGGGCTTGAATGTAGAAGCTTATTCTGGCAACCAGGGCCTGATTGCTAAGGGAAGCCTAAGTTGCTCGCAAACATTGAGAAATTTTGCTAATCATATTGGCAGTCAACTCGAAAGAGTCCCTTTAGTTGTCGGCGATTTGAGTCGATCAATCAAAAGTGTAGCCTGGTGCACAGGTGGAGCTCAGGGCTATTTGGCGGATGCAATTGAATTAGGGGTTGATGTTTTTATTAGCGGTGAGATTTCAGAGCAAACAGTTCATCTCGCTCGTGAGTCGGGAGTTGCTTACATTTCGGCAGGGCATTATGCAACTGAGCGCTATGGTATAAAAGCATTGGGCGCACATCTTGCTAATCAATTTGAATTGGCACATGAATTTATAGATATTGACAATCCAGTTTGAATAATGAATTTCTTCTGATATATAAATTTGTAAGTGTGGCGTAAATTAAAGGCTTCAAGGGTTTAAGTTTTTAGTCGAAACCTGTAAAATGCCAGACTAAATTTCAACATAGCGTCAATGTAGTTTGGAAATTAAGGACATGTGATGGCGAATCAAGAAGTAGATCAAAGTAAACGCAAGTTTCTAATCGCGGCAACTTCCGTTGCGGGTGGAGTGGCAGCTGCTGCTGTTGCTGTTCCTTTCGTGACAAGCATGATGCCAAGCGAGCGCGCAAAAGCTGCCGGAGCTCCAGTTGAGGCGGACATTAGCAAAATTGAACCCGGCTCAATGATCACAGTTGAATGGCGTGGCAAGCCAGTTTGGATTGTCAATCGAAACCAAGCTATGCTTGACGCACTAGCGACCCATGACGATAAATTATCTGATCCAAAATTAGAAGTGACAAGTCAGCAGCCTGATTATTGTTTAAATCCAGCCCGTTCAATCAAGTCAAATATTATGGTTTTGGTTGGTATTTGTACTCACTTAGGTTGTTCCCCATCACCAAAATTACAAACAGGTGCTGATATGGGGGCGGATTGGCCAGGTGGATTTTTCTGTCCATGTCATGGTTCTAAATTTGATTTGGCCGGTCGCGTTTTTAAAGGATCTCCAGCGCCAATCAACTTGGTTGTTCCGCCACACAAATACATCAGTGATTCAGTTGTGCTGATAGGTGCAGACGATAAGGGAGTTGCATAATGGCTATTAATAAATTTCAGCAAGCTGCAACTAATTTGATTGGTTGGGTAGATGAGCGCTTCCCACTTACATCAAACGTAAAAGCTCATTTAACAGAGTATTACGCACCTAAGAACTTTAACTTTTGGTACTTCTTCGGTTCATTGGCTTTATTGGTCTTGGTTCTTCAAATACTGACAGGTATTTTCTTGACGATGAATTACAAGCCTGAAGCATCATTAGCTTTCGCTTCTGTTGAATACATTATGCGTGATGTTTCTTGGGGACGCTTAATTCGTTATATGCATTCAACGGGCGCATCCATGTTCTTCGTGGTTGTGTATCTCCATATGTTCCGTGGTTTGATTTATGGTTCATACAGAACACCTCGGGAATTGATTTGGTTGTTTGGCGTTGGCATTTTCTTGGTTTTGATGGGCGAAGCATTTTTTGGCTACCTGTTGCCTTGGGGTCAGATGTCATACTGGGGTGCTCAAGTTATCATTAATTTGTTCACCTCTATTCCATTTATTGGTCCGGATGTCTCATTGTGGGTTCGTGGAGACTATACTGTCTCGGATGCAACCCTTAATCGTTTCTTTGCATTTCATGTTATTGCATTGCCACTTGTCTTGTTGGGCTTAGTCGTTGCTCACTTGATTGCATTGCACGAGGTTGGTTCAAATAATCCTGATGGTGTAGAAATTAAGAAATATAAGGATCCAAAAACAAAAATCCCCTTGGACGGTATTCCTTTCCATCCATATTACACAGTTAAAGATTTGGTTGGTGTTTCAGTATTCTTGATTGTTTTCTCAGCAATTATTTTCTTTGCACCAGAGATGGGTGGTTATTTTCTTGAAGCGAACAACTTTATTCCGGCTGACCCATTAAAAACGCCACCCCATATTGCGCCAGTTTGGTATTTCACACCTTATTATTCAATTTTACGAGCAGTGCCGCCAATCTTGAATTCGCAATTTCCTGGGGTTGCTGCGATGGGTTTATCTGTTGTCAGCTTTGCTTTCTTGCCATGGCTAGATCGTAGCCCAGTAAAATCAATTCGTTATCGCGGAACTTTGTATAAAAAATGGTTGGTTGCTTTCGTTGTGAGTTTTTTAATTTTGGGTTATCTGGGGACAGAACCATCAAATGTGTGGGGTCAGTTCTCGCCTCAAACATTGATTGTTGGTGGTGCAGATCGTGCTACTGTGGTGGCGAGAATCTTTAGTTTGATTTACTTCTCATTCTTTGCTTTGATGCCTTGGTATACGAAAAAAGACAAGACTAAGCCAGTGCCAGAAAGGGTAACAGCATAATGAAATCTAAACTTTTATTGGTGTTAGCTTTCCTAATTCCATTCATGGCGATTGCAAATGAGGGTGTTAAATTAGACCATGCCCCCATCGATCCTAACAATCAAGCATCATTACAACGTGGTGCTAAAGTGTTCGTGAACTATTGTTTAAACTGTCATAGTGCGGCTTATATGCGTTACAACCGTTTGCAGGATATAGGTTTGACTGATGCGCAAATCAAATCTAATTTAATGTTTGCAGGTGAAAAAGTTGGCGATACCATGACGGTTGCGATTCAAAAAGCAGATGCGAAAGCATGGTTTGGTGCAACTCCGCCAGACCTTTCTGTTGAAGCGCGTGCTCGAGGTGCGGATTGGCTTTATAGCTACTTGCGTGGTTTTTATCGTGATGATACAAGGCCAACTGGTTGGAACAATGTTGTTTATGACAAGGTTGCTATGCCGCATGTTCTTTGGAGCTTACAAGGTGAGCAGGTATTAAAGATTGATGAGAAAACCGAAACGCATCAATTGGTATTGGCCAAACAAGGATCGATGACACCTGCTGAGTATGATGAAACAATCGCAGACTTGGTTAACTATTTGGTATTTATGGCCGAACCATTTAAAGAGCGCGATAAGCATTTAGGTTTGTTGGTATTGGCCTTTTTAGGCCTGTTGTTTGTGCTGACATACTATTTGAAAAAAGAGTTCTGGAAAGATATACACTAAAATAACAACTTAGCGGGAGGTCAGCTTTTCGGCTGGCTTCCCGTTTTGCATTTGTAAGCGAGGAACCGAAATTATGATGACACTTTATTCAGGCACTACCGATCCATATAGCCATCGTTGCCGTATCGTATTATTCGAAAAGGGAATGGATTTTCAAGTGATTGACGTTGACTTGGCTAATAAACCAGAAGATTTGGCAGTCATTAACCCGCACAATACTGTACCAGTGTTAGTTGAGCGTGAGTTGGTGTTGGAGCAAGCAAATATCATTAATGAGTACATTGATGAACGTTTCCCACATCCGCAATTAATGCCAGCTGATCCAGTAATGCGTGCTCGTGCTCGTTTATTCTTGCACAACTTTGAAGAGCAATTGTTTAGCCATATTAATGATCTTGAATCCGATAATCAGAGAGCGGCAGAAAAAGCTCGTACAACAATTCGTGATAATTTAACGCAAATCGTACCGTTGTTTAGCAAGCAAGAATATATTCTCGGTGATGATTTCTCTATGTTGGATGTCGCGATTGCTCCATTACTCTGGCGTCTTGGACACTATGGCATTGAGTTGCCTAAGCAAGCCGCACCATTATTGAAATATGCAGAGCGAATTTTCTCACGCCCAGCTTATATTGAAGCGATGACACCTTCTGAAAAAGCAATGCGTAAATAAGTATGAATGAAATGACTTCAACCAAGCCTTATATGATTAGGGCGATTCACGAGTGGTGTGTTGATAATCAGTTGACGCCCCATCTTTTGGTTGCGGTGAATGCTCAAACAAAAGTACCAATGGCATACGTTAAAGATGGTGAAATTGTACTGAATCTAAATTATTCAGCGACGAAAGATTTGAATTTCACAAACGAAGCGGTTACATTCTCTGCACGTTTTTCTGGCGTATCAAATAATTTATACGTTCCAATTAGTGCAATAAAAGGTATTTTTGCACGAGAAAATGGGCAGGGTATGTTTTTCGAGGTTATGGAAGAAGTTATAAATCAAAATAAAAACAATGAGATAGAATCTTCGGAGATTGAAGAAAAAAATATTTCATCTGAAGTGAAAAAAACCACCCTAAAGTTGGTAAAATAATGTCCGTTGTAAATGTAGTTGATTAATTCAAAACCTGCCGGATTAGCTCAGTTGGTAGAGCAGCGCACTTGTAATGCGAAGGTCGTCAGTTCGATTCCGACATCCGGCACCAACCCCTTAATCACCCGAAGCTAAATCTATTGTCCTCAATCGCGATTTTAATTTGGGTTATCAATGTAACACTCGACACAGTTGGTCATGTCGCCCTTAAATTTGCCGCTGTTTCTAACGCGGAAGAAACCACAGAATTGGGACGTTGGAAATTCATGTTGGGGTCTTTATCGCTATGGGTCGGGATTGTCTGCTTTTGCCTTGAATTTTTAGTTTGGTTAGCGTTCCTTTCAGTTCTTTCATTATCGCAAGGTGTCTTGCTCGGTGCAATTAATATGGTTTCTATTGTTATTGCGGGACGGATCATATTTAAAGAAAAACTGGATCATATGCGTCTTTTGGGTATGGTATTAATTACGCTAGGTGTGATTTTCGTGGGAATTTACGCATGAAGAAGGCGCAATTTTACATTCTAGGTTTTTCGGCATTAATGTTGTGCGATACACTTACTCAGCTTTCTTTTAAGCTTGCATCGAATCACGGGGGTGAGTTCGTAATGCGCATGGACTGGTTTCTATCAATTTTTAGTCAACCTTGGATCTACGGCGCTGTTGTTGGTTATTTAGGATCATTTATCGCTTGGATGACATTACTTAAACATGCGCCGGTCGGTCCAGCGTTTGCGGCATCACATTTGGAAGTTGTTTTGGTGTTAATCGTTTCGGCAGTTTATTTTGGGGATAGATTGGCTCCAATGCAGATTGTCGGTGCGCTTTTAATTGTTGTTGGTATTGTTTGTTTAAGTTTCAGTGAATCAGAGCATGAAAAAATTGAAGCTCACTGAACCTGCCCCAACCGCTGGCTTGGTACTATCTTGGCGGGATTTTATTCCGCTCCCATTTTCAAAAAAATCTAGAGTCTCGCTTGAAGAAAAACTAGCCTCATTTTTAGGTGTTGATGAGACGCAAGTTGAATGCTCAGGAACTGCAGCATTAGTTGTTGGGCTTGAGGCGCTCAAGATGTTGAGCGATAGAAAATATGTGGTCATTAGTGCTTATACATGTCCTTGGGTTGCGTTGGCGGTGATTAAGGCAAATCTTATTCCTGTTTTAGCGGATTCTCAGCCAGGCTATTTCGATTTTTGTGAAAAGTCGCTTAAATCCGTTGTAAGTCACCAAACCTTGGCGGTAGTTCATACACATCTTGCTGGTCGAGTAGCTGATGTTGAAAAAACAATAGCTGTTGCTAAGAGCGTGGGTGCTTTTGTAGTTGAAGATGCAGCTCAATCTCTAGGGGCTAAATTGCACCATAAATCAGTTGGAACATTTGCCGATCTTGGATTTTATAGTTTGGGTGTAGGAAAAGGGCTGACCATTTTTTCCGGTGGGGTGCTTGTGACTGGAAATCTCAAAATTAGAAAGGCTATGCGTCGATTTAGCGATAGTTTGCCACCTAGTTATTTTATGGAGTTGCGTCGAGTTATTGAATTGATTGCGTATTACATTCTTTATCGACCATTAGGAATGAGCTTGGCATTTGGACACCATTTACGTAATAAATTGAAACGTGGCAATTTGATTCAGGCAGTAGGTGATGATTGTTCTTATGATTTTCCTTTACATAAAGTTGGCGTCTGGCGAAAAAGTATAGGTGCTAGTGCAATAGATAGACTGCCAGCCTTTATTAAAAAAACTAAAAAAATAGCTGAAAAGCGCTTAGCGCAGTTAACTAAAATCCCAGGTGTTACTGTAATTCTCGATATCGATGGTGGAGATGGTGTTTGGCCGTTCTTTATTGTACAAGTCTCATCTCAAGAGATTCGGGATGGCGTGCTTGACCGGCTTTGGAATAAAGGTTTAGGTGTGGGGCGTTTATTTATTCACGCACTTAAAGACTACGATTATTTAGCAACTTATTTCGCGAATAGTAAAGTTTCTAATGCGCAGGCATTTGCAGCACAAACTTTTATTATCACCAATTGTATTTGGTTAAGCGAGGAAGATTTCTCTAAAATATGCCAGGTTATATCGGAGCAAATCACACATGTATAATATTCTGTGGCATCAATCTGTTGATGATATATCTGATGCTTTTTGGCAGGAGTGTTTTGCTGGTCCTTACGAAGGTAAATGGTGGTATGGAGCGCTCGAGAGAGCTGGGTTAGGGGGCCAATTTAAATTTGCGTATGGATTAGTTTTATACAACGATAAGCCAGTAGCTATCGCCCCTGCATTCTTAATGGATGTGCCAATTGCATTAGTGATTCCTCCTGCTTTGCTGCCTTTTTTTAAAGCTTTGGGGAAACTTTTTCCTTCTCTGCTTTACCAGCGTACGTTTTTTATTGGGTCGCCTTGTAGTGATGAAGGGCGCGTGGGTCTTGTTCGGGGGGCAAATGGCCCAGAGATCTTTGCATCTATTAATAAGGCCGTTCGCACCAAGGCAGATGATCTAGGGGCAACAATGCGAGTCTGGAAAGATTTTTCTGAAGAGCAACAATCTTACCTATTGCCTTTGCTAAAAACTGATGGTTTGTTTCATCTAGTGAGTTTTCCGGGTACTAGATTAGCTTTGGATGGTAATAATAAAAATGACTATATTGCCTCGCTAAAAGCTTCCCGTCGCAACAAGATAAAAAAGAAAATGAAGCAGGCAAGTGAAGCGCCTGTCTATGTTGAAATTGTTTCTAAGCCAAGCATGGCCGTGATCGATGAGATTTTTGCTTTATTTTGGCAGACCTATGAAAAAGGAGATACTAAGTTTGAAAGGCTTAATAGGGCATTTTTCGATGAAATATCTCAATATGAGAATTCACACTATGTGATTTTGCGTAAAGAAGAATCTAAAGAAATGCTATCTTTTATGCTCTGCTTTAAGCTTGGTGAGCATGTGGTAAATAAGTTTATTGGGATTGATTATCGCCAGCCCAAAGAATGGTTCTTGTATTTTAGGCTTTGGGATGCGGCTGTTGAGTGGGCCTATAGCCAAGGAGCAAAATCGATTCAGAGCGGCCAAACTGGCTATGCGCCTAAAATCGAGCTAGGTAATGACATGGTGCCTTTAAGTAACTATTGTCAGCACCGAAATCCGATTGTGAATTTCATCTATCAACTCGTCGCAAAAACTATTAACTGGGATACGTTAGATAGCGATTTGGCAATTTATGTAAAAGCCTATCCGGAACTTAAGCCACAAAACCTAAAATGATTCTGCCCCTTCGTTTTTCAAAGTCTAATTAATAGTCAATAATAGGATTGACAGCACCCAAGATTATCTGCATAATCTTGGGTTCGGTTTGGAGGGGTGGCCGAGTGGTTAAAGGCGACGGACTGTAAATCCGTTCTCTCAGAGTACGAAGGTTCGAATCCTTCCCCCTCCACCAATGTATTTTAAACCAAGAATTTAAACTGTTTGATTTGAAGTAATTGGAGCCAAGTGAAGGCTTATGTTGCCGAGCTAGCCTCGATTGCGGGGTTCGTATAATGGTAATACCCTAGCCTTCCAAGCTAGAGCCGCGGGTTCGATTCCCGTACCCCGCTCCATTCAAATTAATCTTTTAAAGAATATTAGCGCCCATGTGGCTCAGTGGTAGAGCACTCCCTTGGTAAGGGAGAGGTCGCGGGTCCGATTCCCGCCATGGGCACCACGTACGGTGCTGGTATTACGATGGTGCGTTATGAATTTGCGTACTCATGTGCACCTAACTTAACTTGATAAAGTCAGTTAAAGGAAGAAAAAAATGGCAAAAGGCAAATTTGAACGTACCAAGCCGCACGTTAACGTAGGCACAATTGGTCACGTTGACCATGGTAAGACAACATTAACAGCGGCGATTACGACTGTATTGACAAAGAAATTTGGCGGCGAAGCTAAAGCTTACGATCAAATTGACGCTGCACCAGAAGAAAAAGCACGTGGTATTACTATTAATACTGCGCACGTTGAGTACGAGACAGAAACGCGTCACTACGCACACGTTGACTGTCCAGGCCATGCGGACTATGTTAAGAACATGATTACGGGCGCTGCGCAAATGGACGGTGCTATTTTGGTATGTTCAGCAGCAGACGGTCCTATGCCGCAAACACGTGAGCACATCCTTTTGGCTCGCCAAGTTGGTGTTCCATACATCGTAGTGTTTCTAAACAAAGCTGACATGGTTGATGATGCTGAGTTGTTAGAACTTGTTGAAATGGAAGTTCGTGACTTATTGTCTAAGTACGATTTCCCGGGTGATGACACACCGATCATCCACGGTTCAGCTAAATTGGCACTTGAGGGTGACCAATCAGAAATCGGCGAACCAGCAATTTTTAAATTAGCAGCTGCATTAGACAGCTACATTCCATTGCCAGAGCGTGCAATCGACGGTGCATTCTTGATGCCAGTTGAAGATGTGTTCTCAATTTCAGGTCGCGGTACAGTTGTGACAGGTCGTATTGAGCGCGGTATTGTTAAGGTTGGTGATGAAATTGAAATCGTTGGTATTAAACCAACATTGAAAACAACATGTACTGGTGTTGAAATGTTCCGCAAATTGCTAGACCAAGGTCAAGCAGGCGACAACGTTGGCGTATTGCTACGCGGTACAAAGCGTGAAGAAGTTGAGCGTGGTCAAGTGCTTTCAAAAGCAGGTTCTATCAAGCCACACACAAAATTCACAGCAGAGATCTACGTGTTGGGTAAAGATGAAGGTGGTCGTCATACACCATTCTTCAATGGTTACCGTCCACAATTTTATTTCCGTACAACAGACGTAACTGGCGCAGTTGAATTGCCAGCAGGTACAGAAATGGTGATGCCAGGTGATAACGTATCAATTACAGTAACATTGATTGCACCGATTGCGATGGAAGATGGTTTACGCTTCGCGATTCGTGAAGGTGGTCGTACTGTTGGTGCGGGTGTTGTTGCTAAGATTATTGAATAATCGGTAGTTTCACCAATCGAGATGCTACGCTAACAACCCGGCGTGGCATCTTCAGTTTTTAAGTACAGGCCAATAGCTCAATTGGTAGAGTATCGGTCTCCAAAACCGAGGGTTGGGGGTTCGAGACCCTCTTGGCCTGCCATGTATTTAGTAATTTTTTTAGCTAAAGCGCATAAATGATGATTGATAAAATTAAGCTTGTATTCAGCTTGCTCTTTGTAGGGTTTGGCGTAACAGGCTTTTATTTGCTTGAAGAGAAGCAGCCAATGGTCGTTCGTATCTTGGCGGTTTTGGCTGGATTAATTGCAGCAGCTGTGCTGTTGTCTACGACAAAATCAGGCAAGGAGTTTTTTGCTTTTTCTCGTGATGCTGTTGCAGAAGCAAAGCGAGTTGTATGGCCATCACGTCGTGAAACAATACAAACTACTGTAGCGGTGTTTGTGCTTGTTGTTGTGATGGCAATTTTTATGTGGATTGTTGATGTCGGCTTTTTATCATTAGTAAAAGCGCTGATGGGTCGGGGTGCTTAATGAGTATGCGATGGTATGCAGTTCAAGCTTTTTCTGGTTTTGAGAAATCAGTTCAGCGTAGTCTTGAAGAGCGTGTAGCGCGATCAGACTTTAAAGATCAGTTCGGTCAAATTTTGGTGCCTGTTGAAGAAGTGGTGGAAATGAAGGCTGGCCAAAAAGCGATTAGCGAACGCAAGCTTTATCCTGGTTATGTTCTTGTTCAAATGGACATGACAGACGACAGTTGGCATTTAGTTAAAAGCACACCTAGAGTGACAGCGTTTATTGGTGGAACGGCGCTTAAGCCTACGCCTATAAAAGATAAGGAAGTTGAAATTATCTTGCAGCGCATGGATGACAGTAAAAGCAATCCAACCCAAAAACTTACCTTTGAAAAAGGTGAGGCAGTTCGTGTTATTGATGGTCCTTTCAAAGACTTCTCGGGAAGTGTTGAAGACATTAATTACGAGAAAAGTAAATTGCGCGTTTCGGTGGTTATTTTTGGTCGCGCAACCCCTGTGGAATTAGAGTTCGGGCAGGTGGAAAAGGAAATTTAGGATTTTGCTCGACCATCTTTAGGTGGTCGAGCATTTGCTATTTCAATATAGCATTAAGTGGTAGCGTTTAATTACGTTGCATTTACCAAACTGGGGAGCTTATTTAAAGCGTTTGCACCCATATTAGGAGTCATAAAATGGCAAAGAAAGTTATTGGCTATATCAAACTGCAGATTCCTGCAGGTAAAGCTAACCCAAGTCCACCAGTAGGTCCGGCACTTGGTCAACGTGGTTTGAATATCATGGAGTTTTGTAAGGCGTTTAATGCTGCAACACAAAGTGTTGAGCCAGGTCTTCCAATTCCTGTTGTCATTACTGCATTTGCAGATAAGAGCTTCACATTCGTGATGAAGACCCCGCCTGCAACGATTTTGATCAAGAAAGCTGCAAAAATCGAAAAAGGTTCACCACGTCCGCATACTGACAAAGTAGGCAAAATTACTCGTGCGCAAGCTGAAGAAATTGCTAAAACTAAGATGCCAGATCTAACAGCCGCTGATATGGATGCTGCTGTTCGTACTATAGCTGGTAGCGCTCGCAGTATGGGTATTGAAGTGGAGGGTGTGTAACATGGCTAAGATTTCTAAACGTAATGCAGCGTTGCAATCAAAAGTTGATCGCAACAAGGTATATCAAGTTGCTGAGGCATTGGCATTGGTAAAAGAAACTGCAACTGCAAAATTCGACGAGTCGGTTGATGCAGTTGTGAATTTGGGTATTGATGCACGTAAATCTGATCAGTTGATTCGTGGTGCATTGGTATTGCCAAACGGTACCGGTAAATCAAAGCGCGTTGCGGTGTTTGCACAAGGTGCGCAAGCTGAGGCTGCTAAAGCTGCTGGAGCTGAGATAGTCGGTTTTGAAGATTTGGCTGAGCAAGTTAAGGGCGGAATGTTGGATTTTGATGTGGCGATTGCTACACCAGATGCAATGCGTATCGTTGGTCAACTAGGTCAAGTATTAGGTCCGCGTGGTTTGATGCCTAATCCTAAAGTTGGGACGGTGACGCCTGATGTTGCTAAGGCTGTTAAAGACGCAAAGGCAGGTCAAGTGCAATATCGTACAGATAAGGGTGGTATTGTGCATTGTACAATTGGACGTGCTTCTTTTACTGTAGATGCGTTGCAACAAAACTTGGCAGCATTGATTGATGCTTTAAATAAAGCAAAACCAGCATCATCAAAAGGTCAGTATTTGAAGAAATTGTCTGTATCTAGCACCATGGGTGTTGGCGTACGTGTAGATCAAGCGAATTTAGCTTAAATTGTAAGTTTGATGTATTTTTGGACTGATTAAATTCAGTTTAATAAAGGGCTTTGGGCTTGATGTTGTTTTGAAATATAAGCGATATCAAGGTTATCAAAGACCGTAGGCACCAGAACCAATTGAATTAATTGGTGGGTTTAATGGTAGTTGTCAGTGATGGGTGATGAAGTGTTAGATATTCAATCCTCTGTTGCTGATTAATGAATACCTACGCAGATGGCGTCCCCTGAAAACAGGACAGTATTGAAAAATGCTCCTGACGAAAGGTCGCCGTGGGATGGCTTTTGTAGTGTTTTGCTACATAAGTTTAATTAACGGAAGGAGAAGACCTTGAGTCTTAATCTTGAACAGAAAAAGGCAGTAGTTGTTGAAGTCAGCGAGCAAGTCTCGACGGCTCAAGCAATCATCGTTGCTGAGTATCGTGGCTTACAAGTGGGCGAAATGACCGAATTGCGCGCACAAGCTAGAAAATCAGGCGTTTACTTACGTGTATTAAAAAATACATTGGTGCGTCGTGCTGTTGAAGGCACACCATTTTCTGGTTTGGCGAACGAAATGGTTGGTCCATTAGTGTTCGGTATATCTTCCGATCCAGTATCAGCCGCTAAAGTACTTAGCGACTTTGCTAAAGCAAACGACAAATTCATCATTAAAGCTGGCGCAATGCCGAACCAAGTTATGGACGTCAATGGCGTTCAAGCTTTGGCTTCATTGCCAAGCCGTGAAGAATTGTTGGCTAAATTGCTCGGCACTATGCAAGCACCTGTTGCGAAATTTGTACGTACTCTTAATGAAGTACCTACTAAATTTGTACGTGGCCTTGCTGCAGTGCGTGATCAAAAAGCCGCGTAACTTTATTGCAAACTTAAAACTACATTTTATTTATCAGGAGTATTACAAATGGCAATTTCTAAATCAGAAATTTTAGATGCAGTAGCAGCTTTATCAGTTCTTGAACTTTCAGAATTGATTAAAGACATGGAAGAGAAGTTTGGTGTTTCAGCTGCAGCTGCAGCTGTTGCAGTGGCTGCGGCTCCTGCTGCTGGTGGTGGCGCTTCAGCTGCTGCTGAGAAAACAGAGTTTGACGTTATCTTGTTAGCTGCTGGCGACAACAAAGTAAACGTAATTAAAGCAGTTCGTGAAATCACAGCACTTGGCTTGAAAGAAGCTAAAGATCTAGTTGATGGCGCACCAAAAGCAGTTAAAGAAGGCGTGTCAAAAGCTGATGCTGATGAAACATTGAAAAAATTGATTGAAGCTGGTGCAACTGGCGAAATCAAGTAATTGAAGTTGTAAGTATGATTTAGGCTGACGGGAAACCGTCAGCCTTAACCATTTTAAGATGGTAGAAGATAAGGCACATAAGCGCGTGTCTTACCTTCTACCTTTTACCCCCTTAGGAGACGCTATGAGCTATTCCTTTACCGAAAAGAAACGTATTCGTAAGAGTTTTGCTAAACGTGAAAGTGTGCAAGAAATTCCATACTTACTCGCAATGCAATTGGAATCTTACGCTGCGTTTTTACAAGCAAATGTTTCTGCTGACAAACGTGAAGATGCTGGTTTACAAGCAACATTTAGTTCTATTTTTCCAATCGTTAGCCACTCAGGTAATGCGCGTTTAGATTACGTAAGTTATCACTTGGGTGCTGAGCCTTTTGACGTGAAAGAATGTCAACAACGTGGCTTGACCTACGCAGCGCCATTGCGTGTCAAAGTGCGTTTGACCATCATGGACAAAGAGGCATCGAAGCCAACTGTTAAGGAAGTTAAAGAGCAAGAAGTCTACATGGGTGAGTTACCTTTGATGACTGAAAATGGCTCATTTGTGATTAACGGTACTGAGCGTGTGATTGTTTCTCAATTACACCGTAGCCCAGGTGTATTTTTTGAGCATGATCGTGGTAAAACACACAGCTCTGGTAAATTATTATTTTCAGCTCGAATTATTCCGTACCGTGGTTCGTGGTTGGATTTCGAGTTTGATCCAAAAGATTACTTATATTTCCGTGTTGACCGTCGTCGTAAGATGCCTGTGACCATTTTGCTTAAGGCACTTGGATATACACCGGAACAAATACTTGAAACATTCTATGACGTAGATACATTCCACTTGTCAGCAAAAGGTGTTCAGTTTGAATTAGTTCCTGAGCGTCTACGTGGTGAAGTAGCGAAGTTTGACATTGTCGCTAAAGACGGTGCAGTTATCGTTGCTAAAGACAAGCGCATCACTGTTAAGCACATTCGTGATATGGAGAAAGCCGGTATTAGTAAAATTACTGTACCAGTGGAGTTTGTATTGGGCCGTACAATTGCGAATAATATCGTTGATAAAGAAACAGGTGAAGTTGTCGCGAATGCAAACGACGAAATCACTGAAAGCCTGTTAGAAAAATTGCATGGTGCAAGCGTCGCTAAAATCAATACGCTTTATGCTAATGATTTAGATCATGGTGATTACATTTCACAAACATTACGTATTGATGAAATTCCTGACCAATACAGTGCCCGCGTAGCAATTTACCGCATGATGCGTCCTGGTGAGCCGCCAACTGAAGATGCTGTGCAGGCATTGTTTGATGGTTTGTTCTTTAACGCAGACCGTTATGATTTATCAGTTGTTGGTCGTATGAAGTTTAATCGCCGCGCTTTCCCAGAAAAAATTGAAGAGCGTACTGCTTCATGGTTGCGTAAGTTTTATGAAAAAGTTGGTCCACAAGGTGCTGAAGGTTCTGCAACTCTCTCAAATGACGATATTTTGGCAGTTGTTGGCGTATTGCTAGAGTTACGTAACGGTCGTGGTGAAATTGATGATATTGATCACTTGGGTAACCGTCGTATCCGTTCAGTAGGTGAGTTGGCAGAAAATCAATTCCGCGCTGGACTAGTACGTGTTGAACGTGCTGTTAAAGAGCGTTTAAGCCAAGCTGAATCAGATAACTTGATGCCACACGATTTGATTAATGCTAAGCCAGTATCTAGCGCGATTCGTGAGTTTTTTGGCTCAAGTCAATTAAGTCAGTTTATGGATCAAACTAATCCATTGTCTGAAATCACGCACAAACGTCGTGTTTCAGCTTTAGGCCCTGGCGGTTTAACGCGCGAGCGTGCAGGATTTGAAGTACGTGACGTGCATACGACTCATTACGGGCGCGTATGCCCTATTGAAACGCCAGAAGGTCCAAACATTGGTTTGATTAACTCATTGGCGCTTTATGCTCGTACTAATAAATATGGCTTTTTAGAAACACCTTATCGCCGTGTTGAAAGTAATAAGGTTTCTGCAAATATTGATTTCCTCTCAGCGATTGAAGAGAGTCAATACATGATTGCCCAAGCTAATTCAGAGTTAGATCCTAAAGGTAACTTTAAAGAAGACCTTATTTCAGCGCGTTATCATAATGAATTTACAATGACACAGCCTGACCGCGTTCAGTATATGGACGTTGCACCAGGTCAAATTGTTTCTGTTGCTGCTTCATTGATTCCTTTCTTGGAACACGATGATGCGAATCGAGCATTGATGGGTGCTAATATGCAACGTCAAGCTGTACCATGTCTGCGTGCTGAAAAAGCAGTAGTGGGTACAGGAATCGAACGTACTGTGGCGATTGACTCTGGTACAACAGTACAGGCACGTCGTGGTGGTATTGTTGATTATGTAGACTCAGGTCGTATCGTGATTCGTGTTCATGACGCTGAAGCACTTGCAGGTGAAGTGGGCGTGGATATCTACAATTTAACTAAGTACACACGTTCTAACCAAAACACCAACATTAACCAACGTCCATTAGTGAACGTTGGCGATGTATTGGCTCGTGGCGATGTAATTGCTGATGGTGCATCTACAGATATGGGCGAATTGGCTCTTGGTCAAAATATGCTTGTCGCATTTATGCCATGGAATGGATATAACTACGAAGATTCGATCTTAATTTCTGAGCGTGTTGTAGCTGATGACCGTTACACTTCTATTCATATTGAAGAGTTATCAGTCGTTGCACGTGATACAAAATTAGGTGCTGAAGAAATCACTCGGGATATTTCAAACTTGTCTGAGCGTATGCTTGGTCGTTTGGATGAGTCAGGTATTATCTACATCGGTGCCGAAGTTGAGGCTGGTGATGTATTAGTTGGTAAAGTAACGCCTAAAGGTGAAACACAACTTACACCAGAGGAAAAACTACTTCGAGCTATTTTCGGTGAAAAAGCTTCTGATGTTAAAGATACTAGCTTGCGTGTGCCATCAGGAATGTCTGGTACTGTGATTGATGTTCAAGTGTTTACTCGTGAAGGTATCGACCGTGATAACCGTGCTCAGCAAATCATTGATGATCAACTAGGTCATTACAAACAAGATTTGGCTGACCAAATGCGTATCGTTGAAGATGATGCATTCGGCCGTATTCAACGCTTAATAGAGGGTAAAGCTGCAACTGGTGGACCTAATAAACTGAAAAAAGGTGAGGTCGTCACTGCCGAATATCTTCAGGGCATTGGTCGCTATGATTGGTTTGATATTCGTTTAGCTGATGAAGAGGCTGCACGTCAACTTGAACAATTAAAAGATAGCTTGTCACAAGCGCGCATTGAGTTCGACAACCGTTTTGAAGAGAAAAAACGTAAATTGACGCAAGGCGATGATTTGCAAGCTGGTGTTCAAAAAATGGTGAAAGTTTATATCGCTGTTAAACGTCGTATTCAACCTGGCGATAAGATGGCTGGTCGTCACGGTAACAAGGGGGTTATTTCAAAAATCGCTCCTGTTGAAGACATGCCACACATGGCAGACGGTACACCAGTTGATATTGTGTTGAACCCGCTAGGTGTTCCATCACGTATGAACATCGGTCAGATTCTTGAAACCCATTTAGGTTGGGCGGCTAAGGGTCTAGGTATGCGCATTGGTGAAATGCTTGCACAACAAGCAAAAGTGTCTGAAGTTCGTAAGTTCCTAGATCAAATCTATAACGACAGCAACGGTAAAGGCGAAGATATCAAGTCATTGTCTGACAAGGAAGTCTTCGAGTTGGCGAAGAATCTAGAGCGCGGCGTACCTTTTGCAACGCCTGTATTTGATGGTGCAACCGAGTTAGATATTAAAGCAATGCTTGATTTGGCGTTCCCAGATGAGGATCCGCGTACTAAACAATTGAAGTTCTCAGCTGGTAAAACACAGGTTCAATTGATTGACGGTCGTACTGGTGATCCATTTGAGCGTCCAGTCACTGTGGGTTATATGCACGTATTGAAATTGCATCACTTAGTTGATGACAAGATGCATGCACGTTCTACAGGGCCTTACAGTTTAGTTACGCAACAACCATTGGGCGGTAAAGCTCAATTTGGTGGTCAGCGTTTTGGTGAGATGGAAGTTTGGGCATTGGAGGCCTATGGTGCTTCATATACCTTACAAGAAATGCTAACGGTTAAGTCTGATGATGTTTCTGGTCGTACCAAGGTTTATGAAAACATCGTGAAGGGCGAACATAAGATTGATGCTGGCATGCCAGAGTCATTCAACGTGTTAGTGAAAGAGATTCGTTCACTCGCTATCGATATCGACCTTGATCGTAACTAACATTATAGGCATTCGCTCAAGCGAAACTAAGGAGATTAAATGAAAGCTCTATTAGACTTATTTAAGCAAGTCACTCAAGAAGAAGAATTTGATGCGATTAAGATCGCACTTGCTTCCCCTGAGAAAATTCGCTCATGGTCCTATGGTGAAGTTAAAAAGCCAGAAACCATTAACTACCGTACATTTAAGCCTGAACGTGATGGCTTGTTTTGTGCAAAAATCTTTGGTCCTATCAAAGATTACGAATGTTTGTGTGGTAAATACAAACGCTTAAAACACCGTGGTGTGATTTGTGAAAAATGTGGTGTTGAAGTCACATTGTCAAAAGTCCGTCGTGAACGCATGGCTCACATTGAGTTGGCTAGCCCAGTTGCACATATCTGGTTCTTAAAAAGCTTACCAAGTCGTTTAGGCATGGTGCTTGATATTGCATTGCGTGATATCGAGCGTGTGCTTTACTTCGAAGCATATATCGTGATTGAGCCAGGCATGACACCACTCACTCGTGGTCAATTGCTTACAGAAGATGACTACCTCGCTAAAGTTGAAGAATATGGTGATGAATTCAATGCGGTAATGGGTGCTGAAGCTGTGCGTGAATTGCTTCGCACAATGGATGTTCACAATGAAATAGAAACATTGCGTCAAGATTTAGGCGCAACCGGCTCTGAAGCTAAAATCAAGAAAATTGCAAAACGCTTGAAAGTGCTTGAGGCATTCCAAAAATCAGGCATTAAGCCAGAGTGGATGATTCTTGAAGTGTTGCCAGTGTTGCCGCCAGAGTTACGTCCTTTGGTCCCATTGGATGGTGGCCGTTTCGCTACTTCAGATTTGAACGATTTATATCGTCGCGTCATTAACCGTAACAATCGTCTAAAACGCTTGTTAGAGTTAAAAGCACCTGAAATTATCGTACGTAACGAAAAGCGTATGTTGCAAGAAGCTGTGGATTCACTATTAGACAACGGTCGTCGCGGTAAAGTGATGACTGGTGCAAACAAGCGTCCGTTGAAATCACTTGCAGACATGATCAAGGGTAAAGGCGGTCGTTTCCGTCAGAACTTGCTTGGTAAGCGTGTTGATTATTCTGGTCGTTCAGTGATTGTTGTTGGTCCACAATTGAAACTGCACCAATGCGGTCTACCTAAGAAAATGGCACTTGAGTTGTTCAAGCCATTCATTTTCCATAAGCTAGAAGTATTGGGCTTGGCGACAACTATTAAAGCTGCGAAGAAAAAAGTTGAAGAGGAAGGTCCAGAAGTATGGGATATCCTAGAAGACGTAATTCGCGAGCATCCAGTATTACTAAATCGTGCACCTACATTGCACCGCTTGGGTATTCAAGCGTTTGAACCAGTATTAATCGAAGGTAAGGCAATTCAATTGCACCCATTGGTTTGTGCTGCGTTTAACGCCGACTTTGATGGTGACCAAATGGCGGTACACGTTCCATTGAGCTTGGAAGCGCAAATGGAAGCACGCACATTGATGCTTGCTTCAAACAATGTGCTTTCTCCAGCAAACGGCGAACCAATTATTGTGCCTTCACAAGATATCGTGTTGGGTCTTTACTATATGACGCGCGAAAAAGTGGCGGCACGTGGTGAAGGCATGCGCTTTGCTAACGTTGCTGAAGTTCAACGTGTTTATGACAGCGGTCAAATCGACTTGCACGCAAAAATCACAGTACGTATTAAAGAGTACGACCTAGATTTAGACGGTACAAGACACGAGAAAATCAATCGTTACGAAACAACAGTTGGTCGTGCATTGTTGTCAGAAATCATGCCAGCTGGCTTGCCATTTAGCTTGATTGACAAAGCGTTGAAGAAAAAAGAAATTTCACGCTTGATTAACTCTGGCTTCCGTAAGGTTGGTATTCGTGAAACAGTTATCTTGGCTGATAAGCTCATGGGTATGGGTTACACCTATGCGACACGTGCAGGTATTTCTATCAGCATTAACGACATGTTGGTTCCACCAGAAAAAGGTCAATTGATTGCTTCAGCTGAAGCTGAAGTGAAGGAAATTGAAGATCAATATGTGTCTGGTTTGGTGACACAAGGTGAGCGTTATAACAAGGTTGTGGATATCTGGGGTCGTGCTGGCGATAAAGTCGCTGATGCTATGATGAGGCAGTTGAAAGAAGAAAATGTGCTGGATGCTGCAGGCAATGTAGCTAAAGACAAAGATGGTAAAACATTGCGCCAAGAGTCATTTAACGCAATTTACATGATGGCTGACTCTGGTGCCCGCGGTTCTGCAGCCCAAGTTAGACAGCTTGCTGGTATGCGTGGTTTGATGGCTAAGCCAGATGGTTCGATTATTGAAACACCAATTATTGCGAATTTCCGAGATGGTTTGAACGTGTTGCAGTACTTTATTTCTACCCACGGTGCTCGTAAAGGTCTAGCCGATACTGCGTTGAAAACAGCGAACTCAGGTTACTTGACACGTCGTTTGGTTGACGTGACACAAGACTTGGTTGTGACTGAGCATGATTGCGGTACTAGTGATGGCTTGGTAACAAAAGCACTTGTTAAAGGTGGTGAGGTTGTTGAGCCATTGCATGACCGTATCTTAGGTCGTACAACAGCGCTTGACATCATTAATCCTGAAAACCAAGAAGTGGTTTATCCAGCTGGTACCTTGTTGACAGAAGATGAAGTTGAGCACATCGACGCCTTAGGCGTTGATGAAGTGAAAGTACGTACAGCGCTTACTTGTGAAACTCGCTATGGTATTTGTGCAAAATGTTACGGTCGTGACTTAGGTCGCGGTAAGTTGATTAACATGGGTGAAGCTGTTGGTGTGATTGCTGCGCAATCTATCGGTGAACCAGGTACTCAATTGACTATGCGTACATTCCACATTGGCGGTGCGGTATCTCGAGCTGCTTCTGTGAGCCAAGTTGAAAGTAAATCAAACGGTATCGTTCGCTTTAGCTCAACGATGCGTTATGTAACTAATGCACGTAATGAGCAAGTAGTGATTTCGCGTAATGGTGAAGCCATTATTCAAGATGATAACGGTCGTGAACGTGAGCGTCATAAAGTACCTTACGGTGCGACGCTTGTGATTACGGACGGTAAGCAAATTAAGGCTGGTCAAGCAATCGCAACATGGGATCCACACACCCGTCCAATCATCACTGAGTACGCTGGTCGTATTAAGTTTGAAAACGTTGAAGAAGGTATCACTGTTGCTAAACAAATCGATGAAGTGACAGGTTTGTCTTCATTGGTGGTCATTGATCCTAAACAACGTGCTGGTCAAACTAAAGGCCTGCGTCCGCAAGTGAAATTGTTAGACTCAAGCGGTAATGAAGTAAAGATTGCCGGCGGTGACGTTTCAGTCAATATTACATTCCAATTGGGTTGCATTATTACAGTGAAAGATGGCCAAGAAGTTGGCGTGGGTGAAGTGCTTGCACGTATCCCACAAGAATCATCTAAGACTCGTGATATTACAGGGGGCTTGCCACGCGTAGCTGAATTGTTCGAGGCACGTTCACCAAAAGACGCAGGCTTGCTTGCGGAAGTAACTGGTACTGTTTCATTCGGTAAAGATACTAAGGGTAAACAACGTCTAGTCTTCACTGACTTGGACGGTGTAACTCATGAATACTTGATTCCTAAAGATAAACACGTGACTGCGCATGATGGTCAAGTAGTGACTAAGGGTGAAAGCATTGTCGACGGTCCAGCAGACCCTCAGGATATCTTGAGATTGCAAGGTCGTGAAGCGCTAGCCCGTTATATCATTGACGAAGTGCAAGACGTTTATCGTTTGCAAGGCGTGAAGATTAACGACAAGCATATCGAAGTAATCGTACGTCAAATGTTACGTCGTGTTCGCATCTCAGATGCTGGCGATACAACATTCATCATGGGCGAGCAAGTTGAGCGCGCAGATGTATTGGCTGAAAACGAAAGAGTAATTGCGCTTGATAAACGCCCAGCATCGTACGAGTACGTATTGCTAGGCATTACGAAAGCGTCATTGTCTACTGACTCATTCATCTCAGCGGCGTCGTTCCAAGAAACAACACGTGTTCTAACGGAAGCTGCAATCTTGGGCAAGCGTGACGAATTGCGTGGTTTGAAAGAAAACGTCATTGTAGGTCGTTTGATTCCTGCCGGTACTGGTCTTGCCTATCACGAAACGCGTAAGCGTCAAGCGAGTGGCGTAGACGCTGCACCAGCAATAGTAGAAGAGGCTGATATTACAGAAGCAGCAGTGTCGGAAGTGCCTGAGTCAGAAACAGGAAGTGCCGAGATTGCTTGACAATGTATTGAACGCTAAATAGAATGCTAGGTTTTTCGGGATGGCGAATTTCGCCGTCCCGTAATTTTTACAGGATTAAAGGTTATGCCAACCATCAATCAATTAGTGCGCAAACCGCGCCAAAAAGTGGTCACCAAGAGCAAAGTGCCAGCTTTAGAAAGCTGTCCACAAAAGCGTGGTGTCTGTACACGTGTTTACACAACAACACCTAAAAAGCCAAACTCAGCTTTGCGTAAAGTTGCAAAAGTGCGTTTGACTAACGGCTACGAAGTCATTAGCTACATCGGCGGTGAAGGCCATAACTTGCAAGAGCATAGCGTGGTTCTACTTCGCGGTGGTCGTGTAAAGGACTTACCTGGTGTGCGTTACCATATGGTTCGCGGTAGCTTGGATACTGCTGGTGTTAAAGACCGTAAACAATCACGTTCTAAATACGGTGCTAAACGCCCTAAAGCGGCTTAATTATTGGCTTAGCCGCTTAAACTAAGGAATAGAGAAAAATGCCTAGACGTAGAGAAGTCCCCAAACGCAACATCTTGCCTGATCCAAAATTTGGTAGCCAAGAAGTTTCTAAATTCGTAAACGTATTGATGACTGGTGGTAAAAAATCAGTTGCTGAGCGTATTTTGTACGGTGCATTTGACCAAGTTACTCAAAAGAGTGGCAAGGATGCATTGGAAGTGTTCACGCTAGCAATTAACAATTTGCGCCCAATCGTTGAAGTTAAGAGCCGCCGTGTTGGTGGTGCTAACTATCAAGTGCCAGTTGAAGTGCGTCCAAATCGCCGAAGTGCTTTGGCGATGCGTTGGTTGCGTGATGCTGCGCGTAAGCGTGGTGAAAAATCAATGGGCTTGCGTTTAGCGGCTGAGTTGGTTGAGGCTTCTGAAGGTCGCGGTTCTGCAATGAAGAAACGTGAAGAAGTTCACCGTATGGCAGAAGCTAATAAAGCATTCTCGCATTTCCGCTTCTAATCAACAGTTATAAAGAAAAAAGGTAATCGCTGTGGCTCGTAAAACCCCTATTGAACGCTATCGTAACATTGGTATTAGTGCGCACATTGACGCTGGTAAAACAACGACAACTGAACGTATTCTTTTCTACACTGGTGTTAACCATAAAATCGGCGAAGTGCATGATGGCGCTGCTACGATGGACTGGATGGAGCAAGAGCAAGAACGTGGTATTACTATTACGTCTGCAGCAACTACCTGCTTCTGGGCTGGTATGGCGAAACAGTTCGACCAGCATCGTATTAACATTATTGATACCCCGGGTCACGTTGACTTCACTATTGAAGTTGAGCGCTCAATGCGTGTGCTTGATGGTGCTTGTATGGTCTACTGTGCGGTAGGTGGTGTGCAACCACAATCGGAAACAGTTTGGCGTCAAGCTAATAAATACAAAGTGCCACGTTTGGCATTCGTAAACAAGATGGACCGCGCTGGTGCGGACTTCTTTAAAGTTTATGACCAAATGCGTCTTCGTCTAAAAGCTAACCCAGTGCCATTGCAGGTGCCTATTGGTGCTTCCGAAACCTTTGAGGGTGTGGTTGACTTGGTGAAGATGAAGGCAATCTACTGGGATGAAGCGTCGCAAGGTATGAAGTTCGACTACCGTGATATTCCAGACAATCTGAAAGCTGATTGCGCTAAATGGCGTGAGAACATGGTGGAAGCTGCTGCTGAGGCGAGCGAAGATCTAATGAACAAATACCTAGAAAATGGTGATTTGTCAGAAGAAGATATCTTGGCTGGTTTGCGTATCCGTACCATCGCGTTTGAAATTGTTCCAATGATGTGTGGTTCAGCATTTAAGAATAAAGGTGTTCAAGCGATGCTTGATAAGGTGATTGAGCTTATGCCAGCACCTACAGATATCCCTCCAGTGAAAGCTGAGGATGAAAAAGGTAATGAAATTCGCTTACGTGCATCTGATGAAGAAAAATTCTCAGCGTTAGCATTCAAGATTATGACCGATCCTTTCGTTGGTCAATTGATCTTCTTCCGTGTTTATTCTGGTGTGGTTAATGCAGGTGATACTGTTTACAACCCAATCAAAGGTAAAAAAGAACGCATTGGTCGTATCGTGCAAATGCATGCAAACACTCGTGAGCCAATTGAGGAAGTTCGTGCAGGCGATATTGCAGCTGCTGTTGGTCTTAAAGAAGCAACAACAGGTGATACATTATGTAGCTTGAATCATGAAGTGATTCTTGAGCGTATGATTTTCCCTGAGCCTGTAATTCACGTTGCGGTTGAGCCAAAAACTAAAGCTGACCAAGAAAAAATGGGTATTGCACTTAATCGTTTGGCGCAAGAAGATCCTTCATTCCGCGTCAAAACAGATGAAGAAACTAACCAAACCATTATTTCTGGTATGGGTGAGTTGCACTTGGAAATTTTAGTTGATCGTATGAAGCGGGAGTTCGGGGTTGAGGCTAACGTTGGTGCGCCACAAGTTGCCTACCGTGAAGCGATCAAGAAGAAGGTTGAAGTTGAAGGTAAGTTCGTTAAGCAATCTGGTGGTAAGGGTCAATATGGTCACGTGTGGCTTATCATGGAGCCTAACGAAGCTGGTAAGGGCTTTGAGTTCGTTGATCAGATTAAAGGTGGTACTGTGCCGCGCGAATTCATCCCTGCTGTTGAAAAAGGCTTGAGAGAAACAATCCCTAGCGGTGTTTTGGCTGGCTTCCCTGTTGTTGACGTAAAAGTAACGTTGTTTGATGGTTCATACCATGACGTTGACTCTAATGAAAACGCATTTAAAATGGCAGCATCTATGGGCTTCAAGGATGGTATGCGAAAAGCAGATCCAGTCTTGCTCGAGCCTATGATGGCTGTTGAAGTAGAAACACCAGAAGACTACATGGGTGATGTGATGGGTGACTTATCATCACGCCGCGGTATGATTCAAGGTATGGATGATAGCCCTACTGGTAAAATCATTCGTGCTGAGGTGCCGCTAGCTGAGATGTTTGGTTATTCAACAGTTGTACGTTCATTGTCTCAAGGTCGTGCAAGTTACAGCATGGAATTTAAGCATTACTCTGAAGCACCAAGAAACGTTGCTGAAGCAATTATTAACAAAAAATAAGCATTAACTTAGATAGATTAAAGGAAGAAAAAAATGGCAAAAGGCAAATTTGAACGTACCAAGCCGCACGTTAACGTAGGCACAATTGGTCACGTTGACCATGGTAAGACAACATTAACAGCGGCGATTACGACTGTATTGACAAAGAAATTTGGCGGCGAAGCTAAAGCTTACGATCAAATTGACGCTGCACCAGAAGAAAAAGCACGTGGTATTACTATTAATACTGCGCACGTTGAGTACGAGACAGAAACGCGTCACTACGCACACGTTGACTGTCCAGGCCATGCGGACTATGTTAAGAACATGATTACGGGCGCTGCGCAAATGGACGGTGCTATTTTGGTATGTTCAGCAGCAGACGGTCCTATGCCGCAAACACGTGAGCACATCCTTTTGGCTCGCCAAGTTGGTGTTCCATACATCGTAGTGTTTCTAAACAAAGCTGACATGGTTGATGATGCTGAGTTGTTAGAACTTGTTGAAATGGAAGTTCGTGACTTATTGTCTAAGTACGATTTCCCGGGTGATGACACACCGATCATCCACGGTTCAGCTAAATTGGCACTTGAGGGTGACCAATCAGAAATCGGCGAACCAGCAATTTTTAAATTAGCAGCTGCATTAGACAGCTACATTCCATTGCCAGAGCGTGCAATCGACGGTGCATTCTTGATGCCAGTTGAAGATGTGTTCTCAATTTCAGGTCGCGGTACAGTTGTGACAGGTCGTATTGAGCGCGGTATTGTTAAGGTTGGTGATGAAATTGAAATCGTTGGTATTAAACCAACATTGAAAACAACATGTACTGGTGTTGAAATGTTCCGCAAATTGCTAGACCAAGGTCAAGCAGGCGACAACGTTGGCGTATTGCTACGCGGTACAAAGCGTGAAGAAGTTGAGCGTGGTCAAGTGCTTTCAAAAGCAGGTTCTATCAAGCCACACACAAAATTCACAGCAGAGATCTACGTGTTGGGTAAAGATGAAGGTGGTCGTCATACACCATTCTTCAATGGTTACCGTCCACAATTTTATTTCCGTACAACAGACGTAACTGGCGCAGTTGAATTGCCAGCAGGTACAGAAATGGTGATGCCAGGTGATAACGTATCAATTACAGTAACATTGATTGCACCGATTGCGATGGAAGATGGTTTACGCTTCGCGATTCGTGAAGGTGGTCGTACTGTTGGTGCGGGTGTTGTTGCTAAGATTATTGAATAATCGGTAGTTTAATTTGTAGTTAAATCAAATGGCGGGACAAGTCCCGCCGTTTCGCTCTTTAGAAAGGCAGTAAAAATGCAAAGTCAAAAAATCCGTATTCGCTTGAAAGCATTTGATTATCGTTTGATTGATCAATCTGCTCAAGAAATCGTAGAAACAGCAAAGCGTACTGGCGCTGTTGTAAAGGGTCCAGTTCCATTGCCAACTCGTATTGAACGTTTTGATATTTTACGTTCACCACACGTGAACAAAACATCACGCGACCAATTCGAAATCCGCACTCACCAACGTTTAATGGATATTGTTGACCCAACTGATAAAACAGTTGATGCATTAATGAAGTTAGATTTACCAGCTGGTGTTGATGTAGAGATCAAGCTGTAGAAATTTGGTAGTAGATATAAAGTTGTAATGTAAACGAGAGTTCGGTATAATCCGCGCTCTTTCAGAGAAGTCGGTCAATTGTAATCGGCTTTTTAACTAAATATAAGGAATCGATCATGAGCTTAGGGCTTATTGGTCGCAAGGTTGGCATGACACGCCTGTTTACAGAGGATGGCGCAAGCGTCCCTGTTACAGTGCTAGAGGTTGTCCCTAACCGTGTGACACAGATTAAGACGATTGCTACTGATGGCTATACCGGCCTTCAAGTTGCTTTCGGCGAACGTCGCGCTAGCCGTATCAACAAAGCTTTGACTGGGCATTATGCTAAGTCTGGCTCTGCTGCAGGTGCTGGTATCCACGAATTTTCAGTGACAGATGATGTTTTAGCTAACTACACAGCTGGCGCAAACATTACTGTTGATATTTTCCAAGAAGGTCAAATGGTCGATGTGACCGGCACATCTCTTGGTAAAGGATTTGCTGGCGCAATCAAGCGTCATCACTTCTCATCAAACCGTGCTTCACACGGTAACTCTAGATCACACAATGTTCCAGGCTCTATTGGTATGGCGCAGGATCCAGGTCGAGTATTCCCTGGTAAGCGTATGCCTGGCCATTTGGGCGCTGTTCAAGTTACAACACAAAACCTACAAGTGGTTCGAGTTGACGTTGAACGCAACCTATTGTTGATTAAAGGTGCTATTCCAGGCTCTAAGGGCGGTGATGTAGTTGTACGTCCGGCTGTTAAAGCCAAGTCTTCTAATAAGGCGGCCAAATAATGGAAATCAAATTAATCGACAAGAGCGGTAAAGTTACTAAGTCAGCTGTTGAGCTTTCAGATGTAACCTTTGCGCGCGAATTTAATGAAGCTTTGGTTCATCAAGTTGTTGTTGCCTACCAAGCTAATGCCCGTACTGCCACTCGTGCTCAATTGGGTCGCGGTAACGTAAGCCACACTACACACAAGCCATGGAACCAAAAAGGTACTGGTCGTGCACGTTCAGGTATGAGCTCAAGCCCAATCTGGCGTGGAGGTGGTCGTGCATTCCCTAATAGTCCTGATGAGAATTTCAGCCACAAAGTAAACCGTAAGGCTTACCGTGCTGGTATGTGTGCAATTCTTTCTGAGCTTGTGCGTCAAACACGCTTATCAGTGATTGAAGAGTTTAGTGTTGATACGCCTAAAACTAAAAATCTTGTAGAAAAGATCAAAGGTTTAGGTTTTGCTGATGGTGTTTTATTGTTGGTAGATGGCTTTGATGAAAACTTGTATCTATCAGCACGTAACATTCCTAACGTGTTAGTTGTCGAAGCTCAATACGTTGATCCTGTCAGCTTGGTTCGCTTCCCGAATGTGGTTGCAACAAAAGCTGCAGTGAAGAAGCTTGAGGAGATGCTAGCATGAGCGCGAATCTAAATTTAGTAAAAATCCAAGATCGTTTACTGCAAGTTATTTTGGCTCCGCAAATTACTGAAAAGGCAACTCGTATTGCTGATCAAAATCAGCAAATTGCATTCAAAGTGCGTACAGATGCAACTAAGCCTGAAATCAAGGCGGCAGTTGAGCTTGTATTTAAAGTTGAAGTGCAATCCGTAACGGTAGCTAACGTTAAGGGTAAAGAGAAACGTGCTGGCCGCATTATGGGTCGCCGTAAAGACTGGAAGAAAGCTTATGTAAGCTTGAAACCAGGCCAAGAAATTAATTTTGCAGCGGGCGAATAGGAGAAATCATGGCACTGATTAAAGTCAAGCCAACTTCACCAGGTCGGCGCGCCGTAGTAAAGGTGGTAACACCTGATCTATATAAGGGCAAGCCTTATGCGCCGCTGCTGGAGAAGCAAAGCAAAAATGCGGGTCGTAATAACAACGGCCATATTACAATCCGTCACCAAGGTGGCGGTCATAAGCAACATTACCGTTTGGTAGATTTCCGTCGCAATAAAGACGGTATTCCAGCAAAGGTTGAGCATATTGAATACGATCCAAATCGTAGCGCTCACATTGCGTTGTTATGTTATGCCGACGGTGAACGTCGTTATATCATCGCCCCACGTGGTGTAGCTGCAGGTGCACAATTGATTAGTGGTTCAGATGCGCCTATTAAAGTAGGTAACGCATTGCCATTACGCAATATCCCAGTAGGTAGCACGATTCATTGTATTGAATTGCAACCTGGTAAAGGTGCACAGTTAGCTCGTTCAGCTGGTACTTCAGTGCAATTATTGGCGCGTGAAGGTAGCTATGCTCAATTGCGTTTACGTTCGGGCGAAGTTCGTCGTGTACACGTTGATTGCAAAGCAACCCTTGGCGAAGTGGGTAATGAAGAACATTCATTGCGCTCTATCGGTAAAGCTGGTGCAATGCGCTGGCGTGGTGTGCGTCCTACGGTTCGCGGTGTTGTGATGAACCCGGTAGATCACCCACACGGTGGTGGTGAGGGTAAAACAGCTGCTGGTATGAATCCAGTGAGCCCATGGGGTACTCCAACCAAGGGTTATCGCACTCGTAGCAACAAGCGCACTGACAATATGCGTGTTTCACGCCGTCCTGCGAATAAGAGGTAATCAATATGGCACGTTCAATTAAAAAAGGTCCATTTATCGATGGTCACTTGGCTAAAAAAGTAGAGAAAGCTGCTGAAACGCGCGATCGTAAACCAATTAAAACTTGGTCACGTCGTTCTACAATTTTGCCTGACTTCATTGGTTTGACTATTGCAGTTCATAACGGCAAGCAACACGTACCTGTGTTGATTTCAGAAAACATGGTTGGCCACAAGCTCGGCGAATTTGCTTTAACACGCACATTCAAAGGTCATGCAGCCGATAAGAAAGCTAAGAAGTAGGAGATGATGATGCAAGTATCTGCAGTATTAAAAGGTGTACATCTTTCTCCACAGAAAGCTCGCTTAGTAGCGGATTTAGTGCGCGGTAAGAAGGTTGATAATGCGCTTAACATCTTGCAATTCTCACCTAAGAAGGGTGCGGAGATTATCAAGAAAGTGCTTGAGTCAGCAATTGCCAACGCTGAACACAACAATGGTGCTGATATCGATGAGTTGAAGGTGACTTCAATCTATGTAGATAAAGGGATCGTGCTTAAGCGTATCCGTGCTCGTGCTAAAGGTCGCGCTGGTCGCATTACCAAACCAACTTGTCACATTAACGTGACAGTAGGTAACTAAAGGAATCGTTATGGGTCAGAAAATTCATCCAATTGGTTTCCGTCTGAGCGTCCAAAAGAACTGGACATCACGTTGGTATGCCAACAGCAAAAATTTCCCAGCAATGTTGAATAGCGACATTAAGGTTCGTGAGTTCCTTAATAAGAAGCTAGCACACGCTGCTGTAAGCAAAATCGTGATTGAGCGTCCTGCAAAGAACGCAAAAATCACTATCTACAGTGCACGTCCAGGTATCGTGATTGGTAAGAAGGGTGAAGACATTGAAACTTTACGCTCTAGCATTCAAGGTTTAATGGGTGTTCCTGTTCATTTGAATATAGAAGAAGTGCGTAAGCCAGAAATCGACGCCACATTGATTGCACAGAGTATCGCGCAACAATTAGAAAAGCGTGTGATGTTCCGCCGTGCGATGAAGCGTGCGATGCAAAACGCAATGCGTTTAGGCGCTCAAGGTATCAAGATTATGAGCTCAGGCCGTTTAAACGGTATTGAAATCGCTCGTACCGAATGGTATCGCGAAGGCCGTGTGCCACTTCATACTTTACGTGCTGATATTGATTATGGTGTTGCGGAAGCTTTGACAACATACGGTATTATCGGTATCAAAGTTTGGGTATTCAAAGGCGAAGTGTTTGACAATAAAGGTGAACAACCGGTTGTTGCTCCAGTCGCAGAACCAGAAAAGAAAGTAAGAAAGTCGGGGGCAAAAAATGCTACAGCCAGCTAGACAAAAATTCCGTAAGATGCAAAAAGGCCGTAATAAAGGCATTGCAACTACGGGTAATAAAGTAAGTTTTGGCGAATTCGGTTTGAAAGCGGTTGGTCGTGGTCGTCTTACTGCGCGCCAAATCGAAGCAGCTCGTCGCGTGATGACACGTCATATTAAACGTGGTGGTCGCGTTTGGATTCGTATTTTTCCTGATCAGCCAATTTCTAAGAAACCAGCTGAAGTTCGTATGGGTAATGGTAAAGGTAGTACAGAGTACTACGTTGCACAAATTCAGCCTGGAAAAATGCTTTATGAAATGGACGGTGTGAGTGAAGAGTTGGCGCGTGAAGCGTTCAAATTGGCAGCTGCTAAATTGCCAATTGAAACAACTTTTGCTACACGTCATCTCGGGGGTTAATGATGAAAGCAACTGAATTAAGAGCGAAGTCTGTTGACGAGTTGAATGCTGAGTTGATTGAATTGCGTCGCGCACAGTTTTCTATGCGCATGCAATTAGCAACCCAACAACTCAATAAAGTTGACCAAATTCGTAAAGTTCGCAGAGATGTAGCACGTGTTCGTACAGTTCTTGCGGAAAAATCAAAGTCATCTGCTAAGGCAGCTTAAACGGAGTCATTATGAGTAACGATTTAGCAACAAATAAAGTCGTCCGTACATTAAGCGGTCGAGTAGTTAGTGACAAGATGGACAAAACAGTCACTGTTTTAGTTGAGCGTAAAGTGAAGCACCCTTTGATCGGTAAAGTTATTCGCCGTTCAAATAAATTTCACGCGCATGACGAGACAAATGAATGTAAAGAAGGTGATTTGGTAGTGATCGAAGAGACACGCCCACTTTCAAAAACCAAAACTTGGAAAGTTAGTAAAGTAGTTACTAAATCTACAGGTGTATAAATAATATTGCATCCTTTATGGATGCAATATATAATGTTGGACTTTTCGGCACTCATGGCTTCGGCCTTAGCTAGTGCCCCAATACTGACCGTAGTGCTGTCGGCCGTGGATGACAAGCGGCTGGTGTTGGTTTAACGGATTAAGTTGGAGATTATTCTCATGATTCAAATGCAATCTCGGCTGGATGTTGCCGACAATACTGGTGCACGTTCTGTAATGTGCATCAAGGTATTGGGCGGATCAAAGCGTCGTTACGCAAGTATTGGCGATGTTATCAAGGTCAGTATTAAAGATGCTGCGCCTCGTGGTCGCGTCAAGAAAGGCGAAGTTTATAGTGCTGTTGTTGTTCGTACAGCTAAAGGTGTTCGTCGCGCAGACGGTTCTTTAGTTAAGTTCGACAGCAATGCTGCTGTTTTGCTAAATAACAAGCTAGAGCCTATCGGCACTCGTATTTTCGGACCGGTCACACGTGAATTACGTGGTGAGCGTTTCATGAAGATCGTTTCTTTAGCGCCAGAAGTTTTGTAAGGATTTGCTAAATGAATAAAATTCGTAAAGGTGACGAAGTTATCCTGAATACAGGTAAGGATAAAGGTAAACGTGGCACGGTATTGAGTATTCTTGATACAGGTCATGTTGTTGTTGAAGGCGCAAACATGGTGAAGAAACATGCTAAACCAAACCCAATGCGTGGTGTGGCTGGCGGTATCATCAATAAAGAGATGCCGATTGATATCTCTAATGTTGCTTTGTTTAATCCTGCCACCCAAAAGGGTGAACGTGTTGGCTTCAAAACGTTAGATGATGGACGCAAAGTGCGTGTATTCAAATCTAGCGGTGAAGTTGTTGACGCTTAAGCGCGAGAGGCATAAGAAAACAAATGGCTCGTTTAAAAGACTTTTATAAAGATACAGTGGTTAAGTCTATGACCGAACAATTCGGTTATAAGTCTCCAATGCAAGTTCCACGCATCGAAAAAATCACACTCAATATGGGTGTTGGTGAAGCTGTTGCCGACAAAAAGGTAATGGAAAATGCAGTTGGTGATATGGAGAAAATCGCTGGTCAAAAAGCAATTGTAACGAAAGCAAAGAAATCGGTTGCTGCGTTTAAAATTCGTGATGATTATCCTGTCGGTTGTAAGGTGACATTGCGTCGTGAGCGCATGTACGAATTCTTGGATCGCTTGGTAACTGTTGCAATCCCTCGTATTCGTGACTTCCGAGGTATTTCTGCTAAATCATTTGATGGTCGTGGTAATTACAACATGGGTGTCAAAGAACAGATTATTTTCCCTGAAATTGAATATGACAAAATTGATGCGTTACGTGGTATGAACATTACCATCACAACGACAGCAAAAACTGATGAAGAGGCGCGTGCACTTTTAACTGCATTCAGCTTCCCGTTTAGAAACTGAGGATCTCATGGCTAAGACATGTATGATTGAGCGCGAACAAAAGCGTCGCGAAACGGTTGAAAAATACGCTGCTAAGCGTAATGAAATTATGGCGGTGCTTAACGATGTTAAAGCATCTCCAGAAGATCGCCGTGCAGCACGTTTGAAGTTGCAAAGTTTGCCACGTAATGCAAGCCCAGTAAGACTGCGTAATCGCTGTGCTTTAACTGGTCGCCCACGTGGTGTGTTTAGTAAATTTGGCATTGCGCGTAGTAAATTGCGCGAGTTAATGATGCGTGGCGAAGTGCCAGGTGTCACTAAAGCTAGCTGGTAACGGAGGAATTTAACGATGAGTATGAGTGATCCGATTGCCGATATGCTAACCCGCATTCGTAATGCGCAAAGCACAAATAAGCCAACAGTATCTATGCCGTCATCTAAATTGAAGTGCGCTATTGCTAGCGTATTAAAAGATGAAGGTTATATCGATGAGTTTGGCGTACAAACAGTTGATGG
>Ga0316230_1000916_pt1 | contig 35030 bp, 34 predicted proteins | sample TBH18025metaG_FD_206004 | JGI IMG/M metagenome (GOLD analysis project Ga0316230, IMG submission 206004) | Freshwater microbial communities from Trout Bog Lake, Wisconsin, USA - TBH18025 | ecosystem: Environmental > Aquatic > Freshwater > Lake > Hypolimnion/Profundal zone | place: USA: Wisconsin...
CGGCAATTGGCTTAAATTCACCCTGATGATTGGCGCGACGCTGGGTTTTTTCGCTTTTCCAGAGCAGTGCATTTGATGCAATCATTTCGGAAACCGCATAACCGGCACCTAGCTTCTTGCAAAGCCGCCTAAATGGACGATCCGTTACTCCCGCCATAGGGGCGACAAATAGTCGATTTGCGAGGAGGTGAGGGCCAATCTTCATTTAAAAGGTCGGGAGTCTAAAAGGTTGCCGTGGCGAATTAGAAAGCATCACACTTTAGCACAGGCAGGGCTTAATTTGCTTAAAAAATAGGCAAAATTAACTGGAAAACCAGAAAGTTTTGAATCGTTGCTAAAAACGCCTAGCGTCGTCCAAACATCATTTGGCGGGCTAAGGCTGTTTTTACTGGAGGAAGCCATTGAAGGCTCGATAAGGCCAGTCCACGGGCCAATACCACTGGAAGCAGGTTGGAGGTGAACACCCGTGCCATGAAGTCTGTTAAACCAATTGTCGCTGTTCTGTCTGCTTTGCGGCTGGCTGCATAGTCTTTGAGCGTGGCAATCAGCAGTTCGGATAATTGGCCTTGCTCTCCCATCGCATACAGTGCAGTGAGTTTTTCTGCCAAAAGATAGGCGTCACGTAACCCCAAATTAAGGCCTTGACCGGCAACTGGGTGCAGGGTCTGGGCAGCATTACCAATCCACACCTCATTATCTTTGGAAATTTCTTTACGGTAGTTCAGGCCAAGCGTATAAAGTCGTCGATCTTGCACTTTTAAGAATTGGCCAATGCGAGTGCCAAATTCTTCCTCAAGTGCAAGTAAAAAATCGGCATCACTTAAGCCCAAACGCATATTTGCCAAGTCCGGCGAACTGCACCAAACTAGATTCAGAATATTGTTGCCGTAATGACTTGGGAGTAGGGCCAAAGGGCCTTCGGAGGTGAATCGCTCCCATGCTTGGTGAGGGGTGGCGCTTGTTACTTCCACCAATCCAACCAAGGCTGACTGGCCATAGTCTCGACCAGACTCAACCCAATCCTGGTGTTTAAATAAACCACCTTCTGCATGAACAATGCATTTGGCAAGCGCCGCTGGGGTAGCTTGATCGGAGGCGATATGTTGCCAAACAAAATTTGGGGATTTTGTTTGAATTTCTCTGAGCGCTTTACGTAAAGTTAGATGAATATCTCGATAGCGAATAATGTGACCTAGGGCATCTTGATGAAGTTCTTCACGCGTCATGAGGGCGCGTCCAAAGCGACCCGCTTGGGAAACATGTACTCGATGAATATCAGCTGCCTCGCTAGGCCATGCATCGATCGTATTGAGTAGTAGCTTGCTGCCATGTGAAAGTGCAATGCCACGGCTATCGGCAGCGGCAAGATCGGCATCCTCCACTGGATTGCGGTCTTGCAGTATGAGCTTTGCTTCGGGAAATTTCTGCAGACACCATGCGGCACATGCTAGCCCAACAGGGCCGCCGCCTTGAATCAGAATGTCAAATTGATGATTACGCATTGAGTGTGTATTCAGGGCCTCATGAGTGCTTCGATTTCATCGGGGGCAACTGGTACGCCCCGAGAAATTAATTCGCAGGCGCCATCTGTAATGACAGCATCATCTTCGATGCGGATGCCGATATTCCAAAAGCTGGGATTGATATCGTCGGCTGGTCTTACATATAGACCAGGTTCAATGGTGAGAACCATACCAGTCTGGAGTTTTCGCCATGGTTTCTCTCCTACGCATGGAGTCGAGGTGGGCTCACGATAGGAGCCAACATCATGGACATCCATCCCTAGCCAATGCGAAGTGCGGTGCATATAAAAGCGGCGATAAGCGCCTTGCTCAATAGCGTTCTCTAAAGAGCCTAATTGAGAAAGATTTAATAATTTCTCATCTAATAAGCCTTGGGTGATGACTCTGACGGCAGCCTCATGTGGCTGCATAAAAGTATTGCCAGCCTTTGTCATTGCAATTGCCGCTTCTTGGGAGGCAAGCGTAATTTCATAGAGCGCGCGCTGCGGGCCGCTAAAGACGCCGTTAACCGGAAAAGTGCGAGTGATATCAGATGCATAGCCATCTAACTCGCAGCCTGCATCAATTAAGCATAAGTCGCCATTGAGTAATTCTGTAGAGCCTGCACGGTAGTGCAGGATGCACGCATTAGCACCACCTGCCACAATGCTGTTGTAGGCAACGCTTTGGGCGCCGCTATTACGGAACTCATGAAGTAATTCAGCTTCGAGTTGGTATTCGCGCATGCCAGGCTTGCAGATCTGCATGGCACGAATATGGGCGCGCGCAGAAATCGCTGCCGCTCTGCGCATGATCTCGAGCTCATGCGCATCTTTAAATAGACGCATTTCATGGAGCAAAGCATCGACATCATGAAACTGTGATGGCGGGTTAATGCCGGAGCGTCCTAGTTGGCGAACTTGCTGCATCCAATGGCGAAGTCTACGATCATCCTCGGCACTTTGTGCGAGGCGAATATAGATGGCAGCTTGATCAGCCAATAACTCACTCAGCTTCGCATCTAAATCTTGGTTGCTGTGGGCATAGTTAACCCCAAGCGCTTCGGGAGCGGCTTCTGGCCCTAGGCGAATGCCGTCCCAAATTTCGCGTTCAGGATCTTTGGGGCGACAAAAAAGATGAGATTCTTGTGTATAAGAAGCGCCATTTCCTTGGACGATGATCACCAGAGTGGCGCCAGGTTCTTCAAAGCCGGTAAGGTAAAAGAAATCGCTGTCATGACGATAGGGAAAATCGCTATCGCGGTTGCGGGCAAGCTCGGGAGCGGTGTTGATGATGGCAATCCCACCGCCTGTTTGCGCATAGATTTGCCCGGCTAACTTATCTCGACGTTTCTGATAGATATGGAGTTTATTCATATGCTGCATTGAGCTCGTTTAAGCGTTGTGGAGTTCCAACATCGTGCCATGAACCAGAATATTTTTCGCCCGTTACTCTATTTTCTACCATTGCCGCTCTTAGTAAAGGGGCTAATTTAGCGGGTTTGCCCCGCACTAGATGATGAAGGAGGTCTGGGTGGTACAAGCCAATACCAGAAAAAGTCAATTTTTCTGCCCCCACTAAAGCGTCCTCTGAAACTTGGTTGCCTTGTAAATAAAAGTCGCCATTGGGATGTTGTATCGGGTTGGGAACCAAGATCAAGTGGGCAAGGGGTCTCTTTTTGGAATCTGTGATTTCGCTCAGGTTTGCAGCCTGATCAATGAGATGCTGGATGGGAAAGTTTGGACAAAAGACATCGCCATTGATCACTAAGAAATAGCCCTCTGCCTCCAGTAAGGGGAGTGCCTGACAAATTCCACCGGCAGTCTCTAGTGCAATAGCTTCGGGAGAGTACTGAATTTCTAGTCCAAATTGAGAGCCATCTCCAAGGGCATCTTCAATCTTTGTTCCTAGCCACGCATGATTTATTACCACTCTAGTAATGCCGGCTTTTGCGAGTGCTTCTAAGTGCCAGCTTAGGAGTGACTTACCTTGAATTTCCAATAAGGGTTTTGGCATAACGTCGGTTAAGGGGCGCATGCGTTCACCCCTACCAGCGGCCAGCAATAAACAAGATAAGGAAAAAGGCTTAGTCATTATTTTGCTGGCGAGTAGCTTCCAGGATGCGCGCTAGGGGCTTTAATTCGATATAGCGATTGGCTGTGGCAATAGCGTAATGAAGAACTAAGGGGATGTCTTTGAGATAACCATCCTTGCCATCTCGATGAAATAGTCTTGCAAAGATGCCTAGAACTTTCAGGTGGCGCTGTAATCCCATCCATTCAAAGTCGCGATAGAACTGACCAAAGTCGCTTGGCATTGGGAGCCCCGCTTTGCGGCCTGCTTCCCAGAACTTGATAACCCAATCAATCACTCGCTCTTCTGGCCAGGCGATATAAGCATCGCGCCATAACGAGGAGGCGTCATAAGTAATTGGGCCATATACGGCATCTTGAAAATCTAGTACGCCAGGATTGTTTTTGGTAGTCACCATTAAATTGCGCGAATGAAAATCACGATGCACATACACTTTTTCTTGCGCCAAATTATTTTCAATAATGAGTCCAAAAGCCTGATGCATTTGTGCAGTTTGTGTTTCACTGAATTGCAGTTGAAGATGTTGCTTCAAATACCATTCTGGGAAAAGGTCTAACTCTCGTTGCAGTAGAGCACGATCGTAGTTGGGTAATACATTTGGCTTGCTGGCCAACTGCATTTGCACTAATGCATGAGTAGCCTCTTGATAGAGGCTGTCAGCGCTAGTCTCATCGAGGGCTTCTAAGTATGTTCTATTGCCGAGATCGCTTAATAAAAGAAATCCGTCTTCAATATTTTTCTCGAGAATTTTGGGTACGTTTAACCCGGCATCCTGGAGCAGGAAATCCACCTTGATGAAGGCGTCTAATGGCTCATGCTGGGGAGGTGCATCCATCACTACGAGGGTGGGATATTCGGTATTTTTTGACCCAATTCGGAAATATCGCCTAAAGCTGGCATCTGCAGAAGCGGGGGTTAGGCTAGGAAGATCGAGTTGCCAGCTAGGTTCAAGGCCCTTTAGCCAGTTTTGGAGGGTATTTAAGCGGGTGTCAGTCATGGTCGATTCGTATAATAAGGCTGGTCTGGATCCATGAGTCATTATCGCCGTTGCGCAGGTTTTTGCGCCCCTCTTTTTATGCTGGCAACCCTACGCGTCGTGACGGGGGTTGTATTGCTCTATTTTTCACCTCTCAGTGAGGCTCAAGCACCTCCGCCATTGCCACCCACTTCTCAGGCCGGAGTAAATGCAGCAAACTCCATTTTGATACCAGATCATGGTGAGGTTACTGTTCTGAAGCTAGATGATCAGTTGCGGGTTGGTAAGCCCATTAGCGATAGTGACGCTTTAACCTTTACTTCGAGCGATTCGATTGAAGGTGTGGTGAATCGTGAAATGGAGCTCAAGGGGCGAGCTCAAATTCGTCGTAACGGGGCAGTTTTAAAAGCAGACCAAATTCAATATGACCCTGATACCGATGAGGCAAATCTACTTGGTAACGCAGAACTCTCTAAGGGTAATGCTTCGTTTAAAGGGCCCAAAGCAAATTTCCAAGTTGATGCACGCGCAGGCCAAATGGATTCGCCAACTTATGAGTTACGAGACAATCGCGCCAACGGCACTGCCGATAAATTAACCATTCCGACGGCTGACATTTTTGTTTTTGACAATGCCACGTATACGACCTGTACGCCACAAAACTTAGATTGGTATTTTTCTGTCGACAAAATGGAAATTGATAACGAGCAGAAAGAAATGGTTGGCACAAATGGTGTCATGCACGTATTTGATGTGCCAGTTGCCTATATCCCCTATTTCACGGTTCCCACTTCTGGCGAGCGGCGCACCGGCTTGCTATCTCCAATAGCCGGCTACAACTCGAACAATGGGTTTGATGTTACGCAGCCTTACTATGTAAACATCGCACCAAATCGAGATTTAGTATTGCTTCCGCGCGAAATGACTCAACGTGGCTTTATGTTGGGAGAGCAGTATCGTTTTCTGGATCGTGAATATGCGGGCACCGTTTCAGGGAGTTTTTTGCCGGACGATAAGCAAACTGGAACAAATCGTTGGAGCTACGATTGGCAGCAGCGGCAAAACTTTAGTGGCGATCTTTTGCCTGGAGGGATTGCTGCGCCAGGTGCTTGGACCGGTTATGTCAACATGGCCAGAGTGTCTGACAACATGTACCCCACCGATTTTTCACAAAGTATTTCAGGGGCGGTAACCAATCAGTTTCGACAAGAGGTTGGTACCAGCAAGGCATTAACTGGAGAATTAAGTAATTGGGCGGTGTCCGCCAAAGCGACCACGTTTCAGACTCTGCAACCTGATCCCACCTCCATTGTGCAAGCACCTTATAACGTATTGCCTAATATCAATGCTAGCTACAACAATCGTATTACCCCCACTTCGCCGGATATGAGTGGTAAGTACGTTACCCTGCCGTCTGGTCCAGCCACCACTTTTTCTACTGACTACACTCGTTTTCAGTACAACATTGGCGCTAATCTGCCGGCTACTGCGCCGGGCGTATATAGCCAGGCTGATCGAACTATCGTGAAGGGGGCAATGGCTTTCCCTACCGTAACTCCTGGTTACTACATCACGCCTAAAATCAGTTTTCAGGCCAATAATTACAATGCAACTGCTTTTACGCCAGGTGGCGCTCCCCCTGCTCAGGGATTTGTTTTGCCGACTTTTAGCGTGGATTCGGGGATGGCTTTTGAGCGGGATGCCCCAGAATTAAGTAATTTCTTTGGGCGCGATATGGTGCTCACCATGGAGCCTAGGGCTTTCTATGTTTACACTCCATACCAAAATCAATCCAATACACCTTTATTCGATACGGCCGATGGTGGGTTTGGACTCAGTCAGATTTTTACGGAGAATAACTTTATTGGTGGCGACCGCATAGCAGATAACAATAAGTTGACTTTGGGTTTTACGAGCCGCATGCTAGAAGCCGGCTCTGGTACAGAGCGCGCATCAGCAACTCTAGCTCAACGACAAGAATTTACGCCACAGCAGGTTGGTTTATACGGTAACGTGGTCGATCCCAGCACTTATTCCGACACCTTGGGGGCTGCGTCTGTTCGTCTATTGGGCAATTTCAGCGCCGATGTCTTTGAAGACTACAACGCGCAATTAAATCGATTTGCGCAATCTACTGTGGGTGCAAGTTGGCGGCCAACTACAGGAAGAAATTTGAGTTTTGGGTATCGCAATGTATGGACGCCACCAACTCAAGCCTCGATTCAGAATAATGAGACAGCCACCCCTGCAGCCACAACTACCAACCAATACAACGTGTCTGGACAGTGGCCTTTGACCCGAGAAGTCTCTGTTTTGGGTCGCTGGGGCTATGACGTGTTAACAAACAAAACCTTAAATACCTTGGCGGGTTTAGAGTGGACAAGAGATTGCTGGACTTTTCGAGCAGCCTACTCCCAAATGGTCAATACCTCCCAAATCACAACCACCCAAGTCCTCTTTCAAGTCGAATTTAGAGGCTTTGCTAGCGTTGGGGGTAATCCAGTTGATATCATGAAACTTAATGTGCCAGGATATATGCCTACTTCCAAGCCTATACCACCTTCAACCTATGAGAATTATCAATAATGCTTTCTAGATACCGGTTTACACCTTGGCGCTCGCTCCTTGTATTGTTTGGGCTGCTGATTTTTAGCCAGATTGGTTTTGCTCAAGATGCCGCTCGTACAGGAGCTAGCCCTAGCGATAATAAGGTGCGTAATATCGATGGCGTTGCTGCAGTAGTCAATACCGGCTACATATCGCGAAAAGAAATAGACGACAGAATTGCGGAGCTGCAAAAGGAAGGGGCGAAACTTCCAGAAGCATCGGTTTTGAGGAAAACTATTCTAGAGCGCCTCATTATTGAAAAGATTCAACTGCAAAATGCCGAAGCAAATGGCGTGACCGTGACTGATAAAGAGTTAGATAAGATTATTGGGGATATGGCGGCCAAGAATAAATTAACCTTGGCTGAATTTAAGGCGAAGGCAGCTGGTGCCTCTGGAAGCTTTGAGCGGTACAAGAAATTACTTCGTGAAAACATTATTGTCAGCCGCTATCGAGAGCATGAGGTTGATGCCAACATTAAGATTTCTGAAGCGGAAGTGGACAACTTTATTGCGGAGCGCAATCGTGCAATGGCAGGGGGTCGCGCACAACCCTCTCGGCCAGCTGCTAACGGTGAGGTCGAAGAAATTGATGTGGCACAAATTTTCATCCCGGTAGATGCAGGCGCTGGTGTGAGTGCGCAAGCGGATGCGAAGAAGAAGGCCGAGTCCTTATTGCGTGATGCGCGCGGCGATGGTGACTTCTTGCAATTAGGCGCTATGGCAGCAAAAGAGAATCCTAAAATTAAATTTCAAGAATTAGGCTATCGCACTCCAGACCATTTACCTCAATTGTTTTACGACGCCATTCGTAATGTCGGTAGTGGTCAAGTTCCTAGTGCGGTTGTCAAAAGTCCAGCGGGCTATCATGTGCTGAAGGTATTGGATCGTCGTGCTGCCGGTGCTGATCCAGCGCCAGCAGAACAACCGGCTGCTGCAGATTCAGCTGCCAACACTCCAAAGAGTCTCATGATTACGCAAACCCGGGCGCGCCATATATTGCTTCGTCAACGCGCTGGCTTAAGCGATCAAGATGCAGAAAGAAGGTTGGCTGGGTATCGCGATCAAGTACGAGCTAAAACAGCTGATTTTGGTGAGCTAGCAAAAAAATACTCTGAAGATGGCTCCGCTCCCAATGGTGGAGATTTAGGTTGGATGGGTCCTGGCGACCTTGTCCCTGAGTTTGAGCAGGCCATGAATCGCTTGCAGATTGGCGAGGTAAGCGACCCTGTAAAGACTCAGTTTGGTTGGCACTTGATTCAAGTATTAGAACGTCGTCAAGCGGAGTTGACGGTTGAGAAGCAGCGCGAATTCGCCAAGGCCGCCATTCGAGCAAGAAGAATGGATCAAGCATATGCCGACTGGATTAAAGAATTGCGTGATACCGCTACAGTAAAAATTATGAACTCAGACGATGCTCCCGAAAGCTCCCGTTAAGTTGGTTATTAGCTCCGGCGAACCCGCCGGAGTAGGGCCTGAAGTATCGATGGCTGCAGCAGTAGATTTTTTGGCTGAAGAGCCGCTTGCTCAACTGACCTTATTGGGTGACCCCAGTCTTTTTGATATTCCCCTGGGAATTGATCCATCCTTATTGAATCGTTTGGAAGTAAAGCCGATTCAATTGATGAGTCCTGCAACGCCAGGGGTTTTAAATTCAGAAAATGCGCAATATGTTTTAAATCTGCTGAATGAGGCGATTGATGGTTGCTTGAGTGGGAGCTATGACGGTATGGTGACCGCGCCATTGCAAAAAAGTATTATCAATCTTGCGGGTACGCCATTTAGTGGACATACCGAATACTTGGCGCAACGCTGTAACACTGCTCATGTGGTGATGATGTTATGTGCATCCCTGCCATCAGGGTTTCTGGGTCTTCAAACTGCGCGGCCAATACGGGTTGCATTGGTGACAACCCACTTGCCTCTCAAGGCAGTCCCGGGTGCACTGAGCAATCCGTTGATTTTGGAAACAATCCAAATTGTGGCAAGAGACTTAACCGAGCGATTTGGGATTGTGAAGCCCGTGATTCGTGTGGCTGGGTTAAATCCCCATGCTGGTGAGTCCGGCTATTTGGGGCGAGAGGAAATAGAGTGCATAGCGCCTGCAATTGAAGCCGCCAAGACCCAGGGAATTTTGGTTAGCGGCCCTTTCCCCGGCGATACGATGTTTGATCCAGCTAGTCTCAACACGGTCGATGCGTTCATTGCGATGTACCATGACCAAGGTTTGGCTCCCTTTAAATTTGTGACGTTTGGTGGGGGGGTCAATGTAACGCTGGGTTTGCCAATGATTCGCACCTCTGTTGATCATGGTACGGCTCTTGATATTGCGGGCCAGGGAAAGGCTGATTCTGGCAGCATGCTTGAAGCCTTGCGTTTGGCATATGAATTAGCGCTCAATCAAAGGAATGGCCACGCATGATGCATCGCGCTAGAAAGCGGTTTGGACAGAACTTCCTGCAGGACGCGAGCGTCATCTATTCGATTGTCTCGTTGATTAATCCCAGCCCGGATGCGCATATTCTGGAAATTGGTCCTGGTTTAGGCGCTCTAACAAAGCCCTTGCTTAGTAATGTCAATCAACTTGATCTACTGGAAATTGATCGGGATTTGGTGGCTTACTGGAGGCAACAAAATTTGCAGGGACTCAATGTCATTGAGGGGGATGCACTGCAATTTGATTTTCGGGAGTGGGCAAAGAGTCATCCGCAAGATGGGGCGCTCTGCAAAGTGGTGGGAAACCTTCCCTATAACATTTCCTCCCCCCTATTGTTTCATTTGGTTTCTGCGGCGGACTATATTAACGAACAGGTCTTTATGTTGCAGGCAGAGGTGGTCGAGCGGATGGTAGCGGTTGCTGGTAGCTCAGACTTTAGTCGCCTGTCAGTGATGTTGCAGGCGCGCTATTACATGGAGCAAGTGTTGGATGTGCCTCCCGAAGCATTTGATCCGCAACCTAAAGTGAATTCGGCTGTAGTGCGGATGATTCCGCGATCAGACTTTGATTTAACGGATGTGCAGTGGAGTGCATTAGAAAAGGTGGTGGCAGCGGCCTTTTCTCAAAGGCGGAAAATGTTGCGCACTAACTTACAAGATTTTTCGCAACAACTTACCCTAGCAAACGAAGAGCTTAGAGCGCGCGCTCAGGATATATCGGTCGATCGATATATCGAGTGGGCTAAAGTATTGGCGGCGTAAGGCTATTGATTTAGCTTGAGTATGCGTCTGGATCAATTGCGCGCATCTCATTCTCAATCCACCGCTCAACTTCTTGATGTAGTTGCCCGCCTGTTTTATTGGCCGAGGTAATTGCTGGCCCAATTGAAAAAATCACTGTTCCTGGATGCTTCAGAAATCCATTTTTTGGCCAGCATCGACCCGCATTATGGGCAATGGGGATAACCAGCGCTTCTGTAGCGCTAGCAAGGCGTGCACCGCCTTTACTGTAGGGTTTGTGGGAGCCGGTAGGGGTTCTAGTGCCCTCAGGAAAGAGCAGAATCCACTTACCTTCTTTTAAGCGCTTGCGACCTTGATTAACTACTGATAGGGCGGCGGTTTCTTTGCTGGAGCGATTAATGTGAATCATCTTTAACAAGGCAAGCGCCCAACCAAAAAATGGTATCCACAATAGTTCACGTTTAAAAACGAAACACAATTGTTTTGGCAGCAAAGCAATGTAAGCAATTGTTTCGTAGGCAGATTGATGTTTACTTAATACGACGACTGGCTGATTCAGTACTGCTGTCATATTTTCCATCCCCCGAAGCTCGTAGCGGATGCCGCAGAGATGCCAAAGCAGCCATATCACCACCTTATTCCAGAGACCGATAAAGCGGTAACGATTTTCAGGGCTCAGAAAAGGAAAGGCTAAGATGCACAGCACCGACCAAATCGGGGTAAAAACCAGCAAGAAAAATGCAAATAAACTGGAGCGTATGTAGATCATCTATGTGCTAAATGGAATTTTGCAAAAGGGCATGGGCAAATCCTAGCAAATCTTCATGGATTTGGGTGTCTTCAGGAAGGCCGCCTTTTTCCAAGGTCTTTTTGCCTTTGCCAGTGAGCACTAGGTGAGGCGATGCTCCCAGGATGACTCCTGCCTGCAGGTCTCGTAAGGAATCTCCCACAATTGGCACGCCCGCCAGAGGCTTTGGACTAGCTGTTTTCTGATACCTTAAAGCAATTTCTTTCATCAGACCTGGTAATGGTTTGCGACAGTCGCAGCCATTGGCGTCAATGTGGGGACAAAAGAAAATGCTATCAATCTGACCGCCTACAGGTTTGAGCAATTTTGCCATTTTGTCATGCATTGCATGTAGGTCATGCATGCTGAAATACCCTCTGGCAAGACCAGATTGGTTGGTAGCAATGGCAATTTGGTAGCCCGCCTGGTTGAGCAATGCGATGGCCTCTAAACTACCCGGCAAAGGAATCCATTCGTCGCTAGATTTGACATAGTCATCGCGATCTTCGTTGATCACTCCATCGCGATCGAGAATGATGAGTTTGGAAGAGCTACTGCTCATGCCAGTTTGCCGAGGTCGGCGATGCGATTCATTTTCTGATGGAGTTGCTGCAAGAGTGCTAGGCGATTATCGCGGAGCTCTGGATTGGGATCCATCACCATGACGTCTGCAAAAAACTGGTCAATTGGTTGGCTTAGGGCAACTAAGGCTCGCAAGAATTCTACAAACTGCCGCTTCTCAAGGCTGGACTGAAGCATTGGAGAAACTCCATCAAGGGCTTGGTAAAGGGCGGTTTCAGCGGGTACTTGCAGTAGTGCGCTTGAGCAGGTTGCCGGGATAGGAGTGGTTGTTTTCTTGAGAATATTGCTAATGCGTTTGTTCGCTGCTGCTAACTGGCTAGCCTCTGGCAGTGCATTAAATTCCCGTAAAGCAGTGAGGCGATCAATGACATCATTGAGTTGGGAGGGTAACTGCGACAGTACCGCATCAATTTCGCCGCTGGTAAAGGGTGTGCCAGCAACTGCCTGATCTCTCAGGTAGGCACGTAAGCGGTCAAGAATGAAGCTGTAAATTTCTTCGACACTAGCCTTTTCTTGCACAACAGCTTGTGAGAATTGGGCGCGCGCTAGATCAATCAGTTGTGGAAGATGCAGGGGTAGATTTTTTTCTATCAAGAGGCGGCAAATTCCTAAGGCATGGCGACGCAATGCATAGGGGTCTTTATCACCCGTTGGGGCCAGGCCAACACCCCAAATTCCAACAACAGTTTCTAATTTATCGGCAATTGCCAGAATGGTGCCAGTTTGGGTCTGTGGCAGTGCATCTCCTGCAAAGCGAGGCATGTAATGTTCGCTGCAGGCTGCAGCAACATCATTATTCTCGCCATCGTGCAGAGCATAATAGCGTCCCATGATCCCTTGAAGCTCTGGGAATTCTCCAACCATATCGGTTAGCAAATCGGTTTTGGCAATTTCAGCTGCGCGGTTGGCAAGTTGGGCATCCGCCCCCAATGTCATTGCAATTCCTGATGCAATCGCTTGGACTCGCTTCATGCGATCGAGCTGATTGCCTAATTGATTGTGATACACGACTTTGCCAAGATCCGCAACGCGGGATCCTAATGGACGCTTTTGGTCTTGCTGGAAGAAGAAGCGTGCATCGGAAAGTCGTGGCCGGACAACGCGTTCGTTGCCAGAAATAATGGCAGCAGGCTTGCTAGTTTCAATATTTGAAACAATTAAAAAGCGATTCCGCAATTTGCCTGCCTGATCGGTGAGGGCAAAGTATTTTTGATTGGTTTGCATTGTCAAAATTAAGCATTCTTGTGGAACTTCCAAGAATTCTTGATCAAAATGACATTGATAGATTGCGGGCCACTCTACTAATGCGGTTACTTCGTCCAATAAACTGTCGGGCATGAGAACCAAATCATTCCCCGCCGCCTTTAAAAGTGCGGATTGAATCTGCGCTCGACGCTTTGTAAAGCTCGGTATGATTTTGGCTTGTGTTTGCAGGCAAGCTTCATATTGATCTGCTGATTCAATAGTTACCAGACCTGGGGCGAGGAAACGATGCCCTTCAGTTTGATTGCTGGCATCAATTCCTAGTGCGCTAATAGCCAATCGATTTTTGCCATGCAAGGCCACAATGCGATGGGCGGGGCGAGCAAATTCAACATCCGCTAGTTCGCCATTCTTTTGCGCCACCTGATAATGCATCATTTTGGCAATGGGGAGTTTGCTCAATGTTTGAGTCAATGCTGCTTGGGCAGTTTGCTCTAGGCCAGCACCCTTGGCTGTCACGTTAAGGTACAGAGCTTCATTTTTACCTTCGCCTGATTTTTCTAGGGTGGCGATATCAAGATCTGCGTAGCCAAGCGAGGCTAATTTCTTTAGGAGGGGAGCGCTTGGCTGGCCGTTTGTATCAAATGCCACGCTAGTGGGCAAGAGTTTTTCCCGAACCGGATAGTCTGCTGCCTGATTGGATACCTCGGTAATCTGAACAGCTAAACGACGTGGTGTAGCGAAGCTGGTAACGACTGACTGGTCACTGCTTAAGTTCGCATGCTTTAGTGCGGTGTAAATGCCTTCACTGAAGGCGTCTCCTAGGCGGCGCAATGATTTTGGGGGAAGCTCTTCAGTAAAGACTTCGATTAATAGAGTGGCTGAAAGGGGTGTACTCATAGTAGTTGGCTTAGGCAGATGTTTTGCGTTGGCACATCGGAAAGCCTAGCTTTTCTCGGGACTCGTAATAGGCTTGTGCCACTGCGCGTGAGAGATTGCGAATACGACCAATATAGGCAGCTCGCTCAGTCACGGAGATTGCGCCTCGGGCATCTAGTAGATTAAAGGTGTGCGCAGCTTTGAGAACCATCTCGTATGCAGGTAGCGCAAGCGGTACTTCCATCAGGCGCTTGGCTTCACTCTCATAGTTTGTGAAGTTCGCAAATAGTAAATCGGTATTGGAGTGCTCAAAGTTATAACAAGACTGCTCCACTTCATTTTGATGGTAAACATCACCATAGGTGATGCCGTCTGCCCAAACGAGATCATATACGTTGGAGCAATTTTGAATGTACATCGCCAAGCGTTCAATGCCGTATGTAATTTCTCCGAGCACGGGCTTGCAATCCAAGCCACCGACTTGTTGAAAGTAGGTAAATTGGGTCACTTCCATGCCATTGAGCCAAACTTCCCAACCCAGTCCCCAAGCTCCCAAAGTCGGGTTTTCCCAATCGTCCTCAACAAAGCGGACATCATTTTCGGTGAGGTCTAAGCCTAAAGCGGCTAAGGAGCCTAAGTACAGGTCGAGAATATTTTCGGGGGCGGGCTTGAGGACAACCTGATATTGGTAGTAGTGTTGCAGGCGATTAGGATTCTCCCCATAGCGCCCATCTTTAGGTCTGCGTGAGGGCTGAACATAAGCGGCTTTCCACGGTTCTGGGCCGATAGCTCGCAAGAAGGTGGCGGTATGTGAGGTACCGGCACCAACCTCTAAGTCAATGGGTTGTAAAAGGGCGCAACCTTGTTGGTCCCAATAATCTTGAAGTTTGAGAATGATTTGCTGAAATGTAAGCATGATTAACCTGGCTAAGCCCTTGATTTTACATGGCCATGCGCAAAACCCCTAAAAGCGTCTCCGTTGCATCAAGCCCAGAAGCAAGATCAGACAAGAAAGACTCAAAATGGGGGCATTGCCCCAGCGCACATAGGGCGTTTTACCGGTATAGGCCTGTACAGTGGCGCTCAGCGTCCCTTGTGTAAATTGATTTAATTGCGCTTCTACGATTCCATTTGGGCTCACGATTGCTGTCACGCCTGTATTGGTTGCGCGTAGTGAGGGTAATCCAGTTTCGAGCGATCGCAATTGAGAAAGACGCAATTGTTGCGTGGGAGCTTGAGAGGCCCCAAACCACGCCAAGTTTGTCATATTAATTAATAGGTTGGCTTGCTGATCCGAGTGACGAAGGCGTGTGGCTAGTTCCGTTCCAAATACGTCTTCATAGCAAATGGTAATGGCAGCATTCAGTGGATTTTGGCCCTGTCGGGGAATGGTAAAGAGGGGTTGTTGGAGGGGTCCCCGGGCAAAATCACTCAGTGGTACGTGAAATAATTCTACAAACCAATGAAATCCCGGTGGGATGAATTCGCCAAAAGGGACAAGATGGGATTTGTCGTACTGGTAAGGGGCTGAATTATCAGTGAGTCCTAGGGCGCGGTTGGAGTATTCCCTGCCATCAACGGGGTTTGGTTGAACCCCAATAACCCCAAATAACAGCGCAGTGTGATTGTCCCGCGCGGCATTTTGCAAATGCTCTATGACATCAAAGGGCATATTAGATTCGGGCCAGGGCAACGCTGTTTCTGGCGATACCACTAACTCGGCTTGAGAGTGCCTCATAGTGTTTTCGTAAAAGAGAATTTGCTTAAACATGCCTTCTCGACTGAAAACCAGGTTTTGAGCAAAGTTTCCTTGAATGAGTTCAACGCTTAAGGGCTCACCAACGGGTTGAGTAAAACTCCACACGTGAGAGAGTTGCAGTAGGGTGCCAATACAGATGGCAAACGTTATGCCGCGAAGGAGATGGCCTCGCAATTGCAAAAGTTGCCAGGAACTCCACACGGCAAAGAAGGTGCACCCCAAGCCCCCAAGATAGGGGGCAATTGGGGCGAATGGACCATTGACCTGGGCCTCTGCCAAGCCAAGCCAGGGAAAGCCTGTAAATAGGGTGCTGCGCAGATATTCTGCTAGTACCCAGCAGGCAGCAAGGATGAGTCCTTGAAACGAAGAGCGCCTAAAGTAAAAAATAGGGAGGCAGGCTGCAGCAAAGAAAATTGCCGTATAGGATGCCAACAAGAGCACTGCGATGCACGATATGACCGCATTCATGCGGCCTATGTCATGGAGGCTAATGTAGATCCACCATAAGCCTAGTGTGAAGTAGCCGACACCAAATGCCATACAGGCAGCAGCAATTTTTTTGATGGAGGATGATTCAATCTTGCCGAGTTGCCACCAGATAATGCTGAGCAGGGGAATTTGAAACCAGCCTCCATAGGGAAGTTCTGCTGCAGCTGCTAGAGCGGCGCCTAAAACAAAGAGGATAATCAGACCCCATGATTTTTTAGACAACAGCAGCGGTCGGTCAAGCAAGATGGCCTCAGTCAGGCTTTTTGGGGAGTTGGCGAGCCAAGAGAATGTGAATTTGGCGGGGATCTGCACGCTGAACTTCGAACATCACCCCATCGATTTCCATTGTCTCACCAACTTTTGGTACTCGACCAAGGTGCTGAATGACAAGACCGGCAACAGTCTCAATGCCATCATCATGAAAATTTGTTCCAAAGGTTTCATTAAATTGGTCTAACTCTGTAATTCCTTTAACCCGAATATCGCCATTGTCTAAGGCAATTAGGTTATCGGCTTCTTCATCGATATCGTGTTCATCTTCGATATCACCAACGATTTGTTCTAGCACGTCCTCAATGGTAATGATTCCAGCAACCCCGCTGTACTCATCAACAACAATTGCGAGATGATTGCGGTTGTCTTTAAAGTCGCGCAATAAAATGCTCAGGCGCTTAGATTCGGGAATGAACACTGCTGGACGCAGCCAATCCCGCACTTGAAAATCTTTTTCGGTGGAGTGGCGCAGGAGGTCCTTTGCCAACAGTGTGCCAATGACATTATCGCGGCTACCCTCAAAAACCGGGAAGCGTGAATGGGCTGCCTCTATAACGCTCTTAATAATTTCAGCAAGCGGTAAGTTAATATCAATCCAGTCAATTTGGGCGCGTGGCACCAAAATATCGCGCGCGCAAAGTTGCCCAACTTGAAATACCCCCTCAATCATTGACAAAGCATCTGCATCGATCAACCCTTCTGATTGAGCTTCTCTGAGTGTGTCAATTAATTCTTGGCGGCGTTCTGCGGGACTAATGGGCTGAGGTGTTAAAAACTCAGTGAGTCGTTCGAGTAAGGATTTAGTGGGGTCAGGCATCTTGCAAGAATAGCGTAGAAATTAGTGAACTTTGTGAAAGTGCATATTTTCTTAATCGGAAAGCGGTAAATAGGGGTTGTCGATAGCCAGATCGCGTAGCAAGGCGACTTCCTGGGCTTCCATTTTTTGAGCATCTTTTGCACGCTCATGATCAAAACCTTGGGCGTGCAAACAGCCATGAATGACTAAGTGGGTCAAATGTGCTTTGATGGTTTTACTTTGCGCGCGCGCTTCTTTCTGAATCACGGGCAAGCAAAAAATAATATCTGCCACCAAATGCGTTTTTGATAATTCGTAAGGAAAGGTTAATACATTGGTGGGTTTGTCTTTGTGGCGAAAGGTTAGGTTGAGTTTTTTGCTTTCTGTGGGATTTACAAAGCGCAGCGTAATCAAGCCAGACTGAGTACAAGTTTTTCGAACCCACTTTCTTAGTAAAGCAGGAGAGGCAATCTGCGCCATTGCTTTTTCGATAGCGGGGCTAGCGTATTGAATCTCGATAGCAAGTTTTGAATTAGTTTGCATGGCTAGCAATTGCCTCGCCTCTGAGGGTGTAATTGAGTGCCTCGGTAATTTTGACATCTACCATTTTTCCAATCCAGGAGTCAGCATCTTGTTTGGGGATGGCTAAATGGATTAGGCGGTTATTGGCTGATCTCCCTTGTAGATGAATACCATCCTTGGCTAGACCTTCAATCAATACTTGTTCGGTATTGCCCAGCATGTTTTTGCTGATGGTGCTCGCTTGAGATTCGACCAAGGCTAAGAGCGTTTGCAGGCGTTTGAGTTTTACCTCATAGGGGGTGTCATCACTCAGATTGGCTGCCGGCGTGCCGGGGCGAGGGCTAAAGATAAAGCAAAAACTATTATCGAATTCCAGCTCTTCCACCATCTTGAGTAGTTTTTCAAAATCCGCATCGGTTTCGCCCGGGAATCCAACAATAAAGTCACTTGATAGCGTGAGATCTGGTCGCACAGCGCGCATTTTGCGAATGATGCTTTTGTACTCTAGCGCGGTATAGCCTCGCTTCATCGCGGCAAGAATATTGTCTGAACCGTGCTGAACAGGTAAGTGAAGATGACTGACTAGTTTAGGTACCTTTTGATATACATCAATGAGACGTTGAGAGAACTCTTTGGGGTGGCTGGTTGTAAAGCGAATCCGCTCCACCCCTGGAATTTCTGCGATGTATTCAATTAACAAGGCAAAGTCGGCAATATCTTCGGTGTCACCCATTTTGCCTAAATACGCATTCACGTTTTGACCAAGCAAGACAATTTCCTTGACTCCTTGATCGGCTAGCCCAGCGACTTCGGTTAGCACATACTCAAATGGGCGTGAGACCTCTTCGCCGCGTGTGTAGGGCACCACACAGTAGCTGCAGTATTTGGAGCAACCCTCCATGATCGATACATAGGCAGAACCTTTTGTTTGTCGAGACGCAGGAAGGCTGTCAAATTTTTCAATCTCTGGAAAGGAGATGTCAATCTGAGGGACTCCGGTTTTGTGACGCTTAGCAATTAAATCGGTAAGGCGATGCAGGGTTTGGGGTCCAAAGACCACATCGACGTAAGGTGCGCGGCTAATAATTTGCTGACCTTCTTGGCTGGCAACACACCCCCCTACCCCAATTAATAAATTGGGTTTGAGTTTTTTGAGTTCGCGCAAGCGTCCAAGATCAGAGAAAACTTTATCCGCTGCTTTTTCTCGAATGGAGCAGGTATTGAGTAAGACAACATCTGCATCTTCTGGAGTGTTCGTGGTAACCATGCCGGAGTCGGCATGAAGTAGATCGGCCATCTTTCCCGAGTCGTACTCGTTCATTTGACAGCCGAAGGTTTTGATATAGAGCTTTTGCATATGCCGTTCTCAGGTTTATAGCTGGGGGCGAAGCTCAGATTTTACGGGATAAGGCTCTTTACAGGAGGCGATACACCAAAATGGTCACTAAGGTGGGCGGCAATGCTCCCAGGAGAAGGCCACCAGCGGAGACGGCGGCATTCGGAAAGTGGGGCCGCAAAATTGCAATCCCTGCCGGATTGGGTGCATTGGCAATGACCGTGAGGCCACCCCCGGCGACCGCGCCACCGACTAACGCTAGTTTAAATTCGGGGGAAGTGCCGGTAACCAGTGATCCTAGATACGTTAATGCAGCATTGTCGGTAATGGCTGTGAGTCCCATGCTGCCATAGAACACCGCAGTAGGACTCATATTTTGCAGAATCGGTTGTAGCCACCAGCTTTGCAGGGCGCCCAGGACAATCAGGCCGGCCAGAAAAAATCCTACCAATAGTGCTTCTTTCAGGATTAAAGGATTTTGGAATGCTGGATAGGCGCTGGTGTAGCCAATAAAGAATAATAGAAGCCACATAAAGATTACTGGGTCATGAGCAAAGCTCACTACACCGACTAAGAATAGGAGGTGAATCAAAATCACCATCCAGGGCATTTTCAATTGTTGGGCATCTACCGCAGGCTCCATCAGTTGCCGATGGAAGAGTAGTGTTGCAATCATTGCATTGATGCAAATGGCAATACTCGATTCGATGCCGAAATTAGCAAACATGAAAGCGGAGCTCCAGTTCCAGGTGCTTGCGACCATCAGAACGGGTGGCGCGGCAAAGTTGCTCAGAGTTCCGCCAATCGAGATATTGACAAACAGTACCCCTAGAGTTCCGAATAGCAATGCTTTTGAGCACTGATGGCGATACACAAGGTCGCGCAGTAAAAATGCGGCTAAGGTCATTGCTGCTGGCTCAGTAATGAGCGATCCCAATAATGGGGTTATACAGAGCGTTAAAAAGTAGAGGGTAGGTGCTTTTTTGGTACGCAGTAGAAATTGCGCTATTGCGCCCATGCCATATAGCATTTTTGTTGAGATATATAAAATTGGCTTGCTACCCGCCACAATCATGATGGCAAAAACAAATAGGGGTTCGGTGTAATTGCGGGTATTGAGATATTCTTTGGCCGCCGATACATTGCCAACACAGCAAATATAGATGGTGAGAATGGCCGCCCAAAATCCAAAAACAATTTCCACCTCCCCCAAAAGATGGAGGAGGCCGGCATGTTTTGGGGATTTGCTGGCTAGGACTTCAAAATAGCTGGTGCAAAAGGTGTGCAGGACAGCGATGGCAAAAATAATGCTTGCACCAAGTTCTATCAGGGTAAAGTTCATGAAAGCATAGTATCAGTAGCGCGGTTGTAGGGAAATAGCCTTAAGATTTATCAAGTCTTTCATAAAACTAGAAAACTGGAGATCAATATGAAATTGAAGTTAGGGTATCAAGACCTGATTGCTCAGGCAATGGCAGCCATAGAGACTGTTCCATTGGATGCAGCGCAAATCTTTTTGGGTGATGAAGACACTATTTTTGTTGATATTCGAGACGTTCGCGAGCTGGAACGAGAGGGTATGATCCCCAATGCTTTGCATGCACCCAGAGGTATGCTGGAATTTTGGGTGGACCCAGAAAGCCCTTATTACAAGCCTGTTTTTGGCGAGGGAAAGCGTCTGGTACTGTATTGCGCTTCTGCTTGGCGTTCGGCATTGGCTACGGAGACATTGCAGAGGATGGGTGTCCCGCGAGTATGCCATCTTGAAGGTGGATTTACTGCTTGGAAGAAGGCGGAGCTGCCCATTGCCATCAAGGCAGAAAAGCCAAAATCGGCGTGAATGCAATCATCTCCCTCTTGAAATGGTGAAACCAATCCCCATGTATCCTGAGTTCATGACTTTGGATTACTAGAGAGGGCTTCGCGATGACTGTAGCAACTAAAGAGACTTTGGGATTTCAGGCTGAAGTAAAGCAATTACTTCAGCTGATGATTCATTCCTTGTATTCCAATAAGGAAATATTTTTACGGGAGTTAATTTCTAACGCTTCAGATGCTGCTGACAAGCTGCGTTTTGAGGGGATAGCCCATCCCGATTGGTACGGTGATGATCCTGAGTTAAAAATTACAGTAGGATTTGATAAGGCAGCTAGAACCATTACGATTTCTGATAATGGCATTGGAATGAGCCGCGAAGAGGTAATTGCCAATCTGGGGACAATTGCTCGGTCTGGTACTAAAGAATTTTTCTCACAGCTCTCAGGTGATCAACAGAAAGACGCGGCCTTGATTGGTCAATTTGGGGTGGGTTTTTACTCCGCCTTCATTGTGGCCGATCGGATTACTGTTGAAACGCGACGGGCTGGTTTGTCAGCATCCGATGGCGTGAAATGGGAATCGGATGGGTTTGGTGAATTTACGGTTGAAGGCATTGATCGACCTCAGCGGGGAACCTCTATTACCCTGCATTTACGCGAGGGAGAAGATGATTTTCTGTCTACCTATAAGCTTAAATCTATTATTCGGAAATACTCTGATCACATCTCTTTACCTATTCAAATGCGCAAAGAGGAATGGGATGAGGAAAAGAAAGAGCAGGTGATCCGCAATGAGCTAGAGAGCATTAATCAGTCTAGTGCACTTTGGGCTCGCGCAAAATCTGAAATTACCCCTGAACAGTATGATGAATTTTATAAACATTTATCCCATGATTATGAGAACCCACTTGCCTATTCATTAAATCGGGTAGAGGGCCGTAATGAGTTTACGCAGCTTTTATTTGTGCCCGCTCGTGCGCCATTCGATTTATGGGATCGAAATAAACGTGGCGGGATTAAGTTGTATGTAAAACGCGTTTTTATTATGGATGACGCTGAGCAGTTGATGCCAATGTATTTACGGTTTGTGACTGGCGTGATTGATTCAGCCGATTTGCCATTAAATGTGTCCCGTGAAATTTTGCAAGAGTCGCGTGATGTAAAAGTCATTCGTGAGAGCTCTACTAAGCGTGTATTAAGCATGTTGGAAGAGTTGGCGAACAGTGAGGATGAGGAAAAAAAACAGAAGTACCGAACCTTTTGGACCGAGTTTGGACAGGTTCTGAAAGAAGGTGTTGGCGAGGATCAGTCGAATCAAGAGCGCATTCTGGCGTTATTGCGTTTTTCTAGCACCCATACCGATTCTCCTGAACAAACCGTGTCTTTGGCGGAATATGTGTCGCGCATGAAAGACGGTCAAGACAAGATTTATTATGTGACTGGTGAAACATTTAATGCTGCTAAAAATAGCCCTCATTTAGAAATCTTCCGCAAAAAAGGGGTTGAGGTTTTGCTGCTTTCTGATCGAGTGGATGAGTGGATGTTGTCTTTTGTTCGGGAATTTGATGGCAAAGTATTAGCATCTGTTGCTAAAGGTGGACTTGATCTTGGCAGCTTGAGTGATGAGGCCGAAAAGAAAGTTCATGAGGAAACTGAGCAACAATTTAAAGAATTGCTAGAGCGGATGAAGACGGTGTTGAGCGATAGGGTGAAGGATGTGCGCGTGACCTTCCGCCTCACAGATTCTCCAGCATGCTTAATTGCGGATGAGAATGAATTGTCCGGTAATTTATTGCGGATGCTCAAGGCGGCCGGACAACAGGCCCCCGATACCAAGCCAATTTTAGAAATTAATCCTGATCATCCCCTCTTGGTAAAGATCAAGGCGGATGATCAGCATTTTGCAGAGTGGACGAATGTATTGTTTGATCAAGCGCTTCTAGCTGAGGGCGGTCAATTAAATGACCCGGCGACATTTGTTAAGCGTATCAATCAACTGCTCTTGAAGTGATTCATCCGTTTTATTGCGAAGAAGGTTGTTATGAGAAAAGTTGAAGCGCGCTTTGGGGTTGGCCCATTGCAACAAAAGTTGGCGGTTGGTGACTTGCATTTTTTGGCAGATGCTGAAACTGTCAATGGGGGCGGTGGGACTGGACCTTCGCCGCATGAATATTTGGCTGCTGCCTTGGCTTCGTGCACTAGCATGACCTTAAAAATGTATGCTGAGCGGAAGGGTTGGCCTCTTCAGGATGCGATTGTTACGGTGGTTGCAGAGCGTGCTGGTGATGTGGAGCACATTACTCGTGACATCCGGTTGCTTGGTCGGTTGGATGCGGAGCAAACGGAGCGTTTATTAGAAATTGCAAATAAATGCCCCTTGCATAAGGTATTGGTCGGAGAGACCCAAATAAAAACCCAGCTTGTACCTTAATACAAGCTGGGTTTATTGTGCTGCTATGAAGTAAGTAACTTACTCTGAATTGGCTTAATTCGGAGCGTTATTAGTAGCGTTGTTCTTTCCGGCGTTGTAGCCAGCGTTGTACTCTGACGCCTGTTGCTTTTTGTAGGCATCATAGACGTAACCAGAAGCGGCACCTACTGCTGCACCACCCACTGCGCCCCAAATTGGATTGCCGTGGAAAATAGCCGTGCCCACTGCACCAGCAGCAGCGCCGATACCGGCGCCAGAAAGTGTGCGTTGTTCGGTGTTGCTCATGTTGGAGCAGCCAGCAATGGCTGCAGTTGCGGCAACGATAGCGATTATTTTTTTCATATCAACGGTTCCTTATATTTGTTGAATTAGCGGTGTATCTGACGTTATTTCTTGGCACAAGGAAAGCGTGCAGCTAAAAATCCCAAGACTGTTCCAGCAGCTGGTTTATCGGCTGTATCTGGGTTGGCCTGGGCGAACTGAACAAAATCAGCAATGACCTCATCGCGAGTAGGAGCAGGTTGTTTAACGCAAATAAATGGCTTGGCGCGCTGTGGATGGCGGGTAGCTAAATATGTGTCATAAATAGCGGTTGAATAACCAACGCAAAAACTACGGGATTCGGGGCTAGCCGGGAGTTTGCAAACGTTGACGAGCTCTTGTGTACTGAGTACAGGAATCTTTTCTTGAGTTTTAGCCTGGGCTATGCCGGAACATGCTGCAAGAATTGCTAGAGCGACAAATACTTTTTTCATGAGTTCTCCCTGTGGTGTATATGGGTTGATCATAACCCATTTAAGCTCTGTATTAGAGCCTTAAAAGGGCTCATTGTGCTTGGTATTTTTACCTATAATGAGCTTATGGCTATATTCGAACTAAACGGAAATGCACCCCAGTTGGGTGAGGGGGCTTGGGTCGCAGAAAGTGCCGAAGTGATTGGTAATGTGCGGTTAGATCGGAATGCTAGCATTTGGCCCAAAGTGGTTGTGCGAGGAGATAACGATTTGATCCATGTCGGTGAGGGTAGCAATGTTCAGGATGCATCGATTCTCCATACTGACCCCAACTTTCCTCTGTTGATTGGAAAACAGGTGACCGTTGGACACCAGGTCATGTTGCATGGCTGTCAGATTGGGGATGGTAGTTTGATTGGAATTGGCGCAGTGGTGTTAAATGGCGCAAAAATTGGTAAGCATTGTCTAGTGGGTGCCGGCGCTCTCGTGACAGAGGGAAAAGAGTTTCCAGATGGATCCATGATTTTAGGCTCTCCAGCAAAGGTGGTGAAGAGCCTCACTCCCGAACAAATTGCTAGCATTGCCGATATTTCTGAGCGCTATGTGCGCAATGCCCAGCGTTATCGAGAAACCCTTAAAAAGATTGCCTAATTGCTCTACGTTATTAATGTAGTTTTGCCTGTTTTTGCGCTGATTTTGATTGGGTATGTCTGCGGGCGCACTGGTAAGTTAGGAATCAATGCATCTACGGAATTAAATCGTTTTGTAGTGTGGGTCGCTTTGCCTGCACAGTTATTTCACTTTGCGTCTAATAGCAGTTGGCAATCGCTTTGGCAACCAGGCTTTATTGCTGCTTTTGCTGGTGCTTGCTTGGCGGTATATTTCCTGATTTTTGCTCTTAGCTGGTTTCGTAAGCGTGATTTATCGGCAGCCAGTTTTGCGGGCTTAAGCGCTTCGTACTCGAATACCGGTTACATGGGCATTCCCTTGTGTATCTTGGCATTAGGCCAAGATGGTTTTGCCCCTGCAGTGATTTCAACTTTTGTAGTTTTTGCAATGTTCGCGCTGGCAACGATATTTGTAGAGGTGGGGGTTCTCTCTCATAAAAAATCGCATGAGATTGCTTGGAGCGTGGTCAAGTCTCTGTGTACCAATCCGCTATTAATTGCTCCTGTGGCTGGTCTTTTATGGTCCTTTGGCGGGCTGACTATTGATGAGCCTATTGAACAGGTAATTTCTTTTTTGGCGGCCGCAGCCAGTCCCTGCGCACTTGTTTCAATTGGTTTATTTCTGATGCAAAAGCGTGAGCAGGTCTCTTCTGAGGCATGGACTGTCAGCTTTGCAAAACTAATTATCCAGCCTTCTTTGGCTTGGTTATTGGCTGGCCCAATTTTGGGATTGCCAGATCTCTGGGTGAACGCCGCCGTTATTTTGAGCGCTCTTCCTACTGGTACTGGCCCCTTTATGTTGGCACAATACTATGAAGCTGATGGCGGCCTAATTTCTAGGGTGGTGTTCTTAACGACTTTGGGATCTTTGGCAACACTTTCTGGTTTTCTTTTGTGGAATAAAGGCCTCTAGGATTTTTTTGCATGCACGAAATTAATTTTTGGATTAGCGTCATGGCCACCATTGCTTTTGCGGTGACTGGAGTATTGGCGATTGCCGATCGTGGCGTAGATATTTTTGGTGTCTTGGTCCTGGGAATTATTACTGCAATTGGTGGTGGAACAGTCCGGGACATTATTTTGGGCGTGCCGAGTTTCTGGTCGGAATCGCAGATGTATGTTTGGCTGGCCCTAGGTGCCAGCATTCTGACATTTATTGCTGAATCATTTTTTACCCAACCTCAAATTCATCGCTGGATGCTTTACATTGACGGACTTGGTGCAGCGCTATTTGGTATTCAGGGTTTGGACAAGGCTTGGAATTTGGGTTTTGGTTTGCCAGTTGCCCCGGTTATTCTGGGGGTTGTCACCGCGATCGGTGGCGGATTGTTGCGGGATATTTTGGCGGGCCGAAAAACGCTCTTAATGTCACATGAGTTATATGCTATTCCGGTAACCTTGGGTTGCTGTATCTACGTGTTGATTTTGAAATTTCTACCTGCTTACACCCTACAAGGTTCAGTGGCGTGCATGCTCATTATTTTTGGTCTACGTGCCGCCGCGATTTATTGGGACCTGCACGTTCCTAAACTCTTTATTACTAAAGCACGTCACTAAGTTCATTGCTTGCAAACCTTGTGTGGAGGTCTGCTATTTCATGGGTAATTACCCTAGGTAATTAGTCCCTTTGAATCTATTCCCAGCATAATTGCAGAACAGTTTGTTTTTATAAAAATATTTTAGGAGTATTGATGTCTAGGTCGAGTAAACCCGTTCCGATGAGTGCGGAAGAACGCAAGGTCATTTTTGCATCTTCTTTGGGTACGGTTTTTGAGTGGTATGACTTTTATTTGTATGGCTCATTGGCTGCAATTATTGCCAAACAATTTTTTTCCGGTTTAGATGCTGGATCCGCCTTTATTTTTGCTCTGCTGGCTTTTGCCGCTGGTTTCTTGGTACGCCCTTTTGGGGCGCTGGTGTTCGGTCGGCTTGGCGACTTGATTGGGCGTAAGTACACCTTCTTGGTGACCATCTTGATTATGGGTGGCTCCACCTTCGTGGTGGGGATTTTGCCGAACTACGACACGATTGGCGTGTTAGCACCAGTTGTGCTGATTGCCTTGCGCATGTTCCAGGGTTTAGCCTTGGGTGGCGAGTATGGTGGTGCGGCTACGTATGTTGCTGAGCATGCTCCACATGGGCGTCGTGGTGCATACACTGCATGGATTCAAACAACGGCTACCTTAGGTTTGTTCCTGTCATTGTTGGTGATCTTATTGACGCGTCAGTTGACTGGTTCTGAATTCGATGTATGGGGTTGGCGCATTCCATTTATTGTCTCAATTGTGTTGCTCGGCGTATCGGTGTATATCCGACTCTCGATGAATGAATCACCTGCCTTTAAAAAAATGAAGGAAGAGGGCAAGCTCTCAAAAGCGCCATTGACGGAATCATTTGGTCAGTGGAAAAATCTAAAAGTAGTGATCTTGGCACTTTTTGGTTTGGTAGCTGGCCAGGCGGTCGTTTGGTATACCGGCCAGTTCTATGCTTTGTTCTATTTAACCCAAGTCTTAAAGGTGGATGCTAAGACTGCGAATTTATTGATTGCTGGCTCCTTAGTCATTGGCACCCCATTCTTTGTGGTATTTGGTAGTTTGTCCGATAAGATTGGTCGTAAGGTCATCATTATGGGTGGCTTGCTACTGGCCGTGATTACTTATATTCCTAATACGCCAGTTTCTGTATTTAATGCCATGACGCATTTTGCGAATCCAGCCCTAGAAAAGGCGATGGCTAGTGCGCCCGCAACTATTACGGCCGACTTGAGCGAGTGCAGCTTCCAATTCAATCCAACCGGCACAGCAAAATTCACTAGCTCTTGCGATATTGCTAAGCAAGTGATGGCCTCCAACTCTGCTAGCTACAGCACGGTTTCAGGACCAGCAGGGTCACCGGCTATTGTGAAGATTGGCGATACTGAGGTTGTAAGTTATTCATCAAAAGGGATTGATCCCGTAGAGGCCAAAGCAAAAGATGTGGCGTTTAAGAAAGCCATTCGTGAGGGGCTGAATGCGGCCGGCTATCCGATCCAGGCTGATCCATTGGCAATTAACTACGTAGCTATATTGTTTTTGCTAGTGTATTTGGTATTGTTGGTAACCATGGTTTATGGCCCTATTGCAGCAATGCTCGTTGAGATGTTCCCAACCCGCATTCGCTACACCTCCATGTCCTTGCCATACCATATTGGTAATGGTTGGTTTGGCGGTCTGTTGCCAACCATCTCCTTTGCATTGGTGGCCCAGAATGGCAATATTTACTATGGCCTTTGGTATCCCATCATTATTGCAGCCATGACTTTAGTGATTGGCACACTCTTTATTCGTGAAACTAAAGATGTAGATATTTATGCTCGCGATTAGTTTTTAGGCGGAGACTAGCGGCATTGATTGCAAACCCGATCCATTGTGGTCGGGTTTTTTATTCCCATAAATTGCGTTGATTGTTGCGTCGTAAGAGTGCAAGGTTCTGGGCGGCAATAGAAGTTTCTCGAGGGCCCTCTTGAAGAGATATGGGCATGCCTGCGGTAGCGATTCCCGTCTGGTTGACCCGCAAATACCATCCGCAAAAGCCAGACTGAAGCATTGCTTTTGCTGCCCCTTTGTAAGCCATCTTGGCATTGAACTTAAAGCAGGGCTCACGTAGCTTGACTACAGAAAATGTTGCACTCCCGATCATTAGGATATCGCCAACATACACTTCGTTTTCGACCAATCCCTCGATTGTGAAATTTTCTCCCAATGCCCCCGCTGTGAGTTCTATGGGCTTCTTAGTTTCTCGGGTAAGTAGATCATTCCAAAACGCATAGTGTTCGGATGGGTAAACATAAATGGCTTTTTCAATGCCGCCATGTACGCTCAAATCGGCTTGCTCATCACCCCTTACACCAAGCCTGTTAATGTCAATTGGCACAGGGTTTGCTAAGGTACTAATCGCTTGTTTATTGATCGCTGAAGCCACGGCCGAATAGTTCGGGTGATGCTCCCCGAAGAGCGGCATGACTTTACCGGATGAGATGGATAAGAGGCGCATAATTTGAGTGGAGGTTCAAGCATGCTAAGTGCTCGTCCTACAGGATTCATCATAAATCTAATGCGAGGTAGGAATGTCTTTTTATATCAGGGTGTTGGTGATATGCCTGTGTATGTTGGCGAGTCATGTCAGTTATGCCAAATGGGATGTGGAGCGCGATGTCACTACGGATGGTCGGGAGGAGTTGGTTTATTACGCAAAGACGAATGAGCAGGGTCAGAAATTGGTAGTGGATAAGTATCAGAAGCGATTGATTTTTATTCAGAAGGATCGACTCTATAAACGCACCATTACTCAAATCACCATTGATGGGGTCCCTTTTGAGGTAATGAGCGACCCCTTTTCCCACTATCCAGAGCAAACGGCTATTGTTTTTGAGGATAAGGATGAAGTCCTGAAGAAAATATTTTTGGCAAAAAAAATCGAAGTTAAGGTTTTTTATGGGCGTGAACCGGGTATTAGCGTCTTTCAGATTAAGTGATTTAGACAGATAGTCGCCTATCATTTATAATTACGAGTTCGGCGAATTAGCTCAGCTGGTTAGAGCGACGGAATCATAATCCGCAGGTCCGGGGTTCAAATCCCTGATTCGCCACCATACAAAAGGCCATTGCCCCTCGGCAGTGGCCTTTTTCTTAGGCGCTTGATTCTGGATCCTTGGATGGCTAAATTTTGGAACTTTGTTCTTTTTCAGGCCGGTTGGTTTGCTTGCATTATTGGCGCCGCCAATCACAGAGTATTTTGGGCTGTCATTGCCACACTCGCTTATATTGTTATTCATGTTTGGCGGGCTCCATACCCTAGCCACGAGCTTACCCTTTTATTAAAAGCCTTAATCTATGGAGTAAGTGCTGACTCACTTATGGCTTATTGGGGTGTATTGCACTTTCAAGATGTCTGGCCCAGTGCGTATTTATCGCCATTTTGGATGTGGGTGCTATGGGCATTGATGGCTACCACCTTTAACGGATCGCTATCTTGGCTGAGGGGTAGGCCAATGCTGGGTGCGTGTCTTGGGGCAATTTGCGGGCCACTTTCCTACGCAGCTGGAATACGAATGGGGGCTGGGGAGTGGGTTGCTGGCAGCCCCTTTCCGGGGGTTGTGGTGGTTGGTATTACCTGGGGCATAGCAATCCCACTATTTTTAAGTTGGAATACATCTCCAATCAAGGAGTCCTGAGCCAATAATGCGTAAATGCTGTAAAAAAGATGCTTGCATTAGATACTGTTTTTATATACAGTAAGCGCTAAGGAATTCAGCAGCAAAGCAAACTCCGGGAAAAAGCCCAATATATAGCGAAAAGGAATCAAAAATGGCCTTCGATGACAAGAAAAAATCAGCATCATCAGAATTTGATGGAATGAGTGGAGAAAAGCAAAAAGCATTAACAGCAGCCTTAGCCCAAATTGAGAAGCAATTTGGTAAGGGTTCCATCATGCGCTTGGGCGATGCAGAAATTCACGAAGATATCCAGGTTGTTTCCAGTGGTTCATTGGGCTTGGATATCGCTTTAGGGGTGGGCGGCCTGGCACGCGGTCGAGTGATTGAGATTTATGGACCAGAATCTTCAGGAAAGACTACCTTGACACTCCACGCAATTGCCGAAATGCAAAAGTTGGGTGGTACCTGTGCCTTTATTGACGCTGAGCATGCCTTGGATGTGCAATACGCATCTCGTTTAGGGGTAGATGTTAATAACCTACTGATTTCTCAGCCAGACACGGGCGAGCAGGCTTTAGAGATCGCGGATGCATTGGTACGGTCTGGTTCAATTGATTTAATTGTCATTGACTCCGTAGCCGCCTTGGTACCGCGCGCAGAAATTGAAGGGGATATGGGCGACTCATTGCCAGGATTACAGGCGCGTTTAATGAGTCAGGCATTGCGCAAGTTAACTGGTGCAATTAAGCGCACCAATACTACTGTGATCTTTATTAACCAGATTCGGATGAAAATTGGTGTCATGTTTGGGTCGCCTGAAACCACCACCGGCGGCAATGCATTGAAGTTCTATGCATCTATGCGCCTTGATATCCGTCGCATTGGTAGTATTAAAAAGGGCGATGAGGTGGTTGGTAATGAAACTCGCGTCAAAGTAGTCAAAAATAAAGTATCGCCCCCATTCCGTGAAGCTATTTTCGACATCATGTATGGCGCAGGCATTTCACGTGAAGGCGAGATTATTGATATGGGTGTTGAGGCTGATTTGGTGGAAAAATCCGGTTCTTGGTATAGCTATAACGGTGACCGCATTGGCCAGGGTAAAGACAATGTGCGTGAATTCTTGAAGGAAAACCCAGCTATTGCCAAGGATATTGAGGCAAAAATTCGGGAAAAGTTAGGTGTTAAAGCAGGCTCCGCGGTAGTGAGTGACGTGGTGAGCGAAGAAGAGGAAGTCTAATTCTTTCATGTCCGAGTCCAGTGGCAAAGTTCAGCAAAGCCCGAGTTTAAAAGCTCGGGCTTTGCGTCTTTTGTCCTTGCGGGAATATAGCCGCAAGGGGCTGGCTGCTAAATTGCAAGAGTCAGAGGCTAGACGTCTCAAATTGAACACCAGCAATCCTACTGGCGATGATGAGATCACCGTGAAGCCGACCTCACTTCAGATTGAGGAGGTTTTGAATGATTTTGAGGCGCGTGGCTGGTTATCGGATGAGCGGTTTGCAGAATCCTTGGTGCGCCGCCGTCAGGAGCGCTATGGAACCCGAAAGATTCAGGAGGAGCTGCAGCGCGCCGGGGTGGATGCGGTAAAGGCGACTGAGCTCATTCAGGGCTTGAAAGATAGCGAATTTGAGCGAGCCCGGGAGCTGTGGGTAAGAAAATTTGGGGTTGTCACTCAAGACCAGAAGGAGCGTGCACGCCAATATCGGTTCCTCGCATCTAAAGGGTTTGCTATCGAAATTGTTTCAAAAATAGTCGGCGGCCGTGGCGACTAGGGCAATTACGGAGTCAATAAGCTAATTTGCCGCGTTGCAGCATGATAGACTTATGGAGTCGGTAAATCCATTTGCACTTATTAAACTTAAATGAAGCGTAACTGGCTTTGCTAATCCTCGTTGCTTGCAAAAAAGATACTGTTTCGGAGTAATTATGAAAATTCACGAGTACCAAGGCAAAGAACTTCTGCGCCAATTCAATGTGCCTGTTCCAAATGGCATTCCTGCTTTTAGTGTTGATGAAGCAATAAAAGCTGCTGAAAAATTGGGCGGCCCAGTTTGGGTTGTCAAGGCTCAGATTCATGCTGGTGGTCGCGGAAAAGGCGGCGGCGTGAAATTGGCAAAGAGTCTTGATGAAGTTAAAAAATACGCATCAGAAATTTTGGGCATGCAGCTCAAAACCCATCAAACTGGCCCCGAAGGTCAAAAAGTAAATCGCCTATTGATTGAAGATGGCGCTGATATCAAAAAAGAGTACTACTTCAGTATTGTGACTGACCGTGCAACACAAAAAAATGTGATCATGGCATCTAGCGAAGGCGGGATGGATATTGAAGAAGTTGCTGAATCTCACCCAGAGAAAATTATTAAAGTATTTGTTGATCCATTAGTTGGGTTGACTGATGCGGATTGTGACATCGTTGCCAAGGGTATTGGCGTTCCTGATGCTTCTATTCCGATGGCGCGCGATGTTTTTAAAAATCTATACAAGACATATTGGGAAACTGATGCGTCGCTGGTTGAAATTAACCCATTGATTCTTGAAGGCAATGGCAAGATCAAGGCATTGGATGCAAAATTTAATTTTGATCCAAATGCGCTGTATCGCCACCCTGAAATCGTTGCATATCGCGATATCGATGAAGAGGATGCTGCGGAGATTGAGGCTTCTAAGTTTGACTTGGCCTACATTTCTTTAGATGGCAATATTGGCTGCTTGGTGAATGGTGCCGGTTTGGCTATGGCAACCATGGACACCATTAAGTTGTTTGGCGGTGAGCCAGCAAACTTCTTGGACGTTGGTGGTGGTGCTACAGCTGAAAAAGTAACCGAAGCCTTCAAAATCATGCTCAAGAATAAGAGTGTAGAAGCGATTTTGGTTAACATTTTCGGCGGCATTATGCGCTGCGATGTGATTGCTGATGGTGTGGTAACAGCCTGTAAGGCAGTGAACTTAACTGTGCCTTTGGTTGTGCGCATGAAGGGTACCAATGAAGAGCTGGGCAAAAAGATTCTTGCTGACTCTGGCCTCCCAATTATTAGCGCCGATTCAATGGCTGAGGCCGCTACGAAAGTAGTTGCTGCTGTTGCCAAAAACAAATAATCAAGGAATTTCAATATGTCTATTTTGATTAATAAAAACACCAAAGTAATTACACAAGGTATTACTGGTAAGACTGGTCAGTTTCATACTGAGAAGTGCCAAGAATATGCAAACGGAAAGAACTGTTTTGTAGCAGGTGTGAACCCTAAAAAAGCAGGCGAATCCATTTTTAATATTCCTATTTATGGCACCGTTAAAGAGGCTGCTCAACAAACTGGCGCAACCACTTCCGTTATTTATGTACCGCCTCCTGGAGCTGCTGCAGCTATCTGGGAAGCAGTAGAGGCCGATCTAGATTTTGTAATTTGTATTACTGAAGGCATTCCAGTCCGCGACATGTTGGAAGTGCGGAACAAAATGAAGGCAAAAGAAGCTGCTGGCGGTAAAAAGACATTGCTGCTTGGCCCAAATTGCCCAGGAATTATCACTCCTGACGAAATTAAGATTGGCATCATGCCTGGCCATATTCACAAGAAGGGTCGCATTGGGGTGGTTAGCCGCTCCGGCACGTTGACTTATGAGGCAGTGGGTCAGCTAACCTCTATTGGTTTGGGTCAATCGACTGCGGTGGGTATTGGTGGCGATCCAATCAATGGCTTGAAGCACATTGACATCATGAAAATGTTTAATGACGATCCAGAAACCGATGCTGTCATCATGATTGGTGAGATTGGTGGTCCAGATGAAGCTGAAGCTGCTCGCTGGTGTAAGGCGAATATGAAAAAGCCGGTAGTGGGCTTTATTGCTGGTGTTACAGCGCCTCCCGGAAAACGTATGGGCCATGCCGGCGCATTGATTTCTGGCGGCGCCGATACTGCTGATGCAAAGCTTGCTGTTATGGAGGAGTGTGGCTTTAAAGTTACGCGCAATCCTTCCGAGATGGCTGCCTTGTTAAAGGCCATGCTGTAACAGCCTTAGTTTTATATGGATTACGCTACAGCTCCTTAGGGAGCTGTAGTTGTTTCAGGAGCACCTATTAATGGAGGAGGCGGAATGGATTTCGCCATAGCAGCAGCCCCGGCGTTCTGGCTCGCATTGCTGTCGATTGTGATTACCAACATCTTGTTATCAGGCGATAACGCGGTAGTGATTGCGCTCGCTTCACGAAATTTACCAAAAGAACAGCAAGGCAAGGCAATTTTCTGGGGGACTGCGCTGGCTATCGCATTGCGCATCATACTGACGATTACAGCGGTCCAATTATTGACACTTCCCTACCTAAAGATCGCAGGGGCAATAGCATTAATGTACATTGGTGTTCAGTTGATAGCAGATGGTGGTGATGATGCTCTGAGTGCAAAAGCGCAATCCCATTTGTGGGGAGCAATCCGCACCATTTTTGTTGCAGACTTGGTCATGAGCTTGGATAACGTGGTAGCAGTAGCTGCCGCCGCACAAAACGGTCCAGTAGATGCGCGTTTAGCGCTCCTCATTATCGGGCTTGCCTTATCTATCCCACTCATTATCTTTGGGAGCACTCTTTTGCTAAAAGTAATAGAACGTTTTCCTATGATGATTATCTTGGGGGCCGGATTATTGGGATTGTTGGCGGGAGGCATGTTGCTGGATGATCCGATTATGAAGGCATACGTGCAGCTATCCGCGATTGATCTTCATATGCTTTTTGGAGGAATTGGGGCGGTGAGCGTTATCTTGTTGGGACTGCACCTGAAAAGGAAAAATACAAAGAGGTCTAGGACGTAGCGCTCTAGTGAGCTGATTGAGTAAATCAGATAAAACCAGGGTTTTAGCAGACGATTCCTACGAGGGTTGCCCTTGAGAATAGAGGGTATAGACTTGATGATGAGCGATTAAACCTCAGGAGCGAAAAGATATGTCAAGTACCCATTTGCATAACAGCAAACAAGCCGAAGCTGGATTCACATTGATTGAAGTAATGGTCGTGGTGGCGATCATTGGAATACTGGTAGCCGTTGCAGTGCCGCAGTATCAGGATTACATTGCACGCAGTCGTATTGTAGAAGGCATGAACTTATCATCGAGCGCCAAGTTGGCGGTCACAGAAGCTTTTTCTAGTCGAGGGACTGTCGCAATGGATGAGGCGACGAACGGCGCTTTTACTTTTACCCCGACGCGTAGTGTGAAGCT
>Ga0316230_1000922_pt1 | contig 34951 bp, 31 predicted proteins | sample TBH18025metaG_FD_206004 | JGI IMG/M metagenome (GOLD analysis project Ga0316230, IMG submission 206004) | Freshwater microbial communities from Trout Bog Lake, Wisconsin, USA - TBH18025 | ecosystem: Environmental > Aquatic > Freshwater > Lake > Hypolimnion/Profundal zone | place: USA: Wisconsin...
GCATGGCGAAGCCGGTTGGGTCGCAGCCGGCGGCGCAGCGGTGAGAATTGTCGCCAGGCCCAGGACTACAAACACTGACAAAATATTTTCCATGGCGTTGCCTTTCAGCGGGGATTTCCCTGGTGGTTTCAGGCCCGCGCTTATGGGGTTGACATCCTAACGATTTAGGGATGGCTATTCAAAGCAAATCAAAAATTGCGCCACCTGCGTGCCGCATCGCCATGGAAGCCGCCGTGCGATATGATCCGCCCATCAGGAGGAAGGTTATGGCTGCCGATTACTCGCGTATTCACCGGTTGCTGGAAATTCTCATGCTCATCCAGGGGTCTCGGGGATGGTCGGCCGGCAAGCTGGCCCAACACTGCGGGGCGACTCAGCGCACCATCTACCGGGACATGAAAATGCTCGAGGCGGCGGGCATACCCTACTTCTATGACCACCAAGCCGGAGGCTATTGCATCCAGAAAGATTTCTTCCTGCCCCCAATGCAGTTGACGCTCGATGAGGCCTTGGCCCTGACCGCTTTGGCCCAGCACATAGGCGCCGGCCGCCAGGTTCCCTTCACCCAGCCCGCCGGCAGGGCCATCGCCAAGGTTCGCAGCCAGTTGCCTCCATCCATCCGCGGGGAACTGGATGGCCTGGAAGATCATCTGTCCATCAAATTGGCCGCCAGCAGCGATCCCCAGGCCGCCGACGATGTTTACCAGAGCGTGCGCGGGGCCATGGCGGCACGGCGGGCCCTGCGTTGCCGCTACGAGTCGCCGTCCAGCGCCGACGTCCAGTCCCAAGCCTTCCTCTTCAAACCCTATACGCTCTTCTTCAACCAGCGGGCTTGGTATGCCATCGGGCTGCATGGCGGCCATGGCGAAGTCCGCTGCCTCAAACTCAGCCGCTTCATCCAGACGGCGTCGACGGATGTGGCCTACCGCATACCAGCGGATTTTTCGCTGAGTCGGTATCTGGGCAACGCCTGGCGCATGATGCGCGGCAAGCACAGTTATGAAGTGGAATTGTGGTTCGACGCCCAGTTTGCCGAGAACATTGCCGACACGCAGTGGCACGCGACGCAGGAGGTGGTCTGGCATGAGGATCGCTCGATCACTTTTCGCTGTAAGGTGGATGGCCTGGAGGAAATAGTCTGGTGGATTTTGGGCATGGGCCCGCACTGCTCAGTGCGTAAACCGGCGGTTCTGGCGGATATGGTGCGGGATCTGGCCGCAGGGGTGGTGGAGCAGTATCGGAGGCGCAAGACAACGAAAGGCGACAGGGGAAAGTGAGGAGAAATGGCGTTGACGCATTGACCATTTGCCAGCAATAATCGGCGGATGCCATCCGGCGCTCCGCCAGGCAGCACATAGATGAAGCCGCCGACTTACGAATTTGTCGATTCCGATACCCTGGCCAATGATGCTTGGCAGCGGCATGCGTACGGCACCAGGCGGCAGTGGACGATCTGCCTGGCGTGTTGCATCGCGGCCGGGCTGGTCTGGGCCGCCACGTGGCGGCATTCGACCGGGGAATTGCCGGTCCAGTCCGCTGTGGGATGGGTGGATGATTCCATGGTGATTCAGTCACTGGGGTTTAGCGAAGATGGTCAATGGCTGATCGCCGGGGGCATGAAGGCTACCGATGGGCGCAGCCCGGAAATTGCCCCGGGGCCGCTGGGCCTGAGAAATGTCCGGGGCTTTGCGTGCATCTGCGATGGGGGCAGTGGACGGCTGGTGCGTATGCTGGAGGGCGCCGCCGGCGTGGTCTATGCGGTGGCCATGTCCCCAGATGGACTCTATGCCGCCGCAGGGACGGCGCTCAATGATAATGACCAGGGCCAGATACTGCTCTGGGAAACCGGCGGCAAACTGCTGCGGCGTTTTGACAATCCCCTGGGATATGTCGCCGCCGTGGCGTTTTCCCGCGATAGCCGGACCCTGGTGGGGGCGGCCGCCGGCCAGCTCAATCGCTGGGACCTGGCCACGGCCCAACCGTTGCACACCATGCCGCGCACGCCGGGAATGATCCAAGCGATCGCGTTTTCGCCCGATGGCTTGCGGCTGGCTACGGCCAGCCGCGATGGTATCGTCCGCGTCATCGACGTGGACAGCGGCGAACTGCGCCAGAGCCTGGTGGGTCATCGACACATGGCCAACGGCGTGGCTTGGTATCCGGATGGCAGAACCCTGGTCAGTTGCGGCTGGGGCGAGCAGGCGGGGATGATCCAGGGGGATATGATCTGGTGGGATTTGTCGGATGATGGCGCCAGGCGCATGGTGCAAACGGACGACCGGCTTGAGGTTCTGGCCCTAAGTGGCGATGGCCGACACATCGTAACCGGCGGAGGACCGTATCGCGGGAGGCTTATACACTGGAATACGACCGGTGGCAGTGAGGATGCGCACGATCACGAGGGCAAGCGCATTGAAGCCCTGGCGTTTTCGCCGGCCGGCGCTCTGGCCATCGCCAGCGTCGAGGGCGGGTTGACGATACTGCCCGCGCCACAGGCCGCGACTTCCGTGGCTAAGGAGCGTAATTAGCGGCAAGGAGGCTGTTCTCAGAGTTACGACGGCCATCCTGTCGCTGGTCTTCACATCCTCTGGAAACCGCAGCGCCTTCCTGAGACGACTGCGGGAAGTGAAAGCGGTCGCCGCTAGGGTTAAGTTTCGATAGCCACCTGTCCATGGGCGTGGTGCTGGACGCAGGTGCATCTGTCTTCTTGGCACGTAGGGGGGGTGATCTCGGAGACCTGGTAGCGGAGGTAGCGTTTCTTCATCCAACGCACGGCCAGCAGATCGATGAAGGTCCGCCAGGCACGGTTGCGCAGGCCGTACTTGGGTGTTCCAGCATAGCGTTGGGAGTGGCTGACGGGCGTTTCCATGACATTGTAGCCGCGCAATTTTACCAGGGTGGGCATGAAGCGGTGCATGCCGTTATAGAGCTGAATGCCTTCCAGGCAGTGTCGCTTATAGAGTTTGAGACTGCTGGCTGAATCGCGGATGGTTTCGTGGCTGATGCGATTGCGGATCCAGTTGGCGATGCGCGTCTGCAGAACGCGAAAACGCGAGTCGTGCCGCTTCTGCCGCCAGCCAGTTACCATGTCGCACCGATCGAGCATGGGCAGCAGGCGAACGACTTCCTCGGGATCGTTCTGAAGATCTCCGTCGATGGTGGCGATCACCTGCCCGCGGGAGGCTTTGAAGCCGGCGTCGAAGGCGGCGCTCTGTCCGCCATTGCGGGCCATGCGGAGCACGCGCAGGAAGGGGTAACGCCGCAGAGCTTCCCCCAGCAGCGCCGGCGTGGCATCGCTGCTGCCATCGTCACATACAATGACCTCGAAATCCCGGCCCATCCGGCCCAACGCCGCCGCAACGTGCTCAAGCAAGGCCGGGACCGTCTCTTGTTCGTTGTAGACGGGAATGACAAGCGATAGATACACAGTCTGGTTCATGAAGGAGAACATCCGTGGCCAGCGTCAGGGCGGCCCATCCGCCATCGCGGCGGCGTCGCGCGTCCAAGACAATACCGCGCCTGTGGGGGTTTTGTTGTCCGGCCGGTCAGAAACGAACTTGGTTCGGTGGATCCTGGCGGCCCAGCATAGCATCGTCTTGCGGAAAAAGCCTGTGGCCAAGCCAGGCGACGGCATATGCCGATATTATTCCCAGGCCGGCTCCCCCGACGATGTCGGCGGGGTAATGGGCGCCTTCAAGGACGCGTTCGGTGGCGACAATCATCGCCGCCGCATAGAACAGTACGCGCCAGCGGGGGAAAATGATCGCCAGTCCCGCTGCCGTGGCGAATGCCAGACAGGCGTGTCCGGAAGGGAAGGCCTGGTTGTTGGCATGGAACAGTCCGTACAAGCCGCCGTTGCAGGGATGCAGGTGGCTGTCGAGGGCCACGCCGCCCCGGGGGAAGGGGCGAGTTCTGCCCACCAGCCATTTGACCACCCAATATGTCAATCCCGCCGCCATGCCGCAAAGGCACAGCCAGGCACCGGCCAGCCACTTGCGCAGGTGGAGCAGGGAAACGGTTGCGGCCAGGGCCAGCGTAAAGAGGAAGTTGCCTGGCGCTTTCACCACAGCAGCAACCGTGGCCAATACTACAGAGGCTGGATGTGCCGATGTTCCGGCGGCATTTTTCCCGCGGAGATGGAAGGCATCATTCCATCCCCCATCGTGCAAGGCCCGAGCGACCTGCCTGTCAACCATCGCCGCGCAGGCCAGCAGGGCCAGCCAAAGCAGGCAGAGCAGAATAATCTTCCGAAGGCTTCTGGACATCAGCCAGCTATTCTATCAAAAGGAATGGGTTATTACTGCTGGGCAGGCGGCAGGGGCACAGGCAAGGGCATCACATGCAGGGGCGGCAGCGGGCGCGCCGTTGGGTTTGGCGTTGCCTCTGGCTCGACATGCGGAGGATTCTTGGCGTCCATTTCCTTCTTGAACTGAATGTGCAGGCTGTCCAGGGACGCGTTGTATTGGTCCGTGCCCGGCTGGCCCTCAAGTTTAACAGGATGGCCCACCAGTTCTTCCAGGGCATGTTTGGCGGCGGCGACGATGGCCACATCGGCATCGTTCAGGGCATCCAGCAGGAAGTTCAGGTTTTTGCGGGCAGACAGGGGATCCTTGATCGAGACGCGACCTTCGTCGGCGATGAAGCCGTCGAGGCGGGCCTTTTGTTCGGCGCTGAGCTTGTCGGTCTCCATGCGCATGGCGGCCAGGATGCCGGGGATGCCGAGACGGGCCAGATCCTTACTGGCGCTGTCGCGAACTGTGAAATCATCGGCATCTAGCCTGGGCAGCAGCGCGACCACCTTTCCGGTAACCGCCGGATCGGCGGGAATCTCCGTGAAGACGGCATAGAGGTCGGCGGGCGGGGTATGAAGCAGGTTTTTGCCGGTCAGGTTGCGCAGCAGAGGGACCAGGATGTTGCGCACTTCCTCGGGGTGATCGGCCTGGAGTTGCACCAGGCTCTCGGCACGGAGGCCATTGTTGCGGTTTATTTTTCCGAACTCGAAGACGTTAAGCATAATGTTGCCGTCGTGCTGGGAAAAATTGACGCTGGAGGTGAGTTTCTGGGCGCCGAGGGAAACTCCATTAAATGAGTTTACGTTAATCATCCAGAATCCGTCTCGATCGGCGGCATTCCAGTCGTAGCGCTGGAGGTTGAAGACGCCGCCTTTGCCGGCTATAGCGACGGGCCCTAAGTTTCTGCCCGCCGCGCCGAACCCATTATTGGTAACCACCCAGGTGGCATCGGACCCTTCGACCTTGACGCGGCACTGGCCAGGCTGGGCGGGGGTGAACGACCCGGGCTCGCAGATAAGCTGACCATCGCTGATGGTCAGGCGCAACAAGTCTTCGAGCTTGCAGCTTCCACCTTCCGGCAAGGCTTCGATCCTGGTCTTGCTCGCCTCGACATTCCGTTTCATGTTGGCCAGCATGTCGCCTCCCACGGCCAGGCCTGGTCCGCCTACGATGGGTGGGATGGGTGGGCGGGCGACAGGTCCGCCGGCCGGCACGGTGGCCGGAGCGGTGGCCGGCGGTTGTACCGAGGTGACTTGCGCCAGTACGGGGCCAACGCTTATGGCGAAGCCTGCCAGGATGGTAAGCAGCGGCCTATTCATTGGTGGAGTTCCTTTTTGAGCTGGTGCCAGAGAGTGTCCAGGGATTCATTATACTTCTCCGTGCCCGGCTGGCCGTCAATTTGAATGGGATGGCCCGCCAGATCCTCAATGGCGTGCTTGGCGGCGGCGGCCACGGCCTTTCGGAGTCGTTCATGGCATCGATGAGGAAGTCCAGATTCTTCCGCGCGGCCTTGGGGTCATGGATGGTCCGGCGTCCTTCGGTCGCCAGAAAACTGTCCAGGCGGGCGCGTTGCTCGACGCTGAACTGGTCCCAGTCCAGGCGCAGGGCGGCCAAGACGCCCCCGGCGCCGAGCTTAGCCAGTTCCCGGCTGGCCTTATCGCGGATGGCGAAGTCCTCGGCGTCCAAGTCTGGCAGAAGGTTTCGCACCTGCCGGGTAGCCTCGGGATCGGCAGGAACTTCAGTAAAAGCCAGATATAAGTCGGCCGCCCCGGCATGGAAGAAATCTTTGCCGGTCACACACCGCAGCATGGGAGACAGGTACTTGCGCACTTCTTCGGGGTGGTCGGCCTGCAGTTGGGAAATGGTTGCGGCCTGATAATTACAATTTGTGTTCTGGCCGTCGCGGAAATCATTCACGTTGAGAAAAACCATATTGTTGTTCTGACTGAAATTAACGTTGAACCCCAGGGCCTGGGCGTTGAGGGAAACGCCATTGAAGGAATTCATGGCGATCTGCCAGAAACCTTCCCGGTCGGCGGCCGCCCAGTCGTAGCGTTGTAAGGTTATAAATGCGTTCGCCACGCCCGCCGCGGGACCGACGACCATACCGCGCATCATGTTAGTGTTGTTGGTTACCAGCCATATGGCGTCGGAGCCTTCAACCTTGACGCGGGTTTGCTGTCCCGCCGGAGCATTGTAAGATCCCTGCTGGCATTGAAGCTGGCCTTCAACGAGCGTCAACTGCAACAATTCATCGAGTTTGCAGTTGCCGGCGACGGGCAGTCCCTGGAAGGCGGCTTTTTGTTGTTCTATTTGCCGCCGCTGGTTGGCAATCATGGCATCGCCGCGGGCATTAACGATGGGCGGTTTGATGCGCACATGGGCGGGTGCCGTTGCAGGTTGGGTCACTGGTTGGGTTGCTGGCTGCGTGACCGGCGAAGTTGCCAGAGAATGGTTTTGTGCCAGGGCCGGCGTAATTATGGTCGCCAACACGGCGATGATGCTTAGTATTTTATCCATGGATCAACTCCTGTCGGGGCGTCAATTGGCCGCTGGGCCGTTATAAGGGACCGGAACTACGGGAACGGTTGGGGCTGGCCGCGTGGAGGGCGACGGCCGTCTGGCATCCAATTCCTTCTGGAGACTGGCGCGCAGGGCATTGATGGCGGCGGGGCGATCGGCTGGTTTAAGCAAGAGGTCAAGCTCAATAGCGTGTCCCAGCAGTGATTCCAGAGCCTTTTTGGCTGCCGCGGCCACCGCCGAATCATCCGCGTCCAGGGCGAGGAAAAGGAAGTCCGGATCCTTGCGGAGCGCCGCCGGATCAGAGAAGGACCATGATCGCGTGGTGGCAAGGAAATTGGTTATGCGTATTTTTTGCTCGATACTGAGTTTATCCAGATCAAGCCGCATGGCCGCCAGACAGCCTTGGGGGCCGAGGTTGGCAAGCTGGGCACTGGCCTTCTGGCGGGTGGCGAAATCATCGGCGTCGAGCAATGTAAGAAGGTCGTTAAGTCCCTTGACGGTGCCGGCATCGGGCTGGATGTCGGGAAAGATGACGTACAAATCGGCGGGACTGGGGCGGAGAATGTCATGGCCGGCCAGCCGGATGAGCAGTGGGGCCAGGTATTTTCGCATTTCCTGCGGGTGTTCGACTTCAAGCTGCACGAGGGACGTGGCGACCAGACTTACTACTGAGTTGTCGGTCTGATCTGCAATGGTCAGGGTTATTTCGTTTTCACGCTGGGCTAAGCTGAGATAGCAGTCTATACCCTGGGCTTCGATGGTGATGGGGGTGCCGATGCGAATACTTGTATTCCAGAACTGCCCAGGTTTGTTCTGGTCCCAGTCGTAGCGGGTCACGAAGAACTGTTCGTTTCGGCCATTCCAGATGGGATTCCTGCCCTGGAGATTGGTAGTGACCACCCAGGTCGCCGGGCAGCCCTCGACGGTTACGCGCGAGCTACCGGGGGTGTAATCATAGGCGCCTGGGTCTACATCCAGATTACCCTTGACCAGGCGCAGACTGAGGATTTCTCCGGATTTGGCTGGCATGGCTTCAGGCATCTGGCTTATCGTATTTTGCATGTTTCGCAACATGGCCTGCTGGTGGGGATCGGCAGTCACCCGCTTGGCCACGCCATTGCCAGGCAATTGAACCGGCTGTGCTGGCGCCGCCAGCCCCAGCAGCCCCAGTGTCATGACCCACGCCAGAATCCATTTGCTCATAGACCTCTCCTGCGGATCACCAGCCGCTGCCCACGCACTTCGCTGGCAAAATATACAATCGCATTGGTATCCAGAGAGCATTATGCGACAGCGGTCGGAATGTTGCATGGCGCGGTGGATTAGCGGTAGCCCGCGGCGCGAAGTTTGTTCATCGCCTTTTGTTCGATTTGCCGTGCCTGCCGTCGGGAAAGGACCAAGCCGTCGGCCACCGGGTGGTAGGTCGTCGTTCCGCCCTCGGCGCCAAGCCCAAAATGGGCCCGCACCACCCGACGCTCGTTTTCGTCCAGAAGTCTCAGCAGGCTGTCCACTTCATCGCGAACCAACAGATGTTCGCCGGCGCCGGCCACATGTGGATCAGCGACTTCCTGGAGCCCCTGGCAAGTGCGATCGCGCCGACCATGCGGGGCGAGCATGGCCGGAACGCTGCGGGCGAAGCCCTTCATCAGGGCCAGTGTGGCATAGGTGCTGAAACGATACCCCTTGTGAATGTCGAAGCCATCCACCGCCCGCATCAGGGTTATCGTTCCTTCGCTGATAAGTTCCGGCAGGGTCATGCCCGGGCGCAGGTGCCGACGGGCGATGCTGACCACCAGCCGCATATTGGCGGCGACAATATCGTTTCTGGTCTGAGCCGCTTTGGCCAGATACTTTTCCAGCCGCAGCAGATCGCGATGCCGGGCGAATTGCACTTCCAGCTTGCGCCGCGCGAACGCGAACTGGAACTTATGGAAATTGAATTTTAGGAACAGTCCCCGTTCCCGGCCGGGACTCAGCAGCGGGGCGGCGCAGAGACCATGAAGGTAGCAAGGCAGGTCGCGCGGAATGCGTGGCTCTTGACGTTGCGTCTGGGGAAGCAGTTCATCCTGGGCGGCAATGGTGTCTATGGCGCGTTGAGCATTGGCAGCGTGATAGAGAGGGTCGTCAATAAAGCGCACCCGCTTGCGCCCCAGACGCCAGGCGCGTTCCTCAATCAGCGTTCGCGCGACGGCGGCGCAGGATAGGCCGAAACGTTGGGCCAGGCCAGCGACCGGCACGCCCTGCCCATACGCCCGGGCCAGGCGTTCACGCTGCTCACGGTTGACGGGCCCGGCGGCGCTGGGAACGATGGCCTCCGGTGGATAATCGCGGTCATGGCGACGGATGGCGTGGAGGATGGCCAGTGGCGATCGGTTCAGCTTCCGACCAATGCGGCGACAGATCTCATCGACGCAGCATTGGCACTCCACGGCCAGTCGTCGGGCGCGGCGGATAATTTCAGCGTATTCCTGAGCGGTTACCAGCGCAAAGTTGGCTCCACGCGGCACCTGATCACGTTGGTTGCTGAAAAATCGCTCGACGCTGCTTAGCAGGAAGCCCACGCGTTGTTTGCCATCGGGGAATTCCAGGCGCCGGGCGGGCAGGCCCCGCCGTCGCCAACGTTGTATGGTCTTGCTGGTTACGCCGAATCTTTCACAGACATCGTCGATACTAAGGACCGGTTCACGCTCGGAGCAGGTTCGCAATCCCAGCGTATCGCTGACTCGTTCGATCAACAGGCCCAGGTCATGCTGCAGAGCCAGACCCGTGAGTAATTCCTCGCCCACCACGCGGGGGTGGTAGCCGGTGATGCGATAGACGACGAAATCGAAGGGGTAGGCCTTGGCGGGTTCAAGAAGATGCAGCAGTTCCTCCGCGGCCGTAAGCTGAGCCGCCCGCGTATTTTGCGGCGAAAACTCAAGCTGTCGGGCGAGTTGTGCGATCTTGTCGATCCGGTATCTCGCCATTACAAACAATTATGAACTTCAGGAAGCAGGAGGTCAAGGGAAAAACAGTCTATCAAGCGGCTTATTGCACAGCGTATCTGCCATGGCACGCCGGCATCTGACAGTAAAACCGAAGACAGCCCAACAGCCTTCTCAAAACACTCCAAAGTATTCCTCAAAGAACGCCAGAGCGTCGACGTCTTGGGCGACGGTGTGTGGGGCGGTGGGTGGGCCGGCGACAAACTTGGTAGCGCCACCACGGTTTGGGTCTTCATCCTGGAGAATAGCGACGGTTCCCTGAACGTAGCGGCATAATTCTGGCTTGAAAATGACCGCCGCCGCCAGGGGATCGTGAAAGGTCATCATTTTGGATTGGGCGAACCAGACTTCGGCCATTTTGGCAACCACATCCAACGGGGATGGCGTGAATCTTTGACGCACGGTCTCCGGAGGCAACTGGCACTTCATGGTGACGTCCAAGCCGATGCTGACATGACGGCGTGGATGGGCTCGGTAGGCCATGGCTGTGGAGATGGGGTCTATCAGGCAGTTCCATTCGCTGGGGGGCTCGGGTTGGAAGAAGACGCCGGACATGGAAATCCATTGCTTGAGAAGCGAAGGGATTTCCGGATCAAGGGCGAAGAGAAGGGCCAGGTTGGTAAAAGGCGCGGTACTCAGGAGGGTGATCTCGCCGGGCCGCGAGCGGATGGTTTGGCGCATGAAGTCGATAGCCGTGTTAGTCTTCCGGTCTATCTGGTGGGGCAGATTTTTTACGGCGGCGTAGTGTGGCACATTGGGCTGGCCCGGTCCAGTGAGCAGGGGAACGGATGCGCCACTATGGATAGGCACATCATCGCGTCCGACTGCCCGACAGACGATTTCCACAAGCGCCGAGCGCTGGGCCACGTCGCCGGTGACCGTGGTCACACCGACCAATTCGCAACGCGGCTGTTTCAACAGATAAGCCAAGGCCACGGCATCGTCGATATCGCTGCCGATGTCGGTATCGAAGAGAACGGGGATTTTGTCACTCATGCAGATTACTCCTGGTGAGCAAGAGAATAGCCAAGCGGCAGGGGAAAAGGAAGACGGAGTGGGGTGGGTTGCGCCATGGCCTGTTTTTCTGTTTCAGCGGAGGCTCATTTTCCCGTTTGCGCTCTACCACCGTCCGGTGATGCGTCTCCCACAGCACAACGCCACCGCCAGAGCATCGGCGACATCCGGCGGTTTGGGCAGCATCGGAAGGTTCCACAATAACTGGATGGTGCGTTGGACTTGCAACTTGCTGGCGTGGCCGTGGCCGACGACGGATTGTTTTATACGATTGGCGGCAAATTGCTCGACGCGCAGCCCGCGCCGGGCGGCGCACAGCAGGATCACTCCGCGGGCATGTCCCATGAGAATCGCCGTCCGCGGGTGGCTGTAGTGCGAATAAAGCTGTTCGACGGCCACTACCTGGGGTTCGTGCTCATCCAGCAGCCCGTCCAATTCCGTTTCCAACTCCACCAACCGATCGGGGATGGTAGTCCGCGGTTTAAGACGAATTACCCCGCCATCAACCAACTTCGGGCGGGTACACTCCCAGTCCACCACGCCGTAGCCGGTAATCAGCAGGCCAGGATCGATTCCAAGAATGCGCATCACGGGTCCGTTTTGGTGTCGCCAGCGTCCTCGCCGGTGGCCCTAAGGCAACCAGGGGCGGCCTCGCTGAAAGATCACAGCCGAGGGCTGCCGTGCCACAGGTCACAAGCCACAAATCACGATTCACTATTCTCTGCGCCAAATCGTCCCATCCGCCCGGTCTTCAATTGTAACCCCCAGTTCCATCAATCCCTTACGGATATTGTCGGCCAGGGCAAAATTTTTGTCCTGGCGCGCGTCCTGGCGGAGTTGAAGCATTAGTTTCATAAGTCCGTCCAGCAGCGTGTCATTTTGGCGAACCGGCATGGGAGAGACGCGGAAGAGGCCCAGGATTCCACCCAAATTTTTCAGGGCCTGTGTTGCGGCAACGACCGCCGCAACTGTCGCAGGAGTCCGAGTCTGTTCGATCTTCTCCCGTTCAACGAAGGCGTTGATATGGCTGGCCAGTTCATGCATCACGGCAATGGCCGATGCGGAGTTGAAGTCGTCGTCCATCGTCTCCACGAACCGAATCTGGAAGGCCTTAACCTGGCGTGCGAAGTCATTGTCAGCCGTGGCCGGTTCAACGGCGCCGGCGATACTGGCCAGTGGCGCATTGGACAGGCGTTCCACACGCTCGAAAAGGCGGTTGAATACGGCCAGGCCTTTTTTCGTCGCCGTCAGCACGTCGTCGCTCAGGTCGATCATGGAGCGGTAGTGGGTGCTGAGCAGCAGATAGCGGACATAGTCTGGACCGTTTGATGCCACAAAATCCCGTGCATCTATGACATTGCCCAGGCTCTTGGAGATCTTATCGAACCGCGCGGCGCCGCCGGGCAGCTTGGTTTGCAGTCGCGTGAGGCCGTTGTGCAGCCACAGCTTAACGAAAGGTTTACCGGAGGCCGATTCGCTTTGGGCCAACTCGTTTTCGTGGTGGGGGAAGAGCAAGTCCATGCCCCCGCCATGGATGTCCAGGGTCTCGCCCAAGTATTTCATACTCATGGCGGAGCACTCGATATGCCAGCCCGGACGGCCTTGGCCCCATGGCGAATCCCAGCTTGGTTCGCCCGGCTTGGCCGCCTTCCACACGGCGAAGTCCGCCGCATTATGCTTGCCCGAGCCTTCCAGGTCGCGGGTGCCGGTTTCCTGGTCCTGTAATTTGCGGTGCGACAGCTTTCCGTAATCGGCGTCCTTGGCCACATCGAAATAAACATTGCCCTCGGCGGCGTAGGCGAAGCCCTTGTCGATGAGCTTCTGGCACAGGTTCTTGATCTCCCCGATGTGCTCCGAGGCCTTGGGGAAGGCATCGATCGAGTCGATGCCCAGCATTCCGAGGATTTCCAGGTAATCGCGGGTGTATTTTTCGGCCACGGCGGTGGTGGTCGTTTTTTGTTCTCGTGCCGAGTCGATGATTTTGTCATCCACATCGGTGATATTGACTATCCAGCGCACCTTGAAGCCCTTGTAGGTCAGGTAGCGTTTAATGGCATCAAAAATGACCGGTCCCACTAAGTGCCCAATATGGGCCGGCTTGTACACCGTCGGTCCGCACAGGTACATCCCTACCTGTCTAGGCTGCACTGGTTCGAAAGATTCTTTCTGTTTGGAGAGCGTGTTGTAAACTCGCAGGGCCATGGGGTGTAATTCATCCTTCTCAAGTTTGACAGCGGGACCGGAAAACATGGAATTCTAGTGAGTTGCCGGGCCGGGGCAAGCATTGAACGCTGAGGTTTGACCAGGATGTCGGCATAGCATACCGAGCTGGATGCGGTGCAGATTATGCCACCGCGCGGTATAGTTCCTCACGCACGTCGGGAAATTTCCGCGTGGCAGGGAAGAAAAACCCATTGGAGCGCAACCATACCCCCAACACGAGACGGCTTCCGGCCCAGATGGGACCGGAGCCAAGGTCGGTATTGTCCGCGGATGCAGGCATGAGAGACAGTGAAGATGCCGATCTTCTGCGGCGGTCGGTTGGCGATGAGGCTGCGTTTCATCAGTTGATGGATCGGCATGGCCCGCGGCTTTACGGCTTGGCTGTCAGGCTGGTGGGCAATGCCGCGGATGCCGAGGACGTGCTTCAAGAGACGTTTGCCGCCGTATTCCGCACGGGACGCCAGTTTCGTGGCCAGGCGTCGGTGGCCACTTGGCTGACGCGGATTCTGGTGATCCAGGCCGCCGTGGCACGGCGGGCGCGCAAGCGGTGGCGCAAGGAAGCGGATCCGGAACTGGCGATGGCGCCGGAAGCCGAGAACGCCGGGCAGGTAACTGCCAAGAGAATTGATGTTCAGGTGGCCCTCGGGCAATTGTCCGAGGAACATCGGCAAGTGCTGGTGTTGCGGGAGTTTGCCAAGCTTAGTTATGAGGAGATTGCCAGTGTGCTTGGCGTGCCGCGCGGAACCGTGGAATCGAGGTTGCATCGCGCCCGCGGGGAGATGCGAACGAAATTGGCGGTGTATTTAACGGAGTGAAGTGAGTGGCGTGCCCGGTTCTCCGGGAGGATGAGCGACTCTGGCAGTTACCGCCCCTCACCCCAATCCTCTTTCCGGGTACGGGGTGCGGGTGGAAGGAAGAAACCGGACGGGGCGTCGCGTCTATGATGCGGGCGAGAGAGAAGAAGGTGTTTGCCATGGCCGAATGTCCAAATAAACAGCAGCTTGGCGTTTATTACGACCGCCAGCTTGATACTGCGGCCCAACACGCGGTCGAGGCCCACCTGGCCTCCTGCGGGGACTGCCAACGAGAAGTGGCGGCGTTGGCTCAAATCTCTCAACTGCTGGACGCATCGCCAGTTCCGGTGTTCGCAGGCGCCGTGCAATGCCGGTTGCACGCCAGTGCTCCGGCAATTGTTGATCGACCTCTGCGCCGGATGGCCTGGATTGTGGATGCCATCGCCGCGTCGATATTGGTGGCCACCTCCACCTACATGATTACACGCAGTAGCCCAGCCTCGGCCAATCCCCAGGCGGTGGTGGCGCCGCCGTGGGCCAGTCTCAGCCGTTCGGGCGATTCTGATACGCTTCTGGCCGGCAACCCTGTGGCCCAGTGGTATCTGGCCGATGCATCGGGCCGCGGCGAGGACGCTCCATAAGGATTGATTACGTTATGGCCAGACAAAGCCAAATCCTCCTTTTGATTACCTGTTTGCTAGTGTTGTGCGCAGGATTCGTGCTAGGGCGGTTGTCGGTGCGGCCGCCAGGTGCGGCATCTGTCAGCGTCGGGCATGTTCACTGGGCCGACCAACTGAACCTCACCAGTCAGCAACGGCAGCAGATGGACGCCATCTGGGCCGAGGCCCACCAGAAGCTGGGCAAGGTCTCCGAACGCCGTCATGCCCTGGATGATGAACGCGATAATGCCAGTCGCGCGATGCTTAACGATCAGCAGGTTCCGCAATACGACCAGATACTTGATGAGTTCCGCGCCAAGCGGCAGGATTTTTCCAAGGAGCGTACCGCCATTCTGCGCGATGCCGAAGATCGCAGTCGGGCGTTGCTTAGCAATGATTCGCAGCGGAAACAGTGGGATGCATGGATGAAGGAAAGGGAGGCGCAACGCACCCGCACGGCTACCCAGAGGAGTAACCAGTCGGCTACCCAGCCAGCCACTCAGGAGACCAACAAACAACGGCCTTGATCTTACCGGTGGGCCCCGGCGACGCAGGATTTACAGTAAACCCCTTGAAAGGAGTTGGACAATGGCGACAGGACGAACGATGGGATTGTGGTCATTTGTGATTTTAACAGCAGCCTTGGCGCTGCCGGCCCCGGGCCAGAATACCGGCGGCGCGGGCGGGCGGGATCCGGCGCAGTTCCGCCAGCGGATGCTCGACCGGGTCAAGGAGCTACTTGGCGCCAGCGATGCGGATTTTGCGGCGCTTGGGCCCAAGATCGAAAAGGTGTTCCAATTACAGCGGGATGCCGGCGGCGGGCGGATGATGTTCGGTCGAGGTGGCCGTACCGGCGGTGATCGCGGCGGTGACGCCGCGGCCCCGTCTGCTGGCGAGCCACCCCAGTCCGATGTTCAACAGAAGCAGTCTGACCTTCAGGCAACTTTGGAGAACAAGGATGCCAAGCCCGAGGAAATCAAAGCCAAACTCGACGCCCTGCGCGCCGCCAAGGCTCAGGCCAAGGAAGAACTGGTCAAAGCCCAGGCCGACCTCAAGAGCGTACTCAGCGTGCGCGAGGAAGCTGTTTTGGTCGAGATGGGCATACTTGAGTAGTCGAGGCGCGGGGATTTTTGCAGGAGTCTAAAGCTTGGAAGACATTCTGGCCAAACTCATTGCCGAAGGATTGTTCGACGCCGATGCCGCACGCCAGTTGCGCGAGGCTATCAGCGCCGGCAAGCCGCTGGATGACGCCCTCCGCACCGCCGGACCGCCGGAGGACAAGATCCTCCGCGCTCTGGGGCGGTATTTCGACATGCCGTACGTCGATCTGGAAAAGGATGCCGAAAAACTCGCCCCTTCGCGGGAACTGCTGGCTAGGTTTCCGGCGGCTATTCTCCTCGAGCGCCGGCTGATGCCACTGGCCGAGAACGGCGACGGCGTGGCGGTGGTCACCAGCCGGGTATTCGATACCGTAGGACTGGATGAGCTGCGCCTGGCCAGCGGGTTGGACGTGCATGCGGTGCTGGCTCCTTCAGCGGAGATCGATCGCTTCATCAAGAAATACCTTGGCGTAGGGGCCGACACGCTCCAGTCGATGGGTATCAACGCCGACGAGGACGGCGTGAAAGTGCTTGAGGATCAGGGCGAGGACGACCTGGATTTGACCAATGCCGCCCAGGACGCCTCGATCATCCGCTTCGTGAACCAGATTCTGGCCGAGGCTTTGGAACTGCGGGCCACGGACGTGCATATCGAGCCGTTCGAGAGCCAGCTTCGCGTGCGCTATCGCGTCGACGGTGTTCTTCAGGAAGCCAACATTCCTCCACAGGTGCGTCGTTTCCAGGCGGCCATCGTGTCGCGGTTGAAAATCCTCAGCCATCTGGACATTGCCGAGAAGCGCATTCCCCAGGACGGTCGTATCCGCCTGAAGGTGACCGGCCGCGAGATTGATCTGCGCGTCAGTGTCATCCCCATGATCCACGGCGAGGCGGTGGTTCTGCGCATCTTGGATCGCGGCGATGCCCTGCTGGGCCTGGAACATCTGGGAATGTGCCAGCGCGACCGGGCCGTCTGGGAGGAGGTCTTGGACCTGCCCCATGGGATCATTCTGGTCACCGGACCCACCGGCTCCGGCAAGACTACCACGCTCTATGCCGCTCTCTCGAAAATCAACAAAACCGACTTGAAGATCGTCACCATCGAGGATCCGGTCGAATACCAGCTCCGTGGCATCAACCAGATTCAGGTGAATACCAAGTCCGGCCTGACTTTTGGTTTGGGTCTGCGTTCGATTCTTCGCCATGATCCAGACGTGGTTCTGGTCGGCGAGATCCGCGATCGCGAGACCGCCGAGATTGCCGTGCAGGCGTCGCTTACCGGGCACCTGGTCTTCAGCACGCTCCATACCAACGATGCTCCCAGCGCCACCACGCGGCTCATCGACATGGGCGTCGAGCCGTATCTTGTGGCTTCGAGCCTGGAAATGGTCGCCGCCCAACGACTGGTGCGGTTGATCTGCAAGCACTGCGCCGCGCCGATACCGGACAAGGACGTCGAGGAGTTGCGCCAGCGTTACGGCGAGGAAGTGCCGCCGGTGATTTACCGTGGCACGGGCTGCCGGCACTGTCTGGGCACCGGCTATCGCGGGCGTCAGGGCGTATTCGAGATGATGCCCATCAGCGATTCCATCCGGGCTTTGATCCTGCAGCGCGCCAGCTCGCCGGATATCCGCAAGATCGCCGTCGCCGAGGGAATGCACAGTCTGCGCGGCGATGGCTGGCGGCTGATCCGTGAGGGCCGCACCACGCCTGAAGAGGTCCTGCGGCTGACCAAGGATGAGAATGCCGTGCTGGGCGCCGGCTCCAACGTGCCGGCTGATGTCTGACGGAGAACCTCGATTTGAGCCTTGGAGAGCGGTTTCGATGTCGATTTACGCATACACGGCCATGAGCAAGGAAGGACGGCGTACCAGCGGCACGCTGACGGCTGACTCGCGCGCCGCGGCGATTGCCCTGATGGGCAGGCAAGGGTTGCTGCCAGTGACGATGGAGGAGGCGGCCGACGCCGCCGGGGCGGCGCGCAAGGCGGCGGTGGCGGCAGCGCGGGGATCGAAGATCACGCGGGTTCCGCACAAGGCCGTGGACTCGTTCACCCGCGAGTTGGCTAATTTACTGGCCGGCGGCGTGCCGTTGAGCCGGGGATTGGCATTGCTGGCCCGCGAGGCTTCTGGACCCGCCGCCCGCGAACTTTGCGCCGCCATCCACGATGATGTGGTGGGGGGGACAGCCTTGGCCGATGCCCTGGCCAAGTCGCCCCGGACGTTCTCCAATGTATATGTGGCCATGGTCCGCGCCGGCGAAGCCGGCGGCTTCCTCGACGTCGTGCTTGCCCAGATCGCCGAGTTCCGCACCCGCGAGCAGGACCTCAAAGGCAAAATCCTGGCCGCCATGCTCTATCCGATAGTTCTGGCCTGCGTCGCCATCGCCGCCCTGATTTTTCTCCTGACCTTCTTCATACCCAAGTTCAGCGCCCTCTTCGCCAGTCTCAAAGGCCATCTGCCGGCGCTCACCGAGTTCGTAATTGGCGCCAGCGGCCTGGTCAAAGACTACGGGCCTTATGTCGCCGTCGTCCTGGTGCTGGGCATACTCGCTTTTCGCCGTGGCATGGCCAGCGATGGCTTTCGCCGCCGCATCGAAGTCATCATCCTGGCCATCCCCATGCTCGGCCGCATTATAGCCCAATTGGCCATGGTGCGCTTCGCCCGCATGCTGGGAACCCTGCTGGGAGCCGGCGTGCCGCTGATTGCCTCTTTGCGCGTGGCCCGCGAGGCCATCGGCAACCAAACCCTGTCCGATACCGTCCTCCACGCCATTGAGGAAGTGCAGCGCGGGGCGCCTCTTTCCAAAAGCCTGGCCACCGGCAACAAACTCTTTCCTCCCTCGGTTGTCGAAATGATCGCGGTATCCGAGGAAACCGGCCGCCTCGACAAGGAGTTGCTTCGCCTGGCCACCAGCTACGAGGCTGGCCTCGATCGCGAACTGCGCCTGCTCGTTGCCGTCGCCGAACCTTTAATGCTTCTGCTGATGGCCGCAATTATCGGTACCGTTGTCGCCAGCATGTTGCTGCCTATTTTCGATATCCAGGACCTGATTAAATGAACGCCCCATTTGCTTCCAAGGAGTACGTCATGATTCCATCCAGGCATTTCCGTCGTCGCTTGGCGCGGCCGACGGCGCGAGGTTTCACGCTTATCGAGCTTATAACCGTCATGGTGATTCTGGCCATTTTGGCCGCGGTCATTGTGCCTAAGTTTACTGGCCGAACCGAGCAGGCCAAGGAAACTGCCGCCAAGGCAGAGATCAAGAGTTTGAAGACGGCAGTCGATATGTTCGAAGCCGATAACCAGCGGTTTCCTCCGGATCTGCAGTCGCTGGTGGTGCGACCGGGATCTGCCGACGAATTTCCCCATTGGCGACGTACTTTGAACGACGATATGAAACCAGACCCATGGGGCCACGACTACATCTACCGTTGTCCCGGGGCTGACGGGCGGGATTATGACCTGTTTTCCTGTGGCCCCAGCGGCCGCGAAGGCGGACCAGACAACATCCGCTAAGTCCCAGCGCTCGCGGCGGCAAAGATTCTGTTCCCAGATTCAACGGCCATGCGTTTTCGTTCGGATAAAACTTCCGGTTTCACCCTGGTGGAGCTGATCTTCGTGATGGCGATCATCACGCTGATTGCCGCTATGATTGCGCCGTCCTTGGGCAATTTTGCCGCCGGACGAAATAAAAACGATGCCGCGGTAATGATCGTGGGCCTGGCCCACTATGCCCGCACCCAGGCGGTGTTCGAGGGACGCACCTGGCGGCTCAACGTCGCTGCGGCGGGCAACCAAGTCTACCTGACAGCGCAGGAGGGAGGCGCGTTCATAGCGCCAAAGAACACCGACTTTGGCGATCACTATGACATTACCCCCGGCGTGCGCATGACCTGTGACCGGCCGGCGCGGCCGCCGGATGGGCAATATATCGAGTTCAAGCCCAGCGGACGCACGGATACAGGCAGCTTTCTTCTAACCGACAAACTGGGCGATACCATCGAGGTCGCGTGCCTGTCGCCCACGGAGCTGTTCCATGTGGTCTTGCCGGGGGAGCAGCGACGATGAGAACCAGAGGTGTTTCATCCTGTCGTTCGTCCCGGCGCGGTTTTACGCTCATTGAAGTGTTGGTCACGCTGGTTTTCATGGCGATCGTGTTGCCGGCGATCATGCAGGGATTTTCGGTAGCGATGGCAGCGGCATCGGCGGCCAGTCGGCGCAGCGCCGCTGGCGGCTTGGCCGAATCGAAACTGGACGAGATAGTGAGTACCGCCCAGTGGCAGAACAATCCCAATCTGAGCGGCGACTTCGGGCCTGATTGGCAGGGCTACACCTGGCAGTTGACGGTAAATGGCTGGGCGCAGGACACGACCAACGCCAGCCTGCAGCAACTCGACTTGCGCGTGAATTGGATGGCGCGTGGCCACCAGGAATTCCTGGTTCTTTCAACACTGACTTTCACACCGCAGACCCAACAACAGTGAATGAGTTAATGGGCAATTTCGCCGCCACTTCCCGCAGGGGACGCTCTGCGCGTTCCGCCTTTACTCTGCTGGAACTCGTTGTCGCCCTGGTCATGGTCGCCATCCTGGCCGAATCGCTTTATGTGACTCTTCACATTGCCTTCCAGGCCAGCGCCAGCGCCGAGACGGCGCTGGCTCCAGCTCGTGCGGCGGATATGGTCATGGAGTTCATCCGCCAAGATCTTCAGAATGCCATGCAACCGGCAATTCCCAGCAATCCCAACGCCCTGGTAGGTTCACCGCGTTTCCTTGTTCAAGGCGTCAGTCTTAACAGCGGTGTTGATGCCGCCTTCGAAGGCACCAATGGCGGCAATAGCGCCAGCGACGACCTGGTCTTTTTCACCACCGCCGACAGCCCCGATCATCTGGCCGCCAATGGCGAGGTCAAGCGCGTCGAACTTACGATGGATACCGATGCGGCTGGCGCCGGGCACGTTCTCCTGCGCCGTTCCTGGCGGAATCTGCTGGCCCTCTCGGAAGTCCAGCCCAAGTGCGACGAAGAGGTTCTCTGTCGCCATGTGACAGCCTTTCATCTGCGCTACTTCAACGGCACGAATTGGTTGGATACCTGGGATTCCACGCAGGTGGACAACACCGTGCCTGCCGCCGTGGAGGTCACTCTGGAATTCCGGATGCCCGGCGATTCCTCCGTGACCAAGCCCACGCGCATCGTGCGCGTCCTGGGCGTTTCCTGTTCCACTGCCGCCACGGATCCGGCGGCCAATGACGGAGGCATCGCACTGCCATGAGTAGCCATCGGTTGCAAACTCGCCCGGCCGATGCCGCGTTCTCTCCATCACCCCCGACGCTCCTCGCGTGCGGGGCGAGGGTGAAAGAGGGGTCCGCCCTTGACACATGGCGGCCGAGGGCGGCCGCGCCACGACGGCGCGGCGTTATTTTCATAACCGCTCTGGGCATTATTCTGGTGCTCACGGGGATGGTCCTGGTATTCCTTCAGAACATGCGCACCGAGGCCGTAGCCTCGGCCAATCGCATCGCCTATCTTAAGGCCGATGCCATCGAGCAGGCCGCCGAACGCTGGACTCTGGCTCAGGTCCAGACCTATTGCCCGGACGCCGTCGCCATCACCACTCAGGTTCCTGCCGAAGCCATCCAGGTCGGCGATGGCTATTTCTGGATCATTACCCCCAACCCCGCCACCGATCAGCAGTTCTCCTTTGGCATCACGGATGAATCGAGCAAATTAAACCTGAACGCCAAAACCAGCGTGACATCGCTCCAGAATCTGCCGACCATCACTCAGGACATCGCCCAGGCCATTATTGACTGGCGCAGTCCTCTCGGCGCGACCAACGCTGGCAACGAGAGCAATTATTACCAGAGCCTGCCCGACGATCCGTATGAAACCAAGAACGCTCCCTATGAGACCGTTGAAGAATTGCTGCTCGTCGAGGGCGTGACGGCGGACTTGCTCTTCGGGTACGACATCAATCGCAATGGCGTCATCGACGATGGGGAGCGCCAGGCGGCCGGGTTCGGCTCCGTGTTTTCCAGCGGCAATGGGACGAGCCGGGGAATATTCAACTACTTCACGGTCTACAGCAGCGAGCCCAATACCGCGTCCAAGGGAGGGCCGCGCGTGAACGTTAACGCGGTCAGCGCGCGGCTGACGGCGGTGCTGTCCACGCCGCCCCTGTCGGCGGCGCGGGCCCAGCAGATTATGGAACGCGTCGGCCTGCTTACTGCGGGGCGCCGCCGTGGCACCTTCGTATCACGGCCGACGAATTACTTAACCGTCGGCGCTTTTCTGGCCCGCTCGGGCATGACCGGCGCCGAGATCAAGGCCGTGGTGGACAAATTGACGACTACCACCGCCACGTCCGTCCAGGGGCTTGTGAACGTGAATACCGCATCCGAGCAAGCGTTGATGTGTCTTAATGAATTGACCCAGAGCGATGCCGATAACCTCATCGCCCAGCGGGCGACAGCGGCGGACACCAGCACGGTGGCCTGGGTCTTCGATGCCCTGCCGCTGAACAAGGCCGAAGCTATTGTGGGCCAGATCACGGCCCGGTCATTTCAGTACGCGGCGGACATTATCGCCACCAGCGGCGATGGCCGGTCATTCAAGCGGGTACGCATTGTTGTCGATGCCCGAAAGCAGCCGGCGGCCATCGTTTATCGGAGAGATCTCACGGCGCTGGGCTGGCCCTTGACCGATGACGTGAGAAATGCGTTAAAGAGCGGGAAACCGGTTCCGCGGATTGGTACGGGCGGTTCTTCCGGGCAGAGTATTGTGCTGCCGCACTGAGCGTTCAGGCGGCGGGTGTGTCAGTGTTATTGAAAGTTAGGAGACTTGTGAAGGCGCTATGTCACAAGAAGGTGCTTGGCCTGGCCATTGGCGAGCGGTCGTTGCTGCTGGCGGAAATTATCGCAGGCCCCCGGCCGCAGGTTCGCCGGCTTGCCGAAATGAACTGCCAGCGGGATATAACCCCGTCCGTTCTGGCGGGAATGGGGCCGGATCTGGCGCGCTTCCTGCGCGAATCGGGAATCAGCACTCGTTTGGCGGTGGTGGGCATTCCCGCACGCTGGTTGCTGGTCAGTCCCAAGGAAATGCCGCCGGTTGACGCCGCCACCCTGGCGCCTCTGCTGCGCCTGCAGGCGGAAGCCGACTTCTCCAGCGACCTTAAGGACTTGGTCTACGACTACGCTGGCGGGGAGAGTTCCGCGGCAGCCATGAACGTATTGATGGTGGCCACGCCACGCCAATACCTCGAGGCGGTCACTGCCGCGTGCGCCGCGGCCCGTATCGAAGTGGCGGCGGTGACGGTTTCAGCGGCGGCTCTGACGCGGACCACGGCGTCGGCCTTTCCCGGCAACGGCATGGTGCTCTCGACGGGTCCATGCGGCGTGGAGCTTACGGCTCAGCGGGGCGGCGTTCCAACGGATATTCGTCACTTGCGTGGAGCAGCGCTTCAGGCTCCCTTCAACGAACTTCGCCGGGCCGTGCTGTCTCTGCGCGGAGGCGCCGGCCGCGAATTGGTTTTGTGGGATGGCGGAGAATTGAGTTCCCGGCCGCTGGGCGAAGCGTTGGGACTGGAAGTCCGCGAGGGCACGCTGTCGCTTATCGGCGCTGATCTAGACTCCGCTGGCGTTTCCGCTGATCTCCGACGGGACAGGTTCGCTCCGGCGATAGCCCTGGGTCTGGCCGGCGTCGGCAGCCAGACGCTGGCGTTCGATTTTTTGCACTCGCGCCTTGCCGTGCCGCGTGCGCAGCGCATTCCCTACTGGGTTCCACGGGCGGTGCTGGCCGCCGCGCTGCTGGTTGGCCTGGGCGTTTGGGGTTATGTGGATATTCAGCATCGCCGTGAACTTGTCGAGGGGTTGCAGAAAGAGGCCGACTCGCAGCGCGATGAGGTTGTCAAGGCCAGGGCGTTTGTGGACCAGGTATCGTTGGCCCAGCGGTGGCATGGCGGCGACGCCCGCTATCTGGCCTGCCTGCGCGATCTGACTGCGGCCATGCCCGATGACGGGCAGACTTACGCCACTAATCTGCTCCTCAAGGAGCCCGCCGCCCACGCCGCGGCCGGGACCGTCGGCGGTGCCGGCAAACCAATGGACGCGCGGACCCTGGCCGGCACGCTGGCCGGCAAGGCGCCGGACCAGCAACGCGTGCAGTCATTGCAGGATCACCTGCGGCAGTCACCTCTGTTCAGCAACGTGCAGTTGGGCATGTCCGGCGATGCCGGGCGCGGCCGTGAAGTGTCGTTTTCGATCTTGTTTCTTTATACGCCCGCCAAGACGTCGCCGTAGCGACGTTCGGCCTGGGCGCTACAAGTGGAGCCAACGTGGTTCTGTCCCAACGTGAACGTTACCTCGCCATCGGAGTCGGCGCCGTAGTCGCCCTGTTTCTGGTCGACCACTTCGCCATCGAACCGTACCGTGACGCGCGGCGGCGGATCGTCCGGGATCAGGACGCCGTCGTCCGGGAAATCGACGATGCCCGGACCTTGTTTGACCGCCAGCGCAGGCTGCGGCCTGTATGGGCGGAAATTCAGCAGGGTGGACTTATGACCGATGCATCCCTGACCGATGCCCTGACCCAGCACGCCGTTCTGGACCTGGCGCAATGGGCGGGCATGAATGTCGAATTTCTCAAGCCCACGCCACGCCAGCCGACGGGGAAGTTCCTGGTCCTCAAATACGAACTAAGCGGCAGCGGCTCGATGTACACGCTCTCCAAGTTTCTGTGGGCCGTGGAGACGGCCACAATTCCCATTCATATTGATGAGTCGCAAATAGTCCCGCACAAGGAAGGCGCCGATGACTTGTCGTTGCGACTGGTCGTCTCCGCCCTTTGTATGCCGCCCGTTGACGACAAGAGCGACCGTGCCCAGGCCAATGCCGCAGATTACCGGGAGGGAAGGCCATGAAGAGTAAGCAAACGACAGTGGGAAAGTCCCCGACCGCGGCGGCATTGGCCATGCTGACGTTACTCGCCATGGCGGCCAGGATCAGCGCCCAGACTACAGATAGTGTTGCGCCGCCTGCTGCGACTATGTCGGCGACATTGCCGGCGGAAACCACGCAGGGAATCGCGCCGGCGCCGACGACATTCATGGTAGCGCCGCCGGCCGCCTCGGCGCCCGCCGCCACCCAGACGGTTGCCAGCCAGCCGGCCAGCGGCGGCGCCGCCGTTGCCACCCAGACCGCCGTCCGCCCTGAAGCGCAAAGCTTGTCCAGGCTTCCTCCCCTGGCTTCGCCACGCCCATTTTCCAAAAACTTCTCGCTGCTTGCGTCGCGCAGCATTTTTCTCAAAGGTCGCATGCCATCCTTCGCTTCGGTCGTAACATCCAGGCCGGTTGGCATCATACCCGAAAGTGATCTGGCCAAGGCTTCGGCCAATATGCTGGTGTTCAACGGCGCCACCGTGACGGCGGAGCAGAGCTGGGCCTTTATTGAGAACATGGGCGTTTCCAGGATTTCTATCGTGCATCCCGGCGATGCCATCGCCCATGGCATTATCACCCGCATTGCCCTGGATTTTCTGGAATACGAAGCCGATGGGAAAGTGATTCGCGTCGCGATCGGCCAGAATCTGGTCGGCCAGGCCACCGGAGATGCGACCATGCCGGCGGTCAGTGTCTCGACGACCAATCCGTCCTCGGGCAGCCCTGGGGAAGATATTCTGGAACGACGCCGGCGTGCCCGGCTGCGGGAACTTGGACAATAGACGGTTGTTTGGCGGTAGGTTGGAAATCAGGTGGAGTAAGAGAGCCGGTAAAGCACCGGCCGGCAACGTGACGATCGCCACGGCGATCAGAATGAAAGGTCATCATGCGAGCAACACATAATGTGATAGCCCTCCTGGCGTTGGCGATCTTTGGCGGATTGGCCCTGCGCACCTTGCGCGCCCAGCCGGCCCCTGGTCCCGAGGCGTCGCCAGCGGCAACGCAGCCCAGCGTAGGCGCCGCCATGCCGGCCACCTCCCCGGCCGCCATCGCCGCCACACGCCCGGCCACCACCTTCCTGGCCCTCAACTTCAAGGATGCGTCCGTAGACGCGGTCCTCGACCACCTTTCCCAGGTTGCCGGTTTCGTCGTCGTCAAGGATTCCGGCGTCGGAGCAATTACCGCCCGCACCACGGTGTTAAGCGAGCAAGCGGTTTCGCCAGTGGAAGCCATCATGCTCATTAACACCGTTCTGGAGCCGCAACACCTGACGGCCATCCAGCAGGGCCGCATCCTCAAGATCGAGACCGTTGACAAAGTTAAGAAGACCAATGCTCCGGTATACCTCGGCGCCGATCCCAATCTAATTGAGCCCACCGACTCAATAAGGACCCAGGTAATCCCCCTCCGCAACCTGGACGTCATCAAGCTCAAACAGGATCTTCAGCCGCTGATAAGCTCCGGCGCCGATCTTTCCGCCAATGCCGCCGCCAATTCCCTGATAATGACCGACAGCGCGGTCAATGTTCGCCGCGTCGTCGAGATCGTTTTCAATCTCGACAAGCGCGAAGCCATGGAGAACAACATTCTCGTCAAGCAGCTTCAGTACGCCGACGCCACCGCCGCCGCCAAACTAATCATGGATATCTTTAAGACCGATGAGCAGGCGGTGTCGCCGAACGTGCGTTTCATGGCCCAGGCTGGCATGCGCATGGGTGGAATGGGTGGGCTGCCGGGATTCATGGGCGGCGGCGGCGGCGCCCCGCAGACCCAGGACAAAGGGCAGACTGGCAAGGTCGTCGCCTCGGCCGATCAGCGCACCAATACCGTCGTCGTCAGCGGACCTACCGACACCCTCAAAATCATCGAAGAAAACCTGCTTAGCAAGCTGGATGCCGATCCCTCCGCCGAACAAAGCTTCTTCATCTATGCCGTTAAGAATGGCCAGGCCCAGGACATGGCTATTACCCTCAACAGCCTTTTTGGCGCCAATACATCCTCCGGCGGCAGCAGCCGTACCACTTCTTCGATCAGCACCATCGGCAACAATTCTTCTGGAATCGGTGGCGGCTCAGGCGGACGCGGAATGGGGACCAGTTCTTCCAGCAGCAATCAGCCTATAGCTCGGGCCACTCCCGGACAGGGCGTTGGCGGCGGCGCTCCGTCATCATCGTCATTGTCATCAGGTGCCATGACCACGGCTGCGGCACTCATGGGACAGGTCTATGTTGTCGCCGATGTCGATACCAACTCGCTGCTGGTCGCCACTGCCAGACGGTTTAAGGATCGCGTCGACGCCATTCTTAAAGAACTCGATCGTCCGGTGGCGCAGGTTCTAATCAAGGTGCTCATCGCCCAGGTTACGCACAGCGACACCAGTGACCTAGGTGTTGATTTTGCTTTTATGAACCTGTCGTCAAACAACCGGGGGGCGCAGGCCATAAGCTCCTTCGGCAATATCGGAGCCAAACTTCCCGGTGCGCCTGCTCAACTGGCGCAACCGGCGGGTCCGATCATCAACGTCCTGGAGACTAACTTCCAGGCCACACTCCAGGCCATGATCACCGCCGGCAAAATAGATATACTTTCCCGTCCGTACATTCTGGCCACCGATAATCAACTGGCTACCATCACCGTCGGCGAGGAAATGCCCATCATCACCGGATCGACCATCAACACCACGGCTGGATTGGGAAACCAAACCACCAATTCCATCACCTACACGCAGATCGGTCTCACCGTTAACGTCACGCCACACATCAATGCCGAGGGGTTGGTGATCCTCGACGTTAATCCCCAAATATCCAGCTTGGACAAATCCACCCCGGGAACAATAATAGCCTATGATGGGAGCGGTTCCCCCATCTATGCACCTCAATTTGACAATACATCTGCGGACACGCGCGTCGGCATCCATGACGGCCAGACTATTGTAATTGGCGGTATGATGCAGGATCAGAACACCGAAACGGTTTCCAAGGTGCCCGTTCTGGGCGATATTCCCGGGATTGGGCTGCTCTTTCAGACCAAGTTCACCAGCAAACAGAAAATAGAAACGTTGATTTTCCTTACGCCGCACGTAGCTCCGGAGTCCCAGCATCTCAAGGCCATGAGCGCTGATGAGATGAAGGGAATGAAGCTTATGAATGATGCGGTCGAACCCGGCGCGTTCCAGGACTACATGCGTGCCATGGATCGCGGCGCCACCAGGCCGACGACGCTTCCGGCGGTCGATGCCCAGCCGGCGACGCCGGTTAGCTCGGCCGACAAGCCATCGCTGCCGGCAACCGGGCGTTGAGAATGGTTCCCCAAGACGGGAGACAGGTTACGATGAAACCGATCAGCGCCAACCCATGCGTTGCCTCTCACCCGCGGCGCGGGTGGCTGACTTGCCATGTCCTCTGGCATGAACGCGGGTTCAGGGGAAAGACATGCCGACATGCTCCTCTGGTCGAGCGTGACCGTTCGTCCCGCGTAAATAGCCCGTGGTTTCAGCTTTGCGTCTTTATTCCCTTGCTGGCGGTCTTCATCAGTGGGTGTGCGACTACTCGTGGCAACCAGCCCGCTCCGGTCAAGACCTCAATCGCCACCTCCACCACGCATGGGTCGGTCACTGCTATAGTCATAGAGGGCGGTTCCCAAGGCGGCGTCTCCACAGACCAGATTCTTTCCAACGATCCCAGTGTCGTGCGCCTTCAGGATATTACCAGCGTTCTGCTGCTCTACTGTGCAACCTATCGGCATTTGCCGGCCAGTCTTGAAGACCTCGCCCTCATGGCCGATCCGGGAACGCAGCTCAATTTTACATCTCCCGCTTCCGGCAGACCCTACGTCTATGTTCCCGCTGGTCTCCAGACGCCGCGAGGCGGCAAGCGGATAATTGTCTACGACCCCGCCCTGTCGGCCAACGGCAAGCGATGGTGCATTTTGATGGGCGATTCCGCCCCTGGCAAGGCACGTACCGCCGAGGTGTTCCAGATGCCGGAAACGGTATTTCGTACATACCAGATCCCGGCGCCGTAGTATCGGTGCATGCCAGGACGCGTGTTTAGTGCCTGAAATGCCGCTGACCTGTCAGTACCATCACTGCCCCGTGCTGATTCACAATCTTCAACGTGTCGGCATCGCGAACTGAACCGCCGGGGTGAACGATGGCTTTGACGCCGGCGTCAAGGAGAAGCTGCGGACCGTCGGGGAAAGGGAAGAAGGCATCGGAGGCCGCGACGCTGCCGGAGGCCCGCGCGGCGGCTTTGGCGATGGCCATGCGGGCAGCGCTGACGCGATCCACCTGGCCGCCACCGATGCCCACGACCGCCTGCTGCCGGGCCAGGACTATGGCGTTGCTCTTGACGTGCTTGCAGGCCAGCCATGCCAGTTTCAGATCGGCCAGCTCTTCGCCGGTGGGTTGACGTTCGGAAACCACTTTCCAGCATTTATCATCGACGCCGGCCAGATCGCGTTCCTGGACCAGGTAGCCACCGACAATCTTGTGCAGGTGCGTTTGCCGGGTATCGGCCGAAGCCGCCGTGCCAACGAGGCCGACGGCCAGCAACCGAATGTTCTTCCAGCGGTCGCGCAGAAGGTTCAGGGCATCGTCTTCATAGGAAGGGGCGACGATGACTTCCAGCAACTTATCGATGGCGGTGATGGCCGTGGCGCAGGCCAGGTTCACCGGACGGTTGAGGGCGACGATGCCGCCGAACGCGGCCAGGGGATCGCTGTCGTAGGCATTGCGGAAGGCGGTGGCCAGGTCGGGACCCGCGGCGAAGCCGCAGGGGGTGGCGTGCTTGACGATGCAGGCCCCGGGCCCGTCCAATTCCTTGACGGCGGACAACGCGGCGTCGGCATCAAGCAGGTTGATGTAGGAAAGCTCCTTGCCATGAAGTTGCGTGGCACAGGCCACCGAGGCTTCCGGGCACGATCCGTCGGCATCGACGTACAAGGCTGCCTTCTGGTGCGGGTTTTCGCCATAGCGCAAAAGTTGCCGGCGCTTGAGGCGCAGGCTGATCTGCGCGGGTGGCAATTCAGCAGCGGCGTTGCCGAAGGCCGGCCCCAGCAGGTAGCCGGCGATGAGGGCATCGTAGCTGGCGGTGTGGTCGAACGCCCTCTGGGCTTGTTGCAGGCGCTGCGTTGCCGATGATCGGCCGTCGTGTTTGCGCAGGTCGGCCAGGACGGTTTCATACTGGTCGGGGGCGGTGACCACCAGCACAAAGGCGTTGTTCTTGGCCGCGGAGCGGATCATGCTGGGGCCGCCGATGTCGATGTTCTCGATGGCGTGTTCCAATGTGACGCCGGGCTTGGCGATGGTCTGGGCGAAGGGATAGAGGTTGATGCAGACCAGGTCGATGGCCTCGATGCCATGCTGACGCATGGCGGCGACATGCTCGGGATTGTCGCGCAGGGCCAGGAGGCCGCCGTGGATCTTGGGGTGCAGGGTTTTGACCCTGCCATCCATCATCTCCGGGAACCCGGTTACTTCGGATACGTCGATCACGCGCAATCCCAACTCGCGCAGGAAGCGTGCGGTGCCGCCAGTGCTGATCAATTCAGTGCCGAACTGGCCCTGAAGAGCCTTGGCGAACTCGGCCAGGCCGTTCTTGTCGGATACAGATAACAATGCGCGTTTTACAGGAACAAGGTCCATGGGAGTAGGGGGTTAGTAGGTACTCAGGAATAACTCCGCGGTTTCTCCCGCGCCCGAGTACTCCGGGGAGAGGGCAGGGGCGAGAGGCTTTCTGCGGAGTTGTTTTTGCACGGTTGTTTAGTGACAAGTGCCAGAGATCGCGAGCCGAGGCTGGACGCGTTCATTGTTCAGCGTCCGGCGGTTTCTTCCCTTCGCCTTTCCGGTTAGTCCTGTTCGCCGACGCGACCGGGTTTGAGTACCGAAACGATGGCATAGACGCGACCGTCCTCGGTGGCGGCGTAGATCGTGCCGTCCTTGGGGTTGGCGCTGAAGGCGGTGAAATCATTGCGTTTGGAGCTGAACTTCAGTTCGCCGTTGGTTTTGTCAACGGCCATGATGAAGTTCCTGTCGCTGCGCAAATAAGCCAGTTTTTCGTCCTCGGCCAGAAATGCCACGGCGTGAGGTGCGATCCATTTGGGTTTCTGATCGTGTTTTTCGCGGGTGACGACCTTGTCGAGTGCGACCAGGCCCACGCCGTCCACGAGGATGTAGACGGTGGAGGCGCTGGCGACGGGCGGATGATAGAGGGGAGTGCCGGCGAAATATTGCCAGAGGATCATGCCGGTGGTGCGCTGCAGGCAGTAGAGCTTGGTGTCCATGGAGGCGGCGTAGACGCCGAAGTCATCGGCGCATATGTCGGCCTTGATCGGACCATCAGCGCCAAACACGTCGAGTTCGCAGCCGGGCTGGGACAGGGCCCATACTGGCCGGCGGTTTTCGGCGTTGACGGCATAAATATTGCCGAGCGTGTCGGCGACAAAGAGCATGCCCTGGTAAGTGGCCGGCGCCGCGGAAAGGTTGCCGCGGGTAAGCAGTTCCCATTTGAGCGGAGCGACCTGGTATTCGCTGCCCTTGACATCCATGCACACTTCGCGGCCGCCGCCGGGGACATCGGCGCCGAAATAGACGCGTGTGCCGGATCCGACGGTCGCGGTGCTCATGGCGCGCCCGTGCAGGTCGGCATGTTTCACAAGCGAGCCCTGGCGATCGTAAATCAACAGTTCGCCGGTCGTGGGGAAGATCAGATAGTCCTTGAGGATGACCGGCGGCTGGAGGACGACTTCGGGGCGGGCCACCTGGTAGCTGTGTTTCAGCACTCCGGTTTCCCGATCGATCTCGAAGGCGTAGTGATCGCGGCTGTAGACGAAAATTTCGTTGTCGCGTACAAACAGGTCGGTGATTTTGTCGCTGCCGCCGAGTTCGACCCGGGCCGGGCCGGGCCACTTGGTGGTGAAACTTTGGGCAGGAAGCGGCACCATTGCCGGAGGCGGAGGAGTGTGAGGCCCGCAACCGGCAGCGCCAAGAGCGATGCCGCCGATGAGAACGCCGAGGACGCGATGAAGAAGGGAATATCTCTGGTTCACGGATGCTCCTGTGCGTTTGCGGAACTACAGGCGACTTCGCCGCCTTCTGGCCGAGGCGAAAACATAAACCCTAAGCATATCATTCTTATGCCTTTAGCGTCAATCATCGCGCAAGGGAAAGAGAGTGTGTTAATCAGAACCGGGAGGCGATGTCGCCCAAAATGCGGCGCATGTCATCGGGGCCGGCCTCGTAGAATTTGCCGTGGCCTTCGCCGGCCAGACGCTTGAGGTTGTTGTCGGCGCCGGGTCCGCATGCGATTGTGTAAATATGTATGGGTTGCTGGAGCAGGGTATCGTGCAGTTTATCCATGAGCTGGCCGAATTTCATGTTGCTGCCGTCGCGGCTGTTGGCCAGAACAATAAGAATGGGGAAATTGTCGCCTGTAGCCGGTTCCTGGAGGTGTTCGACGGCGACGTCCACCGCCTCATTTAGGCGGCTGGTGCCATCGGCGTAAAGGGCGCTGAGAGCCAGGCGCGCCATGGGTCGTCCGGGCGGCTCATCGGCGGCCGATTTACTGCTCATGGACATGTCCTTGATGCCCCAGCGCAGATCAGCGTTGAACTCCAGAATGGAAAGATTGGCGTCATCATCGAGCATGTCGACGAACTGGATGGCGGCTATGCGCGCGTTGGCTATGCGGTCCTGGGCGGCCATTCCGGATGAACAGTCGATGGCGAATACGATATTGGCGTGGCGTTTGGTCTTCCGCCAGATGTTCAGGGCGTCATTGAAGCGCGGCGGGGACGCGCTGATGTTCAGCGGCTGGATCGGGTCGACGCCGTGGGCGGCATCCAGGGGCGCGGCCAGTGGCGCCGTGGGGTCGGCCGGGCGCAGCCCCCAGCGCATGGCCTTGTCCTGCTGCGGCTGGGCGCAGAGAAAATCAATGAAGGTCTTGGCCGCCTGGCGCTGTTCATCGCTGGTCCAACCGCGCTGGACTATGCCGATGGGATGATCCGCCTGCAACGTGCCCTCTTTGGGATAAATGGCCACCAGGTGCGCCGCCGGGTTATTGAGGTTCGCTTCGATCATGTTGTTCTCGAAGACTGCCGTGGCGCTCAGGTTGGCCGGTCCGGCCGCGATCATGCCGCGGGCCACTTCGGTTGCGGTGGGCCCATACCACGGCGCGCGGCTTTCCAGGGCGCCAAGGCCCGCACGTAATTTGTTGCTCACCATTTCCCTGGTGGTCAGCTCGTCCCATTTGCCGGCTACGCCGCTGGTCTGACAGATCACAGCCAAAAGCCCGCAGTCGCAGGCATTGGCGTTGGGATGGGTGTACTTGAAAGGTCCCCATTCGGCGTGTCCCGTCGTTGCCCAGGCGTTATCCTCCTGGGCCATGGCCGCCAGATGGGCCCATCCTATGGGTTTGGCGGAAGGCCCGGCGGTCTGCAAAGCCTCGGCCATCGGCCGCCACATGGCGACAACCATGGGGGACCGGGCCAGGCTTCTGACCGGGCCCAGCAGGTTCCGGCCATCGCGGGCCCTGGCCTGGGTGTTGATGTAATCTATCAGGGATGTTGACGCAGGGCTTAGGAGTTGCGGTTGCAGATTACCGTTGAGGATGCCATCCAGGCTGTCTATCGTGCCGACGGCAACGGCTTTGACTCGTATGGTGCGGGAAAGGTTGCTTTTGGGCTGCGTGGTGTTGAATGCCGCGGTGCATTCATCAATCCACGATTCTTTGCCGCCATCGTGCAGGAGCAACAGGTTTACATAGTTGTCGCTGGTCTCCTGGGAGTTATCTCCGTCTGCGGCCGGCGCTGATGAGGATTTGGAGCACCCACCGACGATCAGCGACATCGCCAGCACAATCGCACTGGCCGTGGGGGCAAGCCGCAACAGGCCCAAGAATCTGCTGGTGGGTTTGGGCAAATCAGCAGGCATACGAACTCCAGGCACGCGGTTTCCGCGACCACTGTGGGGTCCAGTTGCCCTTTGGCCGCGATATTGTGGCATCATGCGCCTGCGCGCAGGCGCCGTGCCCCATTGTGTGCCGCCTGAGGCCGTTCGGCAAGGTCGAAAGGATCGAGGGTAATCCATCCTGAATAATTGGCGCCATCAAGATCCGCCATGATCGCGGTCCAGGGGACCGATCCTTGCCCGACCACCGCGGCCATGGTGCGCCCGCCATCGCCAAGCGTGGCATCGCGGCCGCGAACGTGCCGGATCAGGGAGCCGAGGCGGGAGAAACATTCATCGGGCTGCCACGGATCGATCAACAGGGCAACTGGATCCAGGTCGATTCCGAAGTTGGGGCAATTGACGGACCGGATGGCGCGCTCCAGCGCGCTCAAGCGGGCAAGATCGCTGCGCAGAGCGACGGTGCATCCATAACGGTCGGCCCGCCGGCCAAGTTCAGCCAGGGCGCTGTCAACTCGGGCGATGAATTGGCCAGCGCCGGGTTCGTCCTGGGGCGGTGGGGCGGATGGGGCCGGCAGGAAGCTTTCGGGCAAAAGGATCAGGCCGGCCCGGCCAGGCGCGATGGTCGGACGCGGCGCCGGCGTTGGCTTGGGGCCGGTTGGCAGGCGGCCCAGGTCCAGGCACAGCAGGGGCGCTCCAAGTCCCACGGCGGTTTCCATGGCGCGATCCAGCCCATCCAGCAGCCGATCCACGTCCGCGCCGGCGCCAAATCCTTCGGCTCCCAAGTCCGACCGGAGGCCTGCTAGTTGGCGGCCTTCGGAGGCCAGAACGTGCAGGAAATCGCGCCGGCCCGTGCGCGACAGGTCCGGCATGCGCAACGCCGAGGAAAAGGCATCGAACTGGAGCGCGTCGAAGCCGGCCAATCTTGCCAGGCGTGCCGCTTGCCTTGGCGCATCGGTCAAGGCGCTGGCAACCACTGCCAGTCTGGGGATTCCGGTAATCAATCAGATGTCCTTGGGTATGGGTTTGATTATTCAGCGGTCCAGATATCAAAACACATGAAAGAAGGTTACGGGAAAGCAAGCGGTGTGGCAACTTTTCGGAGCGGCTCGGACAAGCATAAAGTCAAGATAGGTCTAATTATTATGTGCCGTCATTGATACAATTTCGCGGGTTTTAGGCCGATGCGCATTAAGAAACTATCTCAAAACACCTTGTCTGGCCGATAACCATATGTAGCACCAACAAAGGAGCCACGGACGGCCAGACGGAAAAGGAATGTGATACCGCTTCCGACGATTTGGGAAGTCAACGACGAACTGTGGAACATAATTGAGCCTATCCTTGAGGAACTGGACCCACCAGCAAAGTCGCCGGCGGCAATGGATCGCATGCATACAAGTATTGGCCGTTCTTCGCCATTGGGCGACCGGCAATGGACGAACCGAACGGTGTCCCGACTGGGCCTGGAGGCGACCGTCCGACCACGCGGTCGGCCTAAGAGCAGTGGGAAAGGCGATGGC
>Ga0316230_1000926_pt1 | contig 34782 bp, 48 predicted proteins | sample TBH18025metaG_FD_206004 | JGI IMG/M metagenome (GOLD analysis project Ga0316230, IMG submission 206004) | Freshwater microbial communities from Trout Bog Lake, Wisconsin, USA - TBH18025 | ecosystem: Environmental > Aquatic > Freshwater > Lake > Hypolimnion/Profundal zone | place: USA: Wisconsin...
TATCCTTTCGGTAGTTGGGGGGATCCTGAATATGCCGATACAACTTGGATCATTCACGGTGATACTGATCCGAGCCCGCCCTTCGGTACTTGGGCTATCTATTCGGATCATCGCACGTAATAGTATTCAGTAGAGTATTTATGTATTCTTGCTCGGAGAGCGTTCGGACCTATATTATAGGATTCGGACGCTTCCTTTACGGTATTAAAGGTTCCATTCGGGGTAACAACTGCTTTGGCATTAGGATTTTTATCTCCGATGAAATCATAGTCACGAGAAGCATATGGTCTCTTTTTACCCGACCAATAATATCCTGTTTCTTCACGTTGCTTTCGTTGAGCATCGGTCCATTCACCGCCGTAGCCGTGATGGTTAGGACCGGTAACCGCTTCTCGTTGAGCATCTGTCCAACGCCAACGCTCACCGTACATTGGATTATCTTCACCTTTATGACTGAATAAGTGTTGTTTGGCTATATATGCTTCGCAGTTAGAAGTATTTCCTCCGTCACCTTCTTCCGGTCTAAGGTTAGCCCAGTTACTATCTTCAACTACATTCCATAAAGCACTATAGTGCAGTCCCCAATACTTTATTTCCTCGTTAGTTTGGCATTCTCGTAGTATTTCAGTAGTGACATCATATCCGTGTTTGTTGATATGTGGGATCCAGCGTTCTCCGGATCCTTTATACTTGTATGGGTCTTTGGTAGTTTTTCCAAGATATTGCAACCCGGTTTTGTTGTGGGTTTTCTTATACAAATAAATAGTCATGCTGATGTTCCTTTTTAACATTAGAGTAGTTGGGACTGCCATCCGCGAACTACATCTTTATTTATCCCAAATATGTTTACATCATGTATTAGATATGCTATAAAGAAGTCATGACACACACAATTGACGACATCAACCTAGAGACTTGGTTTACGAATAGGGAACTTTCGGTCAATCCTAAACACTTCACGCAGGCCAGGACACCCCTGACACCAGAATCAAAGGTATGGATCCTAGAGAAGTTACATGGCCGGTTCTCTAGATGTATTCCAACCAATTTCATTGACGCTGTTGGTATGTGTCCAACATTTGAAGACCCTAAAGAAGCCGTATTTTACGAATTAACCTTCGGATAAAAAATACTTTATAGTGTTTCTTTATTAAATACTCTTACAACAATGGAGAATAAAATGAGTTTTTTGAGACATATCGGTAAGCACGGAGACAGGAAAGTAGCGATTGTATTTCGTGAAGTCCCCGGCGAACCACACATGTGTTTGGTAGTCTATACCGAACTACTCAATCAGAATATGCACGATCCGATCATCAAGTGCATTGAATCCGATATCGGACAGAACAGCGAGCATCTTGCAGACGCATTCAATCGCACCCACACCCGCGATGGTCATATCATCCTACAGAAACTGCACGCCGAAGGCATGTTGAAGAAGGTTCAGACCGAACTCATCGTCATGACCCCTGCACCTAATACGAAGATCAAGTTGAGTGACCTCAACAAGATCCTAGACGAGATGAAGCTGGGTGAAGATGCTACCCGTAGGTTGGCTGAGATGGACAATCAACGCGGTATGCAGGATCCTGCTCAAGTGGCTCGCATGATGCGTGGCAATCGTGATGCAATGGTTGATGCTCCGGCAGCAACTATCGCAGCATCTGGTAATGATGCATTAGGGGATGCCCAACTAGCCGATACATTTAGGGCACAAGCAGAGCGTATGCAACGCGAGGCCAACGGGCTACTTGCAGAAGCAAATAGGCTATTGAATGAAGCAGCAGCACTTGCTCCTGCTGCCCCTGTAAAGAAGGCTCCTGCCGTAAAAAAGGCAGCATCAGTTGCCACTAAAACAAAAGGTAGACCCAAGAATACCCCCATCGTAGCATAAAGGTTATCACGTAGATGTCACCGGAATTCATTCAGAAGTGGGAAAAATTACTTGATGGTGTTGAAAAACAAACTATTCCGGTAGAATTTCTAAAGAAGTTGATCGTAAAACTACATGGTAAACGACAACGGACAATCAACATTGAACGGTTGTTAAAGCAGGGGTTAGAATCAGATCAAATAGAAGAATTTCTGAGTAGAAAACTCACGGAATTTGACGATGAGATGATGGGTATTGAGTTTATTCTTAATGTCAAGAATATTGCGGATACTGTACAGCCCGAAACGGATCGGTTATTGAATAAGCTATGAAACTGAACTCACAGCAGGCCCTTGAGGCTAGCCGACGGATCTACGAGAGCCATGGCCACGATTGGGCGCGGGTGCGTGAGTCCGGGCGGATCATGTCGGAGGATTTGGAATAGGTATGTTGTGGCATATCTTCAAATCTATGTTTGAACGGTGGCAGACTAGAAACGAACAATACATTAACGAGTGACGTATGAAACAATATCACGATTTATTGAACGATATACTAAATAACGGCGAAGAGCGCAATGATCGTACTGGCGTAGGCACTATCAGTGTGTTCGGTCGTCAGATGCGATTTGACTTGACTCAGGGCTTCCCTGCTGTTACAACTAAAAAGCTAGCGTGGAAAGCAGTTGTCAGCGAATTGCTTTGGTTTTTAGAAGGGAGCGGAGATGAGAGAAGACTCGCGGAGATATTACACGGCACAAGAGATACAAAGAATACTACAATATGGACAGGAAATGCTACAGCAGCTTATTGGGAATCCAACTCAAAGTTCTCCGGTGATCTCGGAAGGGTCTACGGGGTCCAATGGCGACGTTGGAATAAACACGTTGAACGTAAAAATTTCGGACCAGCTCATCTAGGTGGCGATAGACTAGCAGTTGATCAGACAGAAGTTGACCAGATTGCAAATCTGATTGAAGGGATCAAGAATGATCCAAATGGACGTAGACATATCCTTACTGCATGGAATGTAGCGGAACTTGATCAGATGGCGTTGCCTCCGTGTCATGTCATGAGTCAATTCTATGTCAGCAAGGACCGGCTTAGTTGTCATATGTATCAGAGGTCAGTGGATGTCTTCCTCGGTCTACCCTTCAACATCGCGAGTTATGCTCTATTGACACACATGATTGCTCAAGTATGTGATCTTAGTGCAAGTGAATTGATTATCAGTACTGGCGATACTCATTTGTATTTGAATAGTATAGGCGCGGCAAAAATTCAGTTAACCAGAGACCCTTATCCACTGCCAACTCTCTGGTTAAATCCTGAAATAAAAGACATTGATAAATTCACTATGGATGACATAAAACTTATAGGATATAAAAGTCATGCAGCATTACCTGCTCCAATGGCAGTATAGGTATGAGAATTCTCGTTACGGGAGGACTGGGCTTTATCGGTCACAATGTTGTTCGGCAACTTGAACAATTAGGACATGAGGTTAGTATCGTAAATAGCATCACTAACTATGGTGTCATTCCATATGCTGAACTATTCCGTTTACGAGATGAAAGATTATCTAGGATAAAAACGAGGACGATCCATCAAGCTGACATATGCGACAATACTATAGATAGTTTTATTGAACGATGTAAACCTGAAATAGTCATTCATCTTGCGAGTGTGCCTAATCAGAAGATGGTAAACTCTGATCCTACATTAGCCGCCAAAACGATGACAGAAGGTTTGGTTAATATGTGTGAGCAATCTTGCAAACATCAGGTCAAGAGATTCGTATATATAAGCAGCAGCATGGTGTACGGCGACTTCAAGGATGATATCAAAGAGGATGCGAGATGTTCGCCCAAAGGATTATACGCTATCCTGAAGTTTGCCGGCGAACGCCTGGTCGAAGATTATAGCCGTCACGGATGCTTTGAACATGTCATCATCCGTCCTAGTGCAGTCTATGGCCCCCGCGACATTAAAGATAGGGTAATATCAAAGTTCTTAAGTGCAGCTATGCTTGACGAGGTGATAACAGTTAACGGTTCTGATGAATGTTTGGACTTTAGTTATGTTGACGATGTAGCCTCAGGCATCGTAGGAGCGTCACTGAGCGATGCTACTGCTGGAAAAACGTACAACATCACTCGTGGACAAAGCCGGAGCCTACTAGAGGCTGCTGAATTAGCAGTGAGAATAGCAGGCAAGGGCAAGATTGAGGTAAAGGATCGCGACAAAAACTTCCCTCTGAGGGGTTCGCTAAATATTGATGCAGCACGTCGCGATTTTGGGTTCGATCCTAAAATTGACATAGAACAAGGATTCCAACTCTATCATGAATACCTTATGTAAACTACAATGGACCGGACTAACTACTGATACAAACGGTGACATAAAACCATGCTGCATATCCCGTACCTACATAAAAAAAGACGACGGGACTAATTTCAATCTAGGAACAGACACGGTTGAAGAGATTTACAATAGCAAGAGCATGGTTGATATGCGACAGCAGATGCTTGACGGGGTTTTGGTAGCAGGATGTGAAGAATGCTATGAGTCAGAAAAGTTTAGCGGAAGAAGCAACAGGCTCACATATAATCAGATATACAAGGATATAAAGGCTGAAGATACAAACACTGATCCGGCTGTCAAGTTTATTGACTTGAGATTTGGCAATCTATGTAACCTAAGTTGTCGTAGTTGCAACCCTAAGGCCAGCAGCCAGTTTCAACGGGAAATCGAAGTCATGCCGTCTGCTATAAAAAAATATCAAAGCTTCTTCCAAGAAGATATCAATTCTTGGTATCAGACGCCTGTGTTTAAGGATAATCTAGAAAAACAATTAGATAGTGTTGACATGATCTCTCTTACCGGCGGAGAACCTACAATCATACAACAAAACATGGATTTACTTGCCTCTTTAGTGTCCTCTGGTAGGAGTAAGAATATTGTTCTTGCTATAAATTCTAATATGACCAATACTAATCCTAAATTTTATAATCTCATAAAAGAATTCAAGTATGTAGTGTTCATGGCAAGCATAGATGGAGTAGGATCTATGCAAGAGTACCTAAGGTATCCTAGCAAATGGGAGACCATGGACGCCAACATCAAAAAATTGTTAGATTTAGGAGATAACATTTCCGTAGCACCTACTCCAGTTATACAGACTACTAACCTCAACAAATGCGTAGAGTTGTTTGAATACTTTGAGTCCTACAACAGAGAAGCTAAAAGAAGATTGATACGCATTCAGCCTATCAATCTAACTGGACCCGAACATCTAAATCTGCTGTATCTTCCTTCGGAGTTCAAGATGAAATGCTGGGAGAAGATTCAGCAATGGGTAGACACGAAATGTGAGTATCAACCTGATAGTTTTCACGAAATCATCAATGGCATAAAAGCAAAATGCAATACGCAGGTTGACGAGGCTGAGAGCAAACACCAACTGAGTAATTATAAGGAATTCAATTCTCTGTTTGATTCGCACAGAAAAGTAAAGCTTTCAGACATCAATCCTGAATTAGACATGGAAATTAACAAGATACTTGCATGATGTTCTCAAAGATACCTCACTTCGGTCTTAAGAGACAGACTGAGAACCTTAAGGCTGAGTTATTAGATGCTACCTATGAGGCTATGAAGGAGGGGCAGTTTGTTGAAGGTCCCTTCACTGAAAAGTTTGAACGCTGGCTTATAAAAAAAACTGGATGTGATTACGCAACAGTAGTCCATAGCGGAACGCAGGCACTTGAGTTCATTGCTAGAAGCATAGCAGAAGCGGTCCAGCGTGAAAAAAAGATCCTGATTCCTAATATAACCTATCCTGCAACACTCAATGCATTTTTGAACGCTGGCTGGGAAGTAGAGTTAGTGGACACTGATAAAAATGGTCTGCTACCGTTGTCACAAATAGAAGTTCCGGCTACTTCCTGTTATGTAGGACTCTATGGTGCCCCTGCTTCAGTGAGGCAATGGTCAGGAACGATAACAGATGGTGCTCAACATTGGTTAGTCGCTGATGGTAACATCGGTGAGGCCATGGCTATCAGTTTTGATCCTACAAAGAATCTACCTGCAACAGGTAACGGCGGCGCCGTCGTGACAAACAACTTATATATTCATGACTTCATAAAAAATTATAAAAATAACGGTAAAGGGAAAAGTTTTTTTACCACTGGTACTAACAGCAAGATGAGCGAGCTGGATTGCGCCCATCTGCTGGTGAGAGCAAACTACATAGATCAATGGCAAGAAAGACGCAAGCAGATCAGATTGTATTATATAGAGGCATTCAAGGATCTACCGATACGATGCCTGAGCGAAGGTTTTGATAAACATGCGGATCAGAAATTTGTGATATACACTGATCAACAGAAGAAGTTGCATTACGATTTGAACCATAATGGAATAGAAACAAAGATACATTATGATCAGCCGTTGAGCGAATTACCCATCGCAAAGGACCTAGTTAAACCAGACATGATGAGTGTAAGCACTATGTTATCTAGGGGCGTGTTGAGTCTTCCTATCTATCCAGAACTCACTGACAATGAAGTAGAATACATTGCAGATAAGGTAAAATTATTTTTTGCTAAATAAGAGTAGAATGTGGCTATTATCATTATTTCCGAGCTTTATGGCTCATTTGGTATTATCAGCAGGAATCATCATCCTGTTGTCATCATTCGTCGTGGGGTTAGTTCCCATTGTCAATGCATATAAAATACCGACATTACTGGTAGGCATCGTCATATCATCATATGGTTTTTGGCTAGAGGGAGGTCTCGCTTACAAGCAAAAAACGGACCTCCAAATAGCACAACTAGAGATACAGCTAGCGAAAGCCCAAGCAGATGCAGCGACTGCTAGTGCTAAAACAGAGACGGTGGTCACCCATGATATTCAAGTCATCCATGACAAGGGCGATGCTATCATCAAGTACATCCAAGGTCCTGATGTCATCAAGTACGACACCACCTGCATTATACCAAAAGAGATCGTGGCCGCACACAATGCTGCTGCGACACTGACTACGGTGCCTGCAAAATGAGGAAGATTCTTATCCTATGTTCGGTGTTGTTGAGCGGATGCGCCCATGTAGTCCCGGTATCCGCATCTTTTCCAACACCACCGGATGTGCTATTACAAGGATGTGATGATCTTGATATCCTACAGCCCGACCCTAAATTAAGTGATCTCATGACAGTGGTCGTTGAAAACTATACGAAATATCACACATGTAAAGAGAAGAATGCTGCATGGGCAGATTGGTATAATACGCAGAAATCTATATATGATTCCTCAATAAAAAAGTAGTTATAAATTGGCGCCCCGTTTGATAAATACTATATAAACGGAAGAGTGTTATATGTCAGCAACACAACAAATTATCAACATCGGAGCACTTCCAAATGATGGACAAGGTGATCCATTACGCATAGCCTTCGGGAAGATAAATAATAACTTCTCAAATCTTTTTGCTACATTTACTAATACCAGTACTTCCTACACTAATGGTAATGCACCGGGACAAATAATCTTCCAAGCACCTGCAAACGAATTTACCCAAGCTGTTTTTTATATCCAATCTTCCGATACGATAAACAATGATAGCCAGTCTTTGTCTATCCTATCACAACTTAACACCCAGCAGACACTTGTAAACTTTACTGCTACTGGCTTTACTTATTTTGGTAACTGCCTGGCAACTTTTGATATGGCTGTAGTAGGTGGAAACGTCGTTATTCTATGTAATCCGTTAGTAAGCGACACTATACTACACTTCATTGGATCACAGATCATGTATGTAGGTGAAATGGTCGAAGGACAAGAACTAGCATTAGATGGCTATGCGAACTCAGTAATGGCTACAGAAAATAATAACAACATCACCACAGAAACGTAAAATGAGAGCAAGGGAATTTATCACAGAAGTCGCTATGGGACATACCGGCAGCATACAACAAGATGTTGCCTTAGCCCTACCTGGCGCATGGAAAATTCCTGCACTTGCTAATCAAGATCCTTATCTACAATATCGTTTTGGTATGGCGATTGCCGGCGCCAAAGGTGCTAAGATGAGGCATCAAGACGGTGTTCCCAAATTTGAACCAGATAATGTGTTCGGTGAAAACGAGATCGTCGTGAGTTATGATCCGGCTACAGGCGAATACATCCGGGACGCATTGACAGCAATGGGTTTACCTCCCGGTGATGCTATACAGATTGCGACTATGGCAAGCGTAGAGACTCCGGATGTAGACAAATCAAGTCCAGTAAGGGCATTCAAGGGTTATCCACGATGAGAGCCCATGAGTTCATCTTTGAGACATTTGAGCGGGGTAAAAAACACCCTGATGATTCCTTCACCAATGCCCATCCAGGTACTATCGGTCCTTCTGGTAGAGAAGAGATGTATGTGAGTAGATATTATGACTTCTATAGGATAAGTAATCTCACTGGACTATCACCTGAAGACCTAAAGAAGACTGATCTGATGTCGTATCTAGGAAATCTTCCTATGTATTCTGCATATACTGATGCAGAATACGATAAGTTAAAGAATGTATTGACTGCATTAGGTCTACCCCATAAGGATTATATTCCAAGGGGCAGTAAAGAAGTTGACGATGTTCATAAGACTAGTCCGGTAAAAGCCTTTAAAGGATACAAGAAGTAGTATGTGCGTAATCATTGCCAAATATTTTGAGAAACAAGGGTGGGTCGGCGTAAAGAACCGAGATAGAAATTATGTGCCTGAGATCACCTTCAAGGCAATTGAACATGATGGTTTAGAAAGATTACTGTTTGAAGATAAGGTCACTGGTTATAAAGAAGGACTCAATAGTCACGGAGTATCTATCCTAAGTGCAAGTCTCATGGTTCAAGATGATGAGAAAGAACTGTCAACAAAGAATTCAAAAAGGAAGAGTCCTGATGGCATCAAGATATCAGACGCCTTGAAGGAAGACACTGCGATGCTCGCTGTTAAAAGAGCGATACATAATGAATTGACTGGAAATAGCATCATCTACGATAGGGATAATCTATTCTTGCTAGAAGGTTGCAAAAAAGATGATGTATATCATCGTGTCTGCAAGAAAATAGGACGAGATCAAGTCGTTGCTAGAACTAACCATGGTGTTTGGTTACCTTGGGCAGGATACCAACGCACACCGGATGATGATGCACAGACACTCAGCAGGATCAGCAGTGAATCAAGGCGCCTGCAAGCACAGAATGTCGTAGAGAATGCAGAAGATCCGATGGAAATGGTAGATGGCATGTGTCAGGTCTACCTTGATAATCCGCAACTTAATATCATGCGTACAAGCACAGAACGCAAGAAGATGCGAACGACTGCCCAAGAGATGATCATTCCAAGCGAGAGAACATTGTATTGTCGTCCAATCTCAAGTCATATTGAGTTTGACTTCTGGAATCTCAATAAACCAGACAGAAATTGCTGGGTAGAGATCCTTAGTAATCGTGCATTATGGCAAGATACTAAAGGTGATCCGCCCTTTGGTTCTAATGGCATGAAGCACAGTACTTGATAAATACACTATAAGGAAATTGACATGAGAGCTTGGGAATTCTTGACTGAGGATGATTTAGGGGCACAACCTAAACAATTTCCTGATGGGCAACTAGATGCAATGCCAGGACCTATCAGTATGCCTGATATCAGCATGAATAAAGCTAATGGTAGTGCCTATGCTCAGTGGAGATTCAGTGTCGCTATGGCTGGGGCTCCTGACTATCCTACTCCTCCGGTAGGTCCAATGGCGGGCGATCCCTTGCTGTCTACCTATACTGATGTAGAACTTCAAATTGTCAATGCTGCTGCTAAGATGGTTGGTGCGGGCAGGATTACAAAATTAGCCAGCAATAGAAGCACTGAACTCTCTAATACTCAAAAAGTGAGTCCTTTAAAAGGATTTAAAGGCTACAAGAAAAAATAATTTAACGATAAGTAAGTCATATAAATATTTGCATGACAACACTCGTAGATATCAACCAAACCTTAGACCTCATTAAGCTAAAATTTTATAATGAATGGATTTACACCGAGCATATCAAATCTGAAGGTGATAGTCAATTCCATCAGCAGTTGACCAAACAGATGATAGAAACTTATGTCGATCCCATCAATCTTCCTAAAGATGCACACATCCTTGATCTTGGTTGCGGTCCCGGATACTTTCTAGATGGTATGAAGGAACGCGGGTATACGAATGTTACTGGGGTGACATTAAGTCCCGAAGATAAAGAAGTCTGCGAGGGCAACGGGCATAGGATCAAGAGTTATGATCTATCATTCCTTCCTCAGAAAGACGGATACTATGATGAATCAGTAGACTTCATCTTCCTGCGTCACGCACTTGAACATTCTCCTTATCCTATGTTCTCGTTGATGGAATACAATCGTATCCTGAAGCAAGGTGCAAAAATTTACATTGAAGTGCCGGCTCCGGATTGCGACCGCCCGCATGAATTCAATCTCAATCACTATAGTATTTTTGGTGCTACACAGTTAGGTGCATTGATTGTTCGTGCTGGATTCAACATTGATACGTTTAATGATATCGTGTTTGACCTAAAGATGCCTCCTAAAGAACCGGATCAGGAAGAACAAGTATTTAAAGAAAAGTACTTCTGTATAGTTGCAACCAAAGCGAAATGTTTGGACATTAAATAATAAAGGCCGGGCTTAGGCTCGGTCTTTTGTTATGTATGATAAATACATAATAAAGGACTCAAAGAACATGGCGTCATATGTTTATACCGCAAATTCTTCCCCGCAATCATCTGCGAATGTAGCAACTGATAAGGTTAGGATCGCGACAACTACCTCGGCTATTCAATTTGTAGCGAGTTATCCAAATGTTGCTGGCACTGGTACCGCAACTGCGAATACATCTTCACCTATAGTCACTGGTTCTGGAACTGCATTCTTGACTCAATTAGGCATAGGATATTGGGTCGGAAATGCGACCGGAACAACTGTAGGAATAGTTCATAGCATCGCGAATAACACGAGTTTGACGCTCACTGCTAATGCTGGTGTGGCATTATCTAGTGCTGGAATCACGATCAATCCACACGGTGTTCCGTATCAAGTCGCAACCGCGAATAGCACGATCATTCCTGCAAACTCAGTCAATAATAGCGTCATTGTAGGACAAGGTAATATCGTATCTTTCCTGAATGTCGCAGGATCCGCTGCCGCATTCTCAATTACTGAATTAGGTATGCCTCACGCTGACACTGGTACAAGCGGCGTTCTTCCGACTCCAATCAACGGTGGACCTTCAACATAAAGAAGTAGTGTATCCTCACTAATATAATTTCATGTCAAACACACCCACGCTAATCAAAACCCCATATAAGAAAACTAACTTCAAGACAGACAAAGAACTGCAAGACTTCATAAGGTGTTGCGATCCTAATACAGGATATTTGTATTTTATGGATAACTTCTTTGTGATTCAGCATCCTACTAAGGGAAGTATGAACTATCATCCATGGGAGTATCAAGAGCGACTAATCGACACTTATCATAACTATCGTTTCTCTATAGCACTGATGCCTCGTCAGTCAGGTAAATCTACTTCTGCTGCTGGGTACTTGCTCTGGTATGCAATGTTCAATCCTGACTCTACTATCCTTATTGCAGCACACAAGTATACTGGCGCACAAGAGATTATGCAGCGTATTCGCTATGCATATGAAAATTGCCCCGATCACATTAAAGCAGGGGTCACGACATATAATAAGGGTTCGCTTGACTTTGAGAATGGTTCACGTATCGTATCTGCTACAACAACTGAAAATACTGGTCGTGGTATGTCTATCACGCTCCTGTATCTTGACGAGTTCGCATTTGTGCGTCCATCAATCGCTACTGAATTCTGGACATCTATCACTCCTACGCTAGCAACTGGTGGTAAAGCGATCATTACTTCTACTCCAAACTCGGATGAAGATCAGTTTGCTCTTATATGGAAGATGGCTAACAAGACTGAAGATGAATTCGGCAACACGACTGCGTTAGGCACCAATGGCTTCAAGGCTTATCGTGCATACTGGCGTGAACAGCCTGGTCGTGATGATAAGTGGGCAGACGAGATGCGCGCCCAATTGGGCGATGATCGTTTCAATCGTGAGATTGGGTGCCTCGCGCACAATTCTATCGTTAAAATAAAAGATTCTTTAGGTAATATATCAGAAATAACAGTAGAAAACTTACAAAAAATGCTATCCAAAGATAAATAAGTCAGTGACAACTAATTTAACTGAGAAATATATGGGTAAAGCAATTTATGTAAAATCAAAAATAGACGGTAATGAGTACTGCAAGACCAATGGGCAATTCACCAGACACCTGAAAAAGCACCAACTAACATACCAAACTTATTATGAAAAATATGTAACCAAAATTGAGATGAAATGCCAGTGCGGCAAACCAATGACCTTCTATCAGCAAACCGAAACATACGCAAGTAGCTGTGGTGATTCTATATGTATTGGTAAACTAATTTCAGTTACTAAGAAAAATTGGACAGTTGAACAAAAACAACAAGATTCGGATAGCAAGAAAAAATCCGCTGCATCAAGAACGACTGAAGAAAAAGTTCAGCGCCGTAATAGATTGGTGCAAACTAATCAACAGAAGTACGGAGTAGATTTTACTACTCAATCATCTCAAATGATGGACAAGTCTAAGGTTACGAAAAAAGAAAGATACGGAGATGAAAACTATTCAAATCCCAAAAAAACTAGCGACTCTTGGCAGGCAAAAACCTCAGCAGAGTTAAACATCATCGCTGAGAAAAAGCGCACCACTTGTGTAGAAAAGTATGGAGTATCTAACCCATTTTTTCTACCAAATGTTCGCAAAAGGTCAGCCGTTGCTAATAGTATTGGTAGAGAATTCACGCTGTCGTCCGGTAAAATTATCAGAGTGCGCGGATACGAAGATGCGGCTATTGTTAAATTATTAAAAGATTACAGTGAAAGTGAATTGGTGTTGGATGACACATTAGTTAAATATAATTTGCCAATATTTACTTATATTGATAATAGAAGGCATATATTAAAATATTATCCAGATATCTTTATTCCGAAAGAAAATAAAATAATAGAAGTAAAGGGAAGATGGTGGTGGGATGGAAACGGAATACATAAGCATAAATCAAGATTGTCCAATAATTTGAAAAAACGCAAAGCAGTATTAAATGCTGGATATCAATACGAAGTTTGGTTATTTGAAGATAGAAAAAATTACAGAGTACTAAAAGATGACACAGACTTTGATCCCGAATAATTTAGGGCTAGAAATATTAACTGATTCTGGTTGGGAACCATTTGACGGTATAGTCAATAAGGGAGTTAAACATACTATAACAGTAGCATTAAAAAATACTACTATCACTCTTACACCCGATCATATGGTATTTCTAGATAATCTAGAAAAAATATCTGCTGAACTACTTAAAGTAGGTGATCTTGTTTGTACCTTATCAGGACCACAGGAAGTAGTATCTATCAATGAAAATTGTTTGGAAATAGTATATGATCTGCTTAATGTAGGAGATAATCATAGATTCTATGCTAATGATATACTGTGTTCCAATTGCGAATTTATTATCGCAGACGAGACATTGATTAATCCAAATACATTGTTGATGCTTAATGGCACTGAACCAACACATCGCATGGGGCAGATTCGCTGGTATAAACAGCCTGAGAAGGGTAAACTGTATGTCGTAGCACTTGATCCATCGCTGGGTACAGGCGGCGACCCTGCTGCTATTCAGGTATTTGAGGCGAGTACAACTACGCAGATAGGTGAATGGAAGCACAATAAGACTGACATACCTAGCCAGATCAAGTTACTCGCAGAGATCACCAAATATATCGCCGATATTACCGGCGAACCTAACAATATCTATTACTCCGTAGAAAATAACTCTATCGGAGAAGCGTCACTCATCTCACTCGCAGAGTATGGTGAATCAAACATCCAGGGCATCTTCATGAGTGAGCCAGGAAAGAAACGCAAAGGATTCACGACTACTAACAAACCGAAGTTAGCAGCCTGTGCTAAATTCAAAACACTATTAGAATCAAAGAAGATGACTATTCATAGTCGTTCACTGATCAGCGAACTCAAGGCCTTCGTCGCTCACGGCGGTAGCTATGCAGCTAAAGTAGGGGATCATGATGATTTGGTCATGGCTTCTCTGTTAGCAGTCCGGATTATGCAGCAACTCGCAGACTATCACGGTGAGCTAGAATCACACATCCGTGACCATGAAGACACAATCGCACCCCTCCCCTTCTTTGCTGTCTTTAATTGATTTAGTATAAATACTATTATGGCATTAGATAACGAGAGCTTCAACAAAGACCTATACGATCTTCTAAAGGTTAGAGGATATCATCCTGTACCACTAGATTCTAAAAATCAAAGAGTAAATGCTCCTCAGGAAGCAGATGTCATTCAGTTTGTCTTCACCAAAGATGGAAAAGAATACGGCAAGTGCTGGATCAGTATAGATAAGGCGAAAAGAATCACCTTATATTATGACAATGAACAAGAAGATAGCCCTAATGATGTGACGCCTGGAGTAGAATACGATGACACTTGGACAGGTCTGCTAAAGAATCTCAAGAAATGGGCGATGAGAAGACAACTAGACTTTGATCTAGAAAACAAAGACCGTCTCGGCGACGACATGCGACAAAGGGAACACTACAAGATGAAAGAGAAACTTGGCGAAGGCTACCATTCAATGGGCAAGAAAGCCAGTTATAATGATGGCGTGCCTAATGTAAAGATCGTGCTACAGCACACCCGTCAGATTGAAGAAGGGGAGCAAAGATTCCGGAATGTCGCCCGCATCTTTGTTGAAAATACAGACGGTGAGAGATTCTTACTCCCGACTACTCGTCCAGGCATCGCAAGAGTCTATGCTAGACATATCGCAGAAGGTGGTACACCATACGATGAGCGCGGAAAGCATATTACATCTCTCGTAGAAGAATATAACCAGATGGCAGGCTTCGTCCGTGCTACCCGTAACGGTCAGTTCAACGAATCAACACAATCACTTGTGAACGAGGGCATTAATCATTATAACAATCTCCGCGAAACACTCAGTAAAATGACAGGTCTCCGTGGATACAACAATTATTTTGAATCCTGGACTCCTGCTCTCATGGAAGATGACGGAGACAACTCTGCTATCAATGAACTATTCGTACAAGAGACTCTAGATCCTCGCATTGAATCAGTCATGCCTATCCTATCTCGCCTTCACAAGAAGGTAAACGAGATGCAAGAAGTAAATGAGTTGGCTTCTTGGGCTGACTCCATTGCTAACAATCATCTTGAAGAAGCTTTAAACGACGCTGTTCCGGAACCGTATAAGAAAGCTGAAATGCAAGATTATAAGACGCAAAGAAAGCAGTCTTTAGCTACAAACAATCCTGATCTTGCGAAGGATGAAAAATTAGGCGAAGAGGCAGAGCAAGAGTACATTATAGTTTCTGCTAGTAAACCTGAAGGTATAAAAGTAAGGGCTAGTAGTGAGGAAGAAGCGTTAAAAAAGGGTGCTAGCATATTGGGCGTGACTATTACGCAAGTTGCGGTGCAACCAGCAGGAACCACGACTAGTAAATCTAAATCTTTATACGATCCTTCTTCTGCGAATGATCCTTTAGAAAGAGCTAAACTAAAAGCACATAATAAGAAAAAGTCATCTAGTAACTTTTGGAAAAGTGTTTTAAATCTTCCTGAAGGCGAGGAAAACAAAGAAGAAACACATGATGATCGGCACGGCGGCCCCTATGACCGCGGACAGATGGACAGCTACTATGGTAGGGGATACCAACCTCACTACTACGTAGGTGCTACTCAACAATCTGAACGGGTTGAAAAGGAAAATATGACCCCTGAAGAGATCAAAGCATACAAAGCGGGATACAACAATAACGAAGAACAAGGTGACTTCAAGCAATGGAATGAGGACAAGGATAACGGTCATACCGAAGAAGAAAACGATATGGCTCAAGATAATCTTCGCAAGATGGCAAAGGCTTCTGGTAAGTTGGAAAAGAATGTCAAGAAGATGGGTGATAAGAATAGCCTAGAACCTTGGCAACAACAACTGATCGCCACCGCAGCCGATAAGGTGGATGCTGTATATCACAGTAAAGATGACGATGAACTTGATGAAGAGTTAGAACCTTGGATGGGTAAGGACCTTGAAACTCCTGCGTATCTTCGTAAGAAAGAATATGAACTCAATAAAAGGGATGCAGAAGGAGGCGGCCCTGGTCTTCGTAGAGTCAAGAATGATCCAGACGAAGAGATTGACGAAGATTTGGATGCTAATCAAAAGCGTGTAGGTCAACTTGGTCCAACTGAAAAAGTAGGTCCTAAAGGTGCAGTAGGCAAACTTGTAGGTGCTAATGAGAGCGTTGATTCAGAATTAGCAAGAATCAGAAAACTCTCGGGACTCTAATCCTACATTATATACTTGTATGAGATTAGTATTCTGTCTACCGGGCGATTCCTTCAGCAAGAACTGGCTATGTGCTTGGAATGATACCATCAGATGGCTTTATAAGAACAACATTGACTACGTGACGGTCAATGCATATTCTCCTATAATCTATAATTGCCGTAATTGGTTATTAGGTGCCAAAGGTCCTGCTCCAAAATCCTTCAAGCCGTTCAATGGAATGATAGATTACGATTGGATCATATGGATTGATGGCGATGTTATATGGAAGCCTGAGGATTTGGAACGATTGATAAGTAACAATGATCATAAGATTGTTACCGGATTCTATATACAACATGACAACAATAGTTATGCCCAAGCAATCTCCTTTAGGGTAGAAGAGGTTGATAACAATACCCATCTGCATTGGATTGAAAGAGAACAATTAGATATCAATAGTAATCGTATCAGATTAGGAGCGAGTGGCATGGGATTCATGGCAGTCAAGGCAGGAGTGTTTGAGGCATTAGAATGTCCTTGGTTCAATCCCATTCCACATGAATACGAGAATACTTACCTATCTGAAGATGTTGGATTCTGCTATAAAGCACAACTGTTAGGATATACCATCTGGGGAGATCCAAAGATTCAAGTGAGACATGAAAAAACATGGATGTTGAGCGGTGATACTGCTGCTGGGTATAAGCCTGAATCATTGATATTAAATCTGGATCCAATACGATGATGCATCCTCCTAAATTCTTATTCTTAGATACGAATCTACAATGTAATCTTAAATGCAAAACCTGCATGTATTGGACAAGGGATGAGATTGTCCAGCCTTCTCATATAACAGTTGAACAACGCAACGAGATAATCAATGAGTTCTATCAATTGAATCCAAATGGTTCTGTTGTCATATGCGGAGGCGAAGCGATGATGAACCCTGAACGATATTGGCCTATCACAAGACAATGCCGATCTTTAGGATTAGGATGTCTGTCAGTCATGAACGGTACGATGGTGACCGATCTAAGCGTAGCAAAGAGATTGATCACGGAAGGTCCAACTGAGATCACGATATCACTAAACAGTTATAGACCTGAGGTCCATGATTCCTCTAGGGGTGTTGTGGGATCATTCGCCGCAGCAACAAATGCGATCAGATTGCTACTAGAAGCAAGGACGATATTAAACAAAAAAACACCTATCTATGCGATGTCTGTCATGTATGAAGATAACTATCGGGACTTAGATCAGTTCTATGACTTCGTGTTGAATGATCTAAAGGCTGACAAGTTAAAACTCAATTGGTTGCAGCCCGTATTTGGTACACTGATAGATAAACAAGGTAAGAATAGGTCTGATAAGTTCTACGAGAACAATGTCATACGGGATCATGTTGGGCTGAAAAAGATACTACATGATTGTAACGAGAAATATAAACTAGGATTAGATCCTGAATATATTGACACTGTAGAGATGTATCATGACAGTGTTCACAACAACCAAGATGCCCTATTAGGATGGGATGGCAGCGGTACCACAAAACTCATCTGTAATAGTTTCAACAGGAACATAATGGTGGATATGGATGGTGTCGCAAGACTGTGTTTCTCACACAAGTTTCCTGGATATAAACTCACTAACAGGGGAGACCTGCGAATGTTCTGGTATGGTACTGACAATCTTAGAGAAGTCATGTCACAGTGTACTCAATATTGCGGAATAAGCCATAGTGTTCGCAGGGTGAATGCTACATTAAAATACCCAAAATCAGCGTAAAAACATCTGTTTACCCATTCGCATGATAAATACATTGACACAGGAAGCAATATACATTATATTGAAGACTGTGTTAGTTGTCTCCTGACAGCGAAACATAAAACACATATTAAAGCTCAACTTAGGCACATTTAAAAGGAGAAAAACAAAATGGCATCACTTCAAGAAATCCGGGCCCGTATCTCGGCGACCGAAAATAAGAACCAAGATCGCGGTTCTAATACACAATCTGACAATGCAATCTACGCACATTGGAATATGGATGAGGGTGCTGCTGCATCTGTTCGTTTCCTTCCAGATGCTAATTCCAGTAATACATTCTTCTGGGTTGAACGCAACATGATCAAGTTGCCGTTCAATGGGGTCAAGGGTGACTCTAATTCCAAACAACTCACTGTTCAGGTTCCTTGCGTAGAGATGTATGGGGATAACTGCCCCATTCTCGCAGAAGTCCGCCCTTGGTATAAGGATGACACGCTGAAGGATATGGCTAACAAGTATTGGAAGAAGCGTACTTACATCTTCCAAGGATTTGTACGGCAGAATCCTATCGGCAATGATACGACTCCTGCGAATCCTATTCGTCGTTTTATTATCTCTCCGCAAATCTTCACGATCATCAAGTCTTCGCTTATGGATCCTGAGATGGAAGAGTTGCCAACCGATTATATGCGTGGTCTTGACTTCAACATCAAGAAGTCTGCTAAGGGAGGCTATGCTGACTATTCTACTTCTACTTGGGCCCGTAAGGAATCGGCATTGACTGAGGTCGAGCAAGCTGCTATTGAAGCACACGGTCTGTTTAATCTAGCAGATTTCCTACCTAAGAAGCCATCTGAAGCTGAACTCCGTATCATCAAGGAAATGTTTGAAGCTTCGGTTGATGGTCGTCCTTACGACAACGACAAGTGGGGTGCTTACTATCGTCCTTACGGACTTGAAGCCCCTGCTGGTGCAGCAACGGCTAAACAATCGGTGACTGCTGAAACCAGCGCCCCCGTAGTTGCATCTCCTATCGTTGACGAAGATGACGCTGTTCCCTTTGATGTAGATCCCGTTGTTGTTCCCAAATCAACATCGACCGACAAGGCGCAGGACATCTTGAAGATGATCCGGGAAAGGCAATCCAAATAGGATTGTCCTAATGATCGGGGGCTAATAACCCCCGATCATATATGGGAGAAAAAACATGACCATGCCAGATGAAAGATATCGGGCTCTAAAACAGAGCAAGAAACTCTTGGAAGAACTATGCGATCCAGGCAAGACTCCAAGGGTTCCAAGCATCATCCGTGACCGTGCAAGGGGTATTCTGCGTCACTATCCGATGGACGTTGATCTAGATAATCTTGCTGAACAATGTCCCGAACTGCTTGAAAAAATATCTTACAATGATAAGATGAAACAAATCGTTAGATAAGGAAATAATATGGCGAAGCCCTTCGATGTAAGTAGGTTTAGGAAAGATATTACTAAGGCTATTGATGGTCTTAGTATCGGGTTCAATGACCCAACAGATTGGATTAGTACAGGTAACTATGCACTCAACTATCGTATTAGCAGTGATTTTAATAAAGGCATTCCTCTTGGTAAGGTTACTGTCTTTGCTGGAGAATCAGGAGCAGGAAAATCATTTATCTGCTCCGGTAATCTGGTTCGCAATGCCCAAGAGCAAGGCATCTTTGTTGTTCTAATTGATTCAGAGAATGCTTTGGATGAATCTTGGCTACACGCTTTGGGTGTTGACACAAGCGAAAGCAAGTTGCTGAAACTCAATATGGCAATGATTGATGACGTTGGTAAGACTATCAGCGAATTCATGAAGGGTTATAAGGCTATGGCAGAAGAAGACCGTCCTAAGGTGTTGTTCGTCGTTGATAGCCTCGGTATGTTGCTCACTCCAACTGATGTTAATCAGTTTGAAGCAGGTGATATGAAGGGCGACATGGGTCGCAAGCCTAAGGCACTGACTGCTCTTGTTCGTAACTGTGTCAACATGTTCGGTTCATACAATGTAGGTCTTGTTGCGACTAATCATACATACGCATCTCAAGACATGTTTGACCCTGATGACAAGATCAGTGGTGGTCAAGGATTTGTCTACGCATCTTCTATCGTAGTTGCGATGAAGAAGCTAAAGCTCAAGGAAGATGAAGACGGTAACAAGATCAGCGAAGTGCGTGGTATTCGTGCTGCGTGCAAGGTGATGAAGACCCGTTACGGTAAACCTTTTGAATCAGTTCAAGTCAAGATTCCATATGAGACAGGTATGAATCCCTATTCAGGTTTGCTTGATATGTTTGAGGCTATGGAACTTCTCAAGAAGGAAGGCAATTCCCTCGTATATAATTGCGTTGATGGCACGATCATCAAGAAGTTCCGCAAGGGTTGGGAACGCAATGATGAAGGCTGTCTTGATCGTGTGATGTTGGAATTCACTAAAAAGCCTCGTGCTAGTCTAAATATTGCTAATCCAGAAGAAGAGGAAGTCATGGAATGAGTCTAGCACTGGTTAATGAAATTTGGAAAGTATTAAAGCCCAGCATTGAAACAGGTGATATCGGTTCTGCTGCTGAGACGCTTGTCAATTATCTGGTTGATGAGGCTTACTCTCCGGCTGAAATTAAGCAAGTGTTTAGGCTAGATTCCGACGTAAAAGGCGCACTATCTTATTATCTGGAAACTCCTGAATGGGGTGTTCAAGATGATGAGGAAGAGGAAGACGATTACTATGATGAAGAAGATTACTAATGACATGGTACAGCCGGATTACTCAGGACTTGAGCGTATTACCGGACTTCATCTCACACTACGAAAATGAAATCATTTCTGCAAAAGCAGATGTGAAGGTGTATGGTAATGTAGAAAAGAATATTGCTGCATTACCGGGAATCACAGAGTATCGCTTCAACCAACTACAAGAGGTCGAAGCGGTACTCAACTTCCTTAATATACAACTGCGACAGATTCGTAGGAAACATTTCCAAAAGTATCTTGAAGGATATGCCCGTGCATTGACCTCGCGTGATGCTGAGAAATATGTTGACGGCGAACAAGAGGTCATTGATTTTGAAGTCATCATCAATGATGTTGCTCTCATGAGAAATAAGTATCTAGGAATTATGAAGGGACTTGACTCTAAAAACTTTATGCTAGGGCATGTGGTTAGATTAAGGACTGCCGGCATGGAAGACGTGACAATAGGATAATGTAATATGGCAATTGATAAAGCATACGTAGTTGGGTATGGTTTAGTAGATGCTTTAGGAAACAATCCAAAAGATTGCTTTCGTCATATGCTAGATGACCTTGACTACTCTTCGGTTATACAACCAATGAAAGAAGAAAATTTAAAGATTTATCAAGCATACTGTGTTGATGAATCTAGTTTGGTATTACCCGATGGTTGGAATAGCAAAGGAACCACACTGACGCAGAAACTTGCGATGCACTCTGCTAACCAAGCACTAGTGATGGCAAATCTCCCGATTAGTAGTAATGTTGCAGTTATTTTTAGCACTTGCTTAAATGATAGTGAGACCCTTCAAGAGCATTTTCCTAAACTTTTAACCAACAAGCGTATCAACCCTAGAATAGTAGTTAATCGCATTCTAGATATGGCTTGCTGTCACATCGGTAGTTACTGGGGATTTATGGGCGCAAGCACTTCTGTTTTTGCCTCCTGTTCGACTGGTATTTTCTCTATAGATTACGCTATGCGATTGTTGGACGAGTATGATTATGTCGTTTGTGGAAGTGGTGATGTTGGATCGCATAATGTTGCTATGAAAAATTTCATGGCGATCAATGCTCTTGGAAATGACAACAAACCATTTGACGATAACCGTGAAGGGTTCGTTATAGGGAGCGGTGCCGGCGTTTTAATCTTGGCATCATCCCGAACAGTAGAGAAATATGGAGCAACCATTCACGCTACTCTATATCCTGCTGGACTAGCAAGTGATGCGTTTGATCAGACTTCCCCTGCACAAGACGGGCGAGGCGCCAGATTAGCTATGGATAAGGCTTTGCGTAGCGGGATGCATATTGATGCGATTTCTGCACATGCGACTAGCACTCCTGTAGGAGATGTGATTGAATATAATACTATTACTGATTATTTTCAGGATGTTCCTATCTATGCACCTAAGTCTAAGATTGGTCATACATTAGGAGGAGCAGGTATCGTAGAAACAATTTATGCAATTGAATCAATGAAAACTGGCATTATTCCTCATATTCACAATCTTACGAAGGCAACTATGGATGTTCATAATTGTTTGGTGAGAGAGAATATAAAATTTGATGATAAACCTATCCTTAGGACATTGAATAATTCGTTTGGATTTGGCGGCAAGTGTGCTGCCCAAATTATTGAAGTTGATCGGAGAATCTAATGGCTACGAGGGATTACCAAGCAATTAAAAATTTAATATACAATTATGATTTTGGCGCAGCGCCTACCGACGCCCTAGTACCCGAAATCACAGAAGACCTAATTACACTTAGTTGTGTTCAGTATCGTTTAAACAACCAAAGTCTATATAAAACAGCTGCCAGCCCCCTTTGGACTACTGCCAACTGGTACGACGCCAAGGCCAGCGGCATTACAGATGAAGACAGGATTCTTGCACTAGATATCAAGCGTCATTTTTCATCAAAATTAATGGTTTTGACGCTGAAAGGGATTACTTTATCCCAATGGCGTAAGGATTTGCAAAAATTGCTTAATGAAGTTGCTCCTAAAACCCTACGCTTTAACTCTAATTATGTAGGTATGGCCTATAAACTACCTTATTTTTATCATTACGATAAAGAGATAGCTGAAATCTTTGGAGGCGAACATCGCAAAATCACAGGCCAAATTGCAGAGCCTAGGACCAAAGCTTCGTTAAGGTTCATAAAAAGTCTTAGAAATCACCTTAAGGATAAAGATAGGATGATAGAGTACTGGTTTTCAGATGATCGGGACAATCGTGTATTGTTCAAGGTTGATCGCAAAAACTCCTTACTTCCGGTCTGGGATTCTATCATCAAGAAGGAGATTGTTGTTTCGGGATATTTCTATTACCGCAACAGAGATGACCTAGATTTTTACGAAATTAAAAATTGGGAAATTGAAATTTAAATAGGATCAAACGTTTTTTTCGGTTGACATCGGTTACCCATTTGATATACTAGATAATAGAGATTGAACAGAGGAAGTGCGTAGTGACTCTCGGTAAACTCAAAGAACTACTTGAAGTGATGAGCGAAAGCCAACTCAAGAAAGAAGTAGTCATTTACACCAATCAAACGGTCATGAAGGTCAACAGTGTCCGGCTTCTTCGTGATGAAGAATCAGGAAAGATATATCCTGCCTTAATCGCATAAAAACGGTTGACATCGGCAACCTACCCTGCTATTATGAATCATAAGATGAGTTCAAGGAGTCGGACATGGGTTATAAAACTTTTGCTCTTTCTGACGAACTTCGTTCTAAATATCAACCTCGCAAGGGACTTGAAGGTCCTTTCTTCTATCCGAATGGTCGGGTAGCTTATTACGATCCTAAAGAAGGACACTACTGGGATCCGAATACGGATTTCTACCTCTCTCATGAAGAAGCAGCCGACCTACAAAATTCAGTTTTTAACGCGATAAAAGGAAATTAAAATGCGCGAGACTAAGTTTCAGCCTAACGTGAACCAAGGGTACATCCTCACTATTGAAGGTCGTATCGGTAGTTTGAATGCTAACAAGCCTGATGGATATCTTGACGAGATCAAGCGCCTACAAAATGCACATGCAGATGTACTCACACGATTGAGTCCTGAAGAACTCCATGCTCTGCGACTATCACAAAATAAGACGATGACTCCCGAAGAAGAAGCCGTCGCCAAAGCGAGAATGCGGAAGGACATGGACGAAAATCGTGATCGTCCCAGCATCTAGACAGGTGAAGATGTTCTCTACGCGACCTAACATAATTAAACATGCAGATGGCTCCAAAGAATGGTATCTGAATGGCAAACGACATCGTGAAGATGGGCCGGCATATGAAGAGGCAGATGGCTCCAAAGAATGGTATCTGAATGGCGAACTTCACCGGAAAGATGGGCCGGCATATGAAAGGGCAGATGGCTCCAAGCGTTGGTTTCTGAATGGCAAACGACATCGTGAAGATGGGCCGGCATATGAAGAGGCAGATGGCTCCAAAGAATGGTATCTGAATGGCGAACTTCACCGGAAAGATGGGCCGGCATATGAAAGGGCAGATGGCTCCAAATTATGGTATCTGAATGGCAAACGACATCGTGAAGATGGACCGGCAGTTGAAGGGACAGATGGCTCCAAATTATGGTATCTGAATGGCGAACGTCACCGGAAAGATGGACCGGCAATTGAATACGCAGATGGCACCGAAGAATGGTATCTGAATGGCGAACGTCACCGGAAAGATGGGCCGGCATATGAAGGGGCAGATGGCTCCAAAGCATGGTGGCTGAATGGCAAACGACATCGTGAAGATGGGCCGGCATATGAAGGGGCAGATGGCTCCAAGCGTTGGTTTCTGAATGGCGAAGAAATAGATCAACTCGTCCATTGGGTAACTACAAAAGAAAGACAGATGGCATAAAAAGGTTGACATCATCTGCCCGTTTTGCTATATTGAATCATAGACAGCAACACAGAGAGACACAAATGACCACGATCAATGTGAAGTTTGGTGAGTATCGCAATCAACCTGTCGTAGATCGGCAGTTTACCCTAGTGAAGGGATTTCAGACTGGTAAAAAGGGCAGCTATGTGACCGTGAAGAATGAGGGTCACTTCCCCATCGCTATTAACGAGATTAAGATCAAGGTGAATAACATTTCTGATATTGAATTTGTTGATGGTGAACCAGTGAACGAGATTGTTACCCCTTTAAAGGTCACTGAGTCCGATGAACAGGCTATGGATCGTATCGCTACTCGTTTCAAGATCCTTGATGAGATGGCTGCTGCTTGCATCACCGGCGACATTCGTTCTCTGATTGTCTCAGGTCCTCCGGGCGTAGGTAAGTCATTCGGGGTAGAAGTTCAACTTGAGAAGTCTGCTGTCTTTGATAAGATCGCAGGCAATCGCGTTCGGTATACGGTGGTCAAGGGTGCGTTGTCTGCACTCGGTCTCTATGCCCAGCTTTACAAGTATAGCGACCGTAAGAACATCCTCGTATTTGATGACTGCGATAGCGTGTTCGGTGATGAACTTTCGCTGAATATTCTTAAGGCGGCTCTTGATAGCGGAAAGCGCCGGCGCATCTGCTGGAATTCAGACTCCCGTCTGCTGCGTGACGAAGGCATTCCAAACTCGTTTGATTTTAATGGTTCTGCTATCTTCATCACGAACCTGAAGTTTGAGAACGTGAAGTCTAAGAAGTTGCAGGATCACCTTGCTGCACTTGAGTCCCGTTCACACTTCCTTGATCTGACCATTGACTCTGAGCGTGACAAGATGCTTCGTATCATGCAAGTGCATCGTGATGCTGACGGTGGATTGTTCAACGGATACAACTTTAATAACGGTGAAGCTGATGCAGTCTTTGAGTTCATGACCAACAATACTAAGAAGCTTCGTGAACTATCTATCCGTACTGCGATCAAGATCGCTGATCTGATCAAGATTTCTCCCAAGAACTGGAAGGTCCTAGCTGAGACTACTATCTGTCGCCGGTAAATACATGTATTTCCCTGACTCAGGGGGCTTCGGCCCCCTTTTTTTTACCGTTATTGTTGAAAAAGCCTGCGATTGTGTTATGATCATATCATGAATTGTAAAGAGCATCTACTGCATTTTTTCCTACAAGGAAAAATCTCGTTGAGCCAGTATGATTACAAGTTCATGGCGAATCTTCAGATGATGATTCACACTTCACACCGAGTGACTTCTAATCAGTCTGATTTGTTTGACAAGTTGATCAGCAAGTATGCAAAGCAGTTGGCTAAGGCTGATTTGGTTAAAGAGGAACTAAAGGACCTCCCTTGGAAGACAATGGTTGTGCAAAGCACATCTGAATACACTGGTGCAAATGTCTCCCTATTAAATGATATCATCACTGTCAAGGTACCTTTTAGTAAGAATTTTATCTCAGGTTTCCGTGAGATTGATGATAATCCGTTCGTGTGGATCAAGGAAGATAAGGTATATAGGGCACCGTTTAGCACCACAGCCCTCAAGATTCTGTATAACTTTTTGCCGAATCATTTCAAGACAAATTATTGTGAGGTGCTGCACGATATCATACAAGACTTAAAGAAACACGAGGGCTTGATATGGGAACCCACGCTCGTCAGGGTCAACGATAGTGTTATCCTGGCTGCAGCCAATCCTGTTGTCGCAGATTTACTAAATGGCATTGACTTATCATTGACTCCTAACAGGATGTACGCGATATCTCGGTATCAAATTCCTGCACATCCTAATCTTTTTGACGGGGATAAAGAGTTAAAATTTGCGTATGAATTCATCACTGAGGTAGATATTGATGATATCATACAGGTGGCAGAATGGATGAGGGCATTGCATGTAGATTCGGTTCTAGTTGGCAAAGGGTTGTCTCAGAATATACGATTATACTCAGAGATAGAAAAAGCATTCGCCGCAGAAGGTATAAAAATTGTTCCGGGACACCGATCATTTTATCATTCTATCATACCACCAAAAGGCAAAGCAAACAGCGTCTTTGTGTTGCTCCCCCACAGCAATGTAAATACAATAATACCCACAGATTCAGGAATTGACAAGATAGTCACCCTGAAAAATAGCCGTCCAGTAGAGGTAAGATGAGAGAAGCAACGATAGAAATCAAAGATGAAGTGAATTGCAAGATTCATGGACTAGAATTAGATACCCGGCGGGCTCTGATGAAGAAGTTTGAATTTGATAAGCCAGGTGCTAGGTATCTGCCCAGTGTCAGGCTCGGTCGCTGGAACGGTAAGATCAGTTATTTTTCCCTTGCTGGTAGTACCTATGTCAATCTCTTAGACGAGATTATTCCTTATCTATATGATCATGGCTATGATATTGAGCTGGATGATAAGCGAGAGACGCGCCCTGAACTAAAGTTTGATGAGGTGAATGCGGACACCTTCTCTCATATCGCTTGGCCGAAAGGACACGAGCGTGAGGGACAACCTGTCGTGCTTCGTGACTATCAGGTAGAAATCGTTAACAACTTCCTAGCTAATCCGCAATCGTTGCAAGAGATTGCTACAGGTTCGGGAAAAACCGTGATGACAGCAGCACTATCTTTGTGTGCTGAACCTTACGGTAGATCGCTTGTTATCGTTCCCAACAAGTCTCTAGTCGTGCAGACAGAAGCAGACTATATCAATCTAGGACTTGACGTTGGTGTCTACTTCGGTGATCGCAAGGACTATGGTAAGACACATACTATCTGCACATGGCAATCTCTCAACAATCTTCTCAAGGGTACAAAGGACGATGATGCAGATCCTGAACTAGCAGAATCATTTTTTGAAGGTGTTGGGTGTGTCATCGTTGATGAGTGCTTTGACAGAGACAGTAAGGTCTTAACTCCAACCGGGTATGTACCTATCAAAAACATTAAAGCAGGTGATAAAGTAATCAATTATTGCGAACAGACTGCAACCTTTAAGGAAGATACGGTAATAAAACAGCACCGCAATCTTACTGTATCTTCCATTGAAAAGATGTATGAAATGGAATTTGATAATGGAAGTGTAATCAAGGTTACTGGAAATCATAAGTTTCTAACAACTCTAGGATGGTGTCGAGCAGATGAACTTACTGAAAATCATGAAATTGTGAAAAAACTGCAATAAAGATAAGGAAGTTATATGAAATTAGTAAGAAAAACTGAAATAGATAAACCTGATGAAGTATTCAATCTTCACGTTGAAAACGATCACAATTATATAGTAGATGGTGCAGTAGTATCCAACTGTCATATGGCTAAGGCTGATGTTCTTAAGACGCTATTGACAGGAGTCTTGTCTGATGTTCCTATTCGTTGGGGACTGACTGGTACGATTCCTAAGGCAGAGATGGACCGTGTATCCTTACTGGTATCTTTAGGGCCAGTGACTGGAAAGCTATCTGCTAGTGAACTACAGGATCGTGGCGTGCTTGCTAACTGTCATGTGAACATCGTACAGTTGAAAGACAACGTGGAGTTTGCTAATTATCAGAGTGAACTAAAGCACCTGCTAGAGGACGAGAAGAGATTAGATAAGCTAGGAGAGGTGATCGCTAAGATTGCTGCTACTGGTAACACCCTGATCTTAGTTGATCGCGTCAATGCTGGCAAAGAACTGGTCAACCGACTTCCTGATGCTGTGTTTGTGAGTGGAGGCACAAAGTTGTCTGATCGTAAAGAAGAGTATGATGAAGTTGCGACAAGTGATAACAAGGTACTAGTATGCACCTATGGAGTCGCCGCAGTAGGAATCAATGTGCCTAGATTGTTCAATGTCGTGCTGATTGAGTCTGGCAAGTCATTTGTCCGAGTTATTCAGTCAATAGGTAGAGGCCTAAGAAAGGCCGAGGACAAAGATTTTGTTCAGATATGGGACATTACTTCCACATGTAAATTTGCAAAAAGGCATCTTACTCAACGCAAGCAGTTCTACAGAGAAGCTCAATATCCCTTTATAATTGAAAAGATAGACTATTAATCTTTATTTTTTCCCTTATTCCAAGCAACCTGTAATCCTTTCTTATCTTTATTCCAAGGAACACGGTTGCTTTTTCGTATTGATTCTTTGATTTTTTCTCTAGTTTCTTTAGTGTGTGATTTACCGTAAAATGGATTTTTCTCTCCGAAATTTCCTCTGTTTGGAGAGGGTCTACCCCTTAAAGCAGATGAACGTTTTGCATTTGATTCAGGAGTTTGAACTACTTTACCTGTTACTCCTTTATTCCATGGTTCCTGGTTTCTTCTCATTTGCGAATATTGGTTTTTGAGAAGCATATAGGTATTACTATGGATCTTGTACACGCCTTGTCTATCAGTGAGCATGGCCATACACCACAATGCATGTATCATCTTATGCTTTAATTGGCCTTCAGTCATCTTTGGTAATAGGAGATGGCAAATGAAATGTTCTCTTGCGGTTAGCTTAACTAGATTGTCTTCGGAATTGGATCCTCCTAACGATCTAGGGATTATGTGATGTGTCTCGGTATAACCGTTTGTAGACCTATTCTTAGCATTGGAAATAATGGAATTATACCAAAAGGTATATTTGTTGTCTAAATACATTTGCTGCTGGTCCTTTCACGACTGATAGAGTAGTTGGAGATTCCCGTCTCGCGAACTACATCTTTATTTATCTTTGGGAAACTTTTTTCTTGCTTTATAAGAGTAGTAGTGCTACTATAACAATATGAAAATACTCAATCTTGACACAAACGAGGCTTACAATCTGGAGTATCTTCCCGATGAGATAGATGACCTTAGGTTTGCTATTCTTGATAACTCAACCCCTACAAATGTTGATTATCATTACATTCCTCTTATCTTCCTAGAGTCGTTTAATTCTCCTGCATTGGTACTTAGGATCGGAGACCAAAAGATTAAGATGCCGGTTGACTGGCAGATATTAATTGGTGAGCAAGAACACGGAGACCTAGAGACGTTACCCCTATCTAGCCTTAATGATAGGGGATTCAATGCGTTCCAATTTAACCCGCTAAGTTCATCTTCTCCTACATTTTTGCCAGTAGAGATTCTAGATATCTATGCAGATGTAACTTGGTTCGCGCCCAGACTTAGGAATGGACAGTTTTTATGTGTGCCGATTGACGAGGGTCCAAAGCCCAGATGTATCTACTTTGTGAAAGATATCAGCCGTAACTGTGAAGTGGTTGACTACAACCAAGCGTTTTAGGAGAGATAAATGTTTAAAGAATCGGTAATCTATGAATTCCAGAATATCAATCAAGAATATGATATTATGGGTGTGATTAGGACATTGTTTCCGAATAATGAATTTGTTGTCACAATAGAACAGGCAAAGGAGGAAAGTCATGAAGTATAGGATTGAAATCAGTGGGCGCGGAGGTGAGATTGTTGTCGGAACCGTGAGCCAAGATATCTATGACTACTTTGATATCAACGGGGTAAGCATCGAGGAATATGCTAGTGATTGGGACAATGATTTTGAAGTTCCATTAGAATCACAGCCCTTTGAACCCGGTGAATGGCACGATTGCGATGATATTGCTCATGAGTTTGGTACCGATACGGATAACACCTTTATCACAGTTACCGATGAGGATAACAAGGTCTTGCTAGACAACGTGGACTATTCTAAGTTACTTAGGTTAGGTGCCAGCAGTGAATGTGATGACATTTATCCGGAAGATATTCTAGAAGCAGGTGCAGTACTTTTCGTTGGTCAGAGTTATGAGAAAGGACTTTTCTATAGCTTTGAGATAGAAGCCGATGCATTTGATATAAGCAAGTTGACTATCTTCACAACTGATGTTGATGGATGGGAACTTGTCACTAGTATCCAGTATAACGGCGAAGACCTTGAGGATCTCGGGGAAATGTCAACCGATAGTAAAGGATATGACTTTAGTATGCGTGTTGCAGGAGAGTATTAGTAGCTAACGGAGCATGGTCTAGGATGAATACTACACAAATGAAACCCGGAAGTTTTTACACCGTTAGAAAGATATCTGTTAACACCGTAGAAGTAGAACTTAAAAAGGAAAAGAAAATGAATTGGTTTAAGAAAATGTTAGCAAGATGGTCGCGTGAAGCATGGGAAGTTCCCTGCAATTCACCAGTAGATATAGAAAGCAACAGTCCTGACGCTAGAACTAGCATGAGGTTCACAATCTATCCGGCTTCGGGTGGATACGTTATTGAGCATCATCGTTATGAGCGCCACAGAGATGGTGAAGGTCCTTCCTTGACTATCGTTAACAACGGTGATAGTCTTGGTAATGCTGTTGAACACATTCTTACTTTGGAAGCGTTGAAAGCATGATTCAACGCTTCCTTAGAAGGATGCTTGGTCGTTGTGTAAATTGTGGACGCAGTTACGATTACCATTATATGTTTGGTAGATTGTACTGTAAATGTGAGGAAGAACGTGGCTAAAGAGAAACTATCAGCAGACGAAAAGTTTACAGGTCATGACTTTGACTTGTTTGAAGCCCTTACGGCCATAGACAAGAAGGACTATTCGTATTATGATAGGCTCTCTACAGAGCAGCAGAAGAAATTTGTTCCGTTCATGATGCTGCACTGGATCAGTGCTGTGAAAGGTAACAGAGATATACAATCCTATTATCTACAAAGCACTGATTACCACGCCAACAAGTATCTATTTAACGAGAATGTGCAGAAACACCAGAAGTTGCAATGGTTGATGTTATGTGCCGCAAGTCCAGGTATCGGGAAACAGTTCCATCAATGGATTCCGCATATCAGGGATCGGGTGAGTAAACTAAAAGAGAGTCCAAAGCACAAAGAGATCAAGGAATATTTTAAGAAAATCTATCCTAAGACAAGTGACAGCGATCTTACCCTTCTTAGTGATGCGTATGTTGACAGTCATCGCAAGAAAATGTATCTTGCAGAGAAGTTTCCGGAGTTAAAGTATGATGAGATTGATATCCTAAGTGGCATTATTACAGACGAAGACATTGAAGACTACGAAAAAGCCCACGGTAATTAATACTGGATTCAGTTGTGAATTCTGTAACCGTAGTTTCCAGAGAGAAACTTCGGCGATGAACCATATCTGTGAAAATAAAAGACGACATATGGATAAAGACAGACCGGGTAATCGTATTGGTTTCCAGTCTTGGCTTAGTTTCTACAAGAAGAACACAGCGACCAAAAAGGCACGCACATACCTAGACTTCAGCAAGAGCGCGTATTATATAGCCTTTGTAAAATTTGGTCATTATTGCGTGAATATCAAGTGTATCAATGTCAATCAATACGCTGACTGGCTTCTAAAAAACCAGATCAAGGTTGACAGTTGGTGTAGTGATGTGAACTATACTAAGTTTCTAATAGATTATCTCAAAGCCGAAGATCCATTAGATGCTGTCGCTCGTAGCATTGAGAATACGATTGAACTATCAAAAGAAGCAGGCATTGAGAGCAAAGATTGTCTACGATATGCGAATCGTAATAGGCTATGCTATATGATCACTGCTGGTAATGTCAGTCCATGGATGTTGTATCAATCTGAGAGCGGAATCCAGTTGATTGAAGATTTGGATGAGTCACAGCAGAAGATGATCATAGACTATATCAATCCAGAACAATGGGCTATCCGGTTCAAGCGAAACAGCAATGTGGTTGGTCAGGTGAAAGAACTGTTGTCACAGGCAGGGTACTGATAGGTTAAGTATGCATCATATAGAATCTATATCTTTAGGGACGATGATTCATGAATACCAAAATTTTAAGAAATGTATACCATGGCTTCCTAAAAGGTGTTACTTATCTAATAAATTACTGTGGCTGAAGCCTTGTTATAGGGCACAGTGGAAATATGATCCGCACTTGCACATATGGATGAGTGAGCGTGAACTAATCATTTACCGATTGAATGAATAATGTATGAACATCATTACGATGTTAAGAGAGGTTGGACCGAAACTAATCCGGGTTGGCATGAGGTAATAATCTGGCATAATGATGATGATTGGATCCTCCAAAATGCTCAAAAAAAACATGTTGAAATCTTAATTTGGTTATATGATAACATAGATAAATGCGAACGACATTGCAGATGGTGTCATACACCTGGAACTACAAGAGTGAAGTTTAGATATGAAAGGGATTATATATGGTTCAATCTGACATGGGGCTAGCTCCGGAATATATAGACGTAGTACCCGAAGTTCGCAAGGTAAAAAAAATGATCTGGAACAATGATGAATGGGAAGAGAAGATGTTCTTTAGAATGCTTCCTCCTGATGGTATTAAGGGTAGGGTTTCTAGGATGGAGCAATGGTGTAGAGAACGCTACGGTGAACCCGAGCTTTATGGGCCATGGTTCAAAGCATCTGCATACATCATCATGGATGAAAAAGTCTATGTTTTCTGGAAGTTGTGTGAATAATATGTTGACATCATATTCAAAGTTTGACGTATTTACATAATGGTAAAAGTTGGTAAAGAGTTTGGTGGCGACATAGATCCTGACGATCCGGATATCGCATTCCGTAAACACCGATGGACTTATTGGGCAGCACTTAAAGGTGTTCGTATTGAATGGATGGAATCTAGGACTGAATTTGATGTAAAAGAGTTTTTGGACTACGTCAGGGACACTTATGGTATATCAGCCAATGCCGATAATGGCATGATAACCGACAAATGGGAAGTAATTGACGAGCAGAAATACCTGATATTTTTATTGAAATGGTTATAAGGTTTTTATAAAAATATCTATGGACTTTATTGATGAGATGATTGACCGTGTCGGGTATGCCGGCGAAGATGTGCAGTAGGAGCGGGGGCAGGCACTGCGTAGGTAAAAGCTTGGTGATAGGCATCGCTTGAGATGATCGTAGTCTCAATCCATAACTGTAGATAACGATTGGGTGTGTTTGCTGTGTTGCCTTCTGTATGACTTATGCCAAAACCACTACTCATACGTTGTACTGCGCCAGCTGGCACTTCAACATCATTTCCTAAACTGTCTACATGATGACTACTGCCTTCTACAACATAACCAAATATTTCCATGTTCTTGTGTTCATGCCAAGGAACTTGCCAACTATATTGAACACGGTCATCGTTGATGGTCTGTAAATCGCTAAAATTCATATAGCGACTATCATAATAACTAGGAAAACTAAAAGTCCTTCTAGTATCTATAAATGGTGCAACTATGTGTCCTCTAGTATTTGCCTGTCTATGTATAATCAAATGTGTACCTATTTGTTTGTAGGTAACTTGCTGCGTTGATATTCCCAAAAGCCTGGTTGACTTGGGTGTGTTGGAGTTGGTGTTGGAGTTGTCATGTTTATTCCTTAAGTAAATGTCGCAGGGAAAATGAATGTTGATGGGAAAGTAGTAACATTGTTCATGTAGAACGTAAACTCAGGACCACCGCCACCGTTATTATTTACATTGACAGTCATCGGTCCAGTATAAGTGCTTCCAGCTGCCCAAGTCACGGTCTTGTTTCCCGTACCATATGTGCTGAAGAATGCTAAGTTATTAGCAGTCAGATAGTTGAAGGCAACACCGTTTTTAATATTGCTAGTGCCGCTTACAGCATTGAGAATAAATCCGTTGCTCAACATAGTAGCAGTAGGATCCTCAATCCATTGATTTTGAGTTCCGCCTGAGGTCATCTCAGTGAAGCCGACAATACCGTTGCTACCGCTTGGGCCGGGAGGACTGCTACCGCCTTCTCCGATACTGATGCCGCCACCAATACTGATTCCACCTTCTACTCTAATTCCAGTTATTGACATAATTTATGATCCTCTTGTTTAGTATATTTATCACTTGTGATACCGCATCCTGCGACGAGTAATGTGCTAAAAGTTGCTAAAATGGTCTTGTTCATATTATTCCCCTGATGCCGCGAACTAC
>Ga0316230_1000937_pt1 | contig 34541 bp, 28 predicted proteins | sample TBH18025metaG_FD_206004 | JGI IMG/M metagenome (GOLD analysis project Ga0316230, IMG submission 206004) | Freshwater microbial communities from Trout Bog Lake, Wisconsin, USA - TBH18025 | ecosystem: Environmental > Aquatic > Freshwater > Lake > Hypolimnion/Profundal zone | place: USA: Wisconsin...
CGTCGCTCGCGACATCGCCGCCATGGCCGATTTCTTTTTGGCCAAGGCCCTGCAACAGGCTGGCTACGATCGCGCTGCCCTCGAGCGGTACAACAGCCTGCTCAAGAGCCTTCAGACCGTGGGAATTACCCGCGGGCATCCCGAACTGGGATATCTCCTGGCCCATCCCGAGATAATTTATGCCCAGATAGGCGACCTGTATGCCAAGCACCAGGAAATCGCCGAGGCCAGGCAGGCCTACGAGGCCGCCATCGCCCGCGATCCGGGCAACTTCGATCTTCAGGCCCGCCTGGCGCGCACGCTGGCCGACGGGGGCCGGTTGCATCAGGCCCGCGACCTGGCCTGCTCGCTGGTGCTGGCCCATCACGCCACCGCGGATACGCTGGAATTGCTCAGGCATATCTGTACACCCTCCGCCGGCCCGGCGGCTTTCCTGGAGGCACTGGCGGAACTGCACGCCGCGCACCGGGATGATCGTTATGTGTTTTATGCCCTAGTCGATGCCGAGCAGGCCGCCGGCGATACTGACAAGGCTGTGCGTCTGCTGGCCGAGGCTGTGCAACGCCCCAACGGCGACAGCGAAATGGTAGCACGCCTATTCAGGCTTTACTCCGTTCGCGGTGACGCTCCGGCGGCGCTGAAACTGCTGGTGGAAACCCTGGCCGGCCATCCCGATACCTTGCGCCAACTCAGCGGGCTTTGGGCCGAGTTCTTCACCTCCAGTCCCCGCCAACGCCAATGCCTGGACCTTCTTCAGAAGTTGGTTGTGGCTCCAGCTGCCGAAGCGGCGCGGCAGTACTGGATTTTCCGTATCGCCGATATGTGGGACCGTCAGACCCTGGCGCATAGCGCCTTGGAGCGATCGGCGTCTCTGCTGCCCCCGTTTGCCCCGGCCTACCGGCAGCTTGCCAACGCCTATTGGGAGCGCCCCGATTGGGATGACGCCCAGAAATCCGAGGCCTGCGGCAAGCTGGCAGATCGCGCTGCCGCCGCAGGCGCCCAGTCCCTGGCCGTCGAATTGCGCGGGATGTTGCTCTTCTGGCAGAAGAAACCGGCCGAGGCGGCGGTGCAACTGGCGCTGGCGGTGCGTTTAGGCGACAATTCCCCTGATACCGTGTTGATGGAAGCCGATGCCCTGATGGATTCCGGTGCGATGGATCGCGCCGCTGCGCTGCTGGTCAAACTTGTCGAGCGGGATGGACGCTGCGCCGATGTCAATGAGACTCTGTTTGCCATATACATTCGGCAGGGCAACGGCAGCGGGGCGGCCGGTGTGCTTCGGGCTTGGCTCGATGCCGACCCGGCCAGCGGTGATGCCCGGCTGCTTCAGGCTTCAATTCTGGCTCAGGCGGCTGATGTGAAAACCCAGGCCGCCGCCGGGCCCGTTTACCTGGATCTGCTGGCCGACCAGCCGCAAAACACACGCGTCCTGGCGGCGGCCGAAGCGTATTTCTTGCTGCGCGGCCACATCAGCGAATTTGTAGACACGGTTGAGAACCAGTTTAAGAAGCATCCCGACAATCGCCAAGCCGCCGCGGCCCTGGTGCGGGTTTACGCCCGCGAGCATCGCCTTTCCGAGGCCGACCGCGTTCTTGGGGCTTTGCGTGCGGCAGTCGCCGCCGATCCCGACCAGCTCTATTACGTGGCCCACATGTACGAGGCTATCGACCGCAAGGAAGTCACAGAGCAAATCCTTCAAGAAGTAGTGCGTCTGGATCCCCGTCATTGCGGCGCCTGCAACGATCTGGGCTATACCTGGGCCGACGCGGGCAGGAACCTTGACCGCGCCGAGGCCCTTGTCCGCGTCGCGGTCGATGCCGAACCGGATAACCAGTCATTCCTCGACTCTCTGGGATGGGTTTGCTACAAGCGCGGCAGGTTCGCCGAGGCCCGCGATTATCTGGAGCGGGCCATAGGTTCGGCCAACCGTCCCGATCCGGTTGTGCTCGATCACCTGGGCGACGTGCTCTACCGCCTGGACCGCCAAGGCGACGCCGCCATGGTCTGGAAACGATCTCTGGGCCGCATAGGCCAACTTGACGGCGACCGCGATGACCTCAAAGCGTTGAAAGAGGAATTGGAGGAAAAGCTCAAAGAGTCCGGAGCCGGCCAGCCAGTCAAAGTTGCCCCTATCGTCTCTGCCCCCGCCAAGCCATCGCAAGCCAAGAACTGACATGGGCCTGCGCCACAGGAGATCACGGGGGACGGCGTCTTGCCCGCCAATGGCAGACGCTTGTGCGACTCGATGAGCGCGCAAAGGTGTCACGTCAACGGGCCAGAGCAGGTAGGCGGTGGTGGTTTTGCAGAACCAGGCGAGGCTGGTGCATACCCCTGCGGCCATAGTACCAACGTCGCACGCATGGTGAACAAGTGTGCCCAGGAACCCGGGGCAGTTCTGAATTTTAGGAGCGTGGTTCACTTTGTCCTGCGTGGCCTGCCAATCTTCAAGTGTTCGCGCCAGCCGAGTCACTGCTGAACGCTCTGGACCCATGCCTCGTCTCCATAAGGACGACTTTGGTTCACGCATTGCCGCCGGGCCGATTCTTCGGCGGCGGTTTGCGCTTGGTCGACCCATTGTGCCCAATCCTCACGCTGGGGGAAGGGCAGCAGCCTCAGCTGCACAAGGTCGCATCGATCATTTCCGTCACTACCCGTCTCTAGCAGGCCAAAAACTGCCGTAGCCAGTCGCTGGGTATTTGGCGCTTGGGTTCGTTTGCACTATCATCTTGGCGGAGAATTCAACAATGTCAGGACACAGTCACTGGTCAAAAATCAAGCGAGCCAAAGGCAGTAACGATGCTAAGCGCGGGAAGATATGGAGCAAGATCGCCCGCAAAATTATCATCGCCGCCAAGAGTGGCGGAGATCCGCGCGACAATCTCACTCTGCGCTACACCATCGACGAAGCCCGGGCCGTCAACATGCCCAAGGACACCATCGAGAAGGCCATCCAGAAGGGCACTGGCGAGCTGGGCGGCGAGAACTACGAAGCGGCGACCTACGAAGGCTATGGCCCCGGTGGCGTGGCGTTCATGGTCGATGCCCTGACCAATAACCGCTCCCGCATCGCCCCCGAGCTGCGCAAAATATTCGAGGTCTCCGGCGGCCGTCTGGCCAACAGCGGTGCTGTCGCTTTCCAATTCACCAAGCGCGGCGTCTTCGCGGTCAAGGCCGATGCTGTTCAGGAGGACGCCTTGATCGAAAAGGCCCTGGAGGCCGGCGCCGAGGACGTCAACAACCTTGGCGAAGTCTTCGAAGTGGTCGTCGCCCCGGTGGATTTTCACAAGATCAAAGAAGCCCTTGCCGCCGCCAAGATTCCCGTCGAGGCCGCGGAAGTAACCTATTTGCCTAACAACACGGTTCCCGTCGATGCCGACATGGCACAGCGAATCATGCGCCTGGTCGATGCCCTGGAAGACAATGACGACGTGCAGACTGTGTCGCACAATGCGGAGATGCCGGACTCGGCGGGGTAGAACCGGAATCCGGGAATACCAAGCCCGCTCAGTGCAGTTTGCACATCACCATGTAGCCGAATACCCCGACTGCCGCCAAGGCGCAGACTGCCAGCAACAGGCTTGTTGCCAGCATGATAGTATTGCGGAACGCCTGTTTCTGGAGAACGGCCTGCAATTCCAGTTGCCGTACGTTGATGTTGTCGCGAATCCTTTCCAAGACCTGCTGCCCAGTCTGCGATGCGTCGCTCACCCTCTGCATCGTGAAGCCCACGCCCTGCAGGCTGTCGGTTATCAGGCGATCATGTTCGTTCAAGGCCCCTATACGATCGTGCAAAGCCTCCAGAATCTGCCGTTGGTTGCCTTCGGTTTCCGACACCTTCTCCAGTATTTCGCCAAGCTTGGCCTGTTGCGAACTCTGGTATCTGATCTGCTCGGCGATCGTCTGCAGCACTTCGGTCTGGGCCTGGTTGGTCTGCGGGATCGATTCCAGGAATTGCGGTAAATGTTCGATGTGATTGACCAGTTCCTCCTGTCGCTGGTTTTGTCGTTCCAGGCTCTCCTTTAGCGAGCCCATCACACCCGAAAGGGCCACGAATCCCTCGTGGAGGTTCGCCAGGGCCGCATCGCGCTTGCCCCAGGGACGGAAAAAACTTCCCCGCATCCCTCCCATTGGCGCCAGGGCCGTGCTCTGCGACATCTGGTCCGATCCGGCGGCGTCCGGCCGGTTGCGATGGCGCGGATTCTTTATCCAACTGGCGATTCGATGCAGAAAGCCTCCGTTCCTGGAGGCGGGAGTCGTGGACGGGATCATCGCGGTTCTCCTTCCATGGAGTGGTTGATTTGACAGTAACTATTCATAAATCTACCATCGGCTGGCCATGAATCAACCGGCCAGACGCCTTCCTTTGCTAAAAATCATCGTGGGTTGGGCCTTGGTCGGAATCCTGCTGGCTGCCTTTCCGGTGGCGTGCAACCGTTCTCGGGGCCAAATTTCCGCCTCCGGCGGCCAACCCCAGACGCCTCGCCTGGCCTCTCTGGTCCCGGCGGCGACCGACCTGATTCTGGCCATGGGGGCCGGCGATCATCTTGTCGCCGTCAGCGCTTACGACAATTATGTGGATAAATCCCTGCCCCGCGTGGGGGATTACCAATCGACCGACTGGGAGATGCTCGGCGCCGTCCGGCCGCAAGAGTTGATCGTTCAGATGGCCCCGGAACGCCTTGGCCAGGGCTTCCGCGATCATGCCGCCAAGCTCCAAATCCACATTGCCAACATCAATCTCGACAAGTTAGACAGCATCTATGCGACTCTGGACACCCTGGGAACGATCGCTCATGAACCGGGCAAGGCCGACGCCCTCGCCGCGGCGATCCGCGCCAAACTCGCCGGCGTCCAGAAATGTGTGGCCGGGCTTGCGCCGGTGAGAACACTTATGGTGATTGACGAGAATGCCCTGGGTGTGGTCGGCGCCGACACCTTCCTCGATACCCTGCTGACCATCGCCGGCGGCCGGAATGTCGCTGGGTTACTCGGGCAGCCTTATCCTTCCGTGGATCGGGAGAAGATCCGCCAGCTCGATCCCCAAGCCATAATCCAGCTCTTGCCTTCGGCAAGCCCGCAGGCTTTGGAGATGAATCAGCGTTTCTGGGCTTCCATGTCCGGACTGCGCGCCGTGGGCGCCGGCCGCATCATCACCATTACTGACGCCTATTGCCTTGTGCCAGGCTCCCACGTGGGCGATCTGGCCGAACGCTTTGCTGGATTTCTTCATCCCGATGGTGCTCCGTGAAACGCTGGAATGCCGGCCAACTTTTGCTTTTCTGCGCTGTCAGCCTTCTGATCTGGGCGCTGGTTGCCTCGGTGTGCCTCTTGTGCGGTTCCACGCATTTCGGCTGGCCGGCCGACGGACAGGTGCGCGATCGCCTTGATTCGACTCTTATGGCATCGCTGGTGGGTTCCGCCTTGGCCGCCGCCGGCGTCGTTTACCAGGCCATACTGCGCAATCCGCTGGCCGATCCCTACCTCCTGGGTGTCAGCAGCGGCGCAACCCTGGCCGCATATCTATCAGCGATGGCGTCAGGACTTTTCGGCGGCCTTACCGCGTTGGCCGCGCTCAGTCAGCAGACTGCAGCGCTGATCGGAGCCGTCCTGGCTCTGACCGTGGTTTTCTGGTTGGCCCAGCGGCGCGGTCGGCTCGAACCGGTGACCCTCCTCCTGGTGGGAGTCATAGTCAATTCCATTTGCGGGGCCTTGTTTCTGCTGGTCTATCACCTGAACTTGAGCCGGGACGCCACCAGCACCACCGGCGGCCCGTTTCGCTTCCTGATCGGCGGCATCAACACCAATCTCACCGCCGCTCAGGAACTGGTCGCGGCGATCTGCGTTGGTATGGGATGGTGTGTACTGTTTTCCCTCAGCGGCCAGCTAAATGTCGCCACGCTCAGCGAAGCCGAGGCCCAATCGCTGGGCGTGCGCATCCATCGCCTGCGCTGGGTGGTCATGATTGTAGCCTCGCTGGTGACCGCCTCGGCGGTGGCGATCAGCGGTCCCATCGCATTCATAGGCCTGGTCTGTCCGCACCTTGGACGCCTGCTTTCGGGTGCGGACCAACGCCGGCTCTTCCCTGTGGCGACGGCGTTAGGCGCTGTTCTACTGGCGGTCGCTGATGCCGGATCGCGCCTGCTTGGACAGACCTCCATTGGCTTCCTACCCGTCGGCGTCCTCACCGGCATGCTGGGTGGACCGTTTTTCCTGTTGCTGCTCTGGCGGTCGCAGGCAAGCCGCGATAGAGCAGGGGACAATCGCTAGGCGACAGGAGGCAGAAACCTTCTTGGGTGGTCCCGTCTCGGCTTGCTCTTTTCTGATGTCTCATGCTGGCAGAGTGTTCTTGCGGGCGTCCAGTTTTGCAAAATCACTGATGAAAAGGGCGGATCGGCATGGGCGTGGTTTAAACGATCGCATGCTGACGGGCGATGGCGCGGCGTGAGCGGAGGTTTTGGAAGGCCAGGTCGTGGGCGAGGTGGTAGTGGCGGGCGAGGACATTCCAGTCGAAACGGGCGCTGGTGTTCTCAACCTTATTGCGCTGGGCGATGCGCTCGCGGCGGTTGAGGCGGAGGAACTCGAACAGGTAGCGGGTGAGGTCATCGGCGGATTGCTCGAAGCTCTGGGTGCTGCGATTGAGGACGTAGATGCCTTCGTGGTCGTCAGCCAGCTCGCGTTGGACGTAAGCGCCGAACCCACTGAGGTCGGTGGTCACCGAAGGCAGACCCATGGCTGCGCATTCCATGGGAGTGTAGCCCCAGGGTTCGTAGCAACTGGGGAAGATTCCCATGTGACAACCGCGGATGAACTGCTCGTATTCCATGCCCAGCATGGGGCTGGTGGGGGAGATGAACTGGGGATGGAAGACGACCTTGACCGGGTCGGCCGCGGCATTGAACAGGCCGCGGTGGCGCAGGTGCTGGAGGATGGGATCATGGGTATCGTCAACCAGGTCGTGGGTTACGATAACCGGGGTGCGCCCTGACCGCCAGGCATGCATGGCGCGTTTGAGCCGGACCTGGGCATCATCGCTGATAAGTTCGGCGGCGGTGGGGAGGCGGCCGTGGGCCGCGGTCCATAAGAGGCGCCGGCCCATTTCCTCCTGCACTTCGTGGCAGGTATTTTCCAGGTCGCGGAACATCATCTGGTTCTGGATGACGCTGACGTTAATGTTGCGCACACTAGCGCGGGTGACCAAGAAGGCGACGACGGTGGGGCGTTGATCGGCGGGCACGCCCAGCAGCCAGCGGTTGAGGCGCCAGAGGGCCTCGATGAACAGGTCCATGCCCTTGTTGCGGTATTCGTAGCGGCCGCTGGTGAATAGGTAGATGGTGTTGTCGAGGTCGAAGGTGTAACAGGGAAAGAAGTGGCCCATCACGAACTGGTTGATCTTCTCCTTGTACAGGAGATGCAGGTTCTGGAATTCGTGCAGGGCCGCGAAGCGCTGGATGTTGATGCCGTTGGGGAGTATGGCATCGGGGGCGCGGCCAAGGATTTTGCGGGCCTCGCGGGCGGTTACTTCACTTACGGTTGTGAAGACGGTGGCGGCCTGGGCGGCGGCACGCTCGATCTGATGGCGGGGATAGATCTGGTAGCGGCGGGCTTCGGCGTCGGGGTCTATGCCGTCCAGGTGATGATAGAACTGGGGATCGTCGCTGCCGAGGTAGCGGCCCAGCAGCGTGGCATGAGTGGTGAAGACGGTTCCCACAGGCAGTTGCAGGTGAGCTATGCGCAGTACAGCGACGCTGCCCATCCATTCGTGGAAGTGGGCGAGGATGGCCCGGTCTGTCACGGTCTGGCAAAGATGGCGGAAGAACTCGGTCACCGCGAAGCCGAAGGCCACGACATCGTTAATTTCGAAGTCTGAGGAAGCCAGGGAGATGCCATGATCGGCCCACATCAGGTATTTGTCGGAGTCGGTCTGGCGGTAAAGGGCGCGATAGTCGATGAGGATGGTGTGCGGGCGGCTGGGGATGAGCCAACGGCCGTAGTAGCAGGGGATGCCGGCCTGGGCCAGGCGTTGGAGGGCCTGGCCCAGTGGTCCGGGAGCCTCCATGGGCTCGAATTCAACGGGGGCTGTGTTGGGATTATAGGGGCCGATGAGGCAGTAGCGGTCGCCCCAGCGGGCGATCATGGCGGCGGCCTTGGTGCGCAAAACGGTGTATATCCCGCCAAGCTGCCAGCAGACTTCCCAACCGATCTCAAAGAGCAGCGGGGGTAGTCCATCGGCCGGGAGCATTTCCATGGCGGGCATGACCGGTTCTGGCTCCGGCACCGGCGGGCGGGTCCAGTCTGGATGGAGGCTTGCCGCCGGGCTGTCCGCCGGCGATTCGTACATTTGATGAGCTGAAGGCGTGGGCGTTGTCCGGAGCAAATCGCTGGCCTCAGCGGCTTGGGTGAGGCGGTTGGGCGTGGGGGTTGCCGCTGGCGCAGGTTCGAGGCCGGTTTGCGGAGCATGGGGTTCGCATGCGGACCGACTTGATTCAGCTGGTCTTGCAGTTGCGGTATGATAGTGGCTCAGGGGAATATTGGCGGGCTCGAAAGCGCATAATGACGGGCCCGAACCACAGGAGCGGTATTGATCGGGAACGATGACGGTTCCCAGCATGTCCGAAGGGACGCAGGAATCAGAGGGCTGGTTATGATCGATTCCAATCTCCAGGACGTTGGTGGGCGTTGGCGGCTTGGCTGACTTGGGGATTTCCACCAGGCCGTGAGGCGTGGGAGTGCGTTCTTCCGTCAGCGATGGCATGGGCGCCGGAGTGGGCAGGCCCGCCATGTCCGCCAGACTGCCACGACTGGGGGTTTCATCGGCTGCCTGAATGGAAGTGCCTTCCAGGTCAAGTTGGGCCACGGCTATAGACGCAGGCGAGACGGCGCCAGAGGCAACCAGACAGGGGGTTTCGGAAGCGTCGGTATGGACAGGCGGCGGCGCCTGGGCGGAGGGCGTTGGCTTAACGGGGTTCGCTGACGGCGGTTTGGCACCAGCGCTAGCGCGTTTGCTGGGATTCGGTTTTGCGGCAATGAGCTTGGCGAACACTGGTTTTACCGAACCGGGCTTGGCTTGGCGTTGTGCTACGTTCCGTGCGGCCGGTTGAGAGGCGGGTTTGTGGACGGCGCGGCGTTGGCCACGCCGTTTGGGCGGAATGAAAGCCGTCTTGGGTTGCTTGGAGGTTGGTTTGCCGCCGTGAGTCGCCATGGTAATAGTAGTGTTATTGGTGTCCGTTCCTGCACCAGAATTATAAGGTCTATCCGATGACCGCCAAGGCCTTTTGTATCTGGGCTTCAACCTGCGGATAGGGATTTTGGGTCAGGGCGTAAAGCAGACAGTGACGTCCTTCATCGCGATTGCCCATGGCGGCCAGGGCCTGTCCGCGCAGGAGCCAGAAGTGGGCCATGTGGCGGGTGCGTTCGCCGGCCCAGACGCGCGGCTCGGAGGCGATGAGCACTTCCACGAAGCGGGCCATGTATTTGGCCGGGAGTTGGGTCTCGATACCGGGCTCGGCGATGAGGGCCACGATGGCGACGAAGAGGTGGTCTTGAATGTGCACGATGCGGGACATCAGCTCTTCGATCTTGTCGGAGCGATCCTGCTGGGCATAGGTCAGCAGGAGGTGGGAATAGACTTCCAGGTAGCGAGGGAAGATGCCGTTGAAGAGGCGGCCGAGGCCCATGCGGGGGCCGAGCTTGCGCTGGGTGCAGGTGATGTCGACGCCCATGCCGCACAGATCCTTGTTCTGGAGAGATTGCAGCAGGTGTTTCTCGGCTTCGGGATGGTTCTTGGCGGCCAGAAGCGCGCGTCCCTTGGCGACCAAGGCGGTGAAGCAGTTGGGCTGAAGGACCAGCCATTCGTCATAGGCGATGAGGGCGGTATTGAGATCGCCGAGTTTTTCATAGTGACCGCCGCACGCCGAGAGGCCCAACTCCTGGGCCAGATGGGGATCGCAAGGATCGGGGGCGGGAGCCGCGTTGCCGGCGCAGGTGACGCTTGACGGGGATGCGTCATCGGCGGCGCCGCCGGCGTACTTGTCTTTTGATGGGGTGTCATCGGCATCGGCGCTATTTGATTCAAGGCGGATCTCTTCGCCGCGGCGCAGCTTTTCCAAGAGTGGTTTGACGCGTTTTTCGATTTCGGAAAAACGGACTTGCCAGACATGGTCTTTGACGGTGCGTTCCCATCCGGCGCGGGCGATGCGGGCGCGTTCTTCCTCGTGCTCTGGGGCGATGTAATAGCGAATCTTTTCGACCAGTTCATTCCAGGTGGAATAGCTGACGACGTCCTTGCCGTTATCGTAGTAGTCAGCCAAGTCGAGGCATTCTTCACATATCTGCAGCGGACCCATGGAGGCGATTTCCAGGGAGCGCAGTTTGATCATGGGTGTGTAGGTGGACTCCCAATCCGCCGGAGCCAGGGCGATGCGGGCCCGGCGATACATCTCGAACATGCCGGGACGGGTGAGCATGCCGTTGTAGCAGTCGGCGACGTCGAGAAAATGCTTCCAACCTTCAGCGCCGAAGATGACCGGCTTGATGCCGGCGTTCTTGAGGTGCTTGACCATGTTCACCCGGCGGGGATAGGGGGCGCCAATGACCAGAACGGGGATGTCGCGCGTGGCGGTGCCCGGATCGGGCGGGGTGTTGCACGCCCAGCGGATGTGCATGATGCCGTCGATGCCGCGATCTTTGGCTTCCTTGACCATCTGCCGGGAGGTGGTGAGGTAAATGTCGTAGGTTTTCTTGAATTCGGCGCAGATGGTCTGAAAGCTGGTGGGCGTGGAGAGGTACGAGGGGAGGAAGATCGGATCATCGTAGGCGAATCCGACGATGACGGTTCCCGACTTATGGATGATGCGGTTTTCCTGTTCGCGGAGCAGGTCGTAAGGAGGATAGAGCAAGAGCATGTCCGGCTTGTCGGCGGCGATGCGCTGGAGGAGGACGCGACGGTAAAGCTCGATACCGAATTGCTCGCAGAGTTCGTCGGGATCTATGGTGGAGACCTGGTGTCCCAGGGCCCGCATATCGGCGGTCATCCAGTGGTGGAAGGCGCCGTGGCTGACAACCGCGTTGGAGAGAAGTATCTTCATAAGATTGCAAACCTTGTGTCCGGGTGTCTTGCTCCATTCCACGTCACGCGATAGGTCGGTGCGAATGTGCTCTTAAGGCCAAGGGAATGATAACTTGGAGGTGGTCTGGTGCATAGGGAGACATTCGTCAGAAGATGCCGTAACGGAAACGGCATGTTTGGGGAATCGTGGCGGCAGATGGAGTCGGCGCGGTGGAAAATGCTCAACCATGCGCAACACCTGGCCTCTGACGCTTTGCGCAGGAGGCCAGGGGCTGAAAGACGGACGTGGCAATATGGACGAAAGGCAGGCCGGGTCGGCTAGACGGCCACGCCTTGCTCTTTGCAGACACGGGTGATGAACTCTATGGCGCCGCGAACGTTGGAGACAGCCAAGGCGGCGTCGGCGTCCATCTCGATACCGAACTCCTCCTCGAACATGGCAACCAACTGGACGGACTGAATGCTCTCGGCACCCAAGTCGGCGGAGAAGGAATGCTTCAGTTCGATCTTCGCCGGGTCGACCTTCAGGACCTTGGCGGTCACCTTCTTTACGCGTTCTTCAACAGAGGCCATTATGATTCTCCTAGGTTGGTTGCTGCCTTTTTAGCAGGGGGTTTGGGACATCACAAGTAAAGCAACGGACAAAATTTACATTCAGGCGCTCTGGCAAGGCCTGGGCCGAGCGATCAGGTCGCGGCGGCCATCTGACGGCGGCCCTTGCGGACGGCCTCGTCACGCTGAGGAGCGGTTAATGCAAAGATGGCATCCCACATGGCCTGTTCGGCGTCGGTCCAGGCCGACTTACGGCGGCTCATGACGGTCTTGGCGGTGCCGTAGAGCTTGCCCTTGCCGAAGCCCTTGGTGACCACACCTTCAATAAACCAGGCAAAGTCGGGGATGTACTTGGGCAAGGGCTTGCCGGTGGTCATGATCAGGGCCATGGCGCCGACATAGGCGCCGCTGTTGAACAGGGTGCCGATGGAGGTCTTGGTGTGGTCGCCGATCAAGGCTCCGACTTTCACGGAACCGGTGCTGATGGGGGTCTTGCCGTCAAGGATGACCTCTACGGAGCCGTAGTCGTTCTTCAGGTCGCTATTGGTGGTCAGGGCACCGAGGTTCACCCATTCGCCCACATATGCGTGGCCGAGGAAACCGTCATGATACTTGTTGGAATTGCCCTGGATGATGGACTCCTCGACCTCGCCACCGACGCGGCACATGGGGCCGATGGAGTTGCCTTCGCGGCACTTGGCGCCGAGTAGAATCGACTTCTTGCCGATATAGCAGGGGCCTTCAATGCGGGTGAAGGGATGGACTTCCACGTCCTCATCGAGGTAGACGGGTCCGTGTTCGGCGTCGATGACCACCATGGGGTGGACTTTGGCGCCGCGGGCTATGAAGAGATCCTTGGCACTGCCGCGCAGGGCATGGGGTTGCTCGACGACGCCTTCGACGCCATGGCGGCCCAGGGCCTTGAAGTCCTCGGCGATTTGGTTCGGGCTGGCCAGGACCAGATCCCAGGTGTAATTCCAGGCCGGTGGGTCAATGGTTTTAGCCGTCAGACGAGCCACTGCGCAAGCCAAGAGCGATTCCAGCGAAGCGGCATCAAGGCGGGAAAGATCGGCGCGGCGCAGGAGGGCGTACCAGATATCGCCGTCGGCACCGATGCCGACCTGGCTTGGGCCGTTGCGGTCGATCTGGTCCAGAGCCGCGGGTTTCAGGCGGCCGTTGACCAGGAGCAGATCGTCGCCGGCGAGGGACGCCGGGTTGTTAACGGGCCAGGTGGTTCGCAAGCGGTAGGGCTCGGCCATGTAGGCGGGTACGAAGCAGGCGATGTCGGCGATGGCGGCCTTGGCGGCCAGTTTCTGGGCCAGCGTGGACATGCCGCAACGCAACTCGAAGATGGGGCGGCTCAAGGCCACAGGGTAGAAATTACGACGCTTTTCCCCTTCACGATCAAAAATAACCAGGCGCATGGCAATCCTTGGGATTAGTTTGGTGTAGAAAATCTCGACGCCGACTAGCGCTGCGGGGCGCCCGGCTTCTTATTCTGGATCCAGGTGTAGTAGTCGCGCATCTTCAGCTTGCCGGCGGCCGATTCATCGAGGAAGACCTTGGTGTCCTCATGAAGTTGCAGGGCGCTGGCGGTGATCATGGAGGTAACCGGCCCTTCGACCATGGCGGAAACCGCGTCGGCCTTGTTTTTGCCGTTGGCCAACAGCAGGCACTTACGGGCCTCGAGGATGGTTCCCACGCCCATGGTAATGGCGTAAATAGGGACCTCGTCGCGATTGTTGAAAAAGCGCGAGTTATCGTCGATGGTGGGCTTGGCCAGGGTCTTGAGGCGGGTGCGGGAACTGAGGGAACTACCGGGTTCATTGAAGGCGATGTGCCCGTCGCTGCCGATGCCGAGGATTTGCAGATCGATGCCGCCGCATTCCTTGATGCGATTTTCATACCAGTCGCAGAAGGCGCGATAATTGCTGGCGGTCCCGGACGGGATATGGATGTTCTCCAAGGGTATGTTGACGTGTTTGAAGAAGTTCTCGTGCATGAAGTAGTGGAAGCTCTGCGGATGGGTGACCGGCAGGCCCACATATTCATCGAGGTTGAAGGTGGTGACGTGCGAGAAGTCGACCTCGCCGCGCCGGCACATTTGCGCCAGTTCCTTGTAGAGTCCCAGAGGGGTGGTTCCGGTGGCCATTCCGAGAACGGCGTTGGGTTTGGCATTGAGGATCTCGGCGACCTCCAGGGCCGCAGCGCGGCTCATTGCCTCAACCGTTTGTTCCACGATAACTTCCATCGAACATGCTCCTGATTTGGCAAGCGTATTAGGAGAGCGAAGCGGACCGCCCGCTTCACCAAAAGCAACGCTGTGCGGTCGGGGAATTATGCGAAGTTTATGGGAAGATGCAAGGGGGGAAGAAAGAGTCGAAAACCTTGCCATGCCGGGCAATCGCATGCAGTATTATTGTTGAAGGATAATGGAAATCGCTGCATAGAGAGGAAGAGAAGAGCTAGCCACAGATGCACACAGATGGGCACGAATGCCGGTGTCCAGCTCCACAAAATCTTCGCAGCGGGAGAAAGAGATCAGAAGTTGATCAGTGGATGGCCAGAGCCCAGGGTGGATTGCCGTGAGCGCGGCCGAACGGCACTACCCTGGAACTGTCCCGGCAACCGCCGCTCCCCAGTTCCTGCGTCTCGTCCCTCGCCCCTTGCCGGCGTTAACCTCACCAGCGTCTTCGTCGTGGCCTTCGTGCGCAAACACGTCGAATACTCTGGTAGTTTACCACCTCTCTCCCCTTGCCTAAAAGTTTTGTCACGTCCCAGGCGTTGAACAATCCCGACCAGTCCCTTATTCTCTAACGCCGTCGGTTTCCCCGTTAGTAACCAATGGAAGGCAAGAGTAACGCAAATGAATGTCACTTATCACGTATACCACAACATCGTACTCAACAGGGCCGGTTCGTCGGATGAAGAGATCGCCCAGCAGGAACGGAACAATCTCCAGGTGCGCAAGCTGCGTTATTCGCTGGTATCCCTGGCCTGGGATGACATCGCCGACATGCTTTACGTCGGCACCACCAATTTCGCGGGAGATATTCTGGCTCGTTTCGACCCGCGCCGCGGGAGTTTCCAGTCGTGCGGCTACGCCGACAGCGGCCTCTACTGCCCCGAGGAACACAAAATTCATCGCGGCATCTGGTTCGACCATGATGCCAACGCCCTCTTCTTCGGAACGGCCTCCGTGGCGGCTATGGCTGAGACCATCGTCTCTCCCGGCGCCGCTCTGCTGCGCTACGACATCGTCAAGTCGCGATTTGATCTCATCGCCAGGCCGACGCCCGGTTGCTTTTATCAGGCCACCGGTTATGACCCGCGCCGCAAGCTGATGTACATGTATTCCGAGCCGGATGCCGCCTTCAGCGTCTATGACCTTGGCGCAGGACGGCTCCGGCGGCACAACCCCATGTCATCGATTCCGCATATCGGCTGCATAGACGACCAGGGCGGGGTGTGGGGAACTTATGACTCGGCACTCCATGCCTTCTTCCGCTATGATCCAGACCGCGATGCTTTCGATTTCTGCCCAGAGTGCCGTTTTCCCAACTCATGGGAAGCCAGCCACGTCATGTACCCTGGCGCCGGTCCGGTCGACGGCTTTGTGAACGGCGGCGACGGCTATCTCTACGTCGCTTCGGCACTGGCTGAAATATACCGCCTCGACCCCCGCACACGCCAACTTCTCTATCTCGGCAAGCCATTCCCCGGGAAACGCTCTTCAGGCATGGCCGTCGGCGGCGACGGCGGCATCTACATCGCCGGCGGCACTGATAACGATCCGCAACTGGTGCGCTACGATCGCAAGACCGGCGCGTTCCGGACGCTGGGGCGTATAAGGGCCGCCGACGGCGAAACCTGCTACAGGTGCCACGACCTACTCATCCACGGCGACAAGGCCTATGTCGCGGAGACCGATAATCCCAGGCGATCCGGCTTCCTCTGGGAATGCTCGCTCTAGTCCAACACGACGCCGCACATTCCGTTGCGCCATTGTCGTCAGGGCGTCCCCGACGATTTGCGCCAGGCCCGTATCAGGTTGCAAACCGTCGAAGGGGCGGTAAAGTACCGGACCCGTGCGTTGCTGCGTCGAGAACGCGGCCCGCGATAAAATTCAAAGGAGCCTGATTATGTCCAACAGCGGAATAAATCAAAAGATGGTCGAGGATGGCCTGCGCGGTCTGGGCCTGAAGGAAGGGGACTTGGTGTTCTTTCACAGCAATCTTGCGTCGCTGGCGGCGGCCCGCGAACTGGTGAAGTTGCCCAATACCGGCGCCGATCTGATCATCGACGCCTTCTGCGCCGTCGTCGGATCCCGCGGCACCGTGGCCGCGCCGACGCTTACGGCCACGTATGTTGAGGGCATGGGGCCCTCGGGCAAGGTGTTCGATCCCAAAGAGACGCCGTCGCGGGTGGGCTCGATAACCGACCTGTTTTGGCGGAGGCCCAACGCCGTGCGCAGCCACCACCCGACGCACTGTGTGGCGGCGATCGGCGGACGGGCCGCGGAGTACACCGCCGGACATGAACTGGTGGCCACCTTCGCCTGGGACAGCCCCTATGGGCGGACGGTGCAATGGGACGGATACATCTGTTATTTCGGTACCAGCACCAACACCAACACGCACATCCACGCGGTAGAGCAGTGGATGGAGATGCCATACCTGGAAAATCAGGAGGCCCTGGTGCGCGGCGCCAGCGGCGCGGTGCTGCGGTGCAAGACCTACGGTTCGCCTCCAGGACCGCGCGATTTTTACCGGAAGAACACCAGTCTCGTCCACGAATTGCTGGCGGCCAGTGGAATATGGAAGCAGGCCAAAGTCGGACAGGCGACGGTTACGTTGATGAAGGCGCGAGACTTCTTCTCCGTGGTCTTCCGGGGAATCATCGCCAAGCCGGATTTGCTGCTGAACCAGGCGTCGGACCCGTGGACGGACATATATCGCCAGAAGACGATCGATTTCGTGCGGTCGCGCTGGGGCGTGGCGGCCGTTTAGGTTCGCTCCGCACGCCCAGAACGCTCATCCGGTTGGCAGAAGTGGGCCTACTCGTGCTGGATTACGCTGAAGGACCCAAGCAGAATGGGGCCGCGGTGGGCGTCGAGGGTCATGGGGGCGCGGACGGTGGAGAAGTCGCCTTTGGCGCGGTAGCGTTCGGCGCCGTTGACGAAGATGACCGCCTCGGTGGTGGTGACGGACATTTCCAGAGCGGTCCAGAGGCCATTGGGCAGACGGCCGGCGCCGGGTTTATGCTGGCCGCCGATGGGGCCGCCTTCCACACGCAGGTCATCGGGCAGCACTTCCCAGTTGAAAATGATCTGGTCGGCGGCAAAGCCGAGTCGCAGATCTTTGTTGTCGGATACGAGCACCATGCGGAAGGTCACCGGAGCGTGGTAGGAGACGATGCTGGAGGCAATGGTGGAGCGATTCAGGAGAATGGCGCCGCCCGACTGCTTTTCAGCGGGCGCAGTGCAGCGGAGGTCGGGGAGGATATCGACGGGCGGGGCCGAGACATCGTGCCAGACGTTCTCCGTGGCTTTGAGGGCGGCGGCCTGGTCGGCGGCGGCGGTGGTGGCGCCGGGGATGGGATCATTGTGGCCATTGCCGGCTGGTTGCGTCTGTGGAGGCGTGGGCTGTGAGGTTGGAATGGTGGGCGGCGGGCAAACGTGCAGAAGCAGGTTGCGCATCAGGTTGGTGGCCGAGGCAGGGGTGTAGCCGACGATGCCGTCGATTTCCATGCCCACCATGCCGACGCTGATGTCCTCAGTGCTAAGTATGACGGCCGGACGATTGTCCAACCGCAGGGCGCGGAGCCGTGGCTTGGTGGATGCGCCAAAGACTTGGCGGGCATAAACGCGATAGACGACTTGGGATACAGAGTCGCAGGCGGAGCAGTACAGAGGATCATCAGGCTTGAGAAGTTCCAGTTTCTGGTCGGGCCAGATCTGGGCGATGGCCTTTTCCGCGGAATCGGCGCAATCGCCGCCGCCGCCGGCGGAATCGATGATGAGCGTGCCGCCGCCGTCAACGTATTTTTTGAGTTCGGCCAGGGCGTCGTCGGCGAGGGTGAAAGCGACGGTGCCGGTGAGATGGGCGACGGGGTAGGTGTTGTCCAATTTGCCGTCGCCCAGTTTGAGCGTGGTTATGGTCAGGCTGGTCAGGTCCTTATTGTGCATGACGGCGGCCAGGCGCCGCCAACCACCAGGCTCGGGATTCCAATTGCCGGCGTATTCCAGGCGTGCAACCTTGATGGCGTGGTAGGGCGTAAGGGCGGGATCGGGGGTGACGATATAGGTGTCGCCCTTGGCGCGCAAGCCTTTCTTGTCGACGGCGTAGAGGAAGATGTCGCTCATGACCTCGTAGGCTTCTTCGTGGCCGATGTAGGTGTTGGTTTGCCAGAGGCGTGAGCAATCGCCGCTGGGCAAGAGGAGCATCAGGACGCGGGCCCCATTGCTGAGGGCATCGAGGTTGGGCTTGTGGCGCCATTTATCGGCGTGGAACTGCTGGGAGGTAAAGATGGCATGGGTTGCCGGCAGGGGGGTAAACTCATAGGCCGGGGCAAGTTTCTGGCCAAGTTTCTTGAATGCGGCGACGAAGGCGGGCTTGTCGCAATCGGCATTGCCGACGATCAGGCCGCCCTGTTCGATGAACAGACGCAGTTTGGCCAGGTTGGCGTCGTTGAAACTCAGGGTTTGGTCACCGGCGATGTAGAGGATGGGGGCATCATGGAGTTCTTCCACGGGGACAGAGAGGTTGACCACCTGCCAGTTAAGGAGGGTTTCGCATTGTTTGCCGGCCCACTTAGCCAGATGGGCCATATCGCGCGGACGCTGGTTCCAATTGGCGACGACAGGCTTGTCGCCGTTGGTGTCGATATCGTATTGAAGCTTGTTGGCCATGACGGGGGCGCGGCCGCTGGCCAGGAAGAGAAGGCAGAAGGCGGTGAGGCCGGAGGGGCCGGCCGACGTGCAGATGCCCATGCCATTCCAGGACCCATCGGCGGCCTGGGTGCGGACCAGGTCATCGGCGCCAACGGCGAACCAGTCGGTGGCCCCCAAGTAGCGGCGTCCGCTGGCCACGCCGATGCGTTCGATGCCATAGAGGGCGTAGCGGTCGCTGAAATCCACCTTGTTGGCGCGGAAGGCGTTGCCCATCCATTCCAGCCCCTTGTCGATATTGGGATCGGCGGCATTGCCGGTGCAAGTGAGGTGGTCATTGCCATGCAGCATGTCCTGCATAATGAAGAGGCTGGCCAGCCCGGCGGCGGTCATGCTGACGGTGGAGGGGCTTATCATTTGCCGAATGGCCGGCGTTGCCGCGGCATGGGGGTTAGCGGCGGGGACGGGAAAATTGAATGGGGCCATATACATATAGGCCCAACCGCCATCTGGTTCCTGATGGGCCCGCCAGCCTTTGTCCATGGCAGACCAGATGGCATCGGAGATTTCCACGCCCATTTCGGCAGCGGCCCACAAGCCCAAGACGCCGTACTGGCTGTTGCTGTTGTCATAGCTGGTGAATTTTGGGGTATTGCCCAGCAGCGTATAGGAGAAAAATCCCTGCGGATCATGGTTTCTGGCTTCCCCCAGCAGCAGTGCGGCGTCATGGGCGCTCAATTGCCTGGTGGCCGTGTCGCGTGGCAGATGGTTCCAGACCTGGCAGCGCAGGGCAACCCCATAGGTAGTGTCCATTTTAAGGTTGGAAAGAAACTTGACGGCTTTGACGATCTCCGGGCTTTTGGGGTCCTGCCCCGCGGCCAGTAGTCCGTAGGTGACCAACGCCGAAATCCCGCCGGCGCGTCCGGCCATTGAGGCCTGTATGGCTGCCAGCATAGCCGGGGGTATGCCCGGCGGCATGTTGGGCTTGAGTTGCTCCCAACTTCCATCGGGTTCTTGGTGAGCCAGGATGAAAGCCTTGCCTTTCTTTATGGCATCTTCGACCTGATTGGGGGTGGCGGCGCGGACAGGGGCGGGGAGACACAGGAACGCCACAATAGCCAAGAGCGTCAGGAGGGCGCAACATCCTGGCCGGTGAGACGCGGCGTGCCAGAGACAAACAGTTCGCGGCATGTGGTTCTCGACTATACTCCTATACCCCGCCCAAGTCATGAATGTCAAATTATTTGGTGGACGTTATGGTCAGAATGACCGTGAATTTTCCCAACTGGTCACCACTCTGCGGGCAGAGCAATAGGTGACAGTGATTCGGCATCAGACAGTAGGCATAAAGATGGATCGGCACCGCCGCCAGGGCGTGGGTCGTAACTCGCTCAAAAGCGGCAAAATCCTCGTCCCTCTCGAAAACGGTGTTTCGGCCAACGCCGCGATTAAGGACGTGGAAGATAAGGCCGGCTGGGTCTATGCGGGCGCTATGAGGCAAGGCGCGAAGGCGAGGATTGTCTTAAATGGGGCCCGACCCATAAAATGATTGCAGAGATAACAGAGTACCTCCCCACGACGGTAGCTGGGGAGATGCACTTTTGGAGAAAAATGACGGTAGATCAGGAAACACGGATGCAAGTTGGCACGACACCAGAGAAGACGGTGGCGTGGAATCGGTTGGGGTTGGATTACCGACGACCGATGCCGCGCCCGAAGGTTCAGGGAATGGTGGTGGATTACCACACACATATTCTGGGCGCACGGCATGCCAGGGTATGGTTCGAAGCGGCGGCGCATTATGGAATAGATCGCTTTGTCACCATGACGCCGTTGGAGGAGGCCGTGGGGTTGGCCAGGGATTATGGGGATACGATCAGGTTCATCGCCGTGCCGAGTTGGCAGGGCCAGACGGCGAATTATGTGGATGATTGGTTGCGGCGCGTGGAAATGTTCTACAATCTGGGGAGCCGGATCGTGAAGTTCCACATGGCTCCGGGAACCATGGCGTCGCGTGGGTGGCGCCTGGATAGCCAGACGCTAAGGCCGGTATTAAAGGAGGCGTGGGCGCGCGGCATGGCGGTCATGACCCACGTGGGGGATCCGGATCTGTGGTATCATGGAAAGTATGCCGAAGTGGGCAGGTTCGGGACGCGGGAAGATCATTATAAGATGCTGGAATCAGTGCTGGCGGAACATCCGGCGGATTCGCCGTGGATCGGGGCTCACCTAGGGGGCAATCCGGAGAATCTGGCGAGAATACAGGGATTGCTGGATCGGCATGCGAATCTCCTGATCGACTGCAGCGCCACCAAATGGGTGGCGCGCGAATTGAGTAAACAGCGGGATGAGGCGCGGGAGTTCTTTGTCCGCAACGCGGATCGCATATTGTTCGGGACGGATCAAGTGACCGGAGATGATCGAGGGTTTGACTTCCTGGCCAGCCGGTTCTGGGTGCATCGCAAGATGTGGGAGACGGCGTATATCGGGCCCTCGCCGATCGACGATGGGGATGTGAGCGAGGAACGACAGCCGTTGCTACAGGGATTGGCGCTGCCCAATGAGGTGCTGCAAAAACTTTACCATGACAACGCGGTGAAATTGCTGGATGGATTGGGTATGGGATTTAAAGAAAACGCTGAACGATGAAGCGGGCGGATGAGCGATCCTGCCGTCCCCGCAGTTCCAGACGCGTCAATTCCTGTCGCTGACGCTCAGGGCAGGTGGGGAGGGATGTTATAGAGGGTGCCGTCGCGGAGGATTTCCAGCTTGTCAATCAGCAAGGTGCCCTTGTAGATGGGGAAATAGTTGCCTTCGCCATCGTAGAAACTGGGGAAGTCCAGAACTTTGAGGGACTTGCGGGGCATGTTGGGAACGAAGACGACGTATTTCTGATTTATCCAGACCTCCACATCCTTCCAGTCGTCATCGGAAAGATTCTCGAGCTTGACCTTGCGGAATGTGTAATCGATCTCGGCGCGGGCGGTGGCATCGGGGCCGCGCGGAGCATCGGCCTTGAAGGGATGGCGTCGGGCGGCATCGGCGGCGAATTGCGAGGCGGTCTTCTGCAGATCAGCATCGGAGTTGGCGAAGATAGAGGGGCGGCCGGCGCAGCCGCCAGTGGCCACCAGCAACATAATCGCCACCATGACGATCCCGGCGGCGGCGGCCCAGATGGCGAAAGCGGTCTCACTTTGTGGAGAACATACGTTCTCTTGTGTTTGTGGCATGGTGAATCCTTTCACGCCGCAAGCCATCGGAGGATGGCGCGGTATTCTAGTGGTGTTATCGGACGGGGAGGTGGGCGGGGATGAGGGAAAGTGGCCGAAGGTGTTCTTTCCCATGCCCCGCGGCATTGCAAGTAGCTTCAGACTCTGGTTTAACGTTCCATGGCCTTAAGACCAAGTCGGATTCATTTTACGGCATGAACAGATGGCGCAGCCGTCCCTTGAGCCTCGGCAGAGGCCCTCACCCCGGCCTGTATATTACCACCAGGAACAGCATCGCCTCTTTGTCGGTGTCGTTGCTGATCGCGTGCGCCACATCCGCCGGGTAGTGAGCTGAATCTCCAGCGCCCAGCAACGCCGCATCCTCGCCAGAGACGATCCGCACCGATCCCCGTTGCACCGTCAGGAACTCCCGTGTTCCCCCGAAATGGGCGGCGCTGCGCAGGGCCGCCTGCGGTCCCAGCGACACCTCGTAAAACTCAACATCCTTCTCCAGTTCCAGCGGCGACAGAGTGCGGATGCGGATATCCTTGTCCGATCGGTAATGATACCCCCGGTCATCGGCGCGGATCACCTGCACGGCGCTGGAACCGCTGGGCATGTCCACCAGCTTCCCCAGCGACATCCCAAACGCCGCCGCGATGCGGTGGGCCACGCCTAGGGTCGGATTGGCCGCGTTCCGCTCGATTTCGCTCAGCATTGACCGGCTCACCCCGCACGCCCCCGACAACTCCTCCAGCGTCCACCCCTTCTTGCGCCGCAGTTGCCGTACCCGCTGGCAAAGCAGCGCACCGGCCGGATCGGCTTCCGCCTTCCCCTCCGCCTTCTTGCCGTGTTTTGCGTCGCTGTCTGACTTAGTCATGCCGGCCTCCTTGTGCCACAAAAAATCCCATCCACCCCCGGCCAATCAGCCTCTTGCTCCCGGCCGCGGCACTCCGCGGCCGGGAGCGGAAGAAAATCCGAAATATTGGAAAAATAGTCTTGCATACCGGACTAGGCGCGTCTATTATACCGGAAATGGTTCCATTAATGGAGAAGAAAATATGAAAACATCACCAACCATGGTCGCCCTCAAGAAACTCCAAGCCGCCGCTGGCCTGGATTTTTGTCCCCATGTACCTCTGCCTCCCATCGGCCCCCGCGACGTGCTCATCCGCGTCACCCACGCCGGCATCTGCGGCACCGACCGCCACATCTATGAATGGGACGCCTGGAGCGCCGGCCGCATCCCCGTCGGCATCACCACCGGCCACGAATTCGTCGGCATCGTCCAGGCGCTGGGCTCGGCCGTGCTGACTACCCGCATCGGCGACCGCGTCAGCGGCGAGGGCCACATCGGCTGCGGCTCCTGCGAACCCTGCCGCACCGGCAACGGCCACATCTGCGAAAAAGTGGACATTATCGGCATCGACCGCGATGGCTGTTTTGCCCAGTACCTCTCGTTGCCAGAGAGCAATGTCTGGCCTGTTCACCGCGACATTCCCGACAAGATCGCCGCCATCTTCGATCCCCTGGGCAACGCCATGCACACCGTCATGGCCGCCGGCGTCAGCGGCAGGTCTGTGCTCATCAATGGCGTGGGCATCATCGGCCTCATGGCCGTCAGCATAGCCCGCGCCGCCGGGGCCGGGACCATCATCGTCAGCGACGTCGATCCCCGCCGCTTGGAACTGGCTAAAAAACTGGGCGCCACCACCGCCATCGGCGCCGCCGAAGCCGACTGGGTCAAACAGGTTCGCGCCGCCACCAACGACCAGGGACCGCAGGTTCTCCTGGAGATGAGCGGCAATCCCCAGGCCATCCGCAACGGCTTCGCCGCCCTGCGTAACGGCGGCACCGCGGCCCTCCTGGGCCTGCCATCCAAGCCCGTCGCGCTCGATCTCCCCAACGACATCATATTCAAGGGCGCCGTGGTCCTGGGCATCAACGGGCGCCGCATGTATGAAACCTGGTATCAGATGGAGAGTTTCCTCCTCTCCGGGCGATTGGATATTTCCAGCATTGTCACCCACGTTCTGCCCTTGAAAGATTACGCCCGCGGTTTTGAACTGATGCAAAACGGACAAGCCATAAAGGTAGTGCTGGAAATCCCCTAGGCGCGCCAGGGCCCCAGTTGCAGAGCCCGCCATGCCCGCCCGGCCAGACCATAAATTGCCTGCCACCACCGGCGCCAGGGATTTTGCGGGGTGCGCCAAGCGGACCTCGGGACGGCAAGGCGCAGCGGGGGGGGTGGTGAACGATATAGGCAGCGGCCGTTGGCCGGCTACACTGTCATCCCGCTGGAGGTGTCCTGCTGCTGGACGGACTTCATCTGTTCCCATTCCTCGACCGTGATCAGGGCCTCGCGGGCCTGGGAGCCTTTGTAGTCGCCGACGATGCCGGCGACGGCCATCTGCTCGATGAGGCGGCTGGCCCGGCTGTACCCGATGGTCAGGCGGCGCTGCAGCAGGGAAACACTGCCGCGCTTGGTCTCCAGGACCACGCGTACGGCATCGTCGAACAGTTCGTCCTTCTCCATGTCCTCGGCGCTTAGAGTGGCCTTGATCTGCACCAGTTCCGGTTCGTACTGGGCATCTGCCAGGCCTCGCACCAAGGTCACGCTCTCACGGATTTCTTTGTCGTCGATGAAGGTCCCCTGGGAACGCACGGGTTTGGAGCCGCCAGGTGGCAGGAAAAGCATGTCGCCCTGGCCAAGCAGGGTTTCGGCGCCGTTCTGGTCCAGGACGATGCGGCTGTCCATCTTGCTGGCGACGCGGAAGGCGATTTTGGCCGGCATGTTGGCCTTGATAAGGCCGGTGACCACTGTGGCCTGGGGACGCTGGGTGGCCAGGATCAGGTGAATGCCCACGGCGCGGGCCTTCTGGGCCAGACGCACGATGAAGCCTTCGACTTCCTTGCCGCTGGTCATCATCAAGTCGGCCAGCTCATCGACGATGATGACGATGTAGGGCATCTTCTTGGGTATTTTGGCTTCTTCCTCGGGGCTGCCGGGCTGGAAGCGCTGCACCAACTCCTCCTGAGTCAGGGCGTTGTAGCCCTTGATGCTGCGCACCTGGGCCTCGGCCAGCAGGTCGTAGCGTTCATCCATTTTTTCGCAGGCCCATTCCAATACGCTGGTGGCCCGGCCCGTGTCGTTGATCACCGGGCACATAAGATGGGGGATTTCCTTGAAAGCCGCCATCTCGACGATCTTGGGGTCCACCAGGATCAGCTTCACCAGGTCGGGACGCTGCAGGTACATGATGGACATGATGATGCTGTTGATACAGACCGACTTGCCCGAGCCGGTGGTGCCAGCGATGAGGCAATGGGGCATGGCGGCCAGATCGTGGATCAACGGCTCGCCGCTGGCATCCTTGCCCAGGAAGATGGGGATGGTGAACTTGCGGATAATGTCCGGGGCAAGCTGCATGAGATCCTTGAGGCGGACCTTCTCTTTTTGGGCGTTAGGGACTTCGATGCCCACCGTGTCCTTGCCGGGGATCGGGGCCACGATGCGGATGGTTTCTGCCTTAAGGGCCCGTTGGATGTCGTTGGCCAGGGCGGAAATGGCCGAAACCTTGACCCCGGGAGCCAAAGCCAGCTCGTACATGGTGATTACCGGGCCGGGATCGATCTCGGTGACGTGGGCGTCGATGCTGAATTCCTTGAGGGCCTGCTCCAGGATGGCGGCCATCTCGCGGACGAACTTGTCCTGGGTATCGACAAAATTGTGTTCGGCCTCGGCCAGGCAATCCCACGGCGGCAGATTGTATTCGCCCAGTTCCTTGGGCGGCGGCAGCGATGGCGGGGAAACCTGCCGGGGGCGGATCATGTTGGAGGACTTGACGACGATTTCCGGGCGCGCTGGCGGCGGGGTTTGGACCACGGCCTGTTGCTCGGGCGGAGGAATTATTGCCGCCTCCGAAGGCTGCGGATCCGCCGCATCGACAAAGGCCGCGTCGGCCACCGGGACCGCCGCCTCGTCGTGGGCGTATTCCAGGTGAATGACATCGTCGATGCCCGTGGCTGTGTTCGTCGTCGTTGGAGCCGTTGCTGGTTGGTCGGCGGGCTTGGGAATTTCCCGCTGGGGCGCCGGGGTTATGGGGGCCAGCAACGTCCGCAGCGCTGTCGCTCCCCTCTGGCACAGCGACGGGCCGGCATCCCGCGGCGGGGTTTGCGTCCCGGCGTGGCGCGCCAGGGCAAGTTTGGCGACCGCCGGAATTTTCGTAGGTTTGGGTGCGGCCTTGCTTTCGCTTGGGGCGAAGCGCGGCGTGTGGGTCTTCACGGCGGTGTAGGCCGAGCCGATGAACGCCGGGGCTTGCACCACCAGGTCATCGGCGGCCAGCAGCAGCCCCACCAGGAAGGTGCAGGCCAGGATCAGGCTGGTGACCAGGGCGTTGCAGTGGGAGCGCAGGAAGGCGGCGCCGGCGATGCCGAGCAAGCCGCCTTGTCCTTCGGGCAAGCCGCTATGGGAACCGGGGCGCACCAGATGTATGGCGCAGGCGAAGGCGGCCGAGAGCAGGGCGATGCCGATCACACGCAGCCACATGTCGCTGACGCGGTTGTCGAATATGTAGAGAGTGACGCAGACTCCGCTGAAGAAAAGAATGGGGAAAACGCCCTGGCCGAGGATGAAGAAGGTGTAGTAGGCGATGAAGGCCCCGGAGTGTCCGCAGAGGTTCTGGATGGACGGATAGGGATAGACGGCGTGGCTGGGCCAGTCGGTGGCGTGGAAGCTCCCCAGAGCCAGGAGCAGGAACAGCCAGCCGCAGGCGAAGACTACCAATCCGATCCGACGCCAGAGATTACGATGATCCATGATGACCTGTATGACCGAACCCGCCCTGGCCGCGCTCGGTCTGGTCGAGTTCCTGGACTTCTACGATATTCACTTGAGGCACCGGGGCTATGAGCATCTGGGCGATGCGCATGCCCCTTTCAATCACGAACGCGGCCTTGCCGAGGTTGATTAGCGGCACCTGTACCTGCCCGCGGTAGTCCGCGTCGATTGTGCCTGGCGCGTTTATCAACGTGATGCCATATTTGCTGGCCAATCCGCTGCGCGGCCGAATCTGGGCCTCATAGCCCGGGGGAATCGCCATGGCGAAACCACAAGGGATGAGCTTAATCTGGCCTACGTCCAGCGTGGTGGCCTCGGCGACCGCCGCATGCAGATCAAAACCCGCGGCATGAGCCGTCATCTTTATGGGTAACGGAACATCCGCAGCCTCGGGACTGCGCTTGATCTTTATAGTTATCGGGCGTGCCAAGCTATCTCCCTTAGTAAAACATGGCCCTGAGATGGCTGTTCCGTGGTGACGCTATATCTCATTGCCGGTAAAACTGTTACAATCTGGTCACCACGGGCTTCTAGGCCCCATGGACAGGGAACAAGGCTACTACTCTCTGCAACAGAATATCGGCGAAATCAGCTTTACTGCCCGAGGGGAAGTCTTCGCTCCGCCCATCGGGATAGAGGAGTTTCGCCTCGATGGTCGAACTGTTCATAGTGTCGGTGGGGTTGTAAACGATCAGATCGAGGTTTTTGCGGCGAAGTTTTTCCCTCGCCCGTGTGATATCTCCCCGCGCTTCGAGGCTGAAGCCGACCGTCCGCTGCCGCGGCGTCTTGATGTCCGATGCGGCGGCGGCGATGTCCTCGGTGGCCTCGCATTCGATGGTCAGCGTGCCGCCGCGGCCGATTTTGCGGTTGGCCGCGTTTTTGGGCCGAAAATCCGCGACGGCGGCGGCCATTATCAACAAATCATGTTCGGGAAACTGGGCTATGACTGCCGCCATCATCTGGCCTGCGGTTTCCACGTCGATCCGCTTGGCCCCGGCTGGCATCGCCGCCGCTACCGGTCCCAGGACCATCGTCACTTGATGCCCGGCCTTCAGTGCCGCCTCTACCAGCGCCGCCCCCATCTTGCCGCTGGAGCGGTTGCCTATGTAGCGGACCGGGTCTATGGGCTCGCGGGTGGGGCCGGCGGTGATAAGGATTCGCATGGCGGATTCAGCATTCGGCATTCGGCCGCTTGGTGGCCATCAACAGGGACGTGATTTCTTCGACGATTTTACCCGGTTCGCTCATCCGCCCCGGCCCGATGCTGCGGCAGGCCAGCCAGCCATCCTCGGGGCCGATGAAACGATAGCCCAGGCCCTGGAGTTTGGCTACGTTCTGGCCGGTGATGGGATTGGCCCACATGCGGGCATTCATGGCGGGGGCGAATACCACCGGACACCCCGCGGCGTTGATCATTAAGCTGACAAGATCATCGCAGATGCCGCATGCCGCCTTGGCAATCAGATTGGCGGTAGCCGGCGCCACCAGCATCAGGTCGGCGCCATCGGTCAGGGAGATGTGCTGCGGGTCGGAGGATTCGACAAGTTCAAAAGTGCTGGTGCGCACGGGCCGGCCGGAAAGCGCCTCAAAGGTCAGAGGGCCGACGAATTTGGTTGCCGCCGCGGTCATGCAGACGTTGACCACGGCCCCGAGTTGGGCAAGTTTGCTGACTACGTCGGCGACTTTGTAGGCGGCAATGCCCCCGCACACTCCCACAATGACCTGCCGGTCCTTGAGGGGTTGGAGAGGCGGAGGCTTGGTGGCGGTGCGGGCCATGGCCTAGGGCGTGGGTTTGTCCAAACCGCTCTTCTCGTAGTCGATGGCGATCTTATCCTGGAGGATCTCCTGGATAACCACCTCGAGGTCGGTCATGTTCTCGCGTTCGACCAAGGGGCGGGCGCCGTCCATGAGTTCCATCATGCGTTTCTGGATCATGGCCGTCAGCTTGAACCGGCCGCCGACCTTGTTGACGATTTCATCGCTCTTGAGGGCTTCGATCATTCCTTTTTCTCCAAAATCCGCGCCTCGGCGGCGCAATCCAACATTATCGCACGGTTAGCTTGCCAAAGCAAGCTTTCAGTTTATTCCCCACGAACGCCCCCCTATATTCCCCCCGAGCGCTTGTGGCGTATGATATTGACTATTTCCTCGACGGCGCGATCGATGGTGTCGTTGATGACGAAGAAGTCGAAGGCGCGCGAGGCCTTGGCCATGCGCACCTCGCGCTGGGCGGCGCGGAAACGTTTGAGAATCTCTTCCTGGCTGTCGCGTTTGCGGTCGGTTAGGCGCTGCAGCAGGGTCGGAGCATCGGGAGGCAGGACAAAGATCATCAGGGCGTCGGGGTACTGGTAGCGGACCTGAAGCGCCCCTTGCACGTCCACTTCCAGAAGCACGTCTCGTCCCTGGGCCAGGTGGTCCAGGGCGGGGTGTTTGGGCGTCCCGTAATAGGAATCGTAGACCTGGGCGTATTCCAGGAACTCGTTGGCGTCCAGGCGGCGGAAAAATTCGTCGCGGTTTAGGTATTCGTAACGCTTGCCTTTGTCATCGCCGGGCCTTTGGTCGCGGGTGGTGGCGCTGGCGATGTAAGTCAGATGCTGCACTTGCTCCAGGTGGCGTGAGATGGTGCTCTTGCCGACGCCCGCCGGACCGCATATCACTAGCAGAAGGCCGGTTGGTTGATTGGCATCGCTCATGGCTTATGGCTCTGTCTAAAGAAGGCCTCGGCTCGATCATTCCACGTTCTGGACCTGTTCCTTGATGCGGTCGATGGCGCCCTTGATCTCGACCACGTGCCTGCCGATGCGGGCATCGTTGGCCTTGCTGGCGATGGTGTTGGCCTCGCGCAGCATTTCCTGGCTTATGAAATCCAGCTTTCGCCCGGCGTGTTCGCCGCCGCGGCAGGAACTCTCGAAGGATTCCAGGTGGCTGGTCAGCCGCTGGATCTCCTCGCTGATGTCGGCCCGTTCGGCGAAGACGGCGATCTCCTTAAGCAGATCGGTGGCGTTGATCGCCAGTTCCGCCTTGCTGATCAGTAGGTTTACGCGCTGGGTAAGCCGCTTGTGATAGTCTTCGATCACCAATGGGGCGCGGACTTGGATTTCCTTGAGGTTGGTGGCGATGACCGCCACATGGCGCATCAGATCCTCGAAAAGGCTCTGCCCCTCGCGCTGCCGCATGGCGGCTAGCTTGGCGATGGCCGCCAAGGTCAGGCGGCGGATGACCGGGCCGTGCCGTTCCAGTTCATCGGTTTCATCGCGCGGTTCCTGGCAGACGCCGGGCAGGCCCAGCAGCGTGCCCATGTCTATCTTCATGTCGCCATCCAGGCCGCGCACCGAACGCAGTTGCGCGATGTATGAGGCCAGAGCCTGTGTGTTGATGTGGTAGGCGGCGTCGGCGCTCTCCATGCGCATCTTGAGGACGAAAGTGATCGAACCGCGGCCGAGTTGCTCGCGCAGGACCGTTTCCAGTTCCGGTTCCAGGCCGCTGACAAACTCCGGGAGTTTGATGACCGGCTTGAAGAAGCGGTTATTCAGGGAGCGGATCTCGATGGTGTAATGGGTGCCATCGTTCTCGGCGTTGGCGTCCCCGAATCCAGTCATGCTGACGATCATGCGGCCTTCTTTGGTTCCAGCGGAGCCTGATTCAATCGGTCTTCACGGGTTCGGCGGCGCCGTTGGCGCAGTCGCCGGAGCGGCCGCAGGCGTTGCCGGCAGCAGGGGAGTGGGAGAAGCCGGTTCAGGGCTGGCCTCCATGGGCGTTGCCGCCGCCGGGCGCGTTGCCGGAGCCCGCAGGGGAACCTGGGCTGGCAAATGGCTGCGGGTTGGCAGCGTGGTCGGGGCGGCTTTGGCGATCCGGTTGTTTTGGGTCATCAGGTTCAAGGCGATGGCCACCAACAGGAAGATACCGAAGACGATGCTGGTCGCCCAGGTGAGCACATCTCCGGTCTTGGCCCCGAAGGCGGTGCTGCCGCCGCCACCGCCGAAGGCCCCGGCCAGCCCGCCGCCGCGGCCCTTCTGGATCAGCACCAGCAGCATGAGGAAAATGCAGATCAGCACGAAAACAAACATCACCAGGTTCAGCGTAAGCCCGTACCAGCTGAACGCCAGGATTGACGGCAAAAAGTTCATACATGGCTCCGTTTCGAAGTATGTCACAGGGCGGCCCTGACGATGGCCAGGAAGCTGTCGGCCTTAAGCGACGCGCCGCCAATGAGGCCGCCGTCAACGTCTTTCTGCTGCAGTAGGCCGCGGGCGTTATCCGGCTTCATGCTCCCCCCGTATTGGATGCGCACCCGGTCCGCGAAATCCTGGTTCCACTTTTTGGCCAGCGCCTGGCGGATGAACGCGTGTACTTCCTGGGCTTGGGCGTCGCTGGCGTTGCGGCCGGTGCCGATGGCCCACACCGGCTCGTAGGCGATCACCAGACGCTGGGGATCCTGTATCTTATTGGTCAACTCATCGAGTTGGCTTTGCACGACTTGCAGGGTCTGATTGGCGTCGCGCTGTTCGAGCTTCTCGCCGACGCAGTGGATCAAGATCAGCCCGGCGGCGTAGATGGCATCGGCCTTTTGGGCCACCAGTTCGGAAGTTTCCTTGATCACGTGGCGGCGTTCACTGTGGCCGGTCAGGCAGAATTTGACGCCCAGATCTTTGAGCATAGCCAGGGAAATTTCGCCGGTGAAAGCCCCGTCGGGGGCGAAGTAGGCATCCTGGGCTCCCAGCAGCAGACTGGAGGCGGGGATGGCGCCGGCCACGACGTCAAGGTAGACGAACGGGACCGCCACGCCCACCTGCACGCCGGCGGGGATTCCCTTGGCCACGGCTTTGGCCAACTCCACGGCCGAAGCCTTGGTGGTATTCATTTTCCAGTTACCGGCGACAAACTTGGTGCGTGACATCTCTTTTCTTCCTCAAAAACAAAACTTTCGACTCTGGCACGGCCCTACGCGACTGCCGCGGGGGCGAATTCCTTGTTCAGTAGCGGCGCCATACGGCGGCAGCTTTCCATGAGTTCCTTGAAGGCCTGGGGTAGCAGGGCCTGCGGGCCGTCGCACTGGGCCTCGCTGGGGCAATAATGCACCTCGACGATGATGCCGTGGGCCCCGGCGGCGATGCCGGCCAGGGCCAGGGATGGCACGTAATCGCGTCTTCCGGCGGCGTGGCTGGGATCGACGATGACCGGCAGGTGCGAAAGTTGCCGCAGCACCGGGATCGAGGAGATATCCAGCGAGTAGCGCACGGAGTCCTCGAAGGTCTTGATGCCGCGCTCACAGAGGATGACGCCGTTGTTGCCCTGGCTCAGCACGTATTCGGCGCTCATCAACCACTCTTTGACGCTGGCGGCCAGGCCGCGTTTGAGCAGCACCGGGATGCGCGTCTTGCCGACCTCGCGCAGCAGATCGAAGTTCTGCATGTTGCGGGCCCCGATCTGGAAGCAATCGACGTACTTTTCCATCTGCTCTACCTGGCGCGTGTCCATGACTTCGACGCAGATGGGCATTTGCAGTTCGTCGCCGCAGGCCCGCATCCACTTCAGGGCCGCTTCCCCGTGACCCTGGAAAGAGTAGGGGCTGGTCCGTGGCTTGTAGGCCCCGCCGCGGAGTATGGTGGCTCCGCCGTCGCGCACCTCGCGGGCGATGCGGGCCAGCATGGTCTGGTCCTCTACCGCGCACGGACCGGCGATGCAGACGGCGTGCTTCCCTCCGACTTTAATCCTCGGCACCTTGCCGCCGCCGATTTCCACAACGCTGTCTTCGGGAGCAAACTCGCGGCTGGCGAGTTTGTAGGGGGTCATGATCGGGACGACCTTTTCCACGCCATCGAGAGTGGCCAGGTGGTTCTGGTCGATGGTTCCCTCTTCGCCTATGGCTCCGATGATGGTGCGGAACTGTCCGCGCGACAGATGCGCCTGGCTACCCATGCGCTTAATCTCGGCCACGACCTTGTCGATGGCCTGCGGCGTGGCATGGGATTGCATCACTATAATCAAGGCACAGACTCCTAAGGCACGTGATCGGAATAGCGCAAATCACGACCGCATTGTATCTTGTATCTCATCACCTGCCGTTATGGCGGAGAGGTACGCAAGGCAAAGTCCCGTAGTATAACAGGTTGGTGTCGCATCTCAAGGTCGCTGCGAAAGCAGTTGCTGTGAATCTATTGCCCTGCGGAATCACTTGGTAACGGGCGGGATCGTTCTGGTTGACCCAGGCGGTTTGGTCCGCGGTCGTGTCTGCAACGCAGCCTCGAGGTAGATCGCGGTCATGCGGTTGAGTGTCCGCGGGCTGGCGGTAAGCGGAGGCCAGAGGTAGATGCTGTTGCCCAGGGGACGGACCAGGAGGCCCAGAGAGCGGGCACGCTGGGCCATTTGGCTGGCGCGGTCGGCGCCGCCGCTAGGCGCGGGGATCTCTATGGCGGCGATCATGCCCAGGGTGCGCAGCGGGGCATTGTCCAAGGCTTCGGCCACGCGCTGCATACCTTCGTGGAGGCGGGCCATGGGGACTTTGAGGTTCTGGATTACCTTTTGATCTTGGTAGGCGTCGATGGCGGCGTTGGCCACGGCACTGGCCAGAGGGTTTCCGCAAAAAGTATGCCCGTGGAAGAAGGTGCGAAGGCGATCGCCGTCGCGCCGGAAAGTGTCGTAAATCGCGTCCGAAACAAGGGTTGCACTCATGGGCAACATCCCGCCGGTCAACCCTTTGCCCAAGGTCATGATGTCCGGGACAATGTCAGCGTGGTCGCAGGCGAACATGGCGCCGGTGCGGCCGAAACCGACGGCGATTTCGTCGCAGATTAAAAGCAGGCGGTGTTCATCGCATAACTTGCGCAGACGGCGCAGGTATTCGGTGGGGTAGATGCGCATGCCCGCCGCCGCCTGGCATAGAGGTTCGACAATGACGGCGGCGCATTTGCCGCTATGCCGCCGGACCAGTTTGCGCATCGATTCGAAGCAGGGAACGTCACAGGTTTGCGGTACGCAATGGTGGGGGCATTGGTTGCAGTGGGGAGAGGCGGCGGTGAAGGCTTGGCGGATGGCGCCGGCGAAGGGGCCGTGGAATTGCCGGATGAAGCCGGCGCCGACGGCGCCCAGGGAGTCGCCATGATAGCCATCGGCCAGGGCGATCAGATGCGTGCGCCCGCGTTGGCCGAGGTTGAGCCAGTATTGGAGGGCGATTTTGATGGCGGCTTCGACGGCGCAAGAGCCGTCGGAGGCGAACATGGCGTGGCCGAGCCCGCCTGGGGCGATGCGGGCCAGACGCTGGGCCAGCCCTATGGCCGCCGTGTGCGATGCGCCGCCCAGAAGAACGTGCTGCAACCGCTCGGCCTGCCGGCGCAGGGCCCGGAGCAGGCGCGGGTGACTGTGGCCCAGGTTGACGCACCACCAGGATGACGTGCCGTCGAGAAACTCGCGGCCATCCATGTCGTACAGCGAGCACCCCTTGGCACGCTGGATTATCGGGAACGCTGATTTTTCGAAGGATGTGATCTCGGTGTAGGGATGCCACAGATAGCGAATATCCCGGGCGCGCATGCGGGCGTGTTTAGTCACAGCGATACCTATGCCGGCGTCAAGGGTTTACGGGCGATGAAATACTGGACACGGAAGGTAACCGAGACCCGCCCATGCTCCAAGGCGGCATCGGTGTAAGCGGCCAGGATTTTGCGCATGGCGGTGGGGCCCAGAGTCGTGTGCCCGCGCTGGCCGTGGAATATGGCCCCCACCTGGCGGAAAGAGCGCAGGGCCAGGCGGGCATCGGCATAGCGGCAGATCACGTCATCGACGCTGCAGTGCAGGATATCAAGGGATAATTTGCCGGCCAGAGCCTTCAGCATCGCCTCGGAGATGAAGGTGGGGCCCGGAAGACTCCGGCCAATGGCGCGTTGCGAAGCGCGGGTCAGTTCCGGCAATGATCCCTCGACCAGCGAGGCCACGGCCAGAGTGCCGCCAGGGGCCAGGGCGGCGGCCCACATGGCCAGCGTGGCCGCC
>Ga0316230_1000970_pt1 | contig 33653 bp, 24 predicted proteins | sample TBH18025metaG_FD_206004 | JGI IMG/M metagenome (GOLD analysis project Ga0316230, IMG submission 206004) | Freshwater microbial communities from Trout Bog Lake, Wisconsin, USA - TBH18025 | ecosystem: Environmental > Aquatic > Freshwater > Lake > Hypolimnion/Profundal zone | place: USA: Wisconsin...
AAGCATACTACATCTCCACACGCAACACCACGTATCCGAATGGATACAATGTAGCATCCCATTCACGAAACCGCCATCGAGAGACATCCAATCTGCATGTCTTCTACGAAGGTAAAGTGAGGTCTGCCATGATCGCTCCTATTCGTAAGAATGGAGAGCTGAAACTGGTCTACGTCTACCTTACGATGAATGATGATACACAAGAACGGTTAGTGTTTGGACAAAAAGAAGAGAATACGTATGAGGATACCATTCAAGAAGCGACAGACTTTCTTGAGCGACTACAGTGTCCCTATACGACATCCACTACGAGCAGTGATGTCCTCTCTGAGAAGTATGCGTCCAAACTGGCGGAGTTTGAGGGTAAAGAAATCACCTCTGTTCGTATCACGAGTGCTTCTAATTTGATTGCGGTCTATATTGGAACGAGTGAGATGAAATTGAGCAAGGAACACAAACGGATCTGCTTCGGAGGAAAGACCGTTTCAAAAGAGGATGCCTATGAGATTGCTAAACAATTCGTGACTGAATTAAAAATATCTGAAAATGTGCTACATGATTCCATTCATTGTCGGCAACAGGTGACTGCTTGATAGGGTGTTATACCACCTATCAGGGAAAACAGTGTAAGTATAACGATGGGCTATCATTCGCCATGATAGTCTGTGATATAATCATCTAGTATAACATCACGCTGGATGTTGATGCGAGACCCTCAAATTCAGGGAATCCCCTAAAGCTAATTGCTACGAACCACCTTCTGAAAAGAGGGTGGGGCCGCGGATAACGACCGCAATGGAGAACGTAACAACGCAATTAGATGTGAGCTCATGGCGATGAGTAAACAATGGGCAATCCTGAGCCAAGTGCTAAAGTATCAATAACATGATACTATGCATGCAGTGCAACGAGTAGATGTGGGTCGGTCTTTGACCGCGGGAAATCCGCGGTGGAAGGCTTAAGGTGTATTCTAGTCCCTTTCCGAAAGGTAGGGTAATAACGTTTGATGGCGACGAAATGAATTTTCACATACCCCAGAGTGCCGAGGCGACGGTAGAGCTGGAAGAGATTGCGGCCGTGCCGCATCATATTATTACACCGCGTCATGCGAAGCCCATGATCGGTATTTATCAGGATACGCTTGTCGGATCCTACCGCTTGACGCAACCAGGCATTGAATTTACGCGCCGCGAGTTCATGAACCTGATGATGTGGAACAAGCGCTTTGACGGGATGATGCCGACGCCCCGCGGCCCACTTGCGGACCGACCGCGTTGGACGGGTCAGCAGGTGCTCGGTGCGCTCCTCCCTCCCATCAACCTGGAGATGGGAAACAAATCCTATGACAGCGAAAAGGACAACTCCACCTCCCACAACTATGTCAAGATCGTTCAAGGTGACATCACGCAGGGTGTGGTCGATGGCGACATTTACATGAAACCATCCAAGGGCATCATCCACGTCGCCTACAATGATTGTGGTTCGAAAGACACCGTTGCGCTTCTGGATGCGCTCCAGAACACGGTGGAGAACTTCCTTGTGCTCAATGGATTCAGTGTGGGCATCAGTGATCTCATTGCGGATGAAGACACGAAGAAGTTGATCGACACCAAGATTCAAGAGAAGAAGAAGCAAGTGGAGCAGGTGATCCTTCAGGTTCACTTGGATCTGTTTGACAACAACACGGGAAAGACCAACCAGCAGGAGTTTGAAGACCAGATTTTCGGCATTCTGAATCAGGCGACCTCGGATGCGGGATCCACGGGCCAGCAGTCGCTGTCTGCCGAAAACCGTCTACTGGCCATGGTCCGATCGGGATCAAAGGGTGAGCCGCTGAACGTGGCGCAGATGATGGCGTGTCTCGGTCAGACCGCCATTGAGGGAAAGCGTGTCCCGTATGGATTTACGGATCGCACCTTGCCTCACTACAAGAAATATGATGACAGTTCGGAGGCACGCGGCTTCATTGAGTCGTCCTTCATTCGGGGTCTGACTCCCCAACAATTCTTCTTTCACGCCATGTCAGGACGTGAGGGTTTGATTGATACAGCCGTGAAATCTGTGACGGCGGATACCGAGATCATTATCCAAGAGGACGGTATGACCAAATGGACCACCATCGGATCGTGGATTGATGCACATCTCGCAGCGGCCGATCCTGCCGACGTGGAACACCATGAGCAGGCGAACATGGAGCTACTGAATCTGACAAATGACGTGTTCATTCCCACGTGCGATGAGAAGGGAACCATGACGTGGGGCAAGATGACGGCGGTCACTCGCCATGATCCTGGTGAGCGCATCTATGAAGTCACAACGCTCGGAGGACGCCATGTGACAGTGGCGGAATCAAAGTCGCTGATTGTGTGGGATGACGTATCGAATGGATTTCTTGCGAAACCGACGCCTGATGTCAAAGAAGGAGACTATCTGCCCACCACGGTTCGTCTATCCGACCCACCCATCACTGTGACGCACATTGACATGAAGCGCTATGTGACGAAACTAAAAAGTTCATCCTATTCTCTTCCTGATCAGATGGAATTAACAGAGGAAAATGGCATCTTCTTTGGACTCTACTTGGCAGAGGGGAACTCGCACATCAAGAGTGGATATGTCAACATTGCCAACAATGATCAGACCATTCGCACCTTTGCGATGAATTGGTTCACGGATCTGGGAATCAAGGTGTCTGAGCGGTTCCGCACGGTGGTCAATCCGACTCGCACAGGAACAACCACAGGCGTATCCAACGGTGTGCGTGGATTCTCTCGTCCACTTGGAAGATTCTTAGAGTCCTTCCTTGGTGCTGGATCGGCCAACAAGTTTGTTCCGAATGAAGCGTTTGGAGCACCCACGCCCTTTCTCCGCGGATTGCTGAACGGATATTTCAGCGGAGACGGCACGGTGGATGTCAAAAAGGGAAGCGTGACGGTCAATTCTGCGTCAAAGAAACTGATTGAGGGTATCTCCTTCCTGTGCTCTCGGTTCGGCATCTTTGGAAAGATGTCGCGCGTTCAACTGAAGTCCAACAATGTGATGACTCCTACCGAGCGCATCTTGCCGACCTATCGGTTCTCTATTTGCGCCAAATGGGCCACTCTGTTCGCAACGGAGATTCCGTTGATCTCCCATGAGAAACAAGAACGCGTGAATCAGATTCACCATGCTCATGAGCATCGCAACTTTCCATCGGTGGAGGATGTCGCCAAAGATGCGATTGTCTCGATTCGCGTCCTGTCGACAGAGGCCCACCCCAAATTGTATGACGTGACGGTGCCGTCCACGCTCAACTTCTCTATCGCAAATGGTCTCGGTTTGGCTGATACTGCAGATACAGGATACATTCAGCGTCAGCTCATCAAATCCATGGAAGATCTCACGGTCCAACATGACGGGACCGTTCGCGATACGAACAACAATATCATCCAGTATCACTATGGCGAGGATGGTGTGAACCCGACGAAGATTGAGACGCAGAGTCTGCCCATTGGCAAGCTCTCGGAACAAGAGATCCGATCCCAGTTCGGCATGGAGCAAGTGGACTGGACTCTTGTGCTTCAAGAGGAGATCGTGCGAGAGAACGAAGATGAAATGATCACGGAATACGTCAACCAGATTCTCCAGGATCAACGCATGATGGTCGAGGGCGTCTTCCAAAAGAAATCGCTGGACTCAGGAAGCGTCTTTGCTCCCGTCAATCTTGCCCGATGGATCCTCAACATCAAAGTGCGGTTTGCGTTGAAGTCCACCGAGAAGACGGATCTGACCCCCGCCATGGTCCTTCAAGGCATTCAGAAGATCATCGAGCGCACCCATGCGTATCACAAGATCTGGGCGGCACTTCTTCGGTTTCATCTGGCCCCTCACAAGCTGATTGTAAAGGAGCGGTTTACCAAGGTTGCCTTTGAGACGCTGATGGAGATCATCGTGGTGAACCATATGAAGGCATGGATTCAGCCTGGTGAGCAAGTGGGCATCGTGGCGGCGCAGTCTATTGGCGAACCCGCCACACAGATGAGCAGTGTAAAAGAGTCGTTAATTGTGTTACAAAGTGACAACGGGTTGAAATATTACGGGTCCATCGGAGAAATCTGCGATTCCATTTTGGAGAAAAACAAGGAAAAGCTCATCCATCATGGGAAAAACAGCGTGATTCTCCCTCTGGAAGAGAATTACTACATCGTCGGCGTGAGTGAAGACGAGAAGACCTCCTGGAAGCGCATCAGCGAAATCAGCCGTCACCCCGCGAATGGTGGTTTGATTGAGGTCATTACTCGCACGGGGCGCAAAACGACGGCCACACTGACTCACTCGTTCTTGAAGCGCTCTCCCACAGGCATTGTGCCTGTCCTCGGATCTGAGCTGGAAATTGGAATGCGTATCCCCATCGCAAAGGTGATTCCTGAAGTGCCTCAGCCGATCATGTCCTTCACGCAAGGAAAGACTACCTTTACCATGAATCGCGAGTTTGGATGGATATGCGGTATGTATCTGGCAGATGGTTCTTTCAATGGAAACAATGTTCGGATCACTAAAATCAGTCCGATCGTAGAACAGAAACTTGTTGCCTTTGGAGAAAAACATGGTATGACGCATACTGTTCATCACTATCAAGGCGCATTCGGTCCAGGAAAAGATACGAATCTCCTCTCCAAAGACCTCAAGGACTTCCTCATGGAAACCTTCAGCACGGGCTCCTACGAGAAGAAGATTGGAGCGACCGTCTTCCATGCGAACAAGGAGTTCATCGCTGGCGTCATTGGTGGATTCTTTGATGGAGACGGCAATGTCAGTGTGGAGCGTCAACTGATTCGTGCGAGCAGCCGTTCGGAAACGCTCATTCAGCAGATCACCGCGCTTCTGGGATACGTGGGCATGTTCGGCTGTATGTCGAGTGAGACCAGTGCGCGCATCAAGGACAAGGTTCAACATACTCTCGTGATCCCGCGAAAGTTTGCCGCCGTCTACAAAGAACAGGTCGGGTTCCAACTTCCCGAGAAGGCGGAGGCACTGGACAAGATTATTGAATACAATGCGCGCGAGGATGTTCGTTCGGAGCAGGAGATGATTGACAAAATTCCAGAAGTCGGCCCCATCATTGCGGAGATGGGCAAGCTTCTGAAGATGCCAGGTCAGAGCCGCACCTATGGTCGCTGGGCGAAGAAGGAGTCCATTGGACGCCAGACGCTGACCAAGTATGTGGCGGAGTTTGAGGCGAAATGCCAGGAATGGGATGCGTCGGCGGAAAAGACAGAGACTCGTGCGAAGGTGGAGGAGAACATGGTTCTTCTACGATCGGCGCTGGCTGCCGATGTGCTGTGGGATGAGATTGTGGAACTGAATGAGTATGTGGATCCGAAGGAGTTCGTCTACGACTTTACCGTTCCTGGAAACGACAGTTTCATGGTGGACTGCAATGTGCTGGTTCATAATACTCTTAATTCTGTAGATTGGGATACACAGATCATGATTGCGAAGAATGGCAAGATTCAGACACCCATGATCGGAGAATGGATTGATCAATACTATGCTGATTGTCTACAGCACAACAAAGACATCATTCAATATCACCCAAACAATCAGATTTACATTCCGCTGGAAGATGGTCATGATTGGAAGGCGATTTCGTGCGATGAGAATGGAAACATGAAATGGACAACGCTGGAAGCCATTACACGTCATCCAGTAGTAAATGATGATGGAACCAATACGATTCTAAAGGTGACACTTGAATCGGGTCGTGAAGTGAAAGCGACGAAGGGTAAATCATTCTTGACCCAGGTGGATGGAAAAATTGTACCAACCAACGGATCGGATTTGAAGGTTGGAGATTCCCTGCCGATTGCGAATCAACTGTCGGTGAAACAGGTGGGATATGTCACAGAAGTGAACGTGCGCACAATTCTTCCAGCCAATGAATACCTATATGGAACAGAAGTGGAAAAGGCGCTATACGTGATGAATACATCTACCACACGTCATTGGTTCCAGCACAATCAAGGAACACACTTTACCGTGCCCTATCAGCGAAGTGACTCGTTCCGTGAGGCATTTGGAAAGGGGCACAATTCAAACGATATTCGTCCAGGCATGGTGTATAATAAACACATGAAACAGGGTGTCAGTCAGATTCCTGAGACGATCCCGCTAGACAATGCCTTTGGGTTCTTCTGTGGAGCTTACCTCGCAGAGGGAATGAGCAATGATACACAGATCGTGATCACAAATAATGATGCAGTCTATCTTGAAACCGTAAAGACTCTCATGACATCATGGAATGTTGGCACACACACCGTGTCTGCTGAGAAAATGATTGAAAATACAGGAATTCATGGAACATCCACATCACTTATTATTCATTCAACAATCCTCGCAAAGCTGATGAAATCGTGGTTTGGCCGTGTGAGCTACGAGAAGCACATGCCAACTTGGGCACTACAGGCACCAGATGCCTTTCTACACGGACTCATTGATGGATACATTAGTGGTGATGGAACGGTTGATAAGCGACAAGGAACCATTCACGCTACATCTGTATCACGTGATCTATTGGAAGACATCCAGTGTATTCTCGCACGGTATGGAGTCTATTCAAAAATGACAACGACTATGCCAGAACGTGGGCGATTCCAATCGGTGGCACGCAACTATACGATCACGCTCCCTGCCAAGTATTCTACACAATTTGCGAAGCATTTCACACTATCCGCTGTTCATAAACAAGAGCGTCTTGATGAACATCATTCACACCGAACAGTCGGCGATGTTCGCTCAAAGTGGGACACTACGAACGATGTTGTGTGGGATAAGATCAAGTCAATTGAAGAGGTCCAGCCTATGGGTGAAGGATGGGTATATGACGTGACAGTTGCTGAAACAAAGAACTTCATGACAAAGAGTCTTATTCTTCAAAGAGACACCTTCCACCAGGCCGGTGTAGCAAGCAAATCAGCAGTCACGCGAGGTGTGCCGCGCCTGAGAGAATTATTGAAGGTGACGCAGAATCCCAAGGCGTCCTCTCTGACGATCTATTTGAAGCCCGAGTATCGCAACAACAAGGAGAAGGCCCGCGAGGTGGTCCAGGATCTGGAGTTGACGGTGCTTCGCACGATCACAAACAAAGTGGCGATCTATTGGGACGAGAAGGATGATACGACGGTGGTCGAAGAGGACAAAGACCTCATGCGATTCCACGCGCTCTTTGAAGAGGCAGAGCGCGCAGAACAGGCCGCCACCGACCCCCTTTCGAAGTGGGTGCTTCGGTTGGAGCTCAATCGCGAGGAGATGTTCAATCGCAACTTGTCCATGGAGGAGGTCGTGTCCGTCATCAAGATGACATTTAGCTTTGAGATCGACATTGTCTATAGCGACTACAATTCAGACAAGCTTGTCATGCGTATTCGTCTCCCCAACAAAGACAAGAAGGACAAAGACACTGCCTCTCAACAGGACGATTTCACGAACCTGAAGAAGTTTCAGAACAAACTGCTCAATAGCATTGTGATCCGCGGCCTTCCAGGCATTAAGGCTGTCACATTCCGTAAGGACTCCCAATATGTAGAGAACATCAATGGAAAATACGAGCCCGTGGAACAGTATGTGCTCGACACGGACGGTTCGAACTTTATCAAGGTGATGAATCATCCCGCGGTGGACGGGACAAAACTCTATTCGACCAATGTATGGGATGTCTATGAAGTGCTGGGCATTGAAGCCACTCGTGCCATCTTGTTCCATGAAATCAATGGCCTCTTTGAGAGCGTGGGTGTTAACTTTCGCCATCTCTGCCTTCTCTGCGACGTGATGACGCGCTTTGGCAGACTGATGTCCATTGATCGCTATGGCATCAACAAGAATGACATTGGCACCCTTGCGAAGGCCTCCTTCGAAGAAACCGAGAAAATCTTATTGAAAGCCGCACTGTTTGGAGAGGTGGACCCCGTTATGGGAGTGTCTGCTAACATCATGATGGGACAACCCATTCGTGGTGGAACGGCATTCTCTCAGATTCTGATGGATGACCAAGTGCTCGCGCAACTTCTGAAGGACGTCGACGTGGACGAACATGCGCTAGAAGAGGAAAAGGTGGGCGATGTGAGCCAGTGGGAAGAGACCACCGCGCTTACCGATCCATGCGGTGCCGCCCCCTTCCAGATGAACATGGTGATGCCAAACGCTGTCCCCATCATGGAAGAGCCCGATGTGGAAATCAACATTATGTAATCGCTGATACATATCTACCACGTGGGTGAGATCACCCTATTTTTATGGTAGTATCTAAAGCTGATTCCCTTATCTATGATAATGGCACGTCACGACGGTGTATGGCCGCCGATGATATACTATCCCACCTCCTCCGCGGTGTCCCTGTGTGACATGGAGCTTCATTCGACCGAACATACCCATCCCAATGTTCCTGAAGAAGAGGCGCTCCACGCCTGTCGTCATCGGATCAGTCACTATGAGCACCTTCTTGCGAATGGAAGAAACTGGGAATATTACAAGAAAATTGTAAACCCCTACGAGTTGGTCTACACCCAGCGGAAATATGATAATTTTCCTGAGTCCATTTGCTTCTTAAAACCCCTCTCTCGATCCTATTTTAAAATGGTGGAAATGTTAGACCTTCTCTCATTTTTTACACATTGTCGCTCCGAGTCCATCCGCACCGCCCATGTCTGTGAAGGGCCAGGGGGCTTCATCGAGGCGATCTATTACGAGTGTGCCAAGCAAAAACGGCGAATCACTGCCTGTAGTGCGATGACCCTCAAGTCCACACAGAACAATATCCCAGGATGGAAGCGAGCGGCCTCCTTTCTTGAACGGAACAAGACCATTCGTATTTTGTATGGGGAGGATCAAACGGGCGACATCATGAAGCCCGAAAATCAGCAATCCTTTATCAACGACGTCCAGCAACAAGGGAAGGTTCATCTGTTTACCGCCGACGGAGGGTTTGATTTTTCATGTGATTATACGAAGCAAGAGCGTATGATTTTCCCGCTCTTGGTCGCGTCGATCAAGATGGGAATGGAAGTCCTCCAAGTGGGTGGCATCATGATCATCAAAATGTTTGACTTCTACCAACCGTCCACGATGGAGCTGATTCATTTTGTATCATGTGTCTTTCAGGAATGGACGCTATATAAACCCAGTATGAGCCGTCCTTGTAATCCAGAGCATTATTTGATTGGAAAGGGATTCCTAGGATGTTCCGAGTCGATTCTGGATACGCTTCGTGTATGGTGTAGCATTGTGGATCATCAGCAGCCATTGGCCGCCCTGTATCGAATCCCTCTTCCCTCGTCGTTTCGTGATATCATACGGGTCTTACAACAACAATCGTTCAAGACACAGACGGAATATCTGGAACGAGTGTTTGATATGATTGATCGGAAGGACGATAGTGTGATTCAGACCTATCTGACACATAATGAAAAAACAAGTTATGATTGGTGTGTGCGGTTTAAGGTGCCGATCTACTCGCACCGCCACCGTTCAATTGGGGAGTCACATAGCGATCCACCAATTTCTTTCCCACAATGATGGAGGCCTGATGTTGAGACAAATTGCCCTGTCCCATCCGATCGAGCATGGCGAGCATGGATTGAATAGGGGCAAGATCCTGTCGCTGAATGACCTTTTTAAAGAGTTCGGGGTACGCCTCGATGAACTCGGGAACACGAGAACGGATCGTTTCTTCAGGAACGCCTTGATGCATCCAGAGCGGAATGGTGCGAAGCATGTCACGAATCATCGCAGCGCGCGCGGTGGGGTTATATTCGATGGCGCGTGATTCTGCTTCTGCCGTTGCTTCTTCCATGGATTGGCGGTGAACAGGGGGCAAGGTAGAACGCTGCGACATCCTTCTACAGGGAGATAGAAACGCTTCTCTACATAGGAACACGCATGAACATTGCTCCTGTTCAAGTCTCTGCTCTTCCCATTGGCTCCGGGGGAAAGAGCGAGAGTGCCGCTCAATTGAATCGTCTGAATACGGATCTAACGATGCTCAGTGCGCAATCTCATGCCAATACGATGTATGACCCCCCACCCCCTCCTCCTCAAACCACCCCTGTCACCGTAGGAAAACAGGAGGGATTTTGCTCGTCCCCTTCCATGGATGCTGCTACGCTTCTTGCCATTGCGGGAGTAGGATGTATTCTGTATGGAATTCTCGCGAAATAAGAACGATCCTGGAGATAGATGGAGGAATTCGACTGGTGGGGTGGAAAGGTTTCTCATGAGAATGGGTGGGATATGGAATTCATGGAAGACACCGAACACACGGAGCAGCATGAAGATCTTCGTCCACTAGATCACACCTTTATGACCGATCTGATTGTTCTAAAACACCATTGTTATGATCTTACCTCTACAAAGGATTCCGCCGATTCGGATCGCGCACAGAGTATGGCTCCGTTACAAGAGTATGTGACTCTTCTCTCCACCATTCACGATATCCTTCAGAGCGCCCTATGCGGTAAAGAACAACACGCATCACTCCCTGCGTCTGTTCAGGAACGAATGGATCCTCTGCTGGAATGGATTCACGCGTTTCATAAGACGCATCCTGATCCAGTGGATCGCCTTCCCATTCAATCCTATCTGCGAATGAATATGAAAGAATACCCCTATGTTCAGATCAAAATAATGGAATAGAGTAGAGATGAACCGTTCCCGCGGATGCCCAAAGGGGACGACCTTGCGGCGGAGTTATACCCGCACCTTCCGTAATGCTACGGTCAAACAGGGATACACGGTTCGACGTAAAGGAAAATTGTTTGTGGTTCATCCGAGCACACTTCCTGTGAAGGTTCCTGCCCATTGTGTTCGATCACGAAAGGCATTGAGTGCTCGAATTGGATCGCTCCGGAAAGGGGATTTACTGCGATTTGGATATCAGTATCGCCTATCGGACGCAAAACGTCACAAGGCCCTTAAAAAAGCCATGGAGCATTATGGCACCACTTCTGTGTTTCATAAACTAGACGCGGTGGCCAAATTATCGGTCACGTCCGCACCCGATGCGAGTGCCATCTTTTCCAGAGACCGTGAATGGGTTCGAGGACAGATCGGCCTATAAAAAGAAACGGAGGAAGAAGAAGTCAGGCGAATGAGTTCGACCATACAAGATAGACCCGTACCTTCTCTTGTATCATCGTCTACTACAGAAACATCGCCCTTGTCCATATCCTCTTCTGTATCCCCTTCTGTATCCCCTTCTGTATTCCCTTCTGTATCCCCTTCTGTATCCCCTTCTGTATCCCCTTCTGTCTCTCCTTCTCTCTCTTCTCCCGTTCCTTCGGAGGGCCCTGAATTATGGTCCCTTGGAAATGCGATCGGTGCCATCGTGTTGATTCTTGTGGTGTTTGTCACGACGCTGTTTGGAAGCAGTCAACTCGCCAATATTGCAGCGATCAAATCCAACTGGGCCAATGAACGATGTAGCCCACTGATCATGCCTTTTGCGAGCGTCTTTGGATACAACACGAAAGAGAATTTTGATTTCTGTCTTGGTCGCATTTTTCGCACGCATTCGGAACCCTATATGGGATCGATTGGATCCATCTTTGGACAATTTGGCGGCATGCTTCAATCTCTCTTTCAATCGATGAGCTCCATGAGAAATACCATTGCGTCGCTGGGGGGTGGCATCAATCTCATGTTTCAGGAATTTACCGATCGCATCTCCACGTTTTTCTTTCGTCTTCGCATCAGTGCGATCCGACTAAAAACCCTCTTTGGCCGCATGTATGCGATTCTGTTTTCCATTATGTATATGGGCACATCCGGTATCACAGGAATGACATCCTTTACCAATACCGCCCTGTTTTCGTTTTTGAATACCTTTTGTTTTCCAGGAGAGACCATTCTCTGTGTCAAACAGCCCAATCGTAGCGATAACGTCATTCGTCGTATCCCTATCAAAGACGTGCGGATCGGTGACATTCTGATGCCAGGTCACTGTCCTGTGACGGCCACCTTTCAATTCTACGCAAAGGGTCAACCCATGGTCCAGCTCGGATCCATCATCGTCAGCACGAATCATTATGTGTATCATGAGGGAAAACGGATTCAAGCAGGACATCACCCCTTTGCGATTGATCTCGGTGCGTGGACATCCGATGAACCCCTCTATTGTTTAAACACGGCAAATCACCATCTTCCCGTGGGACCCCTTGTCTTCATGGATTATGATGAAACCGCAGCGGCCGATACGGATACAATGAACATGATTGATCGACGGATCAATGGAACACCCCACGCCCCCTCCCTCTCTTATCCCTTTACCGAATCAGGATGTGCGATGGACGAACACACCCCCATCAAGACCGCCACAGGGATCAAACGAGCAATCGATCTGAAGATCGGTGATCGCCTTTCCACAGGATGTACCGTGGTAGGATGGATTCGTCGATGTGTGACGGAAGTATGTGATCATGCGGGCACACGAGTCACCCCCGCAACACTCTATTGGGATCGCACGCAATGGCGACGATATGGAGAGACTCACCCTGTCCGTATCGAGCCCTGTGAGCTAGTATCCTTTGTGGTCACCCCTCATTCTCAAATCGAATGGGAAGACGGTACCGTCATACGAGATTACATGGAGTGGTGTTCTCCGGATGCGGAACAGTATTACACAGAGCAGCTGACCGCATAATATGCACCGCAATGGATTCTCTTTCCTTCTACAAGAGAATGGACGCCACATGGCCATTCGTGGTATTGACATTGGGGCTATTTGTTGGCCTTTGTCTTACCATTGCGTCACTTGAACGAACAGGTGTCATGAACCGATGGACCGACCGTCGCTGCGATCTTGCCGTCATGGTGGCGGCCCCTTTCTTTCAACCCGATACCGACCCTCGCACCTCCACACAATTTGCCACCGATAATTTTGAATTTTGTATGAAATCCTATGTGGATCGCTTCATGGAACTCTTCTCCGCTCCGCTGAATGCCGTCCTCGGAAAACAAGTGAACCTGGCGGAGGGCGCATCAGGCATGATGAACTCGATTCGGAACATTGCGCAGACTCTCTACAACCAGTTTGCTGCGTATATGGATGTTTATTTCCAGAAATTCAAGGCGTCCGTCTTTGAAATGAGTCGTGTCGTTCAGTATTTGAAAATGGCCATGAATCGGATGAATGGTGTGATCATGACGATGGTCTATTCGGGAATCACGTTGTTCCGCGGAATGGTAAATGCGATCCAATTTATTATCAAAATTATTCTATTTATCTGTGTCCTTATGCTCATTATTATCATTATCCTGTTTTTCATCCTATTTCCTGTCATGCCCATTATCATGTCGACACTTGCTGCTATCATTATTACCGTAACGGCCATGGCAGGAGTGATGTCGGGTGCGTTAGCGGCGGATGCAGAGGACAAAAAGAAGGGGTTTTGCTTTCCAGGAGACACCCTGTTGTCCGTTCGGCGCGAGGGTGTCATTTATCCGATTCCGATCGCCGATGTGCGTGTGGGAGAGGTGCTCGAGGATGGAACTCGCGTCACAGCAGTGATTCATATGGATGGCGAGGGAGTCGCCCTCTATGATCTCTTGGGCGTGACGGTGTCTGAGTCGCATCTTGTCAAACAGGCCGATGGGCATTGGATCTCCGTGGGACAGGACCCGCGCGCCATCAAAACAGAGAAGCACGCACGCCTTCTGTATTGTCTTAATACAACCACCCGTGTGATTCCCATACGGGCCTCCGATGGAACCATTCTATCCTTTCGTGATTGGGAAGAGATCGATGACGACGATGACGAGGGCCAATACGGCTGGAATGAACTTATTCTTTCCCAGTTGAATCGCAACATGGACCCCTCTCGATGGAAAGATAGTCTTCGTATGCCAACGGACATTCCATTACTGTCGCCCGCAAGACAGGTGAAGACGCGAGCAGGGTTTGTCCCGCTATCGGCCTTTACGACTCCGCAAGAGGATGCGGACTCTCGCGTCTTCTTTGGATGGGTGCTCGATCGTCATGGAAACGACCAGCGCGTACTGGGATTCATTCGAGGAGAAGTGGAGATGTATGAGCAAGAGGGCCCCCAGTGGAATACGGAGCTCTATGAGGAGCATCATGGAGTATGGATCAAAGGCACGGTGTCAGATATGAAACGGACTACGGGTGCCCATCAAGCCCTTGAGGGTCTTCATTTGATTACGGAAACAGGAGAATGGATCGTATGGGATCCGAAAGAGAACAAAGAGAAAATCATACGAGATTTTACCGAAGTGGGTTACGACTCCATTCACCATACCTACCCGTTTGTATCATCCCGACTCCGGCCAACAGATAATCTATAGGATCCTAAGTAGAATGAAAACGGCGTTTCTGATTACGGGCCTGGTGCTCCTTTTGATCGCGAACCTCATGATGGTCTATTCGGGAAAGAGCTCCCATGATGGCTTTATGAACTATTTTCTAGAGAATGCGGGCGCATCGGGCAAGGGAAAGCACCTGTTGGAGCCGATCGGACCGTTTGATGGCGTACGGATCGTGCCTGAGAATCCGATCAGCACGTGGCGTGGTACGGCGCCGAATGAGCCGCTTCTCGGACCGGCCTTTCAGCCCGGCCCGGATCAACTGTTTATGTTTAAGAACAACCAGGTCAAACCCGAATGCTGCTCGGCATCGTATTCCTCGGACATGGGCTGTGTCTGCACGACCCCTGACCAGCGTAACTACATCAACATGCGCGGTGGAAATCGCACGGTAGAGGATGGTATCTAAATCATTCGTTTCTTCTAATAGAATGAATACCCTCTGGGATGCTCCACAGAAAGCACCTAATCAGGGGTCGGCGCTGAATCGCCCGGGTAACCAGGGACAACGCGCCAATAACAAGGGTGCCAATAACAAGGGTGCCAACAATGTCTCGGGGAACAAGGGCGCCAACAATGTCTCGGGGAACAAGGGCGCCAACAACACCTCGGGGAACAAGGGCGCCAACAACACCTCGGGGATCTTTGGAAACTCTTCGGTAGGAAACAGCTCCTTTGTCGCGGCCCCGCTAGAAAGCATGACAAATGCCGCGAACCATGTGGTAGAGGCCGCCAACAAGGCCGCCAATCAGGTATCCAATCAGGTGGCCAACTCGGTTCACAATGTCATGAACAGTGAGGCAGTGGCCGCTGTCGCAGAGCCGATTCAAGAGTCGATCGAGGCAATGAATGAGAGTGATTCGTTGTTGTCGATGACCATGGTTCTGATCCTCGGAATCCTGATGGTTCTCTTCATTGTGATTGTGATCTTTCGTGATCAAATCGCAATGGGGGCAGAGTTGTTATGGCATAAGATCAAGAAAGCATTCGCGCCCAGTGAAGCTCCTCCTGCGGCACCTGCGCCCATCGCCCCTCCACCCATGGATCCCTCGGTCGTGGATAGCATTCTACCGGGCAAAAAAGAGGTGTTTAATGTCGCTCAAGACAAATATACCTATTCAGATGCGGAGCCCCTTTGTAAGGCATTTGGCGCAGAGCTTGCCACCTATGATCAAGTGAAAAGCGCATGGAACAAAGGGGCCGATTGGTGCAATTATGGATGGATCAAAGGACAGGCGGCCGTCTATCCGACACAGGCTTCCACCTATGATAAGCTCCAGGCCGGCCCCGAAGATCAACGAATGTCATGCGGTGTCGTAGGTGTCAATGGAGGATATTTTGACAACCCTGAACTCCGTTTTGGCGTAAATTGCTATGGAACCAAACCCTCTGAACATGATGCCGACACCCGTAACATCATGGCACATCCGAAGAACATGACGCCAGGTGCCCTGGCCTATGACAAAAAAGTTCAGGATTATAAGCAACAGATGGGGCATCTTCCCGTAAATCCCTTTAAGCAGGGCACATGGTCCTCCTAAGTGCTCGCCGAGGGCCCTGATTGCCGAATGGTTTTTGTCAGTTTGTATCCACGATTCCCCCGTATGAATGTCATAATGTCAGCGGTTTCGTCTTTGCCCGTTCGTTGTTTATAATAACCATGAAGGAGTGATTCAATTTGCGTCAGTGAAAGGGGATTGGGTTCTTTTCGTTCTACCACTTGAAGGCGACGACCTCCACTGATTTGAATGACGGCATGTTCCATCTTCTTTTGTTTCAAATGGGCGATCAATTGTTGTTGATAATCATCTCGTATTTTTTGAGCACCGTTAAATTGCTTGAAAAAAGACGATGCCATGGTGCTATAGTGTAACCAATATCGCACAAGTGTGCCGATGTCGATGGGCTGTCCGACCGTACCTATACCTGAGGCGCCCATTCCTGACGTGCCCGCCGTGCCATTCCCCATGCCATTCCCCGTGCCATTCCCCGTGCCATTCATTAGTTGACCGGACGCTGACATCTTCTATGGAAAGCCAGTCTTTTAAGAAGCGAATGTTCTTTCACATACCGCACAAAAGGAGGGTGAACGTTGGTTCCATAACAAGATCACAAAGGTTAGCACGACAAAAATCAAGATACCCGAGAACACACATAAGGCAATAATGAGATAGGGAAACGAACGTTGAAGAATGTATTGAAGAAAAGGCTCAATCACCAGTTGCTCAATATAGGATTTCGTATCGGAACTCGCTAGCGAATGGGCGAACCGATCGACCCAGTTTTTTAAAAGATGGGCGAACCGATCGTTGTCCTTTGTCCGGTCGGAAGGCATTTGTATACTGTGGTGAAATGATCCAATCTCTTCTAATCGCTGTGGTCAGAGAATGCCCCTCATTCATCCCCCACACTATACAAAGATCACTCATCCTGACACGCGTGTCATAGAGGCGTGTTATACGTTTCGTGTCACCATGGACGATGAAGAGCGACTCTCCCATCTTGTGGAAGAACCCTCCACACTGGAGGCTTCGATGATGGGCCCTTGTCTGAAAGAGAATCACGTGTGGTGGGAGGAGTTCCTTCGTCTTTTTTTGGAGCGATCCTCTAAATTCTTCTCTCGAGCGTATACGGTTCGACAACTCCTTCCCATGATTACCCATTCTTTTTCATCGCCCGTCACGATTTCATGTCCTAGCACCATATGGCTTTCTCCAGCACGTATTCAAATTCGCGGAGGGGGCTTTTGTGTCTTTTGGGAGCATGAATGCGAACCCCTTGTGATTGATATTCCGGTAGCGACAGAGTCTCTTCCGGTCGATTCCGAGGATTCTACTTTCTCCGAACCCTCTCCGTTCCTTGATCCGCCTGACGCCTGTTCGTCCGATGGGCTGTCTGAGCACGAACGACTGGACTCTTCCGTTCCGGTAGAGGTGCTAGAAGAATTCTCCCTACAAGAGATCCCCCTCTCCTCTACGGAGAGTGCCGCTCAACTTCGCGATCGACAAAAAGCAAAAGAGGCACGACTCAAAGCGAAAGTGGCCATCTATCGCGCACAATCAGAAATGAATCAGTATTACAACAAATACGGAAAGGACCTGACGGACTCCGACGCGTCGGATTCCGATTCGGATTCCGATACGGAGTCTGTCTCGTCACGAAAATAATGCCCTCATTCTTTTATAGAACGTCATGGCAGGTATGGACATGAAGAACGTCGTAGTGATCGCCCTTGTGCTCTTGGTTGCGGTCTTGGTATACTATCAATATGATCACAGCCTTGGCGGTATGCTAGAAGGCTTTGAAGACAAGGATAAGTCCAAGGCGGACAAGGAGAAGGCCGCAAAGGAGAAGGCCGATAAGGAGAAGGCGGACAAGGAGAAGGCCAAGAAGGGCGACAAGTTCTACAATTACGAGGAGGAGGAGAAGGCCGAGGGCTATTATGACTACAGTGCCTCGAATGGTAAGAAGGTGGCGGGCTTTGCCGCCTCTTCGGGTGCCGCCAACGAGGCCTTTAACAACGCTGTTCCTCCGACCAACCCTGTGAAGCCCCCGAGTGATGCCTCGAAGGCGGCGGCAGGTGCGGACCTGAAGAGCCAGCCGAAGAAGAAGGAGGGGTTCGCCGATCTCAGCGCATATGAGGGTCCGGCCCAGTTCGGCAGCGTGGATGCCCCCGCAGGATGCTACCCACGTGATCAGCTGACGCCATCGGAGCTCCTTCCGAAGGACATGACCAGCGTGTGGGCGGAGCAGAACCCGATGGGTCCGGGCTCCCTCAAGGGCAAGAACTTCCTCAGCGCAGGTGCCCTGATCGGTGTGAACACCGTGGGACAGAGCCTTCGCAATGCGAACCTTCAGCTCCGCTCCGAGCCCCCGAACCCGCAGGTGGCCGTTAGCATCTTTAACCAGTCCACGATTGCGTCGGATACGAGCCACCGCCCGCTGGAGATTGGTGCGTAAATGTGTCCCCCCGTGTTTTTCTAAGAAGAGCCCCATGTCTCACCAGAGAGATGGGTTTGTTCTCTCAACACAAGAAACATCTCATGTCATCAGAATGTCGATCCTCGATCATGCCCAATCCTTTCTTCGATCCGTCATCGGTGGAACCTATCCGTTGATCAGCGTTACCTCTACGGTGGATGGTCAATCCTACCGTGTTCGTGATCTTCCTGATAAGCAACAAGCCGCCAATGTGATGGCTCATCTCCGCCTTCGTATCATGTCCCTTTGTGAGGCGCTCGAGAAGAAATATCCTGACAAGCCCCAAGTGAAACAAATGTCCCGCAATTTTAAGGCCGATCCAACGCGTTTTCTAGAGGCCACCCCTGATTCAGAACACACGTCCTCCACTGTGAACAAGGGCGAATCCATTCATATGTGTCTGCGACAGCGGGATGGAACGGATGAAAGTCTCGTCGACGAGAATGTGATGATGTTTGTAGCACTTCATGAATTATCCCATGTGTGTACCGAATCCGTGGGTCATGGCCCCGATTTCTGGAACAATTTTGGATGGCTTCTGAAAGAGGCAGAGGCCCTCCAGCTGTATCAGTATACTGATTTCTCCGCCCATCCTGTAAGTTATTGTGGCGTCTACATTACGGATGCTCCGCGATATGATCCTGCGAAAGATGGGACTAATTTTCAAGTAGGAACCATTTCGAAGCGAGCGTCCTAATGGGTCCACAAGACCTAATGGGTCCACAAGGCCTAATGGGCCCACAAGGCCTAGAGGGCCTAGAGTGGATTATTATTTTATAAAAATGCCATAGAGATGTCAATGGAGACCCTCCTTGCTCCTAGAGTATTGCTGAGTCTTCGTGAAGACATGCCTCCGGTCCATTGTTTTCTATGGACCGGCAAGGAACAGTATGAACATGTCATCTTAGAGGATCTTTATCCCTTCGATACGCTTCACGACATCAAGCGCCATCTCTGTGCCATCAAACCACACGATCCCATGTTTCTCCCACGATTTCTCTTTGTCGGCGTTCCCACAGGGGAAGACGCCTATATGGTCGCCCCTCCTACGCCAGAGACGACCTACACGCCACTGGATTACCTATGGTATCCCACTGGGACCAATGATGCGAAACAAACCTATGTTCTCGCTCATCCGCGAACAACCGTCCCTGACATGCGCTTTCAGGCATCCGATGGGAGTTATGCCAATCCGAACTATGAACTGCGTGGTCGAAGCACGATCGAACAAGTCTTTCTCCAGCCTCGCCAGGGGCGCATACCCGTCCTTCATGTCTTTCCCTTTTCCATTCTTCGCCGCGAATTCATGGAGCGAATGAGATCCATCGGTGAATCCGAATGGAATACCCGATTTGCCCCGTATTTCATGGAGATCTCGATGGAGACGCAAGAGCTGACTCGAAGGGATCGGGAGTGGGGGGGCCTGATCCGTGCCGCGGTAAAAGAGCGTATCCACACGATTGATCTCTTGAATCGCATCGTAGAAGAACAGGCCGAGCTCCCTCTGATGCGTCTCACAGGCATTCAACAGCTACGATTGATCTGGAAACGCCCGATTAAGGGTTTTGAAGGAAGTGCCTCGTTTTTCTATCGCTGTCGCGCCACGGAGCTCCGCCCTTTTCTTCGGTTGCTTCCTGCGGAGGGATCAGGTGTGACCAAACTTCATGTGAAGGGAGTGATTCCCCTTCCTACACTGGATGATCCGTCTTTGCTAGAAGGGTGGGGAAATGAAACGACACGCGAACCAGGATCGGACTTTTGTATTATTAAATATGTTCATCGACCTATGATGGGGTCGTCTCCCTCGATCTATGGGACGATACATGTCTATCAGGATGGCACGCTGACCCTGTTGGTTCAACCTCCCAAAGGTGTGCGAAAACTAGATCCGCGTGTCGACTTTCGAGCATCCCTCCTAGAAGAAGTATGGGAGGACCTTCCTCAACCGTTGGAAGAGGCGCGATTGAAATCGATGTCCATGACCTTTCAAATGAAAACGGGACTCTCTTCGAAACGCTTTACAAAAGCACGCCTTCTCCAGCGTCTCCCCTTTTTTTCATCCGTGTTCAAAGAGATTCGCCCTCTTCCCCAAGAGCAGCCGCTTCTCTCTCTACGCTACAAAGCAGTCAGTCAGTATGCAGCAGAAGATAATGTCTTTCTGTTTATTACCCAACTCGCCACAAAAATGAACATCGAGGGGGAGGAACCTGACGTGTCCGTGCTTCACGCCCTTCAACAAGAGTTCTTTTTTACAGAACAAGAGGCACTCCGTGCGGTGGCGGACTGGTATAAAAAGAAGGGCATTTTTACCGTTCAAGTCCCTGAAGAAGGAGAGTTTACAGAGAGTTACCATTCAGGAGTGGACATTCATATTCATGTTCAGGAACCCTCCTATTATTTTCACATTCAGCGTGTGGATGATGAACATACCTATGCTCGTATTTTTACACTGTTGTCTCTCTTATTCATGGAGGATGATTCCTATTTTCAAGAGAATCGGGGGAAAGGCGAAGCGAAAAGCGACTCTCCACGCTACGCAGTCGAATCATTTGAGGAGCTAGAAAAGGGACAATTGGAACAAGAGGAACACATCGAATCAATTCAACGGAGCCCCATGGGCCTTCCTTCCGTGCGAGCATCGGCGTGGAGAGATCCGTTTGCGAATGAAAATGAACTGAATCGCAATGAGGTGTTGATCGAGACGGCGCCGAGTCCCATCGCAGCATCGATGGGGCCTGCCGTGTCGGCGACTGCAGCGGTATCGACAAAGGCGGTGATGCGCTCACGAATGGTGGATCCGTTTGCGAATGAAGAGACGGAGGAGCCCGTCGAGCCCTCCTCTCCTGCGGGTCCTTCGGCGCCTGTGGGGCCCTCTGCGCCCGTGGGACCCTCCTTGGATCAAAAAGGGCCGCGTGATCAAAAGCAGATTACTCCTCAGAATTGGTTTATCAAGAAGCTCCAAGAAATGGATCCCTCCCTCTTTACCTTTAAAACAGGTGACGCGGAAGAGAACGGGTATAGTCGGAAATGCGCAGGCCATGATGATCGCCAACCCGCCGTTCTCTCCGAAGATCAATATGAGCGCATGCGAGAGATCTATGAGGATGATCCCATTTTTTGGATGGTGTATCCATTGGAAGGAAAAGAAAATCTGGTTGCCCCTATGGGATCCGAAGAAACCGTGACCGTCATGCGATATGGATCCGATGTCGATCATATTCGGTATTATTTCTGCCCTCCTTATTTTTGTCTTAGTGACGAAATCATGGTTCGCCCTGTGGATTTTGAGAAAACAACCGATCGCGAGGGTCGCCCCAAACCCGCCAATTCCTGCCCGTTTTGTCACGGAAAACTGATTACTTCCGATATGAAAAAGAAGAAACTGGCCCCCGTTGGCTACACTGTGATGAAACGAAAGAATAAAACACGGTCGGATCATTATCACCATGCGATTCGATTTTTAAAAGATACCACCCATCCGAATCGTTTGGCCCTTCCCTGTTGTTTCGTGACCCCCTCTACCCTTCGCGTGTCGGATCCCGCCTTTGAGCATCTTCGCCATTATTTCCAGCAGGAAGACGAGGAAGAGGAGGATCCAGAAGAGATCGCACAAGAGGAATATCAGCGCCTTCTGATTACACAGCATGGATCCATTGCCTACCCCCTTCTGTTTGAAACCATACACAGACGTTACATCATTGAATCCAATAAGCATCCTGATGCCGGCGTGTTTGCGATGGCACCTCCCCTATTTGATCAGTTCTTTGGACAAGAGTCTACCACACAACTCGTGACGCGCGTAGCAATTCATTTGAAACTGCGACCGAATGCTCAGGGATTTCTTCGTATTGGTACGGAAACACCAGGCGCCTTTCCCTATGAGTCTCTCTTGGCTGCGTTGGCTCCCCTCCTACGAGTATCATCCATTGACGCGGTGAAAGAGCGGATTCGTGCTGCCATGATTCCCCGTGTCTTTCTCAATGCGCATGTTGGAAACATGGTGCTCGAGTTTTTTCGTCCTGAAGATGGAAGTGCGATGCCAGCGACGCGACAAGAGTTGGCCTATTGGGCGAATAAAGAGCTTGGCATTGCCGTGAACTCGCACACACTTTATCCTCTTCTTCGAGTCTATAATGCCTATCAGCGATTTCTCCGTTTTCTTCAGGATTCGAAGCAGCGCAAAGATCTTCGTCATCTTCAACCATTGTTGTCCGAGCCTGGATTGCTGACGCCCAATGGACTTCAACTGATTCTTCTCGAGGACAATGGAGAGGCGCCTGTGACCATTCGATGCCCTCCCTTTGGTGTCTCCCTTCCACGTAATGAAAAGAACGACATGGCCTTTGTATCCTGTATGAAGCGCGTTCATGCGCCCACGGGAGTGATGCATGCCAAATATGAGCTTTATGTTCATACGAGCAACAAACCAGCCAAGGGGGCAGAACAAGAGAAACACGAGAGCATTGTATTGTGGACTCATGCGACACGTGCCATCTGGCCTCCCATTGTCCAACAACGGGTGACCGAATTTATGACCCAATGTCAGACCCGTTATCATACCCTCTACACGGCCCAGCAGAGCGTCAATGCACGCGCCTTGATTCCGCTGTCCTCTCTCATTGTTCCAGGCCCCATTCGTCCAGAAGGGATCATCAAAGACAGCTACAATCATATTATTGCGGTAACCTATCCATCCGAGGGATCCCTGATTCCCGTCCCTGTGATCGATGATGGAGTCGTTTCGATTTCTTCTGCGTTTTCGGTGAAAAACATCTATCTGGATGGAGAGGATATCAAACCCCCGCTCGATCATGTCTTGACCTATTACGAGACCGTTCTTGCTCCTCGTCTGTCGCTCTATCCAGGCTACCAGATCGAACGTATCATTCAAAAGGGATCAGCGATCATCGCCGTTCAATTGAAGCACGGTGTCTATCTTCCTGTGTCCGCTCCCATCGACAAAGATGTTCTTGTGAAGCGCCCTGTTCCATTACCCGTATCATCCATCACTCAATTAGAAGCAGATATCAATCGACAGTTGATGGGACACCCCCCCTCTTTAGAGAATCCATCATGGGAAGAGATTCTGGATCAGACGACGACGGAAAAAACATGCGGCACGGATCCGATGTGGACCCGAACATCCTCTTCGGAGCAATTGGAGGAATGGTATCAGCAATTTCGCCTGATGGTGTCTCGCTGGATTGCGGGCCCCGAGGGAGGGGCGGGTCTTCGAAAGAGCATCGAAGAGATTATTTTTTCACGGGATCTTCCTGAATATGAGCGGCGCAAACGCCTTCATTTGTATATTGGGGCGACCCTCGCATCGTGGCTCTATCCTGATGAGGACAAATGGGAAACAACCACCTCTTTTCTGCGAAAAGATTGCCGTGTGATCAACGATTCGGCGTCCTGTTCAGGATCGTGTGTGTGGAAAGCGGACCAGGACCAAGACGACCAAAAAGACCAGGGCGGTAGTGGAACGTGCCTGCTTCATCTTCCCGCACAGACTCCCTTGGACAAAGACCGCATGGTCTCTACCTCCGAGTTGTTCACGAAACGCATCATTGATGAATTGGTGCGATTTCCTGCTCGCCGAAAGCAATTGATGAAACAGGATGGCATCTCAAAGGTCTCTACCCTTCTCCGCCCGATTCATGAAGGAGACCAATATTTGATCCCTGAATCATCGTCTACCTGGACACAATTATTACAACTCGATTGGAATAAGTCGGTCCCTGAGAAGCCACTCTATTATGAAGAGATGTCGCGTGAAGAAGAGAAATATGAAGAAGAGCAGGAGTCCTCCACGGCCATGCCTGCCGAACTCTATCGTCTGGTAGGAGATCGATATACCTTTCATGTGGCGGATGAAATGGATGCGAATCGCCCTCTTCTCCCTTTCATGGGGGCACTGGGCATCACATTGGAAGAGATTGGATTGGACGAAACGGCCACGATGCTTCGCCCGTCTCATCTCTCAGCCTATGTGAAACTCACACATCGACCCATTGGTATCATTCAACAGCGAGATGCAAATGAAAAAGAGATTCAGATTGTGCGACCGTCTCGTGGATCAACTGATACCATTGTCTTTCTTGTGTTTCTTGCGGATCAGATTGGTATCCTTGAGGACAAGGGTGATCCCCATCTTCCGATCGATACCCTACCCGCGACCCTTTTGGACGCATGGAAGACGGCTCCCCTTGTGATGATTCGCCCACGACCGCTCCCGCCTGCTTCGTTGCGACCCGTGGAACCCGTGATCAATCCTGCGGTTCCTGCCCCCACGATTCCATTGATTGCTCCACGACGTATCCGACGTCCGCGTCGTGTGTCTCCTGGCAAACCGAATGACACCGCATAACACCGCATAACACCGCATAACACCGTATAACACCGTATAACGCCGCATAACACCGCATAACGCCGCATAACACCGCATACACCATAAAAAATACAATCCCATAGGACGGCAAGGGACTTCGATCACGAAGAGGGGAAGCGAAACGCAAAGGAGGCGAGCGGCTTCTCTTTCTGTTCTCCCACGAAATCGGGCTCTTCGGGCACAGGAAGAATGACGCTCTGTTTACTACCCATGGCCACGGCGCGTCGTCGGCATTCAATCATGTCTTCCACTTCATCGGTCATGATGTTCAGTCGCATCCGACGATACGAGGGATGATCAGGATGAAGGATCACAAGATAGAGGTCTGCCACAACGATTCCATAATACGTTTCCAGGATCCATTTGTAGACATTGAGCTGCATCGTATAGTGCCAATAGTTCGTATCGGGCAAATGGTCCAGTGGCGCCAGGCCCGACCCAAAGGGATTGTCCGATTTGATTTCTTTGGAGCGCTTCCAGTCATAGATCACAAATGCTCCATCCGATTTGCGACGAAACACCATATCAATGGATCCGCAGAGTTTGATCTTTTTCTCTCCTGCCACAGGAACAATGGAGTCGGTAAAGACCTCCCATTCACTGCGATAGGGCTCCAAATCATCTCCACAGTCTTTCCAGAATTTCATAAAGTAGTTCCACTCCACGGTCTCGAGGACAGCGGGCTGGATCTGTTCGGGTGCGCCATGGAGAAATTGTTCAATGGCCAAGTGCATCGCCGTTCCCGCTTCAGAGGCGACCTTTCCGTTCTGAGACCATTCCGCCATGATCTCTTCGTCTGTGCGCCCGAAGTATTTACTCGTGGCCCAGTTGGGACCCTTGCGCATTTTGGTGAGAATGGCCTTCCCATCAAAGTGTCCAAAGAATTCATGAACGAACCCCGTACACGAAATGTTTCCTTGACAGGACCCATTCACATAATATTTATGGGTGGGTTCATGGAAGGTGATATGATCGTCTCGCGGATGGTGGTGAAGTCGCGTAAGATGTTGCCATGCTTCGCGAGGCATATTGAGTCGGTGTGATGTTGATAAAAAAGATCACATGGAATCAAATTTTATGAGATGGTTCTTGGCCTCATGGGTCGCCACGTTGAGCGGCTTCGGGTCGCCACGGTGAGTGGCTTCGGGTCGCCACGTTGAGCGGCTTGAAGCGGCTTAGAAAGAGAATCCCGCAATCTCCATCAAGATGCGTCCCACTTTATTCTCTCCTTGGATACGACCCGATTTCCATTGTCCTCCCCATTCTGATCCCGCGTTCGTCGCAGGCTGGCTGTAAAGAAGATATTTGCCCTGTGTGCGCGCGGCCTCCACAATCGCGTGAAAGCGCGCATCCCGCTCCCATCGATACGTGAGGGCGGTGCGTAGCACCTCCTCTTTGATACGGTTCCATTCTCCATCATCCAGCATGACACGGAAAGGGGTCAGTGATTTTTTAAGGAGCGCATCCTTCACACTCTTGGTCTCCGCAAGCAACCGTTCCGTCTCCGTATCATCCATGACAATCTGCTGATCCTGTTTGCGTTCCACTTTCTTCATCAGGCGCATCTGAAGATACTTTTGATGAATGGATCCCTCGCGGCTAAAGAGCGTCACGGCAAGATCGCGGCCTCGGTCCGCAGGGGTGGCGGTGCGCGCCACTTTCATTGCTGCCATGTAGTGTTCCACAGAGGGATACAATACGGAGGGGCGTTCAGGGTCAGGGATGGGAAATGGCGCAGACAGGCTCAACCATCGTCCCGCATACGGATCATGAAGCTGTAAGAGATCCGCCACACGCACACTGGGTCCAAAGAGGAAGACCTCATTCAAGGTCAACGCGCGTCCGACTTTCGCCTCGACGCCTTTGGATACTGCAGGTGGCTCTTCTTTCTCATCATCCAATGCGGTCGCCGCAACAGAAGGAGCCGCAGAAGGAGCCGCAACAGAAGGAGCCGCAAGAGCAGAAGGAAGAGGTGGGCGTGCCTCTTGACGTGTAAAGATAAACCACCGATTCAAGAAGGAAAACTCCTTGACCGAGTCCGACATCTGAAACATATGTTTCCCCTTTTCCGCCATGTGATAACTGACATCAAAGGTGTTCGTCGACGCGTTCAAACCAAGCTCCGCGAGCTCCTCTTTGTTCAAGAGACGAAATCCAATCTCTGCCAGTTTGGATTGGAGAAGGCCGAACGGAACGAGATATTCGCGATGCGTGGAACCGATGCTGATAAACTCCACATCAATACCAAGTCCAAGAGACGCATCATCATCGGTCAAATGCTCTTGATCATAGGATTTGGTAATCGACCACAACGGAACATCGCCCTCCCACCCCTTTCGAGCATGACCCTTCTCTACGGATTGAAGAAGTTGAAAGATTTTGTCTCCATCAAAGCAACATCCGATAAAGTATCCGCCCATTTTCACGGTATCGGACAGATTCTGTAAGAATCCGTCCAACATGTCGCTCGATTCAAAGAAGTAATGAAGGGCAAACATACACGCCGCCACATCGGCTCCCGCACGAAAGGAACCCGACAGTTTGGTTTGAATGTAGGGGGGCAGGGCGCCCTTTGGTTCGGCCCGTCCAAAGATGGATCGCAGCATGTCCTGTTCTTCAGGTGTCGCCCCCGCCTCTCCTGACACAATGGACTTGGAGCTGTCACCGATGATGAAGGCCATGGGTGGAACCTTATGCGGACCGAGTTCTGTAAGCGCATCCACATAGCGCTTATAGGCGCCATTGTCCGAATTGGTAATGTTCTCTCCTGCCTGATCCATTCCGATCACCATATTCGCTCGATTGAAGATCCATTTATACAGATCACCGCCCTTACCGCACGCCAAGTCGAGCAGATTCTTCTTTCCGCCCTTGAGCGCACTTTTCAAGAGAATACGATTTTTGATGTATCGATTGTGAAAGTCCTGTAGACCCTTCACCAGATTCATGTTCTCTTTGGGCGCCTTCCGCTCATAGTATTTCTTTGTCACATCGGTATCACGCGAATGGACCAGCGCCTCGACTTCCGTAAGAGTCGGCTGTTCATTTCCCGTCTGGATCATGGACACCGTGACAGGATCATGAATCGAGTTCCACACATCATTCGCCACACCCGCATCGTTCATCATGCCTTTGTACACGATGGCCCCCTTCATTTTCATGGCGCGAAGAAGGCGCTCGGTCTTGTCATGGCGAATCCGAGAAGGAACCCACCGCCAGCCAGGCTCTCGCGTCGGATCATATCGCATTTCCACAATGCTTCGAGGCGGAATGGGCTCATGAGAATCCTCCGTCATGACATACTCCTCCCCCGTTTCTGGGTGAATGGTCAGAAGGCGATGACACGTATGCGCCATCGTATCCACATACTCCGTGGGGGTAAAGAGAATGGGCTGATAACGAGACGGGCCATCTCCCTCTTTCAAAAGGGGCTCTTGACGAAGAATCGTAGATCGCGGATCCTTATGTTGTGCGGACGTCTCTCCGCCCACATAGAGGCTCATTGTTTTGTATTGAATGGTTTGATTGTTGCGCGGATCAATGTCCGTCGTCACCCGATCGAGTGCGGGTTCATCCGCATTCTTTTCATAGACAATGAGAAAGTCCACTGTGTTGTCAATGGCCGGTTTCCATTTGAACTGATGTTTGAAGCGAACGCCCGCCCGATCAGGAAGGGGCTCCTTGTTGCTCGTCAAAATCAGGCCATCGGTATGATACATTCGTTTGGTCTCGAGAATGCGCGTGGCGCATCGCGTAAAGACCGAATCATCCATGCTCTTCGCAAATTCAAACCGTTTGACCATGACCATCAGACGATTCGAGTCCGTGATGCTGGGCGCAATGGTTTTCATATCCTGTGACCATAACGCATACCAGTTTTTCATGCGAACATATCGCGACGCCCCCTCAACCTCCAGTTGTCCCTCAGGAGTAAAGGTTGCAAAAGGAAGGCGAGAGACGGGCCGCCCCTCTTCATAGTAGATGTCAAAGAGGAGATAATGATGAATCGCCCGTTTGTCATGGGATAATGTGACCCACTCTCCGTCCACCATGGAATTCGCGCATGCCACATTTTGAAGACCTGTGCGGTAGACATTCAAACTTTGATCGAGTAGAAAGAGTTCTCCTGACGCATCCACCATACCCATCGCGCGCAAGCCATCCGCTTTGTCTGTAACATTGTATCCTGTGCGGACATTGGGAATTTCCTCTTGGATGTCTTTGGTCATGTTTTTTACCTGGAGCGTCACGGGGCCGACTCCACGAAACGCAGGCGGACGACCCTTATCACTGCCCGTCAATGATGCATACTCGGATCGCACCCGTTGCGCCACGGACGCCCGAATCAACAAGGAATTCTTCTGAATGGCACGCAGAACCTCTCCACATCCACGGATCAATGATTTGAGCGCCGCCTCGGCACTCGCGGTGTATTCCGTCCCATGAAGCAACTCCACCTCCACTTCATATCGAGGGACCTCCATCAACACATTGTGCTGAAGAAAACGCTGAGACCATTGGTATTCTGTGCGACCTGGAACAAAAGGGGATTGGCGAACCATGGAGAGATCCACCCGAATTCCTTGCCCTTCAAAACTCCATCGTCGGATCAATCGGAAGGCCTTGCGTAGCGTGGGCCACTGTTTCATCAGATCCACAAGGCGCGGATCGGTGGATGCGACCGGCTCCTCTCGTCGCACTTTGACACGCATGTGATATTCGCGAACATCTACATTGCTGTCGTCTGCGGCGCGGTCTTTGATCATGGAGGTGAAGTCTTTTCCTTCAAGGTTGTCATCACGACAATACGACTGAATGATTCCGAGACCGTCCAGGGTAAACCGAATCTGATTCGGAGTGAGGATGTTCAAATAATCCTGTTGAGGGAGAACCTTCCATCCTTTGGCACGAATCCGTTGCGCAATATGGAGAAAGGTCGTGGAGTCCACTACACCAATCGATTCTCCCTGCCCCCCTTGGCCAAAAGTAGCCTCTAGCTCCAAGTGGGGGTGGGCGAACCAATCGTGGACAAACCCAGTCAGCTTTTTGGATTGTTCCAGAGTGAGGTCCATTCTAGGATAGAGTGACAAAAGAACCTTAGGCTTTCCTTTATATGGAATGGATCACGTTGTCAAATTTTATCTATCTTAGTGCTGAATGATCTGATAGGAAAAACGTGCTCCATCAAAGGCGCTCGTAATGATATCAATGGCTTCGGAGTGGTTACCCTGGTCATAAAAGAGATCTACGAAGAACGCACGACGTTCAGGATAGGTATGAACCGTCATATGACCTTCTGATAGAAGATACGTATAGCAATATCCACTGCCATGGGGGAACGTATGCCCTGTCTGCGCGACAACAGAACATTGTATGTGATACACGACGCGATCCCACACAGGTCGTCCACGAATCATATCCGTCAGATATTCTCTAGAGGGCACATTGTATCCATGAACAAGCACATGGAGTCCCCGTTCTATGTTCTGGTTCATTATAGGAGATATCCGCATGCCATCTTTATATGAACTCATGCCCGCCTAGGCCCATAGGGCAAATTGCTGTAACGTAGTCAGTTTCCCAAGACGCACCGCAAGAACCTCTTTGAGCTGCTTTCGATCCGTCTCTTGCCATGTGGGACGAGTGGACAATTGCGCGATCAATTCGACTTTTGTCGCCTCCACTTCGGGCCATTGAACCACCCATCCACGTCCTTCCATGTCCGATATCCAATCCCCTACCAACGCCGAAAAGCGGCGAGCCGTGGGTCCCGATGGCATCGCCACCCATCGAGCATGATGATCCACCAACCATGTTGCCTTCTCTTTCTTCCAGTTCATGGGGTTGGAAGAAAAACGAATCTCTCCCTTCACGCCGCTTGGCACGGTAGCATCGTGAGTGCCTTCTACACGCTCCTGAACGGCCTCTTTCATCACCACGAACTGAAACTCTCGTAGATATGCGACCCCTTCCAAGAGATCCATATAGTCTTTATCTTCCATTCGCGCTCCATGAAAGGCCTTCCCCAATAACTGATACAGATTCTTCCTTTTCCGAGCAAGAGGGGATGTGCGCAGGATCTCCACTTCTTCTTGAAGAGTGGTGACAAGGGACATCACGATATCCGTGCGGGCCGATGGAGGGGCAAGCATGTAATAATGAGGATCGGCTAAGCACGCAAAGAGACTAATGATTCCCGTGGGATACAGGGAAAATGCGGTATATCCTGGTAAACAGAGAGAATCCAATGTGATTTCTTTCACAATGGACATTCGAATCTCCATCGAATCCAACGTGCGGGCTCGATGGGGATTGGTTTCCGCATAGCGGAGCAATTCTTGATAGCTGACATTTTGATAGACTCGCGCGGGGGTGGTCATGGTGCCTCTACTTCTTGTGCGCGATCTGACTTTAGGTGTCACTCTCCTCAGGATCGGGTCGTGTCCGCAAATGCTCCAATTCTTTAAGACGATCCTCGTGTTCCTGATGTGTTTTATGGCAAAACTGTAGATATTCCTTCATCTGGGAGAAGGCCTCTTCTGAAATGGCGGACAGATCAAAAAAAATACCATTGGAATTCTCGGTATAGGTTTCCTTGTTTTTACGAAGAATACGATAGATCTCTTCTTGTTCTGGTTTGGACAGTTGTTTGATCGTGTCGAAGATGGATTTCCGTTCTTCGTAGGACATCTCTACTTCCGGATAGATGATCCTCTTCTGAATTCACTCGCAGTCCCACTAGGGCTCCTCCACCTCTTCAGGCTCCTCCTCGGCCTCTTCGGGCTCCTCCTCGGCCTCTTCGGGCTCCTCCTCGGCCTCTTCAGGCTCCTCCTCGGCCTCTTCGGGCTCTTCCTCGACTTCCTCAGGCTCTTCCTCGACTTCCTCAATTTCCTCTTCAGGCTCCTCCTCGACCTCTTCAGGCTCCTTCCCATGAACACGAAGGAACATACCACTGGCAAGGATATAGGCATCCTGAATCGCAAACTTAGAGCGTTTCAATTCAACCTCCACTTGATCTCCCAGCTGAACCCCATCATATTCCTGATTTCCGAGATGAAGATCGCGTGGCACCTGGATCCGAATGGCATTGCGATGATTGATGTAGAGACCCATCTTGTTTTTACGGATGACCTCTCCTGTCACACGAACCCCATCCGCAGGATAGATGACACGCCCCTCCAATTTGACATAGTAGATGGCGTCCCCCGTAAAACGAGCCGCCTCAAAGTGCCCCATGGAGTGAGACAACAATTTGATGGTGCCGGGAAGAACAAATCCATGTTCCGAGCATTTCTCCTCCATCATCTGAACCGCCTTCTTCATTAAGATCTCTTGAACCGTCTGTGTTTTGATGTCATTGAATTCACGAGGGGTAAGATTGATTTTCTTTTCGAAGAAGGCCGTGGATTCCATGGTGTGTCTACTATCTTGATGGACCTTCTCTTTCTTCAATTTTATACCTTGTCTCCTTTATCCCCTTACGAACAAAAGTCAATGGCGCCCCCCTTTTTACTGCTCCCACGAAACGAAGAGACATGACCCATCGAAATCGCCTGAACAGGGCGAAAGAACCACCGTTTCCCTTGAATACGCATCGCATCCATATATCGCAACACGATATCCAATAACGTACAGGCTCGCGTCGAATTTTCAATGGCCCGTTCACTGCGAATGATGTTTCCATCTAACTCTAAATCATGCTGCCCCTCTGCCCGTAACACATCCCCCATCTGAATCAATTTCGCAAGATGGCCCTTCATGTTACTCACATTTTGACACTCCAGCCCACGTTCCACTTTTTTCCCCGCATCAGGAGGGGATGCCGTTTTAAACACGATGTTTCCGTTTTTAGAAACCACAAATCCATAGAGCTCTCCTGTCGTTCGCGGAGACACAGAGAATGCCCGTAACGGATCGGATGTATCCTTCTCGATTTCTTCGATCACCGACGTCACACACGGTTCTTGATCACACACATACTGGAGTTTTCCCATGGCAGGATCAAACATACGATAGACGACAAGGCGCCCCATGTGATAGATATCCTCTTGAATCATGGTCGTCTGCTGTTCCGAAAAGAGAAGCTCCTTCTGTTCTTCCAATGAGATCCATTCATCCCATACATAGGACAATAGAGCACGCTCAAACGCCCGCGCATCTCGTTGAGGAGACGCATGGAAGGATGTGTGAAACCAGTAGATCATTTCCACCATATAGAGATAACGCTCCATGATCTCGGCATCTCCGTGCGCCATGACAATACGCCGTTGTTCCAATTCCGCGGGAGGATCTCGATGAGTCGATCGGGTCGCCAATTCATGAATCCAGGACACCATCGCACGCCAAAAGGCCCCAATGGGTTCCTGCTCGTTTTCCTCTTCGACAGGCAGGGGCATCACTTGTTGCTCTGGAGGAGCAGGAAGATAGGCATCTCGTCGAACAGGGAAAGAGGCGGCACGGACAGCAAGAGGGATGGTCAGATCCGTATACACATTCGGCTGAAACACATAATACCCATTACAGTATCGAATGTAGCCGTGTAAGTTGCCATGACGGATCTGAAAGGCCTTATTGTTTACAATCTCCTGTAAAAAGTCCACGGCCACATGGCGAGGGATCTCTTTCAAGATATCCCACATGTCCTCTGTCGCATAAAAGGATTGACGTTCAAACAGTCCACGAAGGAGTTCTTTCATTTGATGCATACGCCATCGTGCGGAATATTCATCGTAGGTGGAATCGTCGATCGGAATGCGGCGCACATCCACCTGAGGACGACAGGTATAGTCGCACGTTTCAATCCAATCACACACTGCCGTAAAGGGCATGTCATTGATGTTCACTTCCTCGCGAATCTGTCCTTGAGCATCTACTTCTCTCATGGGTGGCTGTCCCTGAATCAGGATCGCATCACGGTTCAAGTTACAATCCATGG
>Ga0316230_1000971_pt1 | contig 33631 bp, 30 predicted proteins | sample TBH18025metaG_FD_206004 | JGI IMG/M metagenome (GOLD analysis project Ga0316230, IMG submission 206004) | Freshwater microbial communities from Trout Bog Lake, Wisconsin, USA - TBH18025 | ecosystem: Environmental > Aquatic > Freshwater > Lake > Hypolimnion/Profundal zone | place: USA: Wisconsin...
GTAGGCTGCCACAGACTGCACATTCATTTCTAATATATGCTCAAGCAAATCGGGGCGATTAAACATCATGGTCTTAGCATGACGAAAATCATCTGCACTTGAACCATCAATCATGTAGCACGCCAAGGTCCACGGACTCCCTGAAAATCCAATCAAGGGAACGCGTTGCCGGCCATCTTGTATCAACGCTTTGCGAATCTCAGAAACAGCATCAAACACATACGTTAGCTGACTCATGTCTGCGACGCGCAATTTCTTAACATCAGCTTCAGTCCGCAGGGGTTTATCAAAACTTGGGCCCTCGCCGGCTGTGAATTTGAGGCCCAATCCCATCGCATCTGGGATCGTTAATATGTCTGAAAATAAGATTGCCGCATCCAGGGGAAAGCGCTCTAGAGGCTGAAGCGTGACCTCTGTTGCAAATGCAGGGTTTTTTGCAAGACCCAAAAAGCTTCCGGCTTTAGCGCGGGTTGCATTGTATTCTGGGAGGTATCGACCGGCTTGGCGCATGAGCCAAAGCGGCGTTTGATCAACCGCTTCGCCCAAACAGGCCCTTAAAAACCGATCGTTTGATAACAAGGAAAGAGTCGACTCTTACTTTTTACGACGGAAGCGTGCAATGGCTGCCAGTTGAGCAGCAGCTACCGCAAACTCTGACTGGGCTAGTGCCAAGTCAAAATCACTGCTACGGTTTTGCATCGCTTCTTCAGCACGTCTTTTAGCTTCTGTCGCCTTTGCTTCATCAAGATCATGGCCGCGAATAGCGGTGTCTGCCAATACGGTGACATGATCCGGTTGCACTTCTAAATAGCCTCCGGCCACAAAAACAAACTCCTCATCACCATCTGCTTTTTCAATCCGAACAGAGCCAGGTCGAATGCGTGTGATCAGAGGAGTGTGGCCGCGCAAAATACCGAGCTCACCACTTTCACCAGGTAGCGCAACAAACTTTGCTTCCCCGCTAAAAATAGATTGCTCAGCACTTACTACATCAACGCGTATGGTAGACATAATTTCCCTAGATGAATTCGATTAAAGCTTCTTAGCTTTCTCAATGGCTTCATCAATTGAACCCACCATATAAAACGCTTGCTCTGGCAAATGATCTAATTCACCGCTGCAGATCATCTTGAAGCCGCGAATGGTTTCTTTCAGTGGAACATATTTGCCTGGTGAACCAGTAAATACTTCGGCAACGTGGAATGGCTGAGACAAGAAACGCTGAATCTTACGAGCACGTGATACCGCCAACTTGTCTTCTGGTGACAATTCATCCATACCCAAAATTGCAATAATGTCGCGCAATTCTTTATAACGCTGCAATGTCATCTGAACATCACGCGCTACCTCGTAGTGCTCTTGACCAACCACTTGTGGATCCAGTTGACGGCTAGTAGAGTCAAGCGGATCAACTGCTGGATAAATACCCAATGCAGCAATGTCGCGTGACAATACAACGGTTGAGTCCAAATGCAAGAACGTTGTCGCTGGTGATGGATCGGTTAAGTCATCGGCAGGAACATAAACGGCTTGAATCGAGGTTACAGAGCCGGTCTTGGTTGATGTAATCCGCTCTTGCAATTTACCCATCTCTTCAGCAAGCGTAGGCTGATAACCCACTGCAGAAGGCATACGGCCTAACAAAGCAGACACCTCTGTACCAGCAAGTGTGTAACGATAAATATTGTCAACGAAGAACAAAATATCACGGCCTTCATCACGGAATGCTTCAGCCATTGTTAAACCAGTCAACGCAACGCGCAAACGGTTGCCAGGAGGCTCATTCATCTGACCAAACACCATCGCCACTTTGTCGATAACGTTAGATTCTTTCATCTCGTGATAGAAGTCGTTACCTTCACGAGTACGCTCACCAACACCAGCAAACACTGACAAACCAGAGTGCTGCTTCGCGATGTTGTTAATCAATTCCATCATGTTCACGGTCTTACCAACACCCGCACCGCCGAACAAGCCAACCTTACCACCCTTGGCAAATGGGCAAACCAAGTCAATAACCTTAATACCCGTTTCTAATAAATCAACGGATGGGGAGAGCTCATCAAATTTTGGAGCAGGCTGATGAATGGCACGACGCTCTTCGGTAGCAATAGGACCGGCATCATCAATCGGACGACCCAATACATCCATGATTCGGCCAAGTGTTGCAGGGCCAACTGGTACAGAAATGGGCTTGCCAGTAGAAGCTACTTCCATGCCGCGACGCAAACCATCACTTGCGCCCATAGCAATTGCGCGTACAACGCCATCACCAATTTGTTGTTGCACCTCAAAGGTCAACCCTTTTTCAGCAAATGATTTTTCGCCGCTTTCAACCAATGTCAACGCATCATAAATGTTTGGCATTTTGTCGCGTGGGAACTGAATGTCCACCACTGGACCAATACACTGCACGATATTTCCGTTACTCATCGCATCTCTCCGCTTTTAATTCCTAAATTCTTTTGTATTCCTAAACGCTGGCCACTTAAACTGCAGCCGCTCCACCAACAATCTCTGACAACTCTTTGGTAATAGCAGCCTGTCGTGTTTTGTTGTAATCCAATTGCAATTCGCCAATCACATTCTTAGCGTTATCTGATGCGGCCTTCATGGAGACCATGCGCGCAGACTGTTCAGAAGCCATGTTCTCGGCTACCGCTTGATAAATCATTGCCTCAACATAACGTTTTAAGAGGCCATTCAAAATCGACTCGGCATCGGGCTCGTAAATATAGTCCCAAGAATTGCCTGCCTGCCCTTCTGGGGCAACGGATGCTGGCTCTAAAGGCAGAAGCTTTTCTAAAACAGGCTCTTGCTTCATTGCATTTACAAAACGCGTATAGGCTAGATACACAGCATCAATTTCGCCACGCTCAAACGCTTCTAATTGGGCAGTGATTGCTCCAATTAATGTATCCATATGGGGCGTATCGCCCAATTGAATGGTTTGTGAAATCAACTTCGCCTTTGAGCGATTTAAAAATTGCAACCCCTTTGAGCCAATGGCGGTATATTCAACGCCAATATTTGCCTCTTGCAAATCGCGCACTTGGTTCGCAATCAAACGCAATACGTTGGTATTTAAACCACCGCATAAGCCTTTGTCTGTAGTAACCAAAATAGTGCCAACTTTCTTAACTTCACGAGTTGCCATGTAAGCAGGGCGAAACTCGGGATTTGCTTTTGAAAGATTGGCAACAATTTCACGAATTTTTTCAGCATATGGGCGTGCATTGCGCATGCGCTCTTGGGCACGCCGCATCTTGGATGCGGCGACCATTTCCATTGCCTTTGTGATCTTGCGCGTATTTTGTACGCTCTTGATCTTCGATCGTATCTCTTTTGTACTTGCCATGATTTATGCGAGCCCTCTTAGAAAGAGGCTGAGCGCTTGTAGTCCTCAATTGCGGCGCGCAACGCGGCTTCATCGTCCTTGCTTAAATCTTTGGTCTCTTCAATGCGGGCAACTAAGTCAGCATATTTTGATTTCAAGTGATCTTGCAAGCCTTTTTCAAATGCCAAAACGTTCTTTACCTCGAGATCATCGAAGTAGCCATTGTTGACAGCAAAAAGCGATGCAGCCATTTCCCAAACCTGAAGCGGTTTGTATTGGGCCTGCTTACACAGTTCAGTAACACGGCGACCGCGCTCCAATTGCTTGCGCGTTGCTTCGTCCAAATCAGAAGCAAACTGGGCAAACGCAGCCAATTCGCGATATTGCGCCAAGTCAGTACGAATACCGCCTGATAATTTCTTAACCACTTTAGTTTGAGCTGCACCACCAACGCGGGAAACTGAAATACCCGCGTTAATCGCAGGACGTACACCCGCGTTAAATAAGTCTGTTTCCAAGAAAATCTGGCCGTCAGTAATCGAAATCACGTTGGTTGGAACGAATGCAGAAACGTCGCCAGCCTGAGTTTCAATAATTGGCAATGCCGTCAAAGAACCTGTTTTGCCTTTTACTGCGCCGTTGGTGAACTTCTCAACATACTCGGCATTTACACGAGCGGCACGCTCAAGTAAACGTGAGTGGAGGTAGAACACGTCACCAGGATATGCCTCACGACCTGGTGGACGACGGAGCAACAATGAAATTTGACGGTAAGCAACAGCTTGCTTGGTCAAGTCATCATAAACAATAAGGGCATCTTCACCACGATCGCGGAAGTATTCGCCCATAGTGCAACCTGCGTATGCAGAAAGGTACTGCATTGCTGCAGACTCTGAGGCACTCGCTGCAACCACTACGGTGTACTCCATCGCGCCCAACTCTGTGAGTTTGCGAACCACGTTAGCAATGGTAGAAGCTTTTTGACCGATCGCAACGTAAACGCAGTAAACACCTTTGCCTTTTTGGTTAATGATCGCATCAACCGCCACAGCTGTCTTACCAGTTTGACGGTCGCCAATGATCAACTCGCGTTGACCGCGACCAATCGGAACCATTGCATCAATCGCCTTCAAACCAGTTTGAACTGGCTGACTAACGGATTGACGAGCGATAACGCCAGGAGCAACCTTCTCAATAAAGTCGGTCAACTTAGTGTTAATAGGGCCCTTGCCATCAATTGGTTGACCTAGTGCATTAACAACGCGGCCAAGCAGTTCTGGGCCAACGGGGACCTCTAAAATGCGGCCGGTGCACTTCACTGGGTCGCCTTCTTTGATGTGGGTATATTCACCCAACACCACAGCGCCAACTGAATCGCGCTCAAGGTTCAACGCAAGGCCGATTGTGTTGTTTGGGAACTCCAACATCTCGCCCTGCATCACACCTGACAAGCCATGTACACGGCAAATACCGTCGGTCACTGAAATAACAGTGCCTTCGTTGCGAACTTGGGAATCAACACCCAATTCACTAATTCGGCTTTTGATCAGTTCGCTGATCTCGGAAGGGTTGAGTTGCATTACTTACTCCTGGGTCTTATTTCGTATGTTCTTAATAGGGATCACTTATGCGCCAAGGCTTGCTTGCATTTGAGCTAACTGTGCCTTCACTGAACTATCCATTACCTCATCACCAACTTGAATGCGAACTCCGCCAATCAGCGTTGGGTCAACTTGAATAGTTGGGCGCAATTCTTTACCCCCAAAGCGCTTCTTCAAACTTGACAACAAATCACTTAACGCAGGCCCCTCCAAAGGGAATGCGCTGGTAATGCTTACTTCTGCCGCGCCCTCGCTCTGATTCTTCATTGCCTCAAATTGATGAGCAATCTCAGGAACAGCAGCTAAGCGGTGGTTTTGATTCACCAGATTTAAAAAGCTAGCAACCTTGCCATCCAATTTGGTCTTTACCATGCCGGACAGCAGCTTACTCAAATCATCAGCAGATACTTTAGGATTGTTTGACAATGCAGCAACTTCAGGCAAAGCAGCAAGCTGAGCCAATTCGTTTAACTGCTCCAAGCAACCGGCAAGCTCAGCTGGCTTGGCGCTTTGAAAAAGCGCCTCAGCATAAGGTCGTGCAATGGTGGCTAAATCAGCCATATCAAAGTTCTGCCTTTAGTTGGTCAAGTAATGCGCCATGCGCTTTTGCATCAACTTCACGACGCAAAATTTGCTCGGCACCTTTCACAGCAAGAACCGCAACTTCAGCGCGCAATACTTCACGTGCACGCGTTACTTGTTGATCCGCATCTTGCTTAGCTTGAGAAATGATTCGGGCAGCCTCCGCCTGTGCATTTGCGCGAATTTCGTCCGCAGACATTTGCGCACGTTTTTCGGCTTCGGCAACGCGTTGGACGCCTTCTTGGCGTGCTTTTGATAATTCTTGCTCGGCTACATTATTTGCTAATGCGAGTGCTTCTTTTCCACGCTCGGCAGCAGCTAAACCATCAGCGATTTTGCTTGAACGCTCATCTAGCGCCTTAACTAGCGGTGGCCACACAAAGCGTGCAACAACCCACCATAAGACGAAGAAAACGATCATTTGCGCGAATAGGGTCGCGTTCAGATTCACGATATTCCTTTCAGTATTGTTGAGAACGGTTGGATGACGCTCTGGTCATCCACGCCAAAACAATTACTTAATAACTGCGAGCAGTGGGTTTGCGAAAGCAAACAACATTGCAACACCAACGCCGATCAAGAATGCCGCGTCGATCAAACCAGCCAAAAGGAACATCTTTGTTTGGAGGGGCTCCATCAATTCTGGTTGACGTGCACAAGCTTCAATGTATTTTCCGCCCATCAATGCGATACCCAAACATGCGCCGATTGCGCCCAGGCCAATGATGATACCGATACAAATAGCGGTTGAAGCTTGAATAGTTGCGAGATGTTCCATGTTGCTGACTCCTGAAGTTAAAAGAGGTAAGTTAAAAATAAAATCTTAATGGTGGCTATGAGCTTGCCCGATGTAGACCAAGGTCAACATCATAAAAATAAAGGCCTGCAACAAAATAACCAAGATGTGGAAGATGGCCCATGCTGATCCTGCAATAACATGGCCCACCAATCCAAATAGGGATAGATCTAAATTGAACGTCCAAACACTACCTAGTAACGCAATCAATAAAAAGACTAGTTCGCCGGCATACATGTTTCCAAACAGTCGCATGCCCAATGAAACACCTTTTGCCAAGTACTCAATAATATTTAGGGCCAAATTAAAGGGGGCTAAGTACCACTTGGCGCCAAATGGTGCGGAAACCAACTCATGCAAGAAGCCGCGAAAACCTTTCACCTTGAAGCTATAGAAAAACACCAGCAACAAGACTGACAAAGACATTCCCATGGTTGCATTTAGATCGGTTGTCGGCACCAAGCGGTTGTGGGGCACATGCCCACCAAAATTACCAATAAAGTGATTAACACCCAAAACCCAATCCACCGGAATTAAGTCGAGGGTATTGAGAAGAATGATCCAAAAGAATACAAACAATGCTAGCGGGGCAATAAAGGTGCGATTTCCATGAACAATGCTTTTCGCTTGTGTATCAACCATTTCCACTACCATTTCTACCAAGCACTGAAAACGGCCCGGCACTCCCGGAGTAGCGCGACGCGCAGCAATCAACAAAATAAATACAGCCACTAGGCCCATTAAAGAGGCCCAAAAAATAGTGTCTAGATTGATAACGCTGAAATCAACAATTGATGCCTGGTGAGCACCCGTGCTTGTAAGATTTTGTAAATGCTCGGAAATGTACGCAGTTGGCGTCATTTTCTCGATTGCCTCTTGGGCCTGGTTTACTTCGCTAGACATCTCTTAACTAGTCCTTTGTTTCAATCTCAATTGTTACTGCTTAGCGCCACAAATACGCCAACCATACACATTTCAGGGTTAGGAAATAGGTTACCAACAAAGGAACCCACCTCACACCCGGGACCAAGTACGCAATCCCGACAAACAACACTAAAGTCGTGGCAATTTTAATAAACTCACCCGACACGAGCGCTGCTACAAAACGTTCTGGCCCTAATTTTTGCGCTTTTTTTGCCAACTCCAAACGCATCCAAAACAATCCGGTTGGCAAGACGCTAATTAAACCACCTAAAAAGGCCGACTGAGTATAAAGGCTTACCCCTACCGACTGCCCAAAAAAAGACCAAAAAACCGCACTACAAATCGTCACTAAAACTTGTCCGGCTATTATTTTCCAGGGCGCCACCGGGGGATACTGCGCAGCATTATTTTGCTGCATCGCAGTAATTTCCTCTTTGCTATAGATCCGAATGGGCTCATCTTCCGGCTCATCCCAATCATTTAACTCAGAAAATTGATTTTTTTGAGGAATCAATTTAGCCCCGAGAGTTTAATGTCTGCACCAGAATAGGTCAATTGGTTTGGGTTAATTTTCAAGAAAACTACTCCTGAATTCCCAATTTTTTTAACAACGCGTCCAACTCATCAAATTGACTAAAGCGAATCCGTAGCTCACCGCCCTTTCCTTTGAACTTAAATTCGGCATTTAGGCCGATTAAATCAGCAATTTCCTGAGATAAACGGCGCATATCAGGATCGCGACTGGGTGAGTTGGTTGCGCCACCTTTTTTGGTTTTTTTGTCCCCAATTTGCCCTCCGGCCAAAGCCAAAGCCGCCGCCATTCTTTCTGCTTCGCGAACCGAAAGCCCCTGGGAGGCGATTTTTTGTGCCAACGCAACCTGACTAGCGCCCGGCAACGGCAGTAGGGCGCGGGCATGCCCCATATCAATCTCGCCGGCCAATAACATCGCCTGTACCGGCTTGGCAAGCTGGACTAAACGCAATAAGTTAGAAATAGCACTACGAGACTTGCCCACTGCCTTGGCAGCCTGTTCGTGTGTAAAACCAAACTCTTCAATGAGCCTGGCTAAACCGTGGGACTCTTCCAGCGGATTTAAATCCTCACGCTGCATATTCTCCACCAAGGCCATAGCCGCCGCGGCTTGATCATCCGCACCAGAAACCAACACCGGGACTTCTTTGAGGCCCACCAAGGTTGCTGCACGAAAGCGCCTCTCGCCGGCAATAATTTCATACTTTCCCGCGCTGACCAATCGTACTAATAGCGGCTGCATCACGCCTTGCTCACGTATGCTTTCAGCAAGCTCTTGTAGTGGGCCAGCATCCATTTTTTGGCGTGGCTGGTATTTACCAGCCTGTAGAGCCGAAAGCGGTAACCGATGGATTTCGGTGACCGACTCTTTTTGCGGTTTATCGCCAAGCAATGCCTCAAGACCTCGACCCAAACCTTTTTTCTTTATTGCAACCATAATTTTTAAACTCTTTTCCTAAAATTTAGAGTTGTTTAATACGCTCGATCATTTCTGCCCCAAACTCTAAATATGCCTTCGCACCACGGGATGATTTATCAAAGGCAACCCCCGGAAGGCCGTAGGACGGGGCCTCGGCAAGCCTTACATTGCGGGGAATAATGGTTTTAAACACCTTATCACCAAAATGCTCAAGCAACTGCTCAGATACCTGTTGTTGCAATGTCATCCGTGTATCGAACATCACACGCAACAACCCAATAATCATCAAATCAGGATTGAGATTTGCATGAACCTGTTTGATGGTATTCACCAAGTCCGACAAGCCCTCTAGCGCAAAATATTCACACTGCATCGGAACAATTACCCCATTGGCTGCACATAAACCATTGAGCGTTAATAATGAAAGGGCAGGTGGGCAATCTATCAAAATAAAGTCATAGTCATCTGCGACAACAGCAAGCGCATCCTTAAGACGTGATTCACGTGAATCCAAATCGACTAACTCAATTTCTGCGCCAGCCAAATCCCGATTGGCAGGCAAAACATCAAACCCCGAGGCTTCACACCGGCGCGCGCACTCTCTAACCGATGCCAAACCAATCAGCACTTGATAAACACTCAGATTGAGGTCGGACTTTTCTATACCGGAACCCATGGTGGCATTGCCCTGTGGGTCTAGGTCGACCAATAACACGCGTTGTTGATGTCCAGCTAAACCAGCCGCCAGATTAATTGCCGTGGTTGTCTTCCCAACCCCGCCTTTTTGATTTGCAATACAGAATATTTTTGCCATGGTCAATGTTGACTTCGCTTATAAGGTAGTGGGGGATTTTCTCATGGGGCTTAGCACCAAAAGGCGCCGCTCAACTGCGACATTGGGGATGTGGATGGGTACGTCTCCCAACAGCTCCCAATCCTGTGAATTCACGCTCTCCATCTCCTCATCTGCACGCTTTGATTTCATGGCAAACACTAGGCCACCCGGCTTTAAGAGCGGCAATGAGAGATCCAAAAAACGGGAAAGATTGGTAAATGCGCGGGAGATTACCGCATCAAATTGATGTGGTTGCTGCAACGCAACAATTTCTACGCGCTCACTCAAAATATCAATATTTTTCAACTTCAACTTTCCGCGTACATGCTGCAAAAAAGCGGTTTTCTTGCGCACCGCCTCGATTAGCGTCAAGCGCCAATCCGACTGCAAAAGCGCTATTGGTATTGCAGGAAGGCCGCCCCCGGACCCAAGGTCAGCAATTTTTGGAGATGTGACATGCAAAAAGGTCCTCATCGCCGGCAAAATGGCAATGGAATCAATAAGATGCAATAGAATTGCGGCTTGCTCACCCTCAATTGCCGTAAGGTTGTGCACTCGATTCCAGCGTGCCATCTCCTGCAAAAAGAGGTCTAACCGAGCAAGCTCTTCCCCCGTGATTCCCAAACCCAAATCCTGAATGCCCAGGGTAATTAACTCATTACTCACACAGACTCCTGGGTTCTACCCAACCCCTTTTTAAGGTGAACCAGTAAAAGCGATAAAGCGGCGGGCGTAACCCCAGAAATTCTTCCCGCTTGCCCTAAGGTGCTTGGTTTATGGAAGTTTAGCTTTTGCTGCACCTCTTTTGACAAACCCAATACCAATGAATAATCTAGATCCTCAGATAAAGGGAAGTGCTCGTTATGTTCTTGGCGAGCGATTTCAACCGTCTGACGATCTATATACCCCTGATATTTAATTGAAATCTCAACCTGATCGCTAATTTGTTGCGCCAAACCAATATCTTGATCCAGGGCACCCAAAGACCATAAGCCACCAGAAAGCTGCATCAGGGCATCGTAAGTTACGCCTGGACGCTTTAAAATTTCAGCCAAACTGCATTCGTGAGAGAGGTTTTGCCCCAATAAATTAGAAATAGCGCTTGAGGCCTCATGTTTGGGGCCCACCCAAACCCCCTCTAAGCGAGATGTTTCACGTGAAACAGCATCTTGTTTTCTGCAAAAAACATCCCAGCGGTAATCATCCACCAAGCCAAGGTCACGCCCAATTTTTGTTAATCGCATATCCGCATTGTCTTCTCGCAAACTTAGGCGGTACTCAGCCCGGCTCGTAAACATGCGATAGGGCTCCTGAACGCCTCTTGTAATCAAGTCATCAACCAAAACCCCAATGTAGGATTCGCTACGCTTTGGAATCCAAGGCTCTCTTCCTTTGGCAGCCAAACCAGCATTAATTCCCGCTAGCATGCCTTGGGCGGCAGCCTCCTCATAACCAGTAGTGCCATTTATTTGGCCAGCAAAATATAAACCGGAAATCGCCTTTGTTTCAAGGCTATGTCGCAATTGCCGAGGATCAAAAAAGTCGTACTCAATAGCATAGCCAGGGCGGACAATAGCAGCCGACTCCAGCCCTCGAATACTTCTAACCAAATCCAACTGAACATCAAAAGGTAGGCTGGTAGAGATCCCATTGGGATAAAACTCATTCGTTGTTAATCCCTCAGGCTCTAAAAAAATTTGATGGCTATTTCTAGAGGCAAAACGATGAATTTTGTCTTCAATAGAAGGACAATATCGTGGGCCAACGCCCTCAATAACCCCGGTATACATTGGCGACCGGTCAAGGCCACCACGAATAATGTCATGTGTTTTCTCGTTGGTATGGGAAATCCAACAAGGTACTTGTTTGGGGTGATTTTCCGGTCTACCCAAAAAAGAGAAGACTGGTATAGGATCCAAATCGCCAGGCTGCTCAAGCATGACTGAGAAATCAATGGTTCTACCGTCAATTCGAGGGGGGGTTCCAGTTTTTAACCTACCCTGTGGAAGACTTAACTCTTTGAGCCGGGCCGAGAGTGAGACGGCAGCCGGATCACCAGCTCGCCCCCCAGCATAATTATTTAAACCCACATGTATCTTGCCATCCAGGAAGGTTCCTGCAGTTAAAACCACCTTTTTGGCCGAGAATTCCAAACCCATTTGGGTCACCACACCACAAACCTCGTTCCCATGAACTAATAAATCATCTACTGCCGCCTGGAACAAACTAAGGTTTTTTTGATTTTCCAATCTCCGGCGGATGGCTGCCTTATACAAAATACGGTCGCCTTGGGCTCGGGTAGCCCGTACGGCAGGGCCCTTACTAGAATTCAAAATACGGAATTGAATACCAGCCTCGTCGGTAGCTGCCGCCATAGCACCCCCCATGGCATCAATCTCCTTCACAAGATGGCCCTTGCCAATTCCACCAATAGAGGGATTGCAGCTCATGGCGCCTAAGTTTTCAATGCTGTGTGTAATCAGCAGGGTGTCGCAACCCATGCGAGCTGCGGCAAGAGCGGCCTCCGTCCCGGCATGACCACCCCCAACTACAATAACGTCAAAGTTCTTTGAATAGCGCATGATTTACCTCTGATAGGGCGATGATCATAGCATTTTGCTTGTTTCACGTGAAACAAGTCATTGGGCAACCAAGAAATAATTGGCCCCTATTTTTTATAAGCTATTGATTCTATTATAAATTTTTTGTTTTTTGACTTACTTAATTTTTAGGTAAGTCTGGATTGCCTGTTTTGCTAATGGATCCAAAACATCTGTTGGGGTTCGTTGGGAACCCTGCACAATCATTAGGGCATAGGTTTTGGCCAAAATAGAGGCCTCTGGGCACAAACGCAACTCATCACCAACGGCGGGAGACTGGTTGCGCCAATAATTGATAGCAGCCTCTAAATCTTGAATGGAAATAAACAACATCTCAATAAACAGTTGATTGTTAGAGCGCTAACATGGTGCCACGGCACTTCTTTGCCCCACAGCGGCAGGCGTAGTCTTGTTTCAACCGCTTAGTAATGGGGCCCTCTACATCAAGCGAGTAGTCGTAGAAAAGCTCTTCACCCACCTTAAGCGCCTTTTTTGCATAAACAAAAACGCGTGCTTTTTTGTTAAAAATATCTTCTTGGGTTTCGCAATTAGGTTTACAAGAGTGATTAATCCAGCGCGCTGCATTACCACCATAGTTTGCATCAATCACCCGCCCATCTTCTAGAGAAAAATAGAAAGTGTGATTCGGGTCCTTGGGGTCATGTGGGTGACGCTTTTCCGCCAACTTCCAACTAATTCGCTCACCCTTGTATTCAATAATCGCAGCCCCTTTTTTGATTGGCTTAACCACAAAAACCCCTTTTCCATGGATGGGGGAGTTTTTAACCACAATACAAGAGCGATCAACTTTAGGCGCTTTGATTTTTTTTACTTTCATGAATTACACATCAAGGTTTTTAGCAATCAGCGCGTTCTTTTCAATAAATGCACGGCGCGGCTCCACCTCATCACCCATTAGAGTGGTAAAGACCTGGTCTGCAGCAATAGCATCCTCAATTTTTACTTGTAACAGGGTGCGAGAGCTTGCATCCATCGTTGTTTCCCACAATTGTGAGGGATTCATCTCTCCCAAACCCTTGTATCGTTGGCGACTCAGCACCCGCTCGGCCTCAGATAGCAACCAAGAAAAGGCGGCCCTAAAATCCTGAATCACCTGTTCTTTTAAGTTTTTTTCGGGATCACCACGGCGCACCTTTGATCCAGGTAAAACTTTTCCAGAAAGCACCGATGCCGCATTAGCAAGACTTTGATAATCGTCGCCATGAACAAAATCTGAGTTAATGGTTGATAGTTTTAGATTTCCATGGATGCGCCGGGAGAGTAGCAACCTAAAGCGTTCGGTTCGATCTTCCTTCTGCACAATTATTTCTGGTGGCAATGCCAAAGGGTTTAATGATGCCGATAAAGCTGCCCTCAAGCGGTCTGCTGATTCGTGAGCAGATTTTTCTGTATCCAAATTCAATTGAGTCCCAGCGGCAATCGCCCGCAAAGCATCCTCATCAATCGTTCTAGATAATCGATCAACCACGGATTGAATTACTTGGTAATGTTTTGCTAGGTCGATTAGCCCATCACCCTCAATTACCTCGCCTGTTGGAGATTGAAGTGAGGCAGACTCTAGTGCAATTTTCAATAACAGTTGATTTAATTCGGTGTCATCTTTTATATATTGCTCATTCTTTCCAAACTTCACCTTATATAAAGGGGGTTGCGCAATATAAATGTGTCCTCGCTCAATGAGTTCGGGCATTTGTCTATAGAAGAAGGTAAGAAGTAAAGTGCGGATGTGACTTCCGTCAACGTCCGCGTCGGTCATGATGATGATGCGGTGATAGCGCAACTTATCTGCCTTATATTCTTCAATACCAATGCCGGTACCCAATACGGTAATTAAGGTGACAACCTCTTGGCTAGCCAACATTTTGTCAAAGCGAGCCTTCTCCACATTTAAGATTTTTCCCTTTAAGGGGAGAATTGCTTGAAACCGGCGATCACGACCTTGTTTAGCCGAACCGCCCGCTGAGTCACCCTCAACAATAAACAATTCGGATTTGGTGGGGTCTTTTTCTTGGCAATCCGCTAGCTTTCCCGGTAAGCCCAGCCCATCCAAAACACCTTTGCGGCGTGTCATGTCGCGAGCTTTTCGAGCCGCCTCACGAGCTCTCGCAGCATCTACAATTTTTCCACACAGAATTTTTGCATCTGCTGGCCGCTCTTGTAGGTATGCACTTAAGGCTTCAGCAACAATTTCTTCTACAGGTCCACGAACCTCACTAGAGACTAGCTTGTCCTTTGTTTGACTAGAAAACTTTGGCTCGGGAACCTTAACCGACAATACGCACGCCAAACCTTCACGCATGTCATCGCCTGAAATTTCTACTTTTGCTTTTTTAGCGACTTCATTTTCATCAATATATTTATTGATGACACGAGTCATGGCGGCCCTCAAACCAGTGAGATGAGTTCCACCATCTCGCTGAGGAATGTTGTTTGTAAAACAAAGCACCTGTTCACTAAAACTATCATTCCACTGCATGGAAACTTCAGCAGTAATGTTTCCACCTAAATCCGAGGGGCGAATACCTTCTGCATAAAAAATGTTGGGGTGTAAAACATTTTTGGTTTGATTGATGTATTCAACAAAACCCCTGACACCACCAGAAAACGCAAAATCTTCCTCTTGACCACTTCGTTGATCAATCAATTTAATGTGAACGCCATTATTTAGGAATGACAATTCACGAATTCGCTTAACTAAAATTTCATAATGAAATTCAACATGGCCAAAAATTTCCTCATCGGCCAAGAAGTGAACCTCTGTCCCGGATAACTCAGTATCACCCGTAATAGTTATAGGAGAGGTTAGAACACCATCAATTTCCTCAATATTCCGGTTTTGAATAACGCCGCGTGCAAACTCCATGTAGTGCGCCTTACCATCCCGACGAATGGTTAATTTAAGCCACTTAGACAATGCATTTACACAACTAACACCAACACCATGAAGACCACCAGAAACCTTATAACTATTTTGGTCAAACTTGCCGCCGGCGTGCAACTCAGTCATGACAATTTCAGCAGCACTCCGCTTTGGCTCATGCTTATCGTCAAATTTAATTCCAGTAGGAACACCCCTACCGTTATCCACTATAGAAATAGAGTTATCGGTTTGAATAACAACAGTGATTTCGGAGCAGTAGCCCGCCAACGCTTCATCAATTGAGTTATCTAAAACCTCAAAAACAAGGTGGTGTAAGCCAGTTCCATCTGATGTATCCCCAATATACATACCAGGGCGTTTACGAACAGCCTCAAGCCCCTCTAGAATTTGAATGGATGCCGCGCCGTACTGCTCTACTACTTTTTTTTCTTCTGTCATTTTTTTCTAAATTAAATACGCATTGGCATCACAACATACTTGAAGTTTTCCGAGCCAGGTAAAGTGATTACAGCACTGCTGTTAGCATCCCCTAAACTGATTTGGATTTTTTCATTCTTCAGGTTGGACAACACATCCAACAAATAACTCACATTAAAACCAATTTCCACAGAGTCGCCACTGTATTCGGTTTCAATCTCTTCTTGCGCCTCTTCTTGCTCAGCGTTTGTGGATTGAACAGTAATGCGATCCGGTGATAAGGAAAAACGAACACCTTTAAATTTGTCGGTTGTTAAGATGGCTGCACGCTGCAGTGCAGCCTGAAGAACATCACGCCCAACAGCTAAAGAGTTTTTATGTCCTTTCGGAATCACACGCTGAAAGTCCGGGAATTTACCCTCAACCAATTTTGAAATAAGCTCAATATCACCAAAAGTGAATTTGATTTGATTAGAGGTAAGACTAATCTCAAGAGGCTCGTCAGAGTCCTCAAGTAGATGTTGACACTCTAAAATCGTTTTTCGAGGAATAATAATTTCTTGGCGTTGACCCGATCCAGAGGGTGCCTCAGATAATTGAATTTGAGAGTACGCAAGACGGTGGCCATCTGTAGCAACTGCAACTACCTCTTTACCGTCCACAACCAATAGCATGCCATTGAGGTAATAGCGAATATCCTGTTGCGCCATCGCAAAATGAACTTGACTAATTAGCTGTCGAAACCCTTTTTGCGACATCTTCCAATTGGCAGTGACCTCACCAACACTTTGCATTATGGGAAACTCGGAGGCGGACAGTGTTTGGAGGGAGAAGCGACTTTTACCGCTTTGTACAACCAAGCGATTATCTTTTAAATTTAGTGCAACAGGTCCCTCAGGAAGGGCGCGCAAAATATCTAACAATTTTCTAGCGGCGACGGTGGTAGTGACATCATCGCTACCAACCCCAAAAGAAGCATTAGTGGTAATTTGAATTTCAATATCAGTTGAAACAAATGAGACTCTCTCTCCTTGTTTTTTAAACAACAGGTTAGCCAAAATAGGGAGAGTGTGTCGACGCTCAACAATGCCACTCACCACTTGAAGTGGTTTTAATAAACTATCTCTCGATGTGTTAACTAGTTGCATTGCTTTTAAATCCTTGTATATATCTTAGTAGTAATAGTAATAAGGCTTCAAATTTCAGTGGATAACTCAAAAAACCTATATAAAACAACCCAATAAGTCGGGGAAAATCTGTGGAAAACTTCTGTATAAATCCTGCATAAAATGAGGATAACTTTTTTCAAAACCCTATTTTTGCATGAAGCCGAACTATTCCACAACTTATCCACAAGCAAACCACAAAGTTATCCACTAATTTGTCCACAAGGTTATCCACACACGAAAACTATGATTTGAGGGTTTGTTCAATAACGTGAATCTCATGGTTTAGTTGCCCATCATGAGCACGCTCATCAGCAATTTTACGAACAGCATGTAGCACCGTTGTGTGATCACGCCCACCAAACAACTCCCCAATTTCAGGAAGACTCTTTTGGGTTAATTCTTTAGCCATAAACATAGCAATTTGACGTGGTCGAGCTATATTTGCGGGGCGTTTTTTCGAGTACATATCGGCCACCTTAATGCTATAAAAATCAGCGACGGCCTTTTGTATGTTTTCAACCGAAATTTGCCTGTTTTGGATAGAAAGAAGGTCTTTTAGAGCTGTTCTGGCCACATCAATAGTTACCTCACGCCCATGAAAGCGAACGTAGGCTAATATTTTTCGCAATGCACCCTCAAGCTCTCGCACATTGGAGCGGAGATGTTTGGCTACAAAAAAAGCAACATCCTCACTCATTGGGATGCCCTCGTTAACCGCCTTTTTCATCAGAATAGCTACTCGCATTTCCAATTCTGGGGGTTCAATAGCAACCGTTAGGCCAGAATCAAACCTTGAAATGAGGCGATCATCAATTCCAGCCATCTCCTTGGGGTAGGTGTCGCTAGTAATAATGACTTGAGATTTGTTGCTTAAAAGGGCCTCAAAAGCGTAAAAAAACTCTTCTTGAGTGCGGGATTTACCGCTAAAAAATTGAATATCATCAATTAGTAAGAGATCAAGCGAGTGGTAGTAGCGCTTAAAACGGTCAAAAGCCTTTTGCTGATAAGCCCTAACCACATCTGACACATACTGCTCAGCATGAATATAACGAATTCGCGCGTTTGGCTTTTCTTTGAGAAGATGATTCCCTATTGCGTGAATAAGATGGGTTTTTCCAAGACCAACCCCACCATAAAGAAACATGGGGTTGTATGAGGTGCCTGGGTTATGGGCAACCTGAATTGAGGCTGCACGTGCCAACTGGTTTGCCTTGCCTGTTACAAAAGTCTCGAAAGTTAGGTTTGGGTTGAGTTTGGAGTGATCTTCAATCTCAAAAGACTGTTCTTCAACCAATATTGGCTCATCAGCCGCCGCAGAAAATCCTGCGCTTTCGGGAGAAAGGCCTACAAACTCATTGGTTTCTGTGTTTGTGTTGGCGGGGGTTGCTTCAATAGCCAATACAAAATGAAGGGTGGTCGACTGCCCAAAATAATCAGAGGCCAGCTCTTGAAAGCGATCCGCGAACGTTTTTTTAATCCAATCGAGCTTAAATCGATTGGGAGCACCAATTGTAAGTGATTGATCACTCTCATCAAAAGATAGCAACGTTAAGGGCTGTATCCAGGTTTTGAATTGTTGTGGCGACAACTCTCGCGACAAAATTCCAATAGCCACCCCCCAAAACCCCTGTGGGGTGAGTTTATTTAGGATGGGTTCTTGTAGGTTGCTCATAATTTTTGGAGGATCCATTGTAGCGACGGCCGAAAGTTATCCACAAGCGAGAAATTCGTGGAAAAACTGTGGATAACTTGTGAATAAAATAAATATATTTATAAAAATCAATTACTTACTGAATGTTGGGGGGTTTTATAGAGAAAAATACCTATATATTTGGTCTCATAGATTGACCTTTTGCCTCTCAACAAGGAAAATACTTGGTTTTCCAGGGATCTATCATGAAAAGAACTTACCAACCCTCAGTAACCCGTCGCAAGCGTACACATGGATTTCGCATTCGCATGAAAACCAAAAGCGGCCGAGCAGTTTTAAATGCTCGTCGCGCAAAGGGCCGCAAACGTCTAGCTGTTTAAATAGCCTTTGAATAGCGCCAGGATTTCTGAGGTATTAAAAACACGCCCCAAAACGAGTTTGTTTTGGGGTTTGTATATGGCGCCAACAAAAAATGACGCAGACCCAGATTTGGGTATAGCGGTTGCAAAAAAATTAGCAAAGCGTGCCGTGGATCGCAACCGATTAAAGCGAATGATTCGAGAGCTAGTTTCAGCAGCCCAAACCTCCGGGCTGAAAAGTGATGTTGTCATGAAGCTCAAAAAACCGATAGGTCGGGAAACCCGCGGCAGACTGCGACAAAAGGAGCAGAAGCTTTTGCGCTCTCAAGCGCAGGGGTTGATATAGGTGCGCTCCATCAATGCCGCCGCTATACGGCTAGTGCGGATTTATCAGGTGGCGCTTAGCCCATATCTTGGGATGCATTGCAAATACACCCCTAGTTGCTCACAGTATGCATGCGATTGTTTTAAGCATTACGGATTTATAAAAAGTCTCGGGCTAACACTGTGGCGCATACTGCGCTGTAATCCTCTGTCACACGGTGGTTATGATCCTGCGGTAAAACAAACAAGTCATTAATTAAGCGAATACAAATGGACTTTAAAAAAACAATTCTTTGGGCTGTATTTTCCCTGTCAGCGTTAATGCTCTATAACAACTGGCTTGTCCATGAAGGTAGGCCACCATTGTTTGGGGGCTCCACCACCACATCAAATATCAAGGCCGATGTTGCGAAGACCGATGTTCCTACGCAAATTTCAAACGCAAGCACGAGCGGCTCCCAAGCCACAACTCCAGCCACTAATTTATCTGCACTGGAAACCGCCGAAAGATTTACATTGCAAAATGATGTGCTGGTTTTGCAGATTAGCGCTAATGGCGCCAATATCGTAGACGCAAAATTATTGAAATCGTTGACGGCCGACAAGGAGCCGGTGGAGCTGTTTCAGTACAACGCCAATCATAAATACTTTGCGCGCTCGGGCTTGATTGCGGCCGGGAATCCAGATCTTCCAAACCACAATAGTGCATTTAAATTGTTGGAGTCCGGCACGGATGGTTCTGGTCGCCCATTTATGACTTTGGTGAGTGAGCGTGGCGGTGTGAGATTGGAAAAAACATTCGTTTTAAATCCAGGCAGCTATGTGGTCGATGTAGGCCACCGCATCACCCAAAATAATAGTAATGCCGCACCCATTGTGCTGTATACGGAAATTGTGCGCGACGGCTCTCAAGAGAAAAAGATTGGGCCTTTTGGTGGAGCATTTTCAGCAAGCACTTTTACTGGCCCCGCCATTTACACTGATGGCGAGAAGTACAAAAAAGTTCAATTCAAGGATATTGAAAACAACAAAGCTTCTTTCCCCGTACAAATTCCTGCTGGACACTCGGGTTGGGTAGCAATGGTGCAGCATTATTTTGCTAGCGCCTGGATACCTGGCGACAAATACACACGTGACATTTATGCGAATAAGGTTGACAACGATTTGTATCGGGTTGGCATGCAAACCCCATTGGGGGTGGTTACTCAAGGTCAAACGGTTGTCGAGAAAGCACAATTGTTTGTGGGGCCAGAGGAGGAGCGAGCCTTAGAAAAAATTGCTCCCGGCCTGGAGTTAATCAAAGATTATGGTTACCTCACCATTTTGGCGAAACCCATTTTCTGGCTATTGGAAAAAATTCATAGCTTAATTGGTAATTGGGGTTGGTCAATCATTTTGCTGACAATCTTGATTAAGTTGGCCTTCTTCCCACTCTCTGCCGCAAGCTATAAATCGATGGCGCGCATGAAAGAAGTGCAGCCACGATTGGCCCTTATGAAAGAGCAATTCAAGGGAGAGCCACAAAAACTAAATCAAGCCATGATGGAGATGTACCGAAAAGAAAAAATCAACCCTTTGGGTGGTTGCTTGCCGGTGGTAATTCAAATTCCCGTCTTCATCTCTTTGTATTGGGTATTGCTATCATCAGTAGAGATGCGCGGAGCGCCTTGGATTTTGTGGATTCATGATTTATCAGTGCCAGATCCTTTTTATATCTTGCCAGTGGTAATGGCTGTTTCGATGTTTGTTCAAACCAAACTAAACCCAACTCCACCCGACCCAGTTCAGGCTAAAGTGATGATGTACATGCCTATTGTGTTTTCGGTAATGTTCTTCTTTTTCCCTGCCGGCTTGGTTTTGTATTGGGTAACAAACAACCTGCTTTCTATTACGCAACAATGGCAAATTAATAAGTTGTTTGGGAAAAAGCCAGCAAAATAATGCTGTAGCTAAATTACATATATTCAATGCACAGCAATGATGACTAGAAAGCTGCCCATCATTGCTGTGGCGTCTCCCCCGGGTAGGGGTGGGGTGGGCGTCATCAGAATCAGTGGTGGGAATTTGATCCCAATCATCAGGGCATTATTTCAAAAAGAATTAACACCGCGCTATGCCCACCTATTAAACTTGCGAGACGATGTTGGACGCACCATTGACCAACTCATAGCCATTTACTTCGTGGCGCCAGCCTCCTTTACTGGGGAGGATGTATTGGAGCTGCAATGCCATGGGGGCCCTCATCTCCTGGCGTTGGTGATGAAGCGCTGTTTAGAGCTTGGACGGGCTGAGGGCTTGGCCATTGCTGAGCCAGGAGAATTTACGCTCCGAGCCTATCTCAATAACAAAATAGATTTAGCCCAGGCCGAGGCCATTGCAGATTTAATTGATGCGCAAAGTGAGGCGGCAGTGCGTGGTGCGGCGCGGTCGTTGCAGGGTGAATTTTCAGTCGATATTAATGACTTGATAGAGGAAATTACCCAGTTACGAATTTTGGTTGAATCAACCCTTGATTTTCCTGAAGAAGAAATTGAGTTTTTAGAAAATGCACAAGCAAGAGAGCGACTGCTTGCCGTAAGCAGAAAGTTAACGGCATTAAGGGATAGCGCGCAGCAAGGAAAAATTTTGCGCGATGGCATTCAGCTGGTGTTGGCAGGTGCGCCAAACGTTGGCAAAAGCTCGCTTTTAAATAGACTCGCTGGTGAAGAGGTGGCGATTGTGACACCCATTGCGGGAACCACCAGGGATCGTATTAAAGAAAGCATTAGCCTTGATGGTGTACCAATGCACATCATTGATACCGCTGGCTTGCGCGAGACGCAAGACGTAGTTGAGACAAAAGGTATTGAGCGTTCTTGGGAGGCCATTCAAGCTGCTGACTTGGTGCTCTTCTTAAAAGACGTTAGTCCATCAACGATAAATGAAGGCGTGGATGTAGATCTTGAGTTGCAGATAAAAAAAGCAATCCCCTCAAAATGTCCTGTTCTGGTGGTTATTAATAAGGCCGACTTATTGGCGGGTGACCTTAAAAGTACCAACCAAGAAAATGCGCTACTCATCTCTGCAAAAACTGGTGAGGGTATTTCTGCCCTAAAGCAAAAAATTCTAGAAATTGCCGGCTGGGAGGGCTCTCAAGAGGGGGCTATTTTGGCTCGCCGCCGCCATCTTGATTGCCTAGAGCGTGCGGCAGGTCATATTAAGAAATCAGAGCTATTTGCAGAGGATGGCAACACATCGCTTGAATTGTTTGCTGAAGAGCTCCGTTTGGCCCAGGATGATTTGGGTCAAATTACTGGAAAGTTACTGCCAGACGATCTTTTGGGAAAAATTTTTAGTCAATTTTGTATTGGCAAATAAAGGGTTTGCTCTTGGTACCCTGGGCCGAAAAATGGGCTCAAAATGTTAAAATCATCAGATCAAATTAGCACCTTATGGGGGATCTTATGACTGCAACTGCCAACCATCAGGCACATGTAAATGCGCCTGAGTATGTAAAAAATCCAAAACTAATTCAATGGGTTGCCGACATGGCAGCCTTGACAAAGCCAGATCAAATTCATTGGTGTGATGGTTCCCAGTCGGAATACGACTCATTATGCGAGCTATTGGTCAAGGCTGGTGTTTTTAAGCGCCTCAATCCCGCCAAGCGCAAGAACTCCTTTTTGGCGCTCTCAGACCCTGAGGATGTCGCACGTGTTGAAGATCGAACCTTTATCTGCTCTACCAATAAAGAAGATGCGGGCCCCACTAATAATTGGGTTGAGCCTAGCGAAATGCGGGCAACCCTTCAACCATTGTTTGATGGCTGCATGCGCGGAAGAACCATGTATGTAGTGCCATTTTCCATGGGCCCGATTGGCTCACCAATTGCCCATATTGGGGTAGAGCTTTCCGATAGTCCATATGTTGCAATTAACATGAAGCTAATGACTAGAATGGGCAAAGCGGTGATTGATCAGCTTGGCTCAGATGGAGAGTTTGTGCCATGCGTTCATACCGTAGGAAAGCCATTGGCTGCCGGCGAGAAAGATGTGGCATGGCCAAACAATAAAACAAAATATATTGTTCACTATCCTGAAACGCGTGAAATCTGGTCTTTTGGTTCTGGTTATGGCGGTAACGCACTATTGGGTAAAAAATGTTTTGCATTGCGCATTGCCTCCAACATGGGGCGCGACCAAGGTTGGTTGGCAGAGCACATGTTGATTTTGGGTGTTACCTCACCCGAGGGAAAAAAATATCACATTGCCGCAGCATTTCCTTCCGCATGTGGAAAAACAAACTTTTCAATGATGATTCCACCTAAAGGATTTGAGGGGTGGAAGGTCACCACAATTGGTGATGATATTGCTTGGATTAAGCCACGCAAAGATGCTGTTACGGGCAAAACTCGCTTGTTTGCAATTAATCCTGAGTCTGGATACTTCGGTGTTGCTCCTGGCACCAATCGTCAAACCAATCAAAACTGTATTGATTCTTTGAATCAAGATGTGATTTTTACAAACGTGGGCTTAACCGATGATGGCGATGTGTGGTGGGAAGGTTTGACCGAAACCCCACCAGCGCACTTAATCGACTGGCAAGGAAAAGACTGGACCCCAGCAGATGGGGCTGCTGGTCGGAAGGCGGCACACCCAAATTCACGGTTTACGGTAGCGGCAACCAATAATCCAGCGGTTGATCCCAATTGGGACAATCCAGAGGGTGTTGCCATTGATGCGTTTTTATTCGGCGGTCGTCGCTCCAATACCGTGCCGCTGGTAAGTGAAGCGCGCGATTGGGTTGAAGGTGTTTACATGGCCGCGACGATGGGATCTGAAACAACTGCGGCTATTACTGGTCAGGTTGGTGTGGTGCGACGAGATCCATTTGCGATGATTGCATTTGCTGGATATAACATGAGCGATTACTTTCAGCATTGGCTGAATGTAGGGCGCAAATTGGAATCCGAGGGTGCAGTATTGCCGAAAATTTATTGCGTAAACTGGTTCCGCAAAGATGAAAACGGCAAGTTTGTGTGGCCAGGATTTGGCGAAAACATGCGCGTACTTTCTTGGATCTTAGGTCGCGCAGAAGGCAAGGCGAGTGGCGTCGAAACACCATTCGGCATTTGTCCAGAGCATTCGGATATGCATTGGGATGGTCTTGATTTCCCTGTCGAGAAATTTACCAAAGCAATTGCAGTGGCTGTAGAAGATTGGAAAAACGAGCTTAAATTGCACACTGAGCTATTCGAGCATCTTGGCGAGCGACTTCCGGTTGAGTTAAAAGAGACTCGAGCCAAAATTGAAAAACGGTTAAACGCTTAAAAGCGCAAACCGTTTTCGTTTATCGTTCAGTTAATGTCAACCCTCCAGCACCATGAAATTGTGGTGCTTGGAGCCGGGATTGCGGGTGCCGCCATTGCAAATGAGCTGGTGGCCAGAGGGCAATCCGTTTGTATTGTGGATGCAGCCACCGGTCCTGCAAGCGCATGTTCCAGTCATCCTTATGCTATCGCCCACCCTCATGTTGGCAGGGGATCGCCGCGTTTACTACGCTTAACGCGTATTGCTTTTTTGTTGGCGGAAGAGCGCTGGGGAAAAACGTGGAATCGGCACGGCGTATTTCAGCCCGCCAAAAAGGATAGACCGTTTGATCGCGAAGAGCTTGCAGTGCACCTGCGAGCCCTTGGTTTGGATGAGGACATAGCGTTAGCCCTCGAGGCCGATGAAGCTAAAGCGCTTTGTGGGATTTCTCAATGTGGCGTTTGGCTTCCCAGGGGGGCGTCACTCAATTTACCGCAAGCTGTCCATTCGCTTTTGCAACCTCATGAGCGATTGCATTGCCTCTGGGATATGGCTATTCAAGGCCTCAAAATGAATGGCGATAAATGGATTTTGATCAACAAATTCAACGAACCAGTGATGACTGCAGGCAAGGTTATTGTGGCGGCTGCGATGGGAAGCAAGCCCTTGATGAGTACGATTGATGTGCGCATTCCATTAAAACCAGTGCGCGGTCAGCTTAGTGTTTTCTCTGTTGAAAAAAATTCTCCCTGGGCAGCACGCCTCCCCACAACAGCACTATCTGGAGAAGGCTATTGTTTGCCAGCCGAGATGCTGGAGGATGGTTGTTGGCGGTGGATGGTGGGCTCTAGTTTTGATGAGGGGGAGGATGATCTTGAGGACCGAGCCAGCAGTGATGAATGGAATCGAGAGCAAGCCAAGGGCTTAATAAACTATATGGATGGTGATCAGGGTGATTTGATTAAGTGGGGTAGCTTTGTTGGTATTCGTTGTGTAGCAGGTGACCGCTTGCCGATGATTGGGCGCCTCCCCCAGCGCCCAGGAATTTTTTTAGCTACAGCTCTAGGGTCGCGTGGGGTTTTGTGGTCAGCCTTAGCTGCTAAATTAATAGCTGCTCAAGTGTTAGATGAGGACTTTGCCTTGGAGGCGCGCTTTGGTTTGGCTGCAGATTTAGTTGCCGCACTTGCTCCAGCCCGCTTCTTCGCCGGAGCTTTGGTGGCCCCCTCCGCTTTAGGGGCCTTAGCCTCAAATTCAAAACCAATTTTCCCATCTGGACCTAGGGCTAAGTAAGCTTTAAAACCACGACCGGTACGGTTGGATTTAAAGTTGCTTAATAAATCGGTCTTACCTTCTTTCAACAACTTTTGAATTTGTTCAGCAGAAATCTCTTGTTGTAAAACAACCTTCCCGGTTTTAAAGTCGCAAGACTTGTTGGGTCCAGTATTGTTTTCACAAACGTAACGCATTCCATCTTCATATACAGCGCCAGAGCATTTTGGGCAGACGCCTAAAGATTGGCGCCCGGTAAAGTCGATTGCCTCAGACTCGTCTTCTTGCGAATTGCCAAAGTCAAACTCGAGCTTATAGCCTGCGTTTGGATAATCAGCGTCATCCTCAGGAATTTCCGATAGCTTAATAATTGCCGCAAAGGGCCGACCCATTTTGCTACGGAACCCTTGTAGCGGCCCAATCGTTTTTTCGCGCAATAACTCTTCCACTTCGGGGTACTCAAAGGCGCGACCACCAGGAGTCTTGCTAATAGTAAAGCCGCATTTTTCACAAGCAAAGCGACGGTAGTTCTCCTTTACGGCACCTTTGCAATGTGGGCATGGCGTTGTTAGGGTTGCATAATCTCCAGGAATTGTGTCGCTGTCATATTCTTTGGCGCGCTTGACAATGCGTTGCGTCATTTGCGCAATTTCCTGCATAAAGGTGTCGCGCTTCATTTCGCCACGCTCAATAAGGGACAGTTTGTTTTCCCAACTACCGGTGAGATCGGGGCGCGTAAGCTCTTCTACATCTAAACCCCTTAACAAGGTCATGAGTTGGAAAGCTTTAGCGGTTGGAATAAGTTCACGCGCTTCGCGAACCATGTATTTTTCCGCCAATAGGCCTTCGATAATAGCGGCCCGAGTGGCTGGGGTGCCCAAGCCTTTTTCAGCCATGGCTTCGCGCATCTCATCATCGTCAACCCACTTGCCTGCACTTTCCATTGCGGATAGCAAGGTGGCTTCGCTATACCGCGCTGGCGGCTTCGTTTTTAATGGAACCGCAGCAATTGATTCATTCTGAACGGTTTCACCTTCCTGCACTGGAACTAGTTCATCATCCGCTTGATTTGATCTGCCATATACAGTTAGCCAGCCGGGATTCACCAGCACGCGACCTTCAGTTTTAAAGTGGTGGCCCGATGCCTCGGTGATACGGGTGGTGACACGGAATTCGGCGGCGGGATAAAAAACAGCCAAGAAGCGACGCACTACTAAATCGTAGAGTTTGAACTCGGGCTCGCTTAAGGATTTTGGAGCCTCCAATGTTGGAATAATGGCAAAGTGATCTGAAATTTTAGAGTTATCAAAAATACGCTTGTTTGGCTTAATCCAGCCATAGCCAGCCTTGGCCTTTGTGTCTTTTGGGTCGCCTTGCAGGATCTGCTTGGCAAAGGGTTCGAAATCGCGAGAGTGCGCCCCTAGATTTTCAATGGTTTGTTTTACAGTTTCTAAATAGTCTTCAGGTAGTGCACGCGAATCGGTTCGTGGGTAGGTTAGAACTTTATGGCGCTCATACAATGCCTGTGCCAAGCCCAAAGTATTTTTCGCAGAGAAGCCAAAGCGCGCGTTTGCCTCGCGTTGTAAGCTGGTTAAATCAAACAATTGGGGAGCCAATTGGGTAGCGGGTTTTGCTTCTTCGGTAACGGTGGCTTTTTTGTCCCGACATGCGGCAACAATGCTTTGAGCTGCCGCTTCACTCCACAATCGATTTTCTCGGGCATCGGGTTCAGCCACATCTTTTTTAAACTTGGGATCAAACCATTTGCCCTCATATATGCCCGCTGCTGCAATGAATTCAGCCTTTACTTCCCAATAGTCCTTAGAAACAAACTTGCGAATAAGCTCTTCTCGCTCGACTACTATCGAAAGGGTTGGCGTTTGAACGCGACCGACTGTAGTTAAGAAAAAACCACCACTTTTGCTATTAAATGCCGTCATGGCGCGCGTGCCATTAATGCCCACGAGCCAATCTGCCTCAGAGCGGCAACGGGCTGCGTCGGCCAGCGGTTTCATTTCATCATCCGTGCGTAGAGAGGCAAATCCTTCCCGAATCGCATTGGGAGTCATCGATTGCAGCCAGAGGCGTTTTACTAGTTGGGGTGCTTTGGCATGTTGCGCAATGAGGCGGAAAATTAATTCACCCTCACGCCCCGCATCACAAGCATTAATGAGGGTTGTAATGTCTTTGCGTTTAATTAATTTTTGCAAGACCTTGAGGCGGGATTCTGTTTTGGCGATGGGGCGTAAGTCAAAATAAGGCGGTACAACTGGCAGGTTGGCAAATGACCATTTACCTCTTTTGACGTCGTATTCCTCGGGGGCTCCAATTTCAAGAAGGTGTCCAACTGCCGAAGAAATGACGTAATCATCATTCTCGAAATAGTCCTCGTGTTTTGTAAAGCCGCCCAATGCTTTTGCAATGTCATTTGCAACCGACGGTTTTTCCGCAATGATGAGCGCCTTCGGGTGGTCGATGGTGGAGGATTTGGAGCTGCTTTTGGTAGGTGCTTTAGCCACGCGTTTGCCTAAATAGATGCCTGAAACTTTGTTTTTAAAGGGAAAAAAGGATGACCAATTTAAACCAAATCAGGGTTTGGTTGGTTAATCACCCCTTTTTTATTATTAACCGATACATTGACAAAAGTCCAAAATCCTTAATTTTTGCCCCAAATTCAGCATCCTCTAGGCGGCCCTAAACGGCGATAAGCCGATGAAAAACCTCACTTTTAGTCCTTTTTCTGAGACAAGGGGAAAATCAACTCATCCAAAATATCTTTTGGATTTGTCACCAGTTTTGCGCCCTCCTGAATCAGGTAATTGCAGCCAGCATATAGCGGATGATGAATGGGGCCCGGTATCGCAAAAACCTCTCGGCCAAGCTCCAGGGCCAGGCGGGCAGTAATTAGAGAGCCTGACTTTTGGGCGCCCTCAACAATGATGACGCCCAGGGCGAGGGCGGCAATGAGGCGGTTTCGCCTGGGAAAGTGAAACGCTTTGGCTCGGATTCCCGACGGAAATTCCGAGAGAAGCAGTCCTTTTGTCTGGATCGAGTGCGCTAATTCAAGGTGTTCTGGGGGGTATACCTGATCTAAGCCTGTTCCGCACACGGCAACAGTGGTAGCAGGGGGTCCAAGATCTAGACAGGCTTGATGGGCAGCCCCATCGATACCGCGTGCAAGGCCAGAAATAACTAATAAGCCCGCTTTTGAGAGGGCTTGAGCAAAAAATCGGGCGTTGCGAATGCCTTGGGGGCTGGCTAGTCGTGCACCCACAATTGCCACCATGGGCAGGCTTAGTAAATCCATATTCCCATATATATAGAGACGTTTTGGAGGGTCATATAAATCATGGAGCCGCCGGGGGTAACCTGGTTCACCTAAACATACCGTTTGTATTGATTGAATTATCCGCATTGACCCATTTTGGGTGCCTGCTAAATTTAGACAATTGGGACAGACGGATTACTCTGTTGGATAATTCCTACATGGCTTTATTACCCGTACTCTGCTATCCCGATCCACGTCTGCATAAGGTTGCCAAACCAGTAGCGCAGGTGGATGAGCGCATTAAAAAAATTGTTGTGGATATGGCTGACACCATGTACGACGCACCAGGGGTTGGTTTGGCGGCAACCCAGGTCGATATTCATGAGCGCATTGTGGTGATTGATGTATCCGATGATCAAAATGAACTTCAGGTATTTATTAATCCAGAGGTGGTTTGGGCAAGCTCTGAGAAAAAAGCATGGCGTGAAGGCTGTCTTTCTGTGCCCGATTTTTATGACGAAGTCGAGAGACCGGCTGTCATTCGCGTGAAGGCACTTGATCTTCACGGAAAAGAGTTTGAGTTGGAGGCAGATGGCCTCTTGGCTGTTTGCTTGCAGCATGAGATGGACCACCTGCAAGGCAAGGTCTTTGTAGAGTACCTTTCCATTCTGAAACGGAATCGTATTGCGCTGAAGATGAAAAAGCGCGCTAAAGAGTTGGCGGCTGAGCGCTAATGCCTTTATGAAAATCGTTTTTGCTGGCACGCCAGAGTTTGCCGCCCGCGCTATGCAGGCCATTATTGCAGCGGGGCACGAGATTGTTTTGGTGTTGACTCAGCCGGATCGGCGCGCAGGACGCGGAATGCATCTGCAGGCAAGTCCAGTTAAGACCTTGGCGCTAGCAAAGGCCATTCCCGTTCTACAACCCGAGTCTTTGAGGCGCAATAGCGCAGATGAGCAGAAGCGAGCACAGGCTGAGGAGGCCTATCAACAACTCGCGCGAACAGACTACGATGTCATGGTAGTGGTGGCCTATGGCTTGATTCTTCCCCAAGATGTTTTGGATCTTGCGGAAGGGCCCACTCGATATGGTTGTTTGAATATTCATGCCTCTTTATTGCCTCGGTGGCGGGGCGCCGCTCCCATACAGCGTGCAATTGAAGCGGGTGACGCGAAGACCGGTGTCTGCATTATGAAGATGGATGCCGGTCTAGATACAGGCGATACTGTACTAATGCGTGAAATCACTATTGCCGGCAATGAAACAAGCGCATCTCTACATGATCGGCTCGCTGAGCTGGGGTCGAAGTTAATTCAAGAAACTCTTGCCGCCTTGGCAGATGGTCATCCATTCGCTGCCTTACCGCAGGCTACGGAGGGCGTGACCTATGCCGAGAAGATTGCAAAGAACGAGGCAGATATTGATTGGAGTCGGAGCGCTGCAGAAATTGACTGCCGCATTCGTGCATTCAACCCTTTTCCTGGGGCAACCAGTACTGCTGCCGGCACCCTATTGAAGTTTTGGCGCTCACAAATACCAAGCCACTTGCCTGCACTCATGCCCGGGGGGGTTGGTCAAGTAGTGGGTGTGGAGGGTGAAAGTATTTATCTGCAGTGCGGACAGGGCATTATTGAGGTTCTAGAAATGCAAAAGCAGGGTGGCAAACGCATGCCAGCCAGTACATGCATACAAGGACTCTTTCCTAACTCGTTGCCATGTTTTCAAAGGGGTTCGGTTGACTGAGCTCAAGAGATTGCGCAGCCTACCCCTATCGGAGGCCATCACCATTTCCGCACAAGCTGTTGGCGAGGTTATGAAGGGGAGATCGCTGACAGAAGTTTTGGATCAACTAGTGGCGCATGAGCGTCCTATTGTGCAAAGCCTAACTTTTGATGCCTTACGCAAATGGGTGCGCTCCCATGAGTTTATTCAAAAACATATCCCAAAGATTCCTCCAGCAGAAGTAGAGTATTTATTAAGTGTGGCTATTGCATTGCTTTTGCAAGGCAATAGTGATGGGAAGGGATACCCTACCCATACGATAGTAGATCAAGCGGTAAGGGCTTGTAGTGAATATGACAAGACGGTATATGCCAAGGGTCTGGTAAATGCGGTGCTGCGCAAAGTGGCGTTGGCGCTGCATCCAACAGCAGGAGAGCCCATTTACCCGCCTGACCCAATACCCATGTTTTTCCCTCCATGGTGGCGAGCAAGCTTAAAGCGTCATTATTCAAAGGCATGGCAGGAAGTAATGTTTCGGCAAGCACAGCGCGCGCCCTTAATTTTGCGAGTGAATGTACGGCAACATACTAGAGACGAGTACCGTGATCTATTAACGCAGGCCAATATTGAATCGACTCCTATTAATGAGGTGAGTGGCATTGCCCTTGATGCAGCGCTATTACTCAAGGAGCCGGTTCCAGTGGCAGAGTTGCCAGCTTTTTATAGTGGTGCGGTGTCGGTCCAGGATAGCGGGGCACAGCTCGCAGCTACTTTGTTAAACCCGCAAGATGGAGAGAGGGTCTTGGATGCCTGTGCCGCTCCCGGCGGGAAAACTGCCCACTTGCTAGAGTTGGCAGATTGCAAGATGGTTGCCTTGGAGCTTGATGCTGAGCGCCTTGGAAAAATTGGCGGTAATTTAGATCGTCTTCGCTTGCATTCTCAGAATGTGACCATTCTACGGGGGGATGCTTCTCAACTGACCTGGTGGGATGGCGAGTTGTTTGACAAGATCTTGCTGGACGCTCCCTGCTCCGCTTCGGGAATTGTGGCGCGCCACCCGGATATTCCCTTTTTGAGGCGGGAGTCTGACATTCGCGCTTTGCAGCTTAAGCAACGCGAAATTATCAGAAACGCATGGAAAATGTTGAAACCTGGTGGCCTGCTTTTATATGTTACCTGTTCTGTTTTTCCTGAGGAGGGCGAGCAGCAGGCTCAGTGGTTTGCGGGAGAGTTTGCCAATGCGGTACGATTAGATGCACCCGGTCAGATTCTGCCTTCAGAGCTGAGTGATGGGTTTTACTATGCCTTGTTTAAGAAAAATGGTTCATGAGCCAATGCATTAAACAATTTATTTTCTGCTGCTTGTTGGTGCTGGGCTTTGTATCGGTTTCTGCCAACGCAGAGGGAATTAAAATTCGATCCGCAGAACTTGAGCGGGCCGATAATGGTTGGTTATTAAATGCCGCATTTCAGATTGAATTGGCCCCCGGCTTAGAGGAGGCCGTTCAAAAAGGTGTTGTGCTGTATTTTCAGACCGATTTCGAGTTGACTCGCTCTAGATGGTATTGGTTTGAAGACAGGCCGGTATCCGTACAAAGGCAAACGCGTTTATCTTATCAACCTCTTACACAGCAGTACCGAATTGCTTCTGAGGGTTTGACCTTTACTGCCAAGACAATGTCAGAGGCACTGCAAGCAGTAGGCAGTATTGGAGGGTGGCCTGTTATCGATGGTAGCCAACTTGATCCTGGAAAATCCTATACCGCTGGATTAAGGATGACCTTAGATTTGAGCAAACTGCCAAAACCATTTCAGGTAAATGCATTAAATAACCGCGATTGGAATGTTTCAAGCGATTGGTTGCGCTTCCCATTTTCCTTTACGGGGCCTAATGTGGTTACGCGATGAGAGTAGCTCCGTGGACGCCTCTGATTTCCCTTTTGGATAGGGAAGAAGTCAAGCGACGGCTTCTTCCTGTTTTTGCCAGCGTCATTGGGGTCTTTGCATTGCTTTTATTGGCAATGCTCCTGCTTGCATCTTCTAATACTGAATTTTTTGATAATTACTTTATTTGGTTGTATGCGGCCAATATTGTTATTGGGGTTTGCTTAACCTTGGTCATTTTGACTTTGGTAATCGTTATTGCAGTGCGTTGGCATCAAAAACGGTTTGGCACTCGGCTGATTGCAAAGCTCGCCATGATCTTTGCGTTGGTGGGAGTGGTGCCGGGTTTGATTTTGTATGGTGTTTCTATGCAGTTTGTATCGCGCAGCATCGAAACTTGGTTTGATGTCAAGGTTGAGTCGGCTCTGGAGGCCGGCTTAGAGTTGGGTCGCGCCACATTAAGCGGGTCTTTGCAGGAGTTGCAGGATGAGGGGCGTATTGTTGCCGACCAAATTCAAAGCGCACCCAATCAATCTAGTCCAGCAGAGTTAACGCTGCTGCTTTCACGCCTGCGAGACCAATTTGGCTTGCAAGAAATCACGATTTTTGATGGTCAGCAAAACGTTGTTGCCACCGCTGCCTCAGACACCCTACAAACGCCGTCCACCCCACCAAGCGCGGACGTGATGAATCAGGCCTCCAAATTAAAGGGCGCGGGCTTTGTAGATGAGCCGCAAAATATGGGAGATCAGCCGGCATATCGATTGCGTGCCGTTATTCCCCTGGTGAGGGAGCAGCCAACCAGTCATCGCGGTTTTGGTTTGAGCGTCCAGTATCAGAAGGAGCTTTGGTATTTGCAATTAGTGAAGTCAATGCCGGAGGGGATTACAAAAAATACCATGGCTGTTCAGGCCGCCTATAGCGACTATCAAGAGAAATCTTTGGGGCGCTCTGGGCTGCGAAAAATGTTTGCCGGTACCTTAACGCTCACCTTATTTTTTGCATTGTTTATTGCAGTGACATTGGCGTTATTGCTTGGCCGTCAATTGGCTAGACCATTATTGATGCTGCTTAAGGGGACCGAGGCTGTGGCGCAAGGCGATTTATCGCCGAAGCCAGAGCTTGATACGGGGGATGAGCTGGGCATGCTGACCCGCCAATTTAATGCCATGACTCGTCAGTTGGCCGATACCCGCACCTCTTTGCAGGAATCCAAAACTTTTTTGGAAACAGTGCTCGGAAATCTAACTGC